>Ga0182024_10000132_pt1 | contig 163186 bp, 125 predicted proteins | sample P32metaG_FD_120480 | JGI IMG/M metagenome (GOLD analysis project Ga0182024, IMG submission 120480) | Permafrost microbial communities from Stordalen Mire, Sweden - P3-2 metaG (Illumina Assembly) | ecosystem: Environmental > Terrestrial > Soil > Wetlands > Permafrost | place: Sweden: Stordalen... | reverse complement strand
GCTTGCTGCGAAGCGTCTCGCCTGCAGCTTCATCAAGCAGCATCCGAGCCTGTTCAATGTTCAACCAGTTTCCTGATCTCCGGCCCAGTTGCTTGACGCCCTTCACGCGTCGGATACCGGCCGCGAGTTCGGGGCTTAGTAAACCTGAATCAGCAGCTTCGTAGGCAAGCCGCGGCACCGCGGCGAGCCTCTGATTAATGGTCGCGGCTGCCAATCCGAGGCTCTCCAGGTATAAACGAAATCTGAGTACGACGGCGCGATTCAGTGCAAGGCGAGGTTCCGAACATTGCCAAACGATGAATTGATCCATGGCAAATCGATAATTTCTGCGTGATCTGGGAGAGCTCAGGCTGTTAAGGACTGACAATTTGGCGTGGTCGAGATCTGGCAGGCGGAGGGTGATCTTCCTAGAATTGAGCTTCTTGTTTTTTCTGTGCATACAAGCGGCCTCCAAGCCGCAGGTATGGCATTAATGCACAGGCTAGGACGCTCGTGCCCTCGATTTCTCTGTGACTCTCTGCCAACGGCACGGCATTTTGAAGCAATCTTCCCCATGCGGTACCGGATGTCAGTTGTTGCCAACAGCCCAATGCACTAATTGAGCATGGGTTGAGCCTCATTCAGAGGATCGGTCCCGGTAAACGCCGTTGCGTTAACCGAATCGATCAGATCATGCGTCACGGCTGCGCCGACGGAGTACACCATGTCGAGGGTCTGCGATCCATCCGCAGCCGCGGGTGAATGGCTACTCCTTGAGCACATCGACGATTTGGCGGGGCTTGGCGCGCAATGTCAGGCGCTCAACCAGCATCGAGAGCGGTCTCGCAGGGGGTAGGGGGGCAAAATCCCTGGGAGCCTTCGGCGTTAGACCGTTATGTAGAAACGCGCAGGTTGCCACAAAATGAAACTTTTTCGGGAAATACAGCCGAAATTGGGTCGCGGGTCCACCCTACTGCAGAGCATAGCGCCAAGGGCCAGAATCGCCCTTCTGGAGCGCTCCCGCTGACTGCAGAGGCATCGCGCATGGCCCGCAACGCCTGAATTCAACCTGTCAGGCGTTCCCAGCGCCGCCGCACCAGTTACAATGCCCTGGACACGAGAATGAACAGTTGGGCAACCTTTTCTTGGGTTAAGTGGTCGTGTAATGTACACCATTAGGATCTCTTCGATGCCTGCCACGACGCTTAGCTATTCCGATACGGACGGTCAGCACATGGTCGTTCTTGATCATGCTTCTACGTCGATTGGCCGTTCACCCGGTCAGGATATTGTGCTGCGCGACGCTGCGGCTTCGCGTCAGCACGCGGTGATCGTGCGGGATGGGGACATCTACACTGTCGTGGATCAAAACAGCACTCGCGGCACTTTCCTAAATGGAGTGCGCGTGCACCGGGCGGTACTGAAACCCGAGGATGTGCTGCAAATGGGTTCGCTGAAGGGTCCGAGATTGCGCTTTCATCTCCAGCATACCGATGAGACGGCAAGCAGTGTGTACCCCCTTCCAGGAAGCGATCTGCTCTCTTCGCTCAGAGAACTTCAGCTTCCTGCCGGCGAGCTTCGCACGGCGGCGCGCGAGATGGAGCAGTTAAACTGGCTCCTGCGTGCGGCGCGTCAGCTGAACGAGGAAGGGGCGATCGAAGATATTCTCGGCGTGCTTCTCAAGCTAACCTTAAAGCTGACCGGCGTGGAGCGCGGATTCGTCTTTCTGTGTGAAGACGGCGAGATGCGGTTTGCACAGGGGCTCGGCGCCCATGGAAAGATCATAGAAGAGGATTCGACGATCTCTCGCCGAGCCATGCAGAAGGCGATCGACAGCGAGTTGAAGTTTTCTGTCAGTGACACGCTGACAGACGACAGAGCATCTGAATGGTCCAGTGTGCTGGCGAATAAGATTCGCAGCATCTACTGCATTCCACTGCGCAAGCGCAAATCAGTGAATGAGCCGGCCCAGTTACTGGGGCTGCTTTATTTCGACAGCCAGATTCGCCCAGGATTTCTCACTGAAGTGGATCACCAACTGCTTGACACGATTGCTACGGAGGCGGCAGCGCTTCTGCATAACGCGCTGCTCGCCGAGGCGGAGCAAAAGGCCCGCGTGGTGCGCGAAGAGCTTGCTTTTGCGGCCAGGATTCACAAAGGCCTGATGTCTAGTACCCTACCTGTGATTCCGTATGCGGTGCTACAGGCAAGAAGTATTCCTTGTCTCGCGATCGGCGGAGACTTCTACGATGTGGTGGCACTCAACGACTGTATGTGCGTGACCGTTGTGGATGTATCCGGTAAGGGTGTGCCGGCCGCGATTGTGGCGGCAACGCTGCAGGGCATCATTCATGCTCAGTTGCTTGTAGGGCAAAGCCTGCAGCAGATAGCGGCGATGGTCAATCAATTCCTGTGTACGCGCAACGTCGGCAAGTACGCGACGATGGTGATGCTCCGGCTTCTTCCGAATGGCAGCTTCGAGTATATGAACTGCGGCCACATCCAGCCGCTTTCGATTTTCAACGGCGAAGTTCGGCGTCTGGAAGAAGGCAATCTGATTGTTGGACTCGTTGCCGGGGCGAGCTACACCTCAGCTTATGACATGCTCCGGCCGGGAGAGCGGATTCTGCTGGCGACGGACGGCATAACCGAGGCGGAGAACGCTGCGGGAGAGCTATTGGGCGATTCGGGATTAAGTGCGGTGGCGCACTATGAGGATATTGATGCGATCCTGGACCATGTGGCGAAGTTTCAGGCGCCCAACCCGGCGCAGGACGACATCACGCTGATCGAGGTTCGGTACGCGGGGAAAGGATAACCCAGGAATCTCCTATTCCGCTTTAGAATACGCGCCTGTACTCGATCCTGAAGAGGTTCCTGTACCAGATGTCTGAAGTGAGGCCGCGACCAAATCCGGCGTATATGGAACTTCCGTTTGAAAAGCTGGCCCGCGCTCCCAGCTTTGCATTCAGCACGTTGATGCCGCCGGCGGATTGAACCACATTGGTCGAACCAGTCTGCAATCCCCCAAAGACATGCCAGCTTACCAGTTCAAGAACGGGCGCAATGCTATATCTGTCTCGCTTGATAAGCTCATAACTTGGGCCGATACCGTACATGGCCACATCGGCGGCAAAGTTTTGCGGGGGGGACAATGGTGTTGCGTAATTAACTGTGCCGCCGATGGGATGCGAATCCCCTGCCTCGGCCTCGATTGCAGTACGATCCGAGAGCCTTTGAAAAAGCAAAATCTTTGGCTCGATGCTGTAGTGATTCGTGCCCAGCCCGTTATCCCCATTTCCAGTGGGGAAATCCGCGCCGAGCTGAAATGTAAGATTGCGGGAGGCGGAAGCGATTGCGGCAAATCTCAGCCCCCCCTGCACATCGCTGATCCCGCCTCCGTCGGGTGGGGCGGGGGTTGTGCCCGGTGGAACTGTGCCGGCAACAAGGAAAGGTTGGATCCAGCGGAAAGGAACCTGGACAAAGGCAGAGAAGCGTTCGAGGGGCGCATACTCGCCATTGAGATATAACTCTTGAAAATTGAGTGTGCGTTGAATGGCGCCGCTGCCAGGACTGGTGCTTCCGGCGTAGAAATACTCGGCGCGATCAGGCCGCGGGTCGTTGAAGCCGGCATCGAAGCGCACGCGAACCTGCGTCTGGACGGCAGAATCTTCAATATAGCCAACCATACTTGCATCGATCCTGGTTCGCTTCAGTTGCTTTGGGTGTTCTTCCTTCTTGGCCGGTTTGGGCTTCTGATTTTGGGACGGTGGCGGGGTCTGACTCTGGTAGGTTGTCCCTGAAAAATAGATAAACGAGTTGAAGACCGCACTCAGCGCCGCAGAGTTATCGGCCAACGCTCGATTGTCCGAAGGGGCGTCAGGTTGCTGCGCGGCGAGGACCGCATGCAGAAAAAGCAGAGCCAGGAATCCGGCAGAAGCCTTCATTTTTTCCTCATGCGCCCTTCCAATTTGTCCGCCTTCTTTGGAACACGCAGTTAGTTACGTCCGGACAATTTCAGATGCAATTTGCGCTGTAGATCTTTATAGTTCTCTTCAGCCGTCGCCTTGTCCTCCGGGATCAGTTCAGGCAGTATCCGCTCAAGACTCTTGAGCGAAAGTTGCGCACCTCTTAGATCTCCATCCTTCAACTGCTTCGTGGCGAGGTCTTTATAGTTTACCGCAAGATCCTTATACATGACGTGGAATAGCGGGTGGCGCTGCGACGCTCCGCCGCGCCCCAGCCTATCCAACAGGTCGCGTTCGCGCTCAGACGCGTCCAGGGCCTCCGGGGATCCCTGCGCGAGGAGGATTTCGCTTCTTAACTCAAGTATCGTTGCCTGCTCCAGCGAAAGAGCCGGAGCGGGGTTAGCCAATGCTTCGACAATGTCCAGAGCCTGGCGATTTCTCCTCTCGGCGGCAACCATGTCGTCCCTATCGAGAAACATCCTTGCTTCACCTTCACAATACTGCGCAAACTCTGCCTGGTATTCACGCTCTTGCGGGTTGCGAGTTGCAAGCTGCCCGGCTATCTGGATTGCCTGCTCATACAACGCTTCGGCTTCCTCGCTCTTGTCTTCGTCTTCCTCGAGAGTAGCCAGATTGTTGTAGACACGGGCCAGTTCTTGAGCAGGCTCTGGAGATGATCGCATGGCATCCTGCGCCGTGGTCCTGCTGGCGATGGGTTCAAGCAGGGCGATAGCCGCGCGGAAGTCGGATTCGGAGCCTTGGCGGTCGTCTCCGTTATAGAGCAGAATTCCCCGGTTGTAGTAACTCCGGGCTAGCTCCTGGGTATAGTCAGTGTTTGCCGGATCGGTATCATGGATATGCTGCTGCAGGCGCAGGGCCGCATCGTATTGTTTTCTTGCCTCGGAGCGGATTGCAGGATCAGGCGCCTCCGCCCGCTCCAAACCCACGCGAAGCGTCTCTCCTAAAAAATTGTGACAATAGGCGAGCGCGCGGCGGTACTCAGTTATACCTGGATATTGCGCTGCCAGAGATTCAAAGCTCGCAATGGCCTGCCTGTATTCCTTGACGGCCTCATCGTGCCGCTCAAGCAGGCGATTCACGTCGCCCAGCCTGGAGTGCGCCTCGGCCGCCTCGGCGCGCAGCTTCAAGTTACCGGAGTTTTCGCGCGTAAAGACTGCGTAAAAGGCGGCTGCCTTGTCTAACAGGACCTTCCTGAATGCCTCCATTTCCGGTGAATCGGCGGACTCCTGGGCCTGCTGACGCCCGGCAGACGACAGACTTTCGTCCACAGCCTGCTTAGCGAGCTGCAAATTCATTTCCGCGCGGTCTTGCTCCCGGCGAGCGCGGTCCCGCTCCCGGCGAGCTATAAGCCCCAATGCGGAGGTAACAATCAAGAGCGCAAAGAGGATTGCAACAGCCGCGCGAACCTGAAGGAGCCTCCTTCGTTTTTTGCGGCAAGCGGCCAGGAAACGGCGTTCCCCTTCCGTGAAGTCTTTGGCCGGCAAAGCGGCCCAGCGTTGAGCTATTGCCAGCTCCGCGCCCCCGATCAGCAAGCTTTCCGGCTCGCCTTCGCGTTCCCATTGCAAGGCTCGCTGCTGGACCTTGCTAAGATGCGCCGCAAACCACAGCTCATTGTTGCGTAGAATGGGTTCGACCAGGCGGTCGTGGGAGAGTTCATACCAAGTGGCTCCGGCGCGCTGTTCTCCGCGCACCAGATGGGTATCGATCAGGCGTTCGACCAGGCGGTTGTCGAGTCCTCCGCTCCGGCCCGCCTCGCGAAGCACCTGCCCACGGATGTTTCCGCGAGTGATGAGCATTCCGCCGCACCACTCCCGGATCGATCGTTCGATGCGCTCGCCGCCGGCGGCGGCCTTGGCTACCTCGCTCTCGTAGTATTCGGCCAGCGCGCGGGTAACATCGCCAAACGAATCGATGTCGCTATCTTCAATGACCGTCCTGTCCGGCGCCATGCGCTCCCAGAGGCTCCGGCAGGCCACCTGCAGGTGGAGCGGCTCGATATAGGGGCCGGGCTCGCTTTTGAAATCTCCTCCTGGCTGCTGAACCTGCGTCGTCGCCAGGTCGGCGACCAGCCTGCCAAGAGCCTGGGGCGCAAAGCTCCGGCCACCGGCTTCCACAGGCTTGCGGATCGCTTCTTCCGCCGCCTGCCTGCCGAGCAGATCGAGGCGGAACCGGTTCTTCAGGTGGGTCGGAAGTTGATCCGCATACGAATCGAAGGGAGCGATGTAGTCTTCTCGGATGATGAAAAGAGCCCAGATGCAGGGGTTGTCCTGAAGCAGCTTTCCCAGTTCTCCGAAGAACTCACGCTTGGCCTGGACTCCGAGCGGATCGACGGTCAGCACCTCCTCGAACTGGTCGAAGATTATGACGATGTTTTTGGGCGCGGAAGGCCGTTGCGGCCGCCCGGCCGCATATTCTGCCAGCGTCATGACGGAGATGGAATCCTCATCGCGCCGCAGCCGCATCGGAACTCCGGCCTCGAATTCAAGGTTGCAACTGCGGACGTAGCGGTTGACGCCGGCGCCAGCGCCGGATTGCGGCGGTAGATTCACGCGGACCGGTTTCCATACATCGAACTGCTGCGCGAGGCGGGGAATCAGTCCGGCTTGAATGAGAGAACTTTTGCCTGCGCCGGAGGGGGAGTAGAGCAGTACGATACGCTCGGCGCAGAGAAGATCGTAGAGCTGCGCAATCTCAAGGTCGCGGCCAAAAATAGGCTGGCCCTTCTCGATCGGCCGTGGGCCGACGAACGGATTTGGTGGAATTCTGCCCACTGCATCACGGCCAATCATCGGGGTCCTTCTCTATGACTTTGGTTTCAGCGCGCCCGGCGGTCGCTGCCATCTGCCGCTGCAACTGCTGCAGGAAATCGGCGGGGCTGCCCCAGTAAATGGAAATACTTGGAGCATTACTGCTGTTGCCTCCCTGAAAGTATTTGGTCATGTACTTGATTGCCCGGTTCACATCGGCGACACTCTGCTCGCCGGGGTTTACCTGCACCCCGACATGGGACCTGCCGCTCAACGCCGCGGCGCCCTGCTGGGTAACAATCAGGCGGAAGAGGACGCGGAACCTCCAGTCGTCCAGGCGGAAACCCAGAAAAACAAGCGAACTCTCCATCAGCTTACTGATTAGAGCGGGCAGCAGCAGGCTGAGCCGCGAAGAGGCGATCAGGTAGTCAAAGAAATCGTCTTCGGTGAGCACCATGGTGTCGGGTTTTCCGAAGACGCCGAAGATGTGGTAGACCCATGGGCTGTCCGGGGTAGGATTCGCGGTCTTCGGTTGCGGCTTCTGCGCGACCTCTGCGCCGCGCCAGGAGCCAAAGACCGGCTCGGGAGTCCTTCCCTCTGCCTTCAGGACTCGAAGGAGCATCGTCTCGTAGCTTGCGTTCAAATAGATGGAGACGGGAAATTCCTTCGCGCTCAGCAGCGTGTAGGGGCTGTCAGGGTTTGCACGGCATGCATCGACTGAGCCTTGGAGCAGCCCGGGCAATTCGCCTGGATCAACTCCGCCGAGCCGCTTCACAAGGTCGATTGCGAGAGCCTCGCACGCATGTTCCCTGCCCTTATCCACGCTGATGAATTGGGAAACCTTGGCCAGATTGGAGCGCTCGTGGCTGGCCAGGGGAAACTTGTATTTGTCGGCGAGCCGGGCGGCCTGCTCCTGTGCGGCGCCGAATAACTCCTCACCCAGTTCCGGACCGAGGATGGGAGAGAATCTGCCTTCGCGCACCTTGATGCAGATCGATTCCCAGTTATCGAACTCCTCCTTGCTGTTGCCCCCGAAGCCGGGCTCATACCAGATGCGGCCGTTGCGCAGGCGGAGGAAAAGCACAGGCATCCAGAAATCGTCGGCCTTCCGCACCTCTCCGCGCGCGACCGACATGGCCCGGTCGATCTGCCCGTCGACGAGCAGTTCCGTGAAGAATCGTTTCATGAAGGCCGCGGCCGTGGTCATGAAGATGTTTCCCTGCATAGCGATGACCGCCGACACGCCTGCTTCGGCCAGCCGCGGCCCCAGCCCGGCCAGGCCCACCCCGCCTTTGCCCGCGCTCTGGCAAGAAGCAAGCACAACCATGCGAGGACGTTGATCCAATTCGCGGATCATCTGCACCAGATCGAGTCCCTGGTCCGGCCGGCCCTCGTCCAGGTACAAGTAAGGTTCCTGATCCACCAGCTTGCCATGGCAGACAAGGTAAAGAATGTCGTATCCCTCGCGAAGCTTTGCCGCAAGATCGTTCAGCGAGACCGCCCCTCCGGAGGTCAACGAAGTCACCGAGATACCGGCCATCGCGTGCTTGATCCGGGCCAGTTCGCCGAGCACATCGATCGCCTCCAGCCCGTAGCCGCTCGATGTGCTCGGATTCGCGACCACTACCAGGGCGCGCAGTTCGGCCTTTGGGTGCAACCGGACAGGGCGCCAATCTCCACTATTCAGGAAGCGTGAAACGACCGTCTGTTCGCCCGTAAACAGGTGAGAATCTTTCTGGTCTGGCGGCAGGTATGGATCGCGCAGCGTCTCCCACCGGACAGCATGCAATTCGGGCGCGCTGGTGTCGATGGAGAGCCGAACTCTAAGGATGGACGACTTCTGCTGCGCGATATCGCGGAACCTGCCGAACTCCGCCCGTACCTCCGGGGTGAAGAATGCCGCCGTCAATGCGTCGGAATAGGCCTTTGTGTCGTCGCCCCTCAACTCGGAGCTGTCGAGAGTAATCACCGGCTCTATCAGCGCCGGATGGTCTACTTCGTCGTCAGGGCTGCTGAAGCGAAAGCTCAACGCATAGGACCGCTCGTCCCGTTTTCTGAAGCCGATCTCGAGATCGGCATATTGGCTCATCGCGTCAACTCTCCCCCCGGGAACGGCCAGTCATCTCAGCCGGCTGCCTCCACTTCGGCAGCCAGACGCTCCAATGCCTGCTTCAGCGCCTTTGCGGAGGCCAACGCATGGAGCACCGTGAGCGGATTTGCAACGGTCAGCGAAATGGAAACAAGAGCGCTGCCCACCGCGCCGATAGCTCCCACAAAGGCTACACGAAGAGCATAAGTCCTTTGAAGCGAATCCAGGTGCGTGCCGGCCAGTACGGATGCCAGTTCAGAGGAGGGCAAGTTGCTCCAGACCGATGCGGCTCGACCGGTGTACTGAATCACAGTCCTTGCCGTCATTCCTTCTCTGCAGGTTTCGAGCGTCGTGACCGGGGCCAGCTTGGCAAGCATTGCGTGAACCGAAGCAACGATCTCTGCTACGGTCTGTTCGGCGCTGGAAAAGGGGTTGGAAAACGGAGAGAGGTCGGAAAACAATCCGAAGGAATAGCTTAAGGCGCTAACCGGCTCCATTCCTGCGGCGGCAGCGGGAGAGCGTGCGCCCCTGTCAATCCCTTCTATCTCGGCGCGCAGCAGTCTCACAGAGGCCAGTTGGGAATCTGCGACGGTCAAAGCGCCTTCACCCCCGGCACTAGGCTGGCGATGGCAGCGGCTGCTGTTTTCAGCAATTCGACCCGGTTGGCCAGCGCTTTATCGAAAGTATCGGAGTGGATCTTCCACAGAGCGTCATCCACTTTGCCGTTCTGCTCAGGAACGCAGACTACTGTATTCCCGTCGAGGTTCGCGATGGTCACCGCGCGCAGTTCGGCGCCGGTCAAAACACCGTTTACGTATTGAACATCCTTGATGCTGTCACTGGCATAAGTGCTCACGTGAACACTGGTCACGGTTTGAAACGAGTCCGCAAGCCAGGCGCCGATCTTCTGCGCCGCGTCTTGCAGGGAGGCGGCCGCGCCCCGCACCGAGTCGATCACGCCGTAATCGACGAGGGCGGCATTGACAGGTGGAGGGACGAGCGGCTGCGAAGCTGCCGGTTGCGAGGAATTGGGAATATCGGACACGGAAATAACCTCCAGAACGGGCCGGTCGACCGGCTGCAAATCGTGAGCTAACATCAGGCGGACAGCCGGATCCCCGATCACCGAGTAGCTGCGCGCATCGTTGTTGGCCGTCCATAGGCCTGAGAGCAGGTACGGATCGACTGTCGCGCCGAATTTTACATCCGCGAGCGCTGTCGACAAATCGGAGGACAGCTCGGCATACCGGCCATTGAAGTATTCGAGCGCGGATCCCACCGGATGGCCTTCCATGAGCCGCTTGATCGTACTCTTGAAGACCTCGGTCTGGCTCCCGGCGCGGTCCCAGTGAAACGAGCAGCCCCAGGCGCGCTCGACATGGCCAATCACGGCCAGCGCGCCCCCGCGCGGATGGGCGATGAGACGTTGCGGCAACCGGCTGAGGAAGCTCTTTGGCGCGATGGCAGGCGGCGGAGCTGGACCCGGTCCCGGAGCTGAAAAGTCGCTCAGTTGTGGCGTGCCCGCGCCGAAGCAGGCAAAATGCATCGCGATCGTGCCGAAGATTCTGGCATCGGCGGCAACATCCTCGCCGGAGAAAAAGAAGCTGTTGGGGATCGCCTGCTGAAACGACGGGCCCGGCCAATCCTGGCAGAGCAACGCGCCCTGTTCGGCCAGTTGCCGGATGTCGCCATTGTCGTAACACATGCCGTGACTGGCGGTGAAAAGAAATGCTGGAGCCTCGCCGCCTAACAACGAAGCAAGACGAGCCTTTGTCGCATCGCCATTGACATACTTGTCCACTTTCCATCCGGGCTGGGTTGCGGCCCATTCCGCCAGCGGCTGCGCCAGTTCATCATGGCTCATCCGGGTAGCGCCGTCGCCGTCGTTGGCCACGCCGAATATTGCCGCGCGCCTGGGCAGCGCCAGGGTGCCGGTCTCGGCCGCCACCACCGACTGAGCGTAGGCTGCATAGTCGGCAATCGAATCAAAGTGGATCCGCCCCACTGCATACTGCACATCCAGTTGGTACTGGAAGCGGAAGGGGATGGAGTCGGGATCGCCGACGATGAGTAGGTAATACGGCACAATCAGCGGATCGACCGGCCCCGGTCCCGCGCCATGCCGCAGGAGAAAATTCTGCTTGCTCTCTGCCGGACTGTCCGCCGTGGCGCCCCGGTACGCGTTGGGACCAAGATACTCGCGATACCGGTCGCCGGCCTGCTGCTTGCGCAGCTTCAGCAAGGGAGACAAAGCCTCGTAGACCGCCGTATCCCCGCCGAAGGCAAAGATCACGCCCCAGCCGGTCTCCTCCAGCTTCTTCGGATCGACTCCTTCCTTGGGCGCATAGTGGGCTTCGGTGTCGCGCAGCCTGCGCCGTTCCAGCTCTTCCAGGTGGGCTTTTTCGTTGGGCCTGTTGGGTGCCGTCCCGAGCACAATCCGGGAAAACGCCTCGGCCGCCATCGGCTCCACATCGTACCGACCGGTCGCACCGTTGATGCCGTTGAAGGACAACAGAGCATCGGAACCGCTCATCGGTTCTCCTTGAATAGTTTCTGACAGGGCCAAGGAAGGTCAGGTACTTTGAAATAAGTCCGCCGGGGGAAAAGAATACCGCAGCGCCCAGGTAAACTGTCCAGCGCGGCCAAGCAATTCAGCTAGGTCTGGGTCGTGTTTGTGGGTCCTCCAAAATCAACACCCTGACCTGGCCGAATCACTAGAACCGGTGGGTCCGACGGCTTGCCAAAGTCGAATCTCTCCGGGGCAGGATCCCCAGGAGCCTGCGTAATGACCCCGTACGCGCCAGGTGTGGGAGCCGCAAACGTGTAGGTAAGCGTCTGACCGAAGGCCACGCTGACCTTGGTTCCGGGCTTCGGCGACAGGATCGATGCGGTCTCCGGGGAGAAGTAAAGAGCGGAGTTTGCACCCTCTTCAACCGTGAAAGTGACACTGTCCGCTGGAATGGCGGCCACTTTCGGGACGCTGGGGACGCGCAACCCCATCTCATCGCGAAGGACTACGTCAGTGTTTGCCATATTACAAAACCTACCTTTTTCGCCCAGCGGTGTCCAGTGATTTTTTTGCCCGTTCCGACCGGAGTGCTTCCTGAAACTTGCCGTCCAAACGCAGAGACGCAAGTTCAGGACTCCGTTGTAGTTGATTGGCATGGTATCCCAGCGCCAAAGACTTTGCGATCAGGGGTACGGCGTCGTCCCGATGGTGCAGTATCTCGTAACTTTCGCCAGCCCGAAAGAGGACCTCGGGATTATCCGGTGCAAGCGCAACTGCCTGACGCAGAAGCGGGAGACTGCGGCCGGATTGGCCGATTGAGGCGAAATAATCTCCCAGCGTAGCAAGCAGCTCAGGGTCATCCGGCGTCTCTTTACGAGAGCTTTCCGCCAGATCGATGGCCTGCCGATAAGTTTCCATCGCTTTGTCATGGCCACCGGGACTCCACAGATAGCCTGACGCCAGATTGCCCCAAGCAACATAGTTGGTTGGATCCATATCGAGAGCCTTCTTGCTCATCTGCACCGATTCCGTGAACTTGCCTTGCGTGGTCAGCAACTCTGCCAGCGCAGAATAGGCAGCGAAGCTGGGCTGGATTTGCGCGGACTTCTCAAGACTTATTCGGGCATCGTCGTATCGCCCCAGTTGGAGCAGCGCCAGCCCAAGGTCCAGCCAAGCGATCGCGTTATCCGGTGCGATTTCAGTCCCTTTGCGAAACTGCTCCGCCGCCTCGGATAACTTCCCGGCCAAAAAATAATAATGCCCCAACAACACCGGCCAGCGCCAGTAATCCGGCGCCAGGTCGATCGCTTTTTGCACCGAGGCAATGGCGTCCGCGCTTCGCCCTTCGTCATCGAAGACCTCCGATTGCGCTCCGTACGCCTCGGCGCTCCGCGGGTCGAGTTGCAGGGCCTTCTGCACCTGCTGCGTCGCAAGAGCGGGGTTGCCGGCCATGGCGCCGATCTGAGCCAGAGTGACGTAAGGAGGAGCAAGGCTTGAGTCGATCGCGATGGCGCGATTGCACGCCTCCCGTGCCCGATCGAGCAGACCGGGAGTGCGGCTGACGCGATACTGAAGATAGTAAGCGCGCCCCAATCCAGCCTGGGCGAGCGCAAAGTTCGGGTCCTGCTTGAGCACATCGTTCAGCAGGCCGATTGCATCGGAAACATTTTTCCGCTTGTCATAGCGGAGCAACAGAGCGTCCGCCTTCAGATACTTGTCGTTCAGTCCCCCAGATGCGTCCAGGGAAGCAGCCTGACTCTTTCCTGCTCCAAGCGGCGCTCTACCCTTCCGAAGATAGGCCAGCGTTCCAGCCACCGCGAGCAGAAGCACTGCCAGCGCTGCCGCATAAAACCACGCTATCCGCCGCTTCGGGCGGGTTTCCTCCGTCCTGGCCTTCTCATCTCCGGCAAACGGCGCGGCCAGCACTTCAGAAAGCGCGGTGGAGAGTGCACCGGCGCTGGGGAACCGCTTGAGAGGATCGGGATGGATCGCCGCATCGATGATTCGCGCGAACGCCTCGGGAATATCCGGACGGAAGTCGACGACAGACCGGCTGGCCGATGCACCGGCGGCGCGCCGGTCCGCCAATGGCCCCCTCAACATAACGGCAAGTCCCGAAGCCTCCGACGTCACCTCATCTCCGCTCAACTCCGGACGCGGCTCGGCGCCGCCATCGGTGCGCTGCCCAGGGTACTCTCCCGCAACCAGGTAAAACAGCAAGACCCCAACGGCGTAGATATCGCTGCGGACCGTCGCGGCCGCGCCGGAAAAAAGCTCCGGCGCCATGTACCGAGGCGTTCCTGCAAGGTCGCTCTGCCGGTGCGGCAATGTGGTCAATCCGAAGTCCATCAACAGAATCCGGCCGCCCTCTTCACGCATCACGTTCTCGGCTTTGATGTCGCGATGCAACAGTCCGGCGCGATGCACTGCGCTCAATGCCTTCGAGACATCGAGTCCAACCAGAGCCGCCTCCCGATAGCCGAATGGTCCCTGCTCGCGAACGAGCAGCGACAGGGTCTTGCCATGAACGAAGTCAGTCCAGAAACCCACCAGTCCGTCATGCCGGTCCACCCCGTAGACGGGAACAATGTTCGGATGTCGAACCGAAGCCAGGGCACGGGCCTCGCGCAGCAAATCCTCAAACTGCGCTTCGTCTCCTATGGAGCGCGGCAGCAGGATCTTGAGCCCTATCTCTCGTTGCAAGTGAGGATCCCAGGCGCGAAAGACCTCGCCAAAACTGCCTCGTCCAACCAATTCCAATAATTCAAAGCTGCCCCACGCCCGGCCCTTCGCAAGCCTTTGCTCGCGATTCTCCGGCTCGAATCTCATCGGCGAATTGGAGGCGGCGTCCATCGCTAATCAGGCAGGGACTCCACAAAGTGCCCTGAGTATAGCAGGGCATTCCCGGGCCAATCCAGACTTCCTGGCAGGCATGCGGACCAGCGAGCGGAGAGGATGCGCTCTGCCTGTGCGAACGGCAGGGATGGTTTGCTAGACGGCTATCTTGGCAGCGAGCTTTGCTGCGAGGGTTACGGCTTGCGTGATGGTGTCGATCACTTTGCTTATGTCGCCCATCTCGGTCACCGACTGCGCAACCTGCAAGTTTGTGGCCTTGAGCTGCATACTGAGGGCTGCGACCTGAGGATCGTCATCGCTGAGAGTCTTGCCAATACACATCTGATACGCCTGCTGTGCGACCGCGTACTGGTTTTCCAGAGCGGTCCGCTGCTGCGGGTTCGTGGAGGCCGCCAGGAGGAGAGTGTACTGGGCATCGAGCGAGTTGAAAGTTGCTTGCACTGTCGACAGAACATCGGGCATGCTGTGACCTCTTCGTTAGTAAGATGCAACTTGGGTGGTCCACTTCTCGACGTTGGCAACCGTTGCCGGAGGCATGCGGAATGCCATGGGCCTGTCATCGGCGACGGCGTCAATCCTCTTGGACATCTCCTGCAGCGACTTGGTCATGTTATCGGTCGCTGTCACATAGGAGGCATCCAGCGCGGCTGTACGGGTCGCAATCTGTTGTTTGGCCAAGGGAGCAAGTGCGGCCCTGAGTTCCGGCGCAACGACAGACGGCATCAATCCGAATGGATCGAGCGCGACCTTCAGAAGCGCCGATTGATCGGTAGCGTCATGGTCGACAAGATAGCCTGCCAGAACTGCCGCCGTCCTCGTATAGTTCGTTTCGACGGAGTTCCACACTTCCCCTTCTTTGATGAACAGTGCAGTAAGCCCTTTGGCAATATCGTCCATCGCCCTGGCTGCTTCGCGCTCCTTGTGCTCCTGGATGGCTGTGACAAATATCTGGAGTGCTGTTTTCAGTGCATTCTGTTCCCCGGTGGAGGCCTTCACCGATGCCAGCGTGTCCACCTCCGTCTCGAGTTTGTTCGCCGACGCCGCAACATCGGCAGAAGCGGTTGAGCCGGCCAGCTTCGCGAACTCGCCTGCGAAGGTGGAGAATTCGGCGGCGAGTGCGGCGCGTTTCGCAAGCTCTGCCTCGTTGTCTTTCATCAGTTGCCGGTTTTCCGCGGTATAGGGCTTGGCAAGTATCTGCTCATTGAGCATGTAGAGCTGGTCGGTGTTCGCAAGGATAGTGTTGAGAGCGGTATAGTAGTCCGACAGGGACTTCGCGGTCGTCGACATCTGAGTCGCCGCTGAGGCTGCATCTTCCGACGTTTTGCATCCGGCGGCAAGCAACAGACTACACACAAAAATGCTCGCGATTACCCGTATTTGTCCTCGTATCTTCGCAATCGCCATTCGACTCCTTTTCATCTAAAGCCTCCACCGTCCATCAAGCGCGCCAATCCGTGGGTGCAATGGCCTGCCAGTGAAATTGACCATAGATGCGGTCCAGCTACCTGTCAATGCAATTGATTGTCCAAGGCAATCGCATGAATGAAATGCACCAAGACAGCACCGAGGTCACGCACGCCACCACCGCACTTTCAAGATCTACATCGATCGTATTGAGAAGGTCTCCCCGAATCCGACCACCGGCATTGCGCTGTATACGCTGGGTTCGATCCCCGACACCTACGTCCTGTTCCGGGAGGTTCAGGGGCACTGCGATGACGAGCTTGTTCCCAAGACAGCAGCCGAGATTCATTTGACCGAATGGGAGCACTTCTACAGCGCGCAGGGGAAGCTGAAGCCTTGCAGCAAGCGACGAATAATGCTAACCAGATGTGTCCTTTTGTTACGCAGAATGTGGAGACCACTTTTGATCAATGTTCACCTGTTCCCAATGGAAGCTCAACGATTTACATGTGTTCGGTAGTCGTGAAGGCTGTTTGTCACGATCCGAACTAGAAACCTCCTGAGCTTTGGCAGAAGTGAACGGTCGTCCAGGCCCTGGGAAAGCAGCTGAAAATTCACGGAGTTTCAGCTGCTTTCTTTGTAATGTGCGTCACTGTGGCTAAGCTCGTGCGACAAAGAAGACGACAGTGACGACAACGTGCAGTACAGTATTCCTGCCACGTGACGGAAAAAGACTTTGCAAATAACCGTTCAATTAGACCGCGGTAGATTCGCGCGCTGACAAGGAGCAGAGTGATGTTCAAGACATCTGAAACAACCCAGCCAGTTATCGCTGGCTGAGAAAAACGGGACAGGTCACCGCATACTGAGCAGTCTAGGAAAATAGACCCTCGCAAACGCCGATGTCGACGGGAGTGCTTCTGGCTTCACGCCAAATCACCGAGTATCAAACCGAGGAGTCGCCCTTCGCATGCGTCAGCCAGTGATCGTACGGAGGTCGGGCGAGATCAATACTGAACGCTTTAGCGTCCGGTTTTCTGCCCCACTCGGCCATAAGATTTCGGAATGCTAGCCGACTCTTGAGGACTTATCCGACTTCAATGAGTGTATTGGCGATTTCGCGTGAATCGAGAATTCCTCCAGGCTACATCGGCGTATTCGGGTAGCCGGTTAATCGACCAGAACGATGAACTGGAGACTATAACTCACGCAAACGGCTCGCTATTTGATAACCTTCCCGATCTCGTTCTTTGAGGGTAGAACGAGATCGAGCCGGTGACACGTCGCTAGGAACGGCAGATGCACGACGTTATGTTAACCTCGAAAAACGCCCTTGCGATTCCGGGAAGTCCACCCCCATCGCGCACCACACAAGAAGCCCAAACCCCACCGATGGAAAGACCACATCCCATCTCCAGACAGGGTCCGGCGCAATCTCCGCACTGCCGAACGCCGTAAAAGCCCCACCCAGCACTACGCTCACAATGGCCGACCACTGATAAAGCCTCAACCCCGCCACCACCTTCGTCTGCGGCTCCCCGCGAAACGACTCCTCCACAAACCTCCCCATCCCGGACAGCATGAAATAGAGACCCGCAATCAAGTGCAATGATGCGTGCCCCGCCCATAGTCGCCACAGCAGCAGCGTCACCAATCCATTCCACAGGATCGAGTAAACAGGCGTCGCGTGCAGCGGCACCCCCGTCCAGGCAGAAAGCCGGCACACCCGCGACTTCGGGTGCACATAGCGAATGCCCACCCCCTCAGGCGCCGGCATCCCATGGCAGCAACCCTGCACCATGCAGCGCAGCCTGCCCATAGCCTGAACCAGTGAGCCGGTCGCCGAAAACACACCCAGCAGCAGCCAGATGCTGGTATGAAACAGCGGCGCGGCCAGCGCCCCCAGCGTCCCTCCCAGCAACCCGCCATAAAACCCGTATGGTCTCAGCAACTGGGGCGAGCCCTCCACATACTGAGCCCACAACGCCGCGCCCACCACCGCAGCCAGCGCCGCCACCACAATGGCCGATAGATGTCCCGGCCCCGCCAGCACCCCGCCGATCCAGATGCCAAAGAAGCCAGCGGCGCCCACATAAGCTCCGTGGTTGATCACCCGCACCGGCCCGAATCGCCATTCCCGCCACGAGTTGGCAATCCGTTCCCCCAGCCAACGAATCGCCCTCCACAAACCCGCCGCATTCGCAGCCAGCGCATAGCTGATCAACGCCCCAGGCGTTCTCACCAAGCCACCCTGCGCCGCAAACACGCCGCACAACACCACCAGCAGAACCCATGCGGTCGCAATCCAGCCGGCCCATTTCCATCGACCCCACAGCGCCTGCGCAACCACCAGCGAAAACATCACCGGCAGCGACGGGAAGTAAACCCATTCGCCATAGCTTTCGGGCCACGCGCCTGCCCAGGGCCATAACTCCTCATGAGCCGCAACCAGATGCGGAGTCAGAATCAACGGCGTAGCCAAAAACACGGCGAAAGCAAACCCCATTGTCAAAAGACTTGCAATCGCCGTATTCCGCAGGTCTCTTCCTGACCGTGCAACGAGCGGAACCAGCGCAAATCCCACATACGCGCTCACAGCAACTCGATTCGCCCAATACATGAAGAGGGGCCCTTTTCCGGTGAGAATAAAGACAGAAGCCCAATCCACCGGCCGACCGAGAAAATGAACGATCCCAAAGATAGCCACCCACGGCAGGACTGCAAACAGATAACAGCGCCAACGGTCGATCGCAGTGGGAGGCGAACCGTCATCCTCCGCCGGAAAGCTCAACGCTCTGCGTCCGAACCGCTCCCGCAGATCGTGATCCTCATATCCCAAGACCAGCGCCGCGCATCCCAACATCACCATCGGCGAAACCAGCCAAAGCCCGCTCGCCGAGCCCAGCGTGATCGACGCACCTGCCGAGAGCAGACAGAACCCGGTATAGATCGGATGGGGCAGCAGCCAGTAAGATCCGCGCTCGACCAACCGGGGTGGAGGGTCGGCGTTCATCGGCAGCCCGCCGCCATGAATCCACAGATCTCTCATCCCCCACAGCATCAGCAATGCTCCCGTACTATCGAGGATCCCTCCAAGTGGAAGTGAGGTGACTGCTGGCAAATGCACAATCCCTTCGGTCGCAGTCGCCCATCCAGCCAGGCCCAGTGGCAATGCCACCAGAAAGGTCGCGCCGTACAGAATCTTGCCTTGCGTACTCAAGGCCATTCGACGACCTCATGAATTGCTATTCCTGTCGAGTCCGGTTGTCCCTGCCTGCGCAGCACCGCGCCGCTTAGCCGCTTGCACTCTCTCATGTTGAGAATCGACCCCGGAAAGAGCCGTTCGAGGTTGGGAATCACCTTCAGCGCCGTCGATCCCAGCACGCCTTCGCGCAGCACACTCCCGGGGTCGAGAGCTAAGACGGATCCATTCTCCTCTAAGACCACATTGTGTTCATCTATCTCCGCAGCGCTGACTTCCACACCGTTGAGATACACGCATCTCCTGGTATACGACCCGCTCCAGTCGATCCATACCAGCGCGTCCGTCGCATTCACAAACCGGCCCCAGCGAAGCCGCCGGATTGGCAACATCCACGGTGCAAGCGTCAGCCGCAGATGTTCCACATACCCCCAACCCTCAATCCTCGATCCTGAACCGGTTTCAATCATCACCGCCGACCGCGGAGCCACGCAATTCCATTCAAGAAAACCATCCTTCGTTTCAAAAAGACGGTTGCCAAAGCCGCTTCCCAACTGACGCCAGATCCCTGCCGCTTTCCAGTCCGGCGCTTCCCACAGAATCTCATCGCCCGAAACGTGAGGCGCCGGCTGCTTGCGCATCGAGTAAACCGCTTGAGCAGTGCGCCCCGCCCTCTTGGTTAGCAGGCTTCGGTAGTGGAGTGCGACCGCCCCCCAACGCAAATCCGCATGGTAGACGATTGCGGCATCACCACATTCCGATGCGCAGTCAGCGTACCACTTGGATAATTCAAAGCCGCGCATTGCGCCCCCTCGTCTTTGGATCGACGGTTAGTTCATCCGCACGCGATGGCCACTACTCCGGCCAGCATCGGAATGCGCGACAACTCGATGCGCTTGGCGTCATCCAGACGCGGCCACATGAAAACAAACAGCAGGGAGACCAGCCCGATTACCGCCGAAACTCTCGCCATTCCACCGCCGGAAACCGCGATAAAGACCACCATCGAGAGCGCCATCGCCCAGATGCCCGCCCATTTAGTGCAAGTCTCGCCGAACAGGACCGCCACCGTCACCATCCCGGCGCTTCGGTCGCCGCGCATTTCATTCGAATCCATCAGGGTCTCGCGCCCCACAATGAATATTGCCAGAAAAGCATAGGACTGCCATGCATATTGAGCGGAGCTGACTATGGAACCGTAGTAAAGGGGAGCCAAACAGAGTCCTGCGACATAAAGGCCCTTGATCAGCGGGAGTTTCCGGGCCGTAGGCGTATACAGAACCAAGGCAAGCGCTGAGACTGCCAGCACTTTCCCCCCGGAGCCAACCCAGACCGAAACAGCGAATGTGGCTAAAAGCAGGGCAAGAGCAAACAACGTCGCTCCGCTCCTCGATACCATGCCTGTCGCAATTGGCCGCTTGACACCCGCCACTTGATCCTTGCGAAAGTCCAGGAGGTCGTTGACTTGAAAGCCGAACGCCGTCAGGGTACAGATGGCCAATCCGGCCAGAACCCCGCGCAAGGAAGGACCAGCTTTAGCAAAGACCACGGCACATGCCAAGGCCCCGGGAACCAGCGATGACATCGGCCGGGTTGATTGAACGTAGGCCCAGAGACAAGTGGCAACACTGCCTCTAGGACCAGACTCAATGGGGCGAGATGTCATGCGCCGATTGTAAAGTCTGGCGGTGGATGATTTCATGTTTTCCTCAATAGTAATCTCCCTTTGGCAAGCAAAGACTGGATTGAGTTCTTTCTTCTGTGAGCCTGCTTCAGAGACCACCGTATGTGGTCTCGAGGCGAATCGATTCCATGCGATTATGGGCTCGACCGAGTAATCAGGGCCTTCGCGGACTCTGCGCCACTTGTAATAAACAGGCCGAGGGATTCATCGTGCCGGTATGCCGGCATTCCCGAATTCCGGTTGTATGGTCGGCAATCCGTCGCTAACCTGGTCTTTGCCTGCTGGCGGCTCCGGGTAGGCCGAAAATCGGGTTATGCCCGAATAGCCGGTGATACAGGCGTTACTCTGCAAGGCACTGCGCTGCATGCTGGCGGTACATCCGGAAGAAGGGTCCTTCGAGATCGAGCCGGGCCTGCCGCCTGAACAATCGCCTACTCCACGTTAGAAGAAAACTTCGGGTGTGATATGTTTGGCGTCTATGAAAAAAGCTCGCGTCCTTATGTTGCTCCTCGCATGCGTTCCCTTGGTCTTCGCAGAGCCGCAGCAAGACAATGTTGCCAAGAAGTTGGTAGGGGCTTGGCGATTAGTTTCGGTGGAGGGCACAGATGCCACTTTTCACTTTGCTTATGATCACCCGACGGGCGTCATCATCTATGACCGATCCGGCTGGATGTCAGTCCAAATCGACATCAAGGGTACTCGCAAGCCCTTCGTTAACGGGCCTGCCGGCGGCACTGGCGAAGAGAAGGTGGCCGCCTTCGACAATTACATCGCGTATTACGGCACCTACACGCTGGACTTGAAAGCGCAAACTGTCACTCACCACTTGGAAGACGCGACCCCACCAAATTGGCGCGGCGTCAATAATGTCCGATGGTTCGAATTTCAAGGCAACGATCGCCTGCTTCTTATCCCTCGCGAGGATGGTAAAGGAGGCGTGATTGACCGAAAGAATGCGACTTTCAAGCTTATGTGGGAGCGCATCAAGTAGTGATTTACCCGCAAGCTTGCTTTCCGGGCGAATGGTCGCCTATCCGGACAGAACTCCATTTTCGGGGTTACTTCCGAGTTGCCGGTAATTCGCCCACGACCACGAACCTTTGCTGAATTCTAGATTTCGTGTGGCGCAGTCAACAACTATGCTGGCTGGTTCTAATTACTTGATTACGCGATTAAGAACGCTGGTGTTCACGAGCGCCTTTTCACGGATTTCATTCATCGCGTTCATAAGATTCTTTAGGCGCTGCTTGCTAGGCATCTCACTCGGATCGTCGACAAACCCAGAGGTCGCGGCAAAGAGCGTGCCGATGGGGGCACACTTCGGAAACACCATCGCCATTGCCTGAATCTCCCGAAATTGACGGATGACTTCGTTGGCACGGTCTGGGTAATTCCCCCCGTGGATGTTGATGGTTCCGCTTTTCTGAACAATAGAGTCCGCTTGGAGTTTCTCCATCGCGTCGTAGGCAGAGTTGGCGGAGAAGTACAAGTCGAACCATTTTTGTTGTGCCCATTCGTCATGGGCGATTTCAGCGATTCTTTCCGCGTTCTTTCTCGCTCCGTTGGCTATGGCAGCTGAGACCAGCGAGGCGATGAAAGAAACGATGGCCACAAGTAACGAAGCGATCGAAATGTAGTCGGGGTCCGGCGTAGCTTGGATCATTTGGGTTTCCTTACTTTGGTTTTTGCGCCATTATAGAGAACCTAAAGGCCGTGCTGAGAATGAATTGTAGGGTGGAGGGATCGAGTCCGCTTCTTATCGCGCCTGCATGGTCGGCAATCCGGACAGAACTCTATTTTCGAGGTTACTTCCGGTTTGCCGGTGACTCGCTCAGAACTCGGAAAATGGGGATTACTTCGGCATGAGTGGTGCGCCCCTTCAAGACCGGCGCTACACTAACAATCCACTGGCACAAAAGATCGGGCAGACCATGCTTAAAAAGGAGATTCCAATTGAAACCACGTCAAATGCGCGAAAATTAGCCTACATTATCTGGTCTCTAGAAGGACTACGGCCCGTGCCCTTCCACTTCCGTGACTCGCTGAGTGGGGGCGTCTCGGTTCCCAGGCTGGGCTTGCGGGATTCGCAATGAATGACTCGCGAAGGTTTGCGGGTTCGGAATGCGAGGATGGATATGAAAACGACGGAGTTGAACATCGACAGAGCGTTGAAGGCTATTGCCGCGCTAGCAATGGCGCTCAGCCTGGCGGGCTGCGGAGGGCACGGTGGCTCCACGTCCTCGGGACCAACCACGATCACACTCTCTCCGCGGCCCGCCTCCGTGCCGGTCAATGGCACCGTAACTTTCACGGCGACCGCAACAAATGCCGGAAGCGCACCAATCTGGTTCCTCGGACCAGATGCTCAGCCTCCTGGCGTAAATATTGGCACCCTTAGCAGCGGCGCTGGCACCACAGTGACCTATACCGCTCCGCCGGCTCCTCCCGTTTTTGGCCCAGCGGGACAAGGTGGATCGAGCGTACAGGGCGTTGTGATCGTCACTGCGGGTGTTCTCGACCCTGGCAGCCTGAACGGACCAACCGCAACGGCGACGTTCGCGATCACCGCGCCGGAAGTGACCACCGGAATAACGCCTGCCACAGCAACAGTTGCCCTCGGAGCTACCGTCGAATTCTATGGATATGCCGTAGGGAATGTAGACAACGGAATTACATGGCACGTGAATGGGGTCGCGGGCGGGTCGGCAGCCACGGGCACCATCGTCAACACTGGGTACTATCCCACGGGCGGAGGCGACTACGTGTGGCCGGGAACATACACTGCACCGGCGACGTTGCCTATGAGCGGCAACACAGTGACCGTCACGGTCGTATCCCTGGCAGACAGCACCAAATCCTCTTCCGCTTTCGCCACGCTGAAATAGGCTGGCCCTCCGCACTCCTCGCGCCATCGCTTCGACCGGCTCGCCAAATGGCTCACCAGGATCCTCGCCGAAACACGCCGGTTGCCCCAGAGCCTGCCCTGAGCGAAGTCGAAGGGTCTCGCCTCTGAGACCTGGGATTGGGCTTCGTCCCGTTGGTCGGCAATCCGGACATTACCACGGTTTTCGAGTTCTGTCGGATTGCCAGTTATAAGCCCGGAACTTCGCAGATCTCAGTATTCATGGCTCGTGGAGGGGACTCGTAGCTTCTGTGACGCACCCGCCGAGCATACAGTTGTTGCCCGATAGAAGTTTTTAGATCCTCATTCATGGGAGGCGGCGGTTCGGTCCGGTTGAACTGAGGAAGATTGCAAAAGCCACTGAAGTTTGCGAAGCTTGTCTCACAAGCCTGGGGGTGGCCTCGCAATGATTCTCGATCGACAGGATGTCCTCTACGCCGTCCGCTCCGCCCGACGCACCCCGTTTCTGACATTCGTGGTGGTCTTGGCTCTCTCCGTCGGAATCGGGTTGAACGCTGGTGTCTTCACCATGCTCGACTCCATGTTTCTCGAACCTCCGACGAGGAAAGATCCCGCCAGCTTCGTCCAGATTTACCCCCGCTATCAGGGGTGGTACCAGGGCAGGGCACAGGACTCATCCTTCAACGCCGCAGACTACGATGCGATCCGCAACGGTATGCGCTCAATCGAAGATCTGGCGGCGTGGCAGTCCATTGGCGCGACTCTGGACGACGTGCGCCGCCCAGCGGACGCGACGCTGGTGAGCTGCAATTACTTTCGCGTGTTTGGGATCGACCGCCCGCTGATGGGTCGCCTCTTCAACCAGGACGAATGCGACCCAGGAGCCGCGGTGAGAGTTGCCGTGCTCAGCGAGCACGCCTGGCGAGACTCATATTCCGCTGACCCGCAGATGGTTGGAAAGCTGATTCACATCGGCCGTCAACCGCTTACCGTGGTGGGCATCGTCGCCGATGATTCAACGAATCTAGAGAACGGTGACATTTGGATACCTTATTCGCTGCAGCCCGCATTCAACCACGGGCGCAACGCCTTTCAGGATACCAACTGGGCGTGGCTTTCGCTGGCCGGGCGCTTGCGCCGCGGATATTCGCGTGCCGATGCGACGGCAGAGATGAAAACGATCATGCGGCAGCGCGACCGCTCCTACCTTGAGCAGAAGGCATTCACGCTGGATCGAAAAACCGAACTCATTCTGACCGACGGCTCGTTCATCCGCAATCCGGCGATGGCGTCGCTCGTGATGCTTTTGATGGCGTTGATCATGGGCCCGCTCGCGCTTGTACTTCTGCTGGCATGCACCAATGTCACGATGCTTTTCCTTTCGCGTTCGGTGGTGCGCCGTGGCGAAATTGCCGTGCGTCTTGCGCTGGGCGCTAGTCGTGGGCGGCTTATGCGCATGCTTGCTCTTGAAAGCTTCTTGACCGCTGCCGCGGCCGGCGTTGCCAGCATCTATCTGGCTTTGCGCTTTCCATCGCTGATTTTCGAAATTGCCGATCCGGCGCACGCCAGCGCTGCGGCATCTATTCATCCAGATTGGAAGGTCTTCGCATTCCTGGCTGTTCTTGTCCTCGTTGCCACCGTTGCAGCTGCATTTGCGCCCATGCGCGAGTCGTTCAAGTTCGATCTGATCACCGCGCTCAAGGGCCGAGAAGGCTCAGCTACCATGCGCTCGCAGACAACTAGTGCGCTGATCGTTGTGCAGCTGGCCATGAGTTTTGTCCTCCTTGGCGCCGCCGTCCTCTTCGCTCGTTTGCCTTTCATGATCACCCATCTCAATCCTGGATTTGAAACGCACCCGGTCTTGACTGTCCCGCTCGATGTGGAGGTTCCCCCGTACACGGCAACTTCATCGCTAGCCTTTATGCGGTCGCTGGAGTGGCGCATCCTGCAAGTACCCGGCGTGCAGTCTTTGGCGTGGGAGAGCATCGCGCCCTTCAACGCGGCGCCCGTCAAGGAGGTTCGCCTCAACGATCAGTCCAAAGGCCAGGGCCGTCCCGCTTCCATTGACAATGTATCGGCGGATTTCTTTTCGACGTTTGGAGTTCATCTCATGTATGGCCGCGCATTTCAACACGCGGATGTTCCGGCAACTGGCAGCGCAGAGGTGGCCATCGTCTCCCAGGCATTCGCGAAGACATTCTGGGGCAACAATAGCCCTGTGGGCCAGGTTGTGGTGACTCCGGAGGGCCGGCGCCTTGTGGTGATGGGCATAGCCGCGGACACGCATTCAGAGCGCTTCAGTGCTTCCGACGGTCCCAGGCTTTATACGCTGCAGGATGGGCAATCGCGCGACGGCGGCCTTTTTGTCAGGTTCAACGGCGACGCGAAGCCTGTCGCCGCATCCATTGAAGCCATCGTCAAAGGCATGGATGAGAGCCAGGCAAGTTTTCCTAGTACGATCTGGGATTTTCTTGAGGCCAGCGCCACGTCCCTTCGCTCGCTGGCCAAGATCATCCTGTTCATGGCCGGTGTCGCGGTCGTGCTCGCCATCACCGGCGTCTATGGTGTGCTGACGTTTGCCATCAGTCAGCGAACGCGCGAATTTGGAATTCAAATGATGCTGGGTGCAACCCGCCAATCGATCTTTCGATCGGTAATAACCCGCGGACTGCGTCAGATCGCTCTCGGCATCGTCATCGGACTGGCAATGGCGTTGCCGGCCGCATGGGCTTTCACGCGCCTCATGAAAAACGGATGGATGCAGATCGACGCATTGGATGTTCGCGTCTATGGAATCTCAACGGCAATTCTGCTGGTAGTTTCGTTGTCGGCAATGTGCCTGCCAGCGCTGCGGGCAACTCAGGTGGATCCCATACAGGCACTACGTAACGAATAAACGTAGCCGCATAAATCGCATATCAATCCACAGAGTAGGGCAAGCGCCGTTTGAGACCGTGTTCCCCGGTTGCGGGCGGATGGTCGCCAATCCGTCTCTAACCCTGCTTTTTGCCTGCTGACGGCTCCCGGTAGGCCGAAAACCGAGTTCTGTCCGGTTTGCCGGTAAACCAACCGGAACCATCAAAACGCACTACGATCGGCGCTTATTGACTTGCCGTCACTGCGAACTTGGCGTTATTGACCGGAACTTCCAGCGTTCCGGCCTTGCCCGAACTCCAGTCGTAGACACCGGTTTCAAGGTAGGCCGCAGAACTCGGCAGATCGATCTCCAGATGCATCGGCACGCCGGACTTCTGGATCGCAGCGAAGTTCTCCGGCGTCAGGGCCATCCCCTGCAATACGCCCATCCAGTTCAAGGCATTGCCGTCGCGATCGTAAGCCAGAAGGCTGGCCTGAATCTTGCCGCGATGCGTGCTGTCCGCAGCCGTCTCCAGGGCCACATCGCTCCAGCGCACCAGGAAGTCCACGCCGTAGCGTGTCGTTGGGCCTGTCAGCTTGGCGTTCTTTCCTGCCTTTTTGGAATTCGGCGCGGGCTGCGGCGAGACGGGAAGCACGCGCACACCGTAGAGAACCTGCGTGGCGCTTGGCAGACCGTGCATCAGCAGCGCGTGCAGCGGATCTGCCTCGGGTTTTGTGTCCGCGGTCAGCTTGTCGTCGGCGTTGTACCCGCGCCGGTAAGCCAGGTTGTACTTGCCCGCTGACGTCTTGACTTCGATACGGCGATACGATCCGTCCATCTTCTTGTTGGTCGGCGTATAGGCCAGCGTGTAGTAGTGCGCGCCATTTTCTATGGCGTGCATCATGGCTGCGTTCAGGTCGTTGGTGTTGTAGAACGCCTTGCCCCCGGTGTCGGCAGCGAGTTGCTCCATGGCCATGATCTTGTCGGAGCGGGCTGCGGCCTCGTTCGTATAAGGCGTCATGAAATCGACGGGCCGCCCCGACGGAATGGCGCCAGAGCTGCTATTTACCGCGCCGCCTTCATCGTCAACACAGCCGTTTATGAAGATCAAGTGAGTGGGTTCGCATACGTGCGAAACCATCATACCCTCGGCGCCGATTGGATACACGGCCACCTTGGAGACCGTGAGCAAGTCCGCGGTTTCCTTCAGCGCGGCACTGTACTCACGCATCTGGCCAAAAGACTGCTTCTCCCTTGGGCTGGGAAAGACCGTAACCGGTAACGAGCTCGAAAACCAGATCAGGTTCTTGCGCCCTGGGACCGCTGCGAGATACCGGCCCAGATAGTTCAACGCCTCCAGCGTCATAGCCACCCGCTGGTCTGCCTGGTAGCCAGCGAAGTTCGCCTGCCAGTCCGCAAGTGCTTCAAGGCCCGCGGCGCCCATCTGCATAGTGGCCGCCATTGCCTTATCCTCAATGTCGTCACGCTTGTCCTGAAGCGATCGCGTCACCGACGTATCCGCCTCCATCTTCACGCCGTTCTTCTTGTCGTTCACCGCATCCCGCAGCACCGAGCTATCCGTGGTAAATCCCTGCACCATGCGCAGCTTGGATCCCAGCACAAAGACCGCAACCCGCAACCCAGGCTGCATGGTCTTGAGGAAATTGACCATCTGCTGATGAACGTAAGCCTGATCCTGCCGATCGGTGTTCAGCGTATCCAGCAGCAGCACGTTCACACTGTCGCTCTCCGGCGCGGGCGGCACATTCGTATAAACATTGGGCGGCATCCTTGCCAGCGCGGGCGCCGCGCCCGGCGGAAGCGTCTTGGCCGTGTGCTCTTCAAAGAAATCGACGGTCACGGGTTTGCCGTCTTCCAGCACCTGGAAGTCCTGCTTGTGCAGCCCGGTCACCGCATCGTTGCCTTTGGTCACCACCACATCCACAACCACAGCGCGCGAACGCGTCTTGAACACAGGAACCGGCCCCTGCTCGCCAGGGTTGGTTGTCTGCATATGCGGCCGTGCTGCCAGGCAGCAAACCGCGAACACTGAGAGGACTGGTAGGAAATGCAGGCGCATGGCGCCCTCCCTTTTTATGACCCGCAGAGTATATCCCGAAGAAGACGCGTTTGGCCCGACCAGATAGGCACTAAACCTGTTTGCCCTCTGAGGAGTTGTCCCTATGACGCAGCGCGGCTAGCCCGGTTACTGCGTGGTCCTGCAACGTTCTCAATCCTCAGCTGCCGACGCCATCCTATCCGTTGAGTCGCAGTGGTTCAATTACGGGAATTCTCTGCAAAGTGAAATCTGCCCTCCTTTTGGGCGGTAAGTGACCATCCCAGGGATGGCGTTTGCGGCGTTCCGGGAGAATGGTCGGCATTCGGGTTGTGCCTGTATCGTCGCCAATCCGGACATTATCCCGGTTTTCGAGTTCTGTCCGGTTAGCCGGTTATTCGGGCGCAACTCGGGAATAAGGATGGAATCCGTGGCCGTCATGCTCACTCGGTGGTTGGGAAGATTTACCAACAGCTGATCCAGGTTCTCTGGGATGCCAACGCTTCCGGAGTACCGCTTAGGTGCCTTTCGCGTGATTGGCCGTCAGTTACAAGACGGTCCCCGCAGTGCTAAGTGCTTGAAATACCGGGAACATTCCCACTCTTCCAGGTGTCTAATTGAAGCAGGTGACCCATGCTTGAGCTACGCCACGTCTCGAAGCATTTCTCCGGAATTCCTGCCGTTGACGATGTCAGTTTCTGCGCCCGGCCGGGCGAAGTTACCGGCTACCTTGGGCCGAACGGCTCCGGCAAAACCACCACCCTGAAGATGATCACTGGCCTCATCGAGATGACATTCGGCCACATCCTATTTGAGGGCAAAGTAATTCAGGATGACCTGATTGCCTACAAACGGCGCATGGGCTATGTCCCCGAGGAACCGTACCTCTACACGCATCTCTCCGGGACCGAATACCTCACCATGGTCTCGCAGCTCCGCAATCTGCCGCAGCGAGAGTCCTCAGAACAAATCGACGGCCTCCTGCGACTGCTTTCTCTTCATGACGACCGGCACGCATCCATCTCCGGCTATTCGAAGGGCATGCGACAGAAAGTTCTCATCGCCGCGGCGCTCCTGCACAACCCTGATCTTGTCCTTCTCGACGAGCCATTCTCTGGGCTCGATGTTGGCTCTGCTCTGGTGCTGCGCAGCCTCATTCAGGAACTTGCAGCGCGTGGAAAGGTGGTGCTCTTCAGCTCGCACGAGCTGGACACAGTCGAACGCGTCTGCACGCGTGTTGTGATCCTGCACCGCGGCAAACTCGTTGCCGACGACTCCATCGCACACCTCCGTTCGTTGATGGAGCTGCCCACGCTCGAAGCCATCTTCTCGCAGCTCGCGGTCGAGCAGGACACAGATTCGATGGCGCGGCAGATAGCGGACCTTATCCATGCGTGAGTCGATGCGAAAGCTGATCTCCCGCCTTCCGCTCTCCTTTCGCGTCCTCTACGGCCAGTTTCTTCTGCGCGTCATAGATCTTGAGGCCCTGTCGATTGAAGCCGACATACCACGATTCCTCGGCCAGTTTGCCGGCGTGCTCATCATGATCAGCCTGCTTCAGGCTCTCGGCGCATTTTGGAATGCTGGACAAATCCAAGAACTGCCTCCGGCGTTTCATCTGGCGCTCGTCTGGAGCAAAGAACAGTCCCTCATTTCCGACATGATGCTAGTGGTTGGGCTTTTTACGGTCGTCAGTTGGGACAACACTTTCCCCGACCGCCGGGACGTCATGGTGCTCTCACCACTGCCCGTCCGACCGCTCACCATCCTTCTTGCCAAAGTGTCTGCATCGGGGGCCATTATAGGACTGTCGATTCTCGCCTTGAACATCGGCTCGGGTTTTGCGTGGCCTCTGGTCCTAGGGGGCGTTCCCGGAGTCCTTCGATTCTGCCCGGCCTATTGGTTGACCATGGTCGCTGCCAGCCTGTTTCTGTACTGCGCTGTGCTCACCATTCAAGGATTCACCGCCCTGCTGCTCCCGCGCCGCATCTTCCTTAGCCTCTCGGCAGTCCTGCAGCTCGTCGCATACGGTCTCTTTCTCGGGGCGTTCTTTCTTTTGCCAACCTTCACCAATCTGGCCGAATGGGCTGACGCGCGGAATCATCGAATCCTTGCCTCGTCGCCTTCGTACTGGTTCTGGGCGCTGTTCAATCAACTCAACGGTTCATTGCCCCCAGAGATTGACTGGTTAGCGCGTTGGGCATGGGCCGGTCTGGGGATCGCCGTATTCGGAGCAGCCGCATGTTTGATCCTTTGTTACTTGCGGACCATGAAGAAAACCGTCGAAGAACCCGACCTATTGCCGCGAGCAGGAGGTTTGCATTGGACGCCGCGCTTTGGCGGTTCTCTGCAAACCGCAATCGTCCTCTTCAGTTTTCGGTCAATTACACGCAGTCGCCAGCATCGCGTTGTCCTGGCGTTTTATCTCTCCATCGTTTTCGCCATTGCGCTGGTCACCGCGCGAGACGAGCTGTCCACGCGTGCGCTCCGCCCTCTTTCCCCCGAACTTCTTATTCCCACGATCGTGATGATGGCCCTTGCTGTCGTCGGAATGCGAAACGTATTCCCATTGCCGATTTCGTTAAATGCCAACTGGGTCTTGCGCCTCACTCAGCTCAACCCGAGCCACAAATACATCGCAGCAACCAGGCGCTGCCAACTCTTGTTCGCCGTGCTCCCGGTCTGGCTGGTCGCGGCTTTCCTATCCCTCTCGTTCAGGCCCTGGAGTCAGGTGGTGGAACACCTCGCAGTCCTTGCTCTTCTTGGCTGGATTTTCGCTGAGATCAGCCTGGTTGGTTTTTACAAGGTTCCTTTTACCTGCTCCTACCTGCCGGGGAAGACAAACATTCAGTTTGCATTCTGGGGCTTCGTAGTCGTCCTGATCGTCCTCGCGGTTTCATTTGCGCCGCTCGAAATGGATGCGCTCGGCTCTCCATTTCGTTATGCCAGTCTCTGCGTTGGACTCATCGCTGCAGCTCTCGGGCTTTGGGCCTTCAACCGTCACCGTGCAAAATCCGCAACTCTATATTTTGAGGAACACCCTGACCCAGTGATTACCACGCTTGGCCTTTCGTCACCCCCGGTGACGGCTGCGCGAGGACGAGGCCCGATCATTCCCTGAGAAGTCCAACTCCTGGTTTGTCGCCTATACGGACAAACCCCCTTTTTCCTGCTGACGGCTCCGGGTGGGCCGAAAACCGAGTTCTGTCCGAATAGCCGGTAATCCGACCGAAACGCCGAATCCTGGCGTAATGCCCGTCCATCGGTACCTATGAGCCGATATGACCGCAAATGCGGGTCGACGAGTGATCTGGCCTCTTCGAGCCAGTTGTGCGCCCTCCAGCATGTCTTCTTTGATCGAATTCCCGTGCCGCATTACTCCGTCTTGGCTCGATCCTTCTGAGACTCTCCGCGCGGAATGAGCGTGGCCTAGTTCTTAACTCCCGACCCAAGTACCTGTTTGATGTCGCGTTCAACCTCGGACTTGCTGATCACACCGTTCACGAATGCAATGACATCTCCATGAGGGGAGATGTAATAGGTTGTCGGCAGGACATCCAGCCCTCCATAAAGAGAGCTGACGTGATTGTCGCCGAGAAGGACGACATAATTTATGCCTGTTCTGCGAACGAACGGCGCAATGGCATCTCTCCCGCCGTCATCCATCGATACCCCGATGATTTGCAGTCCTCGCGGGCCATACTCTTTCTGAAAGTCCATGAACCACGGTAGCTCTCTCCTGCATGGTGCACACCAGGATGCCCAAAAATTCAGGACAACCGCTTTTCCACGAAAATCGGACAGATGTACCTGATTGCCATTCAGGTCCAGCAACTCGAATTCAGGTGCCTGGTACGGGCGAGATGGAAAGCGAATGGTTGGTCGATTTATGAAAAGGAGCAGCGATGCGCAAACGGCAATCGTCGAGGCACGAAGGAGAGATCTAAGTTTCATGAACACTCGTAGAAAGCAAAGAGGCTACTGGGATAACTAACGACAAATACGCTCTGTTCATACTCGCGGTCACGACGGCATCTCAACGCCATGGGTGAATCCGGTGCTGATTGAATTCTCTCGGAAGGTCCAACAATCTGCCAGCTTCAACTGATAGCGTAGCCCATTCCACCAGCGACCTGTATTGATTGAATTCCGTGATTTCCGCCAGCCACTGAGAGCCTGTTTCCGAATTGATTACGACGACGTTTGTCAAATGCGCGCTCACCATTAGGATCGCGGCCCGGTGGTCGGCAAACTGGACATTACTCGAAAATTGGGGTTCTGTCCGGTTTGCCGGTCAACCAGGAAGAATAGTGAAGCGTTTCCCCCGCGCGATGAATCAGACCCTCGTTACTCTGCTCGCAATGCGTCCATCGGATCAACGCGTGCCGCGCGACGTGCCGGCACCAGCGCGGCTAAGAGGCCGCCCACCAACAACAACAGGGTAACCGCGCCAGCGGTCCACGGATCATCGGCTTTGACTCCATACAAGAGGGTCTGCAGTCCCTTTGTTCCGAGATATGCCATTGCCAGGCCGGTGCCAAGGCCTGCGACCAGCATCCAGCCCGCCTGTTGCAGGATCAGACTCATCACGTTCCATTGCTGTGCGCCAAGAGCTATGCGCAATCCAATCTCCTGCCTGCGTTGCGCGACCAGGTAGGAAAGCAGGCCATAGATTCCTGCGAGGCAAAGCAACAGAGCCGATCCGCCGAAGATCTCAAGCAGGTGCGCGGCCAGATTCTGGCTACCAAAGGAATCTTCAACGATCTGGTCCATTGTGGAGAATGTGCTTGCGGAAAGATCGGGGCTTGCCGTGCGCATTATGTCACGCAATTCGGGAGTGACGAGGGAGATGCTGCGCTGTGTGCGCACAGCAAGATCCATCGACATACCCTCGGCGGCCTTATAGAACATGCTCTCCGGCGTGATTTGCGGAATGCAGACTTCCATTTCAGGCTGCGAGGATTCAGCCACGGAGACCTGCCTCTCGTCGTCGAGTACGCCGACCACCACGGAGCGCCGGTTCTTTCCAAAACCTACTAGGCTTTCGCCAAGAATCTTACCGGGGTCGCGATCGTCGCCGAAGTAAGCCTTGACGAAAGCGCGATTGACCACCACAACGGCCTGTGAGGTTGGAGTGTCGTCCTCGTTGAAAAAGCGCCCGCGCAGCATCTGAAATCCAAAGACCTGCTGCATTTCCGGTCCAACGGCGCGAAACTGTGCCTGCAATGCGCGGCGACGGATCGCGTCCGCGCTGTTGCCTTCCGGATCGAAGGTGAAGATCATCTGAAATGTCTTGCCGAGCGGCACGTCGGTGAGCAGCGTGGCGCTCTCCACTCCGGGCAGACGCTTTACGCGGTCGACCAATGGCTGATAGAGTGCCGTGGTCATATCGCGCCCGGCGAACTTGTAGGAAGGGATGGTCATGTTGGCCACGACAATGTGTTCGGTGCGAAAGCCAAGCGGCACATGCTTGAGCGCATAGATCGTCCGCAGAAGCAGGCCGCATCCGACAAGAAGCGTGAGCGAGAGGGCGATCTCAGTAACAACAAGCATTGCGCGCATACGATGATGAGCCCTGCCCATGCCTTGCTGCGGGGAACCCTGACGGAGCGTCGCGTCGATGGAGGCACGCGCTGCTGCAAAGGCAGGCCAAGCGGAGATGAGCAGAGCACCGGCGATGGTGAGCGCAAGCAACACCGCCAGTACCGGCAGATTGGGCGTCAGGCTTTGATGAATGCTGAATTGAGTTTCGAGGCCGTGCTCAAAGAGCTTCAACATTCCCGCGGCCAACCCTAACCCGAGGAGCGAAGCACAACCGCTGAGCAGCATTCCTTCCATTAGCAAATACTCAACAATTTGCCAGCGGCTTGCACCCAACGCGCCGCGCACTGCCAGTTCCCGCTTGCGGGCAGTGGCTCGCGCCCACATGAGGCTGGTGACATTGAGGCAAGCAATGAGCCACAAAAGAGCGGACGCGCCCATCAGAGCGAACAGCGCCTTGCGCACATCGCCATTCACAAGCGATTCGGTATAGCTGCGCAGGCTGATGGAATCCGCGTCTTCGCGATCGGCGGCATCGGTATAAGGCTTGACGATATCAGGCTGGAAAGCTTTCAACTCGGCCTCGGCCGCAGCCAATGTGACGCCGGCGCGAAGCCGTCCAAGGGCTTCGTAGCTCGGAGCCCCATTGTGGGTGCGCAGAGCATCCTCGTCTTTCAACACTAGCGGCTTCCAGACCAAGGGCATGCCATTGAAGTTGGAACCGGTAAAAGGAAACGTAAAACCCCGCGGCATGACGCCAATGACACTGAAGTGCTCGCCGTTTAGCTCCACGGTCTTACCGAGAATTCTGGGATCGGCACTGTAATTTGTGCGCCACACCGTATCGCTGAGGAGGATTGAATGCTTGTCATCGCCTGTGACTGAACCTCCAGCATCGCGCGGGGCGAAATCACGGCCCAACGCCGGATGCGCGCCAAGAAGATCAAAGAGATCTGCGCTCACAGACGCGCTACTGACGTGCATTGCTCCAGCGGCACCCTCAAGAAAAGAGGCTCTGCGCGTGTTGTTGCTGTAGAACGCGATCTGGCTGAAGGCATGACTTCGCTGGCGCCATTGCTCGATGTCGAGGTAAGGGCTGCCGTAGCCGAGCGGTCCCCTCTTGCCAGCTTCGCGAATCATTACCAGGCTTGCAGGGTCCTTGAATGGAAGAGGGCGCAGCAGGACTCCATCGACCACGGTAAACATGGCGGAGGTTGCGCTCACTCCTACGGCAAGCGTCGCGATCACCGTGATGGAGAAACCGGAAGAGCGCCGCAGCGTGCGAAACGCATACCGAAGGTTGGCGGCGAACCGCTCCAGACGCTTCCATCGCCAAAACTCATGGGTCACGTTTTGCACCAGCGCCGCATTCCCAAACTCCCGCGCCGCGGCTGCCTCGGCCTTAGATCGCGATTCTCCGCGATTCATCCGGTCCGAAACGTCCAGAGCGATGTGAGTTCTGATTTCCTCGGCTAACTCGTCTTTGCGCCGTTCAAACAACCGTGAAAGCCAGCTCACACTCCACCTCCATTTCACGCGAATGGAACCACGCTATTATTCTGTTGGGGCCGCTTTGAGAATCCCGCCCAGCACTGCAACCATCTGCTCCCAGCGGCTCAGATCCTCAACCAGCTGCTTCTTGCCGGCTGCCGTGATGCGGTAATAGCGCGCCCGCTGATTGCTCTCCGACTGCTTCCACTCCGAGCGTACCCATCCCTGCCGCTCAAGCCTGTGCAGTGCCGGGTAGAGCGATCCGGTCTCCACCTGCAAAGCTTCGCCGCTCTGCGTTCGCAGGGCCTGCACAATCCCATATCCATGCGCAGGGCCCCACTGCAGCGTTCGCAGAATCAGCATGTCCAGCGTTCCCTGCAGCAGTTCCACCCGGTTGCGGTAACCATTCCGTCCCAACATGATGTAGACACTCTACTCCAAAAGCATGTAGTCAGTCTACATGGATAGTTGATGCGCGCCCCGAGGTCAGATGACGAGGCCCGAGGTTGTCTCCATCGCTATTGACATACTTGGCGTGTTCGATCCGGATCGCCTGTGAATGGACTCAAGGACTCCAGATACGATGACCCGAACGTTTTCCACTTTTGGGTTCCCGTCGGATTGTCGGCAATCCGTCTCTAACCCGGCCTTTTTTGCCCGCTGGAGGCTCCCGGAAGGCCAAATGTCGACTAATGTCCGGTTTGCCGGTGAAACGCCCAGAGTTCTAACACACGCTTCGTGACAAATGAGAAACGCGGAAACTGCGAAGCATCAAGGTGGTCTTTTGGAGGGGAAGCACTTAGACTGATCTCGCGCTGATAGGAGATCCAGGATGCCAATATCTGGCGAACGCCGTCTCATCAAAGCGTCGGGCCGCATTGGCCTATGGTTCAGCTCCCTACTGGTTGCGGGGCTCCTCTTCAGCGTGCTTTTTAGCCTGATCTTCAGCGGAGCAGGCTTCGGCGGAGCAGGGTCGATCTTTCTGATCTTCCGCGTTACTATGACGTTCGCATTGCCGGTCGGCTGCCTGTATCTGCCCGTTCTGATTGCCCTCAGAAACACGGAAGAGCAACGAATGCCGATCATCCTTCTAGGTGGCATTCTGATTGGTCCTGCATCAATGGCGCTTTGCGGTCTTGTTCTTGAGTGGAGAGGCGGCGAACCGGGCTGCCCTCTGCGCCAGATAACGCTCAGTGCTTTTGAATATCCAACCGAAGCCAAAGCATTGGCCCGTCTCCAAGAGGACTTGCTGCGCATCAATGGGCCAGAAGCCTTTAGATCGCAGAACAAGCCGACGTTGGGATTGGTCATCGACCGATTCATGAAGGATGAGCGCATTGAAGACATTGTGAAACAGAAACCAGGAGAGACCACCATCACGGATGGTCTGTCCTACAGCACCGCTCGCGGGTATCGGAGCTATCTCACAAAGCACGTGAAGCCGAGATGGGGCAGCACTCCACTGTCGGCGGTCAAAGCACTCGAAGTAACCGAATGGCTGAAGTCATTGCCACTGTCACCGAAGACACGCGGGCAGGTCAGAGCACTCCTGCACCTGCTGTTTGAGAAGGCCATGTTGTGGGGTTTGATCGAACTACAACGGAATCCGATTGAACTCGTCAAGGTGAAAGGTAGTAGCAAACGACAGAAGAGACCGCAGACACTCGCTCCAGGGAAGTTTCATGAACTGGTGGGCACTCTGAAAGACCCGTACAAAACCATGGTGATTGTGGCCATGTGTACAGGTCTGCGCGTCTCTGAGGTTCTGGCCCTTCGATGGGAACACATCGACTTCAAGGCTGGAGCAATGTTGGTTCAGCAAGGCGTCGTCAACGGGCGAATCGGCAAAGTCAAAACCGAAGCGTCCCACGATGAAGTGCCCCTGGACCCCGCATTCGCCGAAGTCCTACTTCGATGGAAGGGTGACCGTTCGGAGGGGCTTGTCTTCCCTTCCCACGTCACTGGAGGCTGCTACTACAGCGGCGTAATTCAGGTCCAGATTCTCAAGCCGAAAGGCGAAGGAGTTGGCATCACTGGATTGGGATGGCACACGCTGAGGCACACGTATCGATCCCTTTTGGACGAGACGGGTGCTCCGATCGGCGTTCAGCAGAAGCTGATGCGTCATGCAAACGTATCGACCACCATGAACGTTTACGGCAATGCATCCCTGAGAGCGAAGCAAGAAGCGAACTCGAAGGTTGTTCAAATGGTGATCAAACAAGAGGCTGCCTGATGTCAGGGGCAGTCTGATTCTTACTGTGGGGTTTTGTGGGGTTGGGTGTCTACTCTATGTCTGCTAAGTTCTTGATTCTATGGTGGACGCGGTAGGAATCGAACCTACAACCTGTCGGTTAAGAGCCGAATGCTCTGCCAGTTGAGCTACGCGTCCGGGGGAACTGAATGAGCCATGCGGTGGGAGCGGCTATGCTCGGCTCGGGCCCGCAGGAATTCCGGCTGGCCCTTGAAAAATATAGCACAGACCGGGACAGATTCCAAAAGGCGGGGAACTATATATTTAACTCCCGTGTTGGATGCTGCGGCGGGTTTTCTATTTGGTGACCTCTGACAATTTCAGAGAGGTAGGAGTGTAAAGTCTCGCTCACCTTCTTTTTTCCATCATGCCACTCGCACCAGACAGTAAACGGTCCTCCCAGTGAGAGATTACCAGTTTTGGTAACGGTCATTTTAGGACCGCCAGACTTCAGTTCTACTTCATCCCCTGCTTTGAATTGCTCACTCATCATATTCTCCTGAAAGAAGGTACTTGTTACATGATACTCGCCCAAAAGAAGTTCCGCATTGGTGACACGGTAAGGCTAAACAGCGGAAGTCCAGACCTTAAAGTAGTGGCGTCCGGTCCCAAGAAAACCACCGTCGAGTGGCATGACGGCGAATCCGTCAAGCGTTACAAGTCGCCAACTGTTTGCTTCAAATCCGCTTAACAAGGGAATAAAGTATATAGTTCCCAAAAGGCGCACGAGTCGCGGTAGTGGTCAAGTTTGAATCTGAGGTAGTGGGCCAGGTGATTTCCGCAGGGCTAGATTATTGTCATCCGAAGAGCGATAAACCGAAGGGTTACCTGTGACACGTCAAACGATTCGGTAAGCTAAGGTACTCACATCCATGCCCTACTATCGACCTGTCCCCTTATCACAGCAAGAGCGGGCAGATTCAGACTTGACCACTACCGTGTGCGCCGGATCACAGACATCGTCTTCTGCAGGGGTTCTAATGCGTGCTGCCTAACGAAAGCAAAGGAGGCGCTATGTCTCTTCTCCCTTTGCTGGCAACGAAGTTTATCTTTCGCACCAGCAGATTCCTGCCTAAATCTACAGCTGCCGCAATCCTCACTCTCTTCGTATTGTGGGCACCGGGCAGCCGTGCATCAAACTCCAACCAGTTCATCAACCTGACACCTTACCCTACCGGTGGCACACCAGCGAAAATTGTCACAGGCGATTTCAACCGGGATGGCAAAGCTGATGTTGTCGTCCTTAACAGCAATAACGTGCTCAGTATTCTGCTGGGCAACGGCAACGGCGCCTTTGCAGCGCCGAAGACCATCGCCACGCTGCCGGCGAACGCTGCGGGCTTTCCCGCGTTGATGATGGCTGGGGATTTCAATGGCGATGGAAACCTGGATTTGGCGGTGGTGTCGAGCCCAGGGAACGTCGTCAAGGTGTTCCTCGGCCACGGAGATGGCACGTTTGCGGCGCCGGTCAGCATCGCGGATGGCTTGCCCTCCGCGAGCGATCTGGCAGTGGGTGATTTCAACGGGGACGACCGGGCGGACATCGTCGTTGCAAGCAGTACGTCTGTTGCAGTCCTGTTGGGAAAGTCCGGCGGAACATTCGCGAAGGCGATCGTGACGAAGACGAACCTCTCCGCGCCTGACCATCTCGTTGTGGCGCTCGGCGATGTCAATCGCGACTCGCACCTCGATGTCGTGGTCACCGATACGAACGGTGGTTTCCAGGTTCTGCTCGGCACTGGCAGTGGGACCTTTAACTTGAAGCCCGCCGTTTCAACCAACTTCAACGGACCAAATCCCGAGCCGACGGTACTCGCGATTGGCGATTTCAACGGAGATGGCAATCCGGACATCGCCGCGGGCATGGTTGGTGACATTCCGTATTTCGCCAACGGGCAAGTGTGTCTTCTCTTCGGCTACGGAGATGGGACATTCAATTTTGGCCAGGCGTCTTGTTACCGAGCACCGGATTCGTTCGGGGAGATGCTGGTACCGAGTTTGAATGGCAAACCCGATCTGCTCTTCGCGTCAGACCCCTCGATTGTCCAACTCAACAATGGCACAGGGGTCTTTACGCAAAGCAATTACGCGGCCGGCGGCGAAACCATGGCGTTGGGCGATTTCAACGGGGACGGCAAACAGGACATCGCCTTCGGCACTGCTGGTGGCGTGCAGGTGGTGCTCAACGCCGGGTCCGGATTGATGCGCGCGCCTCTGGATGAGTCGAACTTGTCAGGCCCGTTTACTTCGACTCAGACAATCAACAGCACCGATTTCAACGGCGACGGCTACGCAGACGTGGCGATTTTGAATTATTTTGATGAGCATGGGTACGTCGAACCTACCGCTGGCGCTTTGCTCGGTGCGGCGAACAATACGTTCCGCTCAGACCAAGGCAGCGGTCTCGGGTTCGTTGGAAACGGTGATTTTACCTCTCCACCTCCGGCTATTGGCGACTTCAATCACGATGGCTATCTGGACTTCGCGATCGCGGCGACTGGCAGTGTTATGTGGTTGCCCAATCCAACATTCGGCGATTACCAGCCCTATATGCAGGTTTTCTTTGGAGATGGCAAGGGTAACTTTCATAAAGCGGGGCCCGAGCTCGAGATAAGTTCCAATTTCCTCGCAGCGGGGGACTTCAATGGCGACGGAAACGCCGATCTTGCCACCCTGGATGGCTCGACTTTCGAGATCCTCATCGGCAAGGGAGATGGAACATTCGCACCTCCGGTCACCTATGCGGTAGGCGAGAATCCCGTTTTTGTGCTCCAGCGCGACCTCAACGGAGATGGAAAGAAGGACATCGTTGTCGTCAACCAAGGCAGCAACGACGTAAGCGTATTGATTGGAAAAGGCGACGGAACGTTCCTGCCGCAAAAGACCTTCGCCGCGGGCAAGGCTCCGATGGCCGCGATCACTGGGGACTTTAACCGCGATGGAAAGATTGATATCGCCGTTGCAAGCAGCGAAGGTGTGTCGGTGCTGCTGGGCAATGGCGATGGCACCTTCCAGCCGCAAAGAACCTACTCGGCGACCGGACCGATGACAGCCATCGTGGAGGCATCTGTGCGCCAGGATGGAATCGAGGATCTCATTGGGATCGATTCAGCATCGCAACGTTTCGTGCTGCTGCCGGGAGTGGGTGACGGAACCTTTGGCGCTCCCGTGGTTTATCCCGTCGATCGTGTACCAACGCAGATTGTCGCGGGAGACTTCAACCATGACGGCGCGACTGACATCGCCCTCCTGGGCAACGGCGGCCTCGCCATTTTCTACAACCAGGGTGGAGACCATGTAGAGCTGGCGAGCAGCATCAGCAAGCCTACGGCAAACCAATCGGTCACCCTCACCGCGCAAGTGACAACCAGCTACGGTGAGATGGGCACGCCAACCGGCAAGGTCACCTTCAAGGATGGGTCACGCATTCTGGACAACGTGTACCTGAATGCGGGGAAAGTCAGCATCACCACCCAATTCGCTGCCGGCACGCACCCGATTCTGGCCGAGTATGGAGGGAATAACGACTTCAACCCCAATCATTCTTCCACTCTTACGATTGTAGTTGGACCATAAGCCAAAGAGCGGCTTGATTCGTTCGCAACCACCCAAAGGGGTCCCTCCTGTCGGTAGGGACCCCGACCTAAAGATGTACGAGGATGAAAATCCATTGCTGCGTCAAGAGTGTAGCGGGGGAGACCCGGTTCGGCACCCTCCGACCGGAACATATGAAATCTTGCGAAGGGACCGGCCTGCCCTTGGGGATCTAGGTGATTTCTCAGGGAAAAGTTGAGCCGTGTTCAAAATTGACCAGCGCCCGAGTCGCGCCGAAGGGTCCCTAGAACGTGAATTCCAAGCCGCCCTGGATGCCGCGCTGGTCCTGGGCAAAGACCAGCATTGAGCCATTGTTCAGCAGGTAAGGCCGGTAGCCCTCGGCCAGCAGATTGCGCACATCGAGCAACGCCTCAAAGCCGCCTGCCGCATCGCCGCGCCTGTGCAGAGGCTGGCGGATGTGGAGGTTGAGATAGGGTTCAATGGCTTCCGCCGCATAGGGCGCGACGCTGGTCACGGTGTCTTCCGGTTGCCAGCGGTAGCTGGCTCGCCAGCGAGTCCCGGTCCCTTCAAGGGTGCCGGAGAGTGAGATCGAATACATCGGAGCGCGGCGGGGACGGGCCGCGGCAAGCGCCTGGGCCAGCCCGGCAACCACGGAGGGCGTCGGCGCGCCAGACAGGGCGAGAGCATCTCCGTTCGCGTAGACGACGCGGATTAAATTCCCGCCTGGCAGCCGGTGCTGCGCAGTGGCCAGGATTCCGGCAGTCGAAAAGCCCGGGCCTGCCGCGCGCATAAGCCCGCTGATCGGGTCGAAGAGTATCGCCCCCGCCAGGGGATCGCCCGGCGCAAAGTGACCCATGGCCTCAATCACTGGATTGTCGATGTGGTCGGCAAAGACGATCACGGCCATGCCTGAAGTGTCGTTGCGCCGCTCCCAGCCGATCTCCTGGTGCAGCCCGCGCTCGATGGCTAGTTCGCCGTTGCGGGCCGCAAGCTGAGGTAACCAGGCCTGGGCTTGCGTGTCATCGGTGGCCTGCGCACCGGGAACCAGGGTTGCCATGCGGTAGCTAACCGTTGAGCCGCCGTCGCGCCAACCCACCGTAGCAAACGGAAGCGCCGCGACCGCGGTGCCGGCAGAATGCTGAGCGAAGCGCGCAACCACTTGCGTGGAACCGACTTCCGCCTCCATCTCATCCCCCAGATGGAGAGTCTCCCAGCTGCGGACCGCAGCCTCGTCCAATCGCCCGCCGCCGGCTGCCCCCTGGCTTCCAGGGGCTTCAATCTCCGGGTGAATGGCCACGGCAGCCACCGATTGAACCGAACCCGCGAAGCCCAGATCCTGGCGGAAGCCCAGCATCGACTCCATGCCGGCATCGGTCTCCGGATCAAAATCCACGCGCGCCAGCAGCTCGCGGCTGTCGGAAGGCGTCTCTTCCACAGTTGCGGAGAAGCGCTCGCCGCTCTCGCCAAATGTCCCTTCCTGCCCGGTCGCCATGAGCCGAGCCCTCAGCCTGGGCGCGCCGCCCGATCCGTCGGAGACGACCACCAGCGGTCCGTCCTCAAGCCAGCGAAGAAGCGGGCGGTTGGCGGCCGAGCGCAAGGTCCACGCCCAGTCGTCTTTTTGCGCATCGCCGGCCCGCGGCTCAGCCGGAAGCCATTGAATCACTTCGTAAAGGGTGTTGAGCGTCAGGTTGACAACCGTATGGGTGCGAATGTGAACGTTCTCGCGCACCGAGGGCAGGAAGGATGTGCCCATCGCCTTGATCGCATAACGGCCGGGGAGCACCGATGGAATCGCGAACTGGCCGCGGCCGTCGGTGTAGACGCTGGCAATCACCGACAGATCGGGGCGCAGCAACTGCACTACCGCGCCTATTTGCGGCACTCCGCCGGAGTCCCGCACCAAGCCCGAAACCGATCCTGGGGAAGCTCCGTGCGCCGGAACGCTCCCCAATGCAATCAGGGCTGCGAAGAATACGAGTTGGAGCCTGCCCATTTTCACCATTCGTGACCTGGCGGCGTCCCTGGCAACAAGCTTCCGAAATAATCTTCGCGGGTTTCCGAATCTGCTGTCCGGTTACCGTATCGCGACGGGCTACTTCCTATTCCACGACAAAAGGTGCCGATTGCGCAATCTCTTGTTTTGAGATTGTGTCATTTATTTTGATCGTCACCTTGTATTTTCCTGGCTGGAGGCCGGCCATGGGAAGAGATTTCTCCACCGTCAGCTGGTCGCTATGCGCCCCCAGATCCTTTGAGGCCAGTTCCTTTTCAAACACCACCGTGTTGGTCGCCGTATCGATTATCTGGTAGGTCACCGTGGCCTGGTTGCTCTTGGTGGCGTCGTCAATGCCCAGATTGTAGACCTGCATCCAGAAGTTAAGGTCCTGATTGCGCCTGAAGCTGACCGGAGTCGCCGGGTTGGCGGTCACTCGCGGGCAGATATGCGTATTGCCGATCACGCAGCTGCCTTCGCCGATCTCGCGCGAGGAGACTTCGTTCATCTCGTCAGCCAGAATCAGAGAAGAGGTGGCCAGCTTTTCGTCGTGGAAGGTGGGAACCTCAAGGCTGCGTCCAAACAGGCCCACATGGTCCGGGTTGTTCACGTCCTTGATGGCAATGTCCAGGCGATAAAGGCCGGGAAGCAGCGGAAGCGCCTTCCAGTAGACCGACTTGCGGTCCAGAGTCTTCTCCAGCAGCTCCGCCGGCTGCTCTACCTGGACTGTGCTTTCATCGCTCTGCACCGTCTTGTGGGTGAGCGTCGTGACCTTGATCAGGATATCTACAAATCCCTTGGCCACGCCATCCTTGGTCACAAAGGTGATGTCGCGATTCTTCAACTGCACGGTGACGGGAACCAGCACCGTGTTGTCGGTCACCTTCACGAAATCGGTACGCACATCGAAGGGAAACGGCGGTCCGGTCAACAGCTTGTGTTCGGAGATGAAGTTATCCAGGTCGGTAAACTTGATGGTTGGAGGTGCGAACAGCTTGGCGGCCAGCTCAATGCGATCGAACTCCTTGGACCCCTGCGAAGCGGAAAGCGGGCCGGCGCCCAGGTTTTCAAGGCCCCCCTTGAAGCGGTCGGCCTTCTTGGCCATGCCCATCTCTTCCCACTGGGTCTGACCGGCGCCAGGCACGTGTAGCAGCGCGTCCTTCTCGCTGCGATCGATGGTGAAGTGATAGTCGCCGCACTGGCAGCTATCCACAAACTCCAGGTTGATGTTCTCGCCGATGCCCTCAAGATAGCGGTAGTTCCAGATCTCAAATGGGAAGGTCGATGTTTCGCCGCCGCCCTCTTCTATGGGCCGCTGGTAGCTTCCGCCGGAGGGGTGCGACTCGATGGAGTCGGGCTTGCCGAAAGAGATATAAATATGCCCGCGATCGGTCTTCCAACCGGGCTTGCCGGCGGCAAAGTGTTCGTTGGCGTAGGCGATGCGGCGGTAGTGCTCTTCACGGAACTCGTTTTCCGGCGAGTCCGGATTGGGGTTGCGCCGCAGCCAAAACTGCTCAATGAAGGCGTCGCGCTCTTCATCGTTGCTCAACGCCTTGAAGGCCTTGGCCTCCTCGTCGGTAATAATCCACACCACATCCTGATTCAGCCAGCTCTTATAAGCGCCAGACAGCTCCTGATGGAGCGCCTTCTGAGCCTTGAACTGCTCCCGGTCAGAGCGCTTGCGCTTCAGCGGGTCCACGTCCTGCCCCTGCGAGGGAGCCGGCTGGGCCTGTTGATCGCCCGCTGCCGGCGGGTTGGCTGCTTGCTGGGCCGTCAGCCCCGATGGGAGAGTCAATACCAGCCCGCAACCCAATGCGGCAATCAGAATTCTTAGTCCCGTCAGCGTCATTGCCTTCAAAACTCCTGCGATCCTCTATTCTACGTGTCCCGGGGCGCCTGGACAAGGTTCAATCCGGAGTTGGCTGCCGGTTGGACGCGGAGGCGCTTCCGAGGTTATCCCGAATGGTCGACAAATTGTTGCCCGGTTACCCGGCCAATTATCCTTTGCACGCGGGGTTTTGAGACCCGGGCGGCGGTTCAACCGTCCAAAAAACAAGCGCGATCCTTCTCGCGGGCCGTTTTCTATGGCGCTTCGGCGCCTTCGATAATCCTGGCAATGGACGTACAACCCGGGCTTTTCCTTGAGGAGAATCCCATCGGCGTCCACGGCCCTGCCTTAGAGGTAGGTTGTTCCCAAATGCACTTGAGTAGCCTTGGGGAACCGTACCTGCAATAATTGCGTAAACTGATTTTGGAGAGGCTTGGAGCACCTACAGCACATGAAAAAAATACTCTTGATTGTCCTCGCCGTTGTGGTAACCGCCGGGCTCGTGGCGTTGTTCATTTATCGGCAGCAATCCGGTTACACCAAGGTTCTGACCGCCAAGCTCGCCAAGCAGGATCTATCTACGATCGTGAGCGGCACCGGCCAGATCAAGGCCAAGTTCTACGTCAATCTCGGGGCAACCGCCATGGGCCGCATCACCCACCTCGCCGTCAAGGAAGGCGAGCGGGTGAAGAAGGGTGAGGTCGTTGCTACTATCGAGCACGTCCAGCAGGAAGCCAGCGTCGAAGGCCAGGCCGCCGCCATCGAGGCCGCCAAGACTGACATTGCCGCCGACGTTGCCGCTGAGAAAACTCAGGAAGCCAATGTCGATCACGCAAAGGCCGACCTGGAGCAAAAGAAACTCGATTGGGACCGCGCCCAGGCCCTCTACAAAGACGGCATTCTGGCCAAGCAGGATTACGACGCCAAGAAAGCCGCCTACGACCTCGATGTGGCTTCCGTAGCTCAGGCCGTTGCCCAGCTGAACCAGGCCAAGGCCCAGTCTGATTCCGCACGCGGCCACATGCAGACCCAGGTTGCCATGCTGCGCGGTGATCAGAACATCCTTGACCTCACCGAGGCCATCGCGCCGTTCGACGGCATCGTGACCAATGAACCCCTCCGCGAGGGCGAAACCGTGGTCGAAGGCATTCAGAACACCGAAGGCTCGACCATCATGACCATCGCCGACATGAGCGTGGTCACCGCCGAGGTCAAGGTCGACGAGACCGACATTGTCAACGTCCAGATGGGCCAGCCCGCCGATGTCACCGTTGACGCCATTCCCGGCAAGATCTTCAAGGGTCACGTCACCCTGGTGGGCGATCAGGCGCTGCTGCGCTCCACCGGAGTCGCCACCTCGCAGTCAACCTCCGGCACCGAAGAGGCCAAGGACTTCAAGGTTGTGGTCACGCTGGATAACCCAACCAGCGAATTGCGCCCAGGACTCTCCACCACTGCCAAGATCACCACCGCGCACAAGGCAAACGTGCTTTCGCTTCCCATACAGGCGCTCACCATGCACAACCCCGACGACGACAAGCCCAAGGGTCAGGGGGGCGTGCAAGCGGCGTCGAACTCGTCCGCGCCCCCCGCCGGCACGGCGCTGGTGCAGGGCGTCTACGTGGTGGACAAGGACTCGAGCGGTAAGCTGAGGGCGAAGTTCGTTCCGGTGACTACAGGCATCACCGGAACCACCGACATCGAGGTGCTGTCCGGCCTCACCCCGGGGGAAGAGATCGTGACCGGCCCCTTCAAAACGCTGCGCGCCTTGAAGAACGGCTCGCTGGTCAAGCGGGACACCATCAAGCCGGTCAATTTGTCGGCAAGCTCGTCCTCTTAGCACGATTGGAGATTCGGATGGCTCTGGAAAGCATCAGCAGCGAAGAAGTTGTGCAAACCGCGGCCAGGCCGCAAGGCGACGTGATCGTTGTCGAAGACCTGTGGCGCACCTACGACATGGGCTCCGAGCAGCAGGTGCAGGCTCTGCGCGGCGTCTCCATGCGCATCAAGCACAACGAGTACGTGGCCATCATGGGCCCTTCGGGCTCGGGCAAGTCGACGCTGATGAACCTGATTGGCTGCCTCGACACGCCCTCCAAGGGCAAATACTGGCTCAATGGCCAGTTGGTCAGCGAACTGGACGACGATCAGTTGGCGCGCATCCGCAACAAGGAAATCGGTTTCGTCTTTCAAACCTTCAACCTGCTGGCCAGGGCCAGTTCTCTGCACAACGTTGAGTTGCCGCTGATTTATAACGGCACCCCGGCAGCCGCGCGCATCGCCCGCGCCAAGGAATCGCTCACCGACGTCGGCCTGGAATCGCGCATGAATCACAAGCCCAATGAGCTATCCGGCGGCCAGCGCCAGCGCGTCGCCATCGCCCGTGCGCTCGTCAACCGGCCCTCCATCATCCTCGCCGACGAGCCCACCGGCAACCTGGACTCGAAAACCGGCCTGGAAATCATGGCTCTCTTCGATACCTTGCACGCCAATGGCAACACCATCGTGCTCGTAACCCATGAGCCCGACATCGCCGAATACGCCCATCGCGTCGTGCATATCCGCGACGGCCAGATCTTCTCCGACGAGCCCTCCAAGCGCTTCCGATAGGTCCCATACAAATCAGCAGCATGCCCCAACCGATCCGGAAAGAAGTTCAAGTCTTTCCGGTTCATGTCTTGAGGGTCCGCGCCGATAAAGCTTCTGTTGACCTGTCCAGATTCAGGCCAGAGAGCCGAGGCACCGTGAAACCCATGCAGAGCGCCGCTCCATTCCAGTCCCCACTCCACGTTTCCGGCCTGACCCTGGTGGAGTTGGATTCGCCCCCCGCCGCCTCGGTCGTCGGCGTGAGCGCGGCCTGGCGCAAGCTGGTGATGAAGGCCGAAATGGCAGCGCCCCACCTGCAGGTCGCCACCTTTGAAGGAGAACACGGCACCGGCAAACAGACCTTGGCTCGCTATCTCCACAGCCGCTCGCCGCTGGCCGGGTCTCCCTTTCTGCGCCGCGATGCCCGGGAATGGCTGGCCACCGACGACGATCCCGCCACCCTCGCCGGCTTCATTTTCCTGGATCGTGTGGACCTGCTGGCCCTTCCCGGCCAGGGCCTGCTGCTGGGCGTACTAAAGGCGTTGCAGGATCGTCAGCCGGGCCGAGTCGTGGTGCTGGCTTCCTCCCAGGTCTCGCTGCGCCACATGGCGGCTCAGGGATTAATGCTTCCCGACCTGGCCTTCCGGCTCACCGCTGTCCGTTTCGTCGTTCCCTCCTTGCGCGAACGCAGGGAAGATATTGCCGCGCTCGCCCAGTGCCTGCTCGACCGCATTTGCAATCGCTATCAGCAGCGTCCCGCCATCCTGGGCGCTGGCGCGCTCGCCCGCCTGCTCCAGCACCACTGGCCGGGCAATGTGCGCGAACTGGCCGCGGTGCTGGAAACCGCATTGCTTGAAGCCGACGGCGGCGTCATCCGCGTCAGCGACCTCGCCCTGCCCACCGCCCTCGAAATGCATCCGGATCTGCCGCCCGCCCTCGCCTCAGACGATCTCGCCTCAGGCGCGCTCTCTCTGGACGAGTTCATCCGCCAACATGTCCACCATGTGCTCGACCTCAACCGTGGCAACAAGCTCCGCGCCGCCCGCCAACTGGCCATCAGCCGCTCCACCCTCTACCGCATCCTCGGCAACGAATCGAACCTCGCAAACTGAGCAAGCATTTTCGACGAGTTCACGCTTGCGGGTTGTGTCGAAAATGTGCGGAATACCGCCCCTTTTGAGTCGAATTGGGGCGGTTTTGCGTTTTTTAAGGCCGGTTTTGTGCGAGTGTTTCGGGATAGAGATTTTGAATTTCGTTGATTCTGCGCGACTTAACGAACTATGACGCGAGAAAACAGGCTTCTTCCGAGGGGGGAGGGGGTGGGGGTCGGTTTTTTGGGGGAGTGCGGACCGAGCAGACGCCTTGGCTGATTAAAGGGGATTGCTCTCTTGCCTACTGTCTATGTGTTCAGTGTGCGCCAACGGAGGGTTATTTTCCGCATCAGGGGTCAGGGATCGGAAAAGCCGCGGCGGCCTGCACCGCACATGGCCGGAACCTCCACGGCATCGTGGCGCGCAAACAGGACGGTTCTCTATGTTCTCTATTTGGAAAGCCGGCCGGATAGATATAGGTCGATCGCGACGTCGTTGTCCGCTTTCCAGATCAAAAAGCTGGGATTCTTGAGGCCCCATTGGACGTAGGGGACGACAAAATGAGCCTTGGCCGTTGCGGTTGTGCCTTCAAGATGGACGAGGATGGGGATGACGATCTGGTGAGGCGTGCCGAGAAGCGTGAAGATACCGGTTACCTGGATGGTCGAGTCGCCTGAGGGAGCCAGGACGCCGCTATAGGTCTTCGGCTCAAAGGAAACAGTTGCGTACTGCTCGACCTTGAGGACGTCCTTGTTCATCTTTTTGTCGCGACTGCCGTTGCCGGTCTGGCCGCTGCCGGCGAGGACCACCACCGAACCCGACATCTTCGCAGCGCCGCGGTTAAACTCAATCGATCCGGATTGGATGTGAAAGGCGCCGTTGACCACCTCGTGGGTCGATTGCAGCGTCATCTTGACCTGGCTCGAATCTGGATCGACGACGAAGGTCTGTTGCTGGGCGAGTGCGGCCGGAGCGAGCAAGGCAGCGAGGGCGAAGACCGGGAAGGATTTCATACCATCTCTCCTATGCTGCTTTAACTACTGAGAGCTGTTTTCAGAGGGGCTATATTTCAGCCGGCTGCATGGGAGCAACAGCGGCTTGCTGGGCGACGCGTGTCAGCTTTGCCGTCACGCGCATCACGCCGGGCCAGACCCTGAGGCATAACGGTAAGACAACCCGTGCGAAGGAGTTGTTCAAGCCGCCGGCGGCGATCTCAGCAAGGCGCATCTGTGCCAGCAGAGCGGACCGCAGATTCGCCTGAAAAAGCGGCGCCGGCTCGGCCGCAAGATAGGCAGCGACGGCGCTGCGTGCGGTGTGAAGCGCGATCGATATGCCATCGCCGGTGAACGAGGGGATGACCGCTGCCTGATCGCCAATGCAGTAGAGTCCGTCCTCGGTGGTGCGGCGGATGTAGCCATACGGGATATGAGAGATGGCGATTGGCTTGGCGAGCAACGGCTCCGCGCCGGCAAGCCTCATGGCGAGGTGTGGACAGTCCCGCTGGATCCTCGCGAGGAAGTTCTCCCAGCGATTACCCAGACGTGCGAGATGCCGCTGTTGCACCACGCAACAGAGATTTGCAATGCCGTCTTCCACCGGCTGGATACCGCCGTAGCCTCCTGGATAGAGCATCAACTCGGAGGCGCGCGCCAGCTCAGCGGCCTGCGCGGGAGCCAGGCGGAAATACATCTTGAAGGCGACCCATCGCTGCGGGTCCTCCGGACGCGCGTGGCCGCGCAGATCGTGCTTGCCGGTGGCGAGAAAGACCGTTGGGGCTTCACAGGTGGTGCCGTCGTCGAGCGTAGCCTGCCAGATGTCGGTTGCCGTGCGCGCGAGCGCCTGCACACTACGGCCGCGCTCTACGCGGACTCCCGCGGTGATGGCCTCGGCGAGGAGCGCTGTATCAAGCGCCTTGCGCGTCAGCGAAGCCGCGGAAAAAGGCAACGGAGCTTCCGCGGCTCGTCCGGCAGCGGCCAGGCGAACGTTATCGATAGGCACGGCTCCAAGCGAGGTCACGTCGATACCGAGCAGGTGCAGGTCCTCAAGGGCCTCACCGCTCAGGAACTCTCCGCAGACCTTATGGCGCGGGGTGGGCTCGCGTTCGATCAGCGTGACGCGCCGTCCCTTGCGGGCGAGCGCGATAGAAGCGGCACAGCCTGCCACTCCGCCACCGAGGATGAGGACTTCATCTTGCACAGGAATCCGATTCAAAGTAGACGTTGTAACTGGAATCTCCTTTTCGGACCCGGTGCTGTCATTATACCGCTCCAATGTGTGTATTGCATGACCCATACGGGACTGCGCATGTGTTAGACGGAGCGCAGGCGGAGATAGTGAGCCTCAGCCTGCTGTGCTGTGTGAGGGGCGGTGGAAATGAGGCGGGTGTTGGAGGCGAGCATCAGTCACGGCGAGTGGTGAGCTCGCGGCAGTTGAGGCCAAGGTCGACGACCAGAAGCGTAGCAAGAGTGAAGGCGATGTCATCGCCAGCGGCGAGGGAGTCTCCGAGGTGGCTCCAGTAACGGGTCAAGTGAGATGTGAGGCGCCCGCTCTTGAAGTGCGCCATTTGCCGCACAATTGGCATCTCATAAAGCTGATCGTTAGAGCGAGGTATTTGATGGAGCGAAGCAGACTCCTTGTAGCCGCTTTTTTGACAATAACGTTGGGCACCGCAGCACAGGCGGAACGAATTTCAGTGAAGCATATCCAACTCCCGAGGCATGAGTTTATGGTGGCGCGCTCCGAGACTGGAAAGATCATCGCCCGGGTTGAGTTTACGGAGGACGTGCAGGGCGATGAAGTGACGATGCGCCTGACCTATCACTTTCTGGATGGGTCCATTGATGATGAGACCACGACGTACAGGCAACAGGGCACGTTTCAGTTAGTACGCAACCATCACATACAGAACGGGCCGTTCTTTACGAAACCTGTCGACTTTACGGTGGAAGCCGCTACCGGCCTGGCGACCAGCCGCACAGCGGACAAGAATGGCAACATACACTTCGAGAGCGAGCACATGGACCTGCCGGATGACCTGGCAAATGGGTTCGTTGGAACGTTACTGCTGAATGTGCCGCACAATACGGCGCCGTTCCGGGTGGGGATACTGGCGCCAGTCTTCGGCGGGCGATTGATTCGGATCCTGATCTCGCCGGAGGGCGAGCAACCGTTTCACAAGACAGGACAGACCCTTAAGGCGACGGTGTTTCGCATCCATCCGGAGTTGGGTGGCATCCTGGGCGTGATTGCGACGCTGTTCGGCCTTCAGCCGAAAGATGTGATGGTGTGGGTACTGGAGGGTGAGCAGCCTGCGGTGGTGAGGGTAGTTGGACAGCTAGGTGGTTCCGGCCCTGTGCTTAGCTCAGAGTTGGAGGGGACCAGCTTTGGGAAATAGGGCATTTTTTGAAACCCACATCTCAAAGGCGAGATGAGTATCACCCGCGTCTGCGACGACGCCCTGAAAATCTAATGGTTTCCTGGCCGGCCATCAGTCACGTCGAGTGGTGAGCTCGCGCCAGTTGAGGCCGAGGTCCGCGATCAGCAGCGAGGCAAGAGTGAAGGCGATGACCCCGACAGCGGCGAGGGAGTCGCCGAGGTGGCTCCAGTAACGGGGCCAGAGGTTGAGTACGCGGCTGGAGACGAAGGTAAAAGTGACGGCGTAGGAACGGACCATCCACTGACGATGCTGGACGATTTGGCGGTTACGCGCGGTGATCACGGCAGCGGAGGTGCAGACGATCCAGGCGGCGGCCTGCATGGAAGTTCCCGGCAAGCCGGGGCGGCCAGAGGCGAGGGCGATTCCGGTGAAGGCGCCGATAAAGACGGAGAGAACGTAAATGCGGCCGAGCACGCGATGGAGTTGGAGGTGCCGCTGGCGAAGGCGCGATGAGAACTGCACAGGGCCGGCAACGAGAGCGATGAAGCCGCTGAGTACATGGGGGATAAGGAGTTGGCGGTCGGCGATGACCTGCAGACGGTAGGCGTGGTACATGGAGTAATCGGTGAAGAGAAGAACTTCTGAAGTGATGAAGACAAAGAGCGCAGCGAGGCCAAGGCTGATCCAGAGAACGGTTTTAAACCTGGTACGACTGGAGGTGGGTGCAAGCAGACTGGTAGTGGCCATTATTCGCCTTTCATAGGGTTGGACGTGACGAACGGCGCTGCGAGAGCGAGAGGCGCGAAAAGCTTCATGTTTCTTAGTCTAAACGGGAGCCTTAGTAGTCGTAGCCCATAGAGGTTACGCCCTGATCTCTGACCTCTGATCTCTGCCCCATGCTCTACACTCAACGGGAAGGCCGATTTCACCCCGCCGATTTCACCCCGAGGTCCAGTTCCATTGAGAAGTTTGCGTTGCTCCCTCCTTTCAGTTTCCGCGCTGACGATGTTCGCCGCTGCACCTGCCCTGCGTCCGCAATCGCTCTCCGCCGCGCCAGCTCCGGCAGCCTCCATTGAGGCCAACCGCAAGGCGCTCAACCAGATCTTCAATGACTACTGGGAAGACAACCTCAAACATTCCCCGGAGTTCGCCTCGTCGCTCGGCGACAAGCGATACAACGACCAGATTTCCGACTACTCCGTGAAGGCCTACAACGACGGCCTGGAACGCGAACAGGGCTTTATGATGCGCCTGGCCGCTATCGACCCCAAAGGCTTCACCGACCAGGAGAAGATCAGCCGCGAGCTGCTGCTGCGCGACATTACCGACGACCAGGAGGCCGCGGAATTCAAAGAGTGGGAGATGCCCGTGAGCCAGTTGGGCGGCATCCAGACCACTTACCCGGATCTGGTGGCCCAGCTCAGCTTCACCACCGTCAAGGATTACGACGACTGGATCGCCCGCCTGCATGCCATTCCCAAGGCCTTCGACCAGGTGACCACCAACATGTCCATCGGCATGGACGACCATCGCGTTCCGCCGAAATATCTGCTCGTCAAAACGCTCGATCAAACCAAGCAGTTGGCCAACCAGAAGCCGGAGGAGTCGCCGCTGGCGCTGCCGCTGAAAAGTTTTCCCGCCAACATTTCCGCAACCGAACAAGCCCGCATCAAGACGGAAATGCTGGACGCGATCGCCAAAGAAGTGCTGCCCGCCTACCTGCGCTTTGCGCGTTTCCTTGAGGTCAGCTACATCCCCGCCTGCCGCGAGCAGCCCGGCATCTCCGCGCTGCCGGATGGGGCAGCTTATTACAAGTTCCTGATCCACAGAACCACCACCACCGACCTGACCGCGGAGCAGATTCACCAGATCGGCCTCGACGAAGTAAAACGCGATGAAGCCGACATGCTGGTCATCGCGAAAAAGCTCGGCTTTGCCGATCTGGCCACTTTTCGCGCCAGCCTCAAGACCAACCCCAAGCTCAAGGCCGCCTCGGGCGAAGAATTGATCGCTGCCTATCGCGGCTATGTTACGGCCATGCAGGCTCGCCTGCCGCAACTTTTCGGCCGTCTTCCCAAAGCGCCTTTGGAGGTCGTCCCGGTTCCGGACTATCTCGAAAAGAGCATGTACCCGGCCTATTACGAACAGGGCACACCCGACGGCAGCCGCCCCGGCCGCCTGCGCGTGAATACATACAATGCCACCGACCGCAACCTCTACGCCGTCGAGGCCACGGCGTATCACGAAGGCCTTCCCGGCCACCACTTGCAGATCTCCATCGCCCAGGAGCTAGACGGCGTTGCAACCTTTCGCAAATTTGAGGGCTACACGGCCTTTGTCGAGGGCTGGGGCCTCTACTCCGAGCGCCTCGGCAAGGAGTTAGGCTTCTACAAGGATCCTTACTCCGATTACGGGCGCCTGGATCTGGACATGTGGCGTGCCATGCGGCTGGTGGTCGATACCGGAGTGCACTCCGAAAACTGGACCCGCGATCAGATGGTCCAGTTCTTTCACGACCATTCCACCCTTGACGAGACCACGGTCCAGACCGAGGTGGACCGCTATATCGCGTGGCCCAGTCAGGCTTTGGCCTACAAAATCGGCCAGCTCAAAATTCTGGAACTGCGCGACCGCGCTAAATCAGCGCTCGGCGACAAGTTCGACCTACGCGCATTCCACGACCAGGTGCTCGACTCGGGCGCGCTGCCGCTGGATGTATTGAGCGACCGCATCGATGCATGGATTGCCGCGCAAAAGGCAGCGGGGACGACGTAGAACTCCATCGCTGTGCCTCCCGTGCCGATGCGAGTATCCTTGAAACTGAACCACCACTCTCATTCACGACAAGGAAAACCATGGCGGAGATAGCCGTTGAGGCCACCGAAGTACCCGCGCAGTTGCCCCACGTCCGGGTGGCCGTTCTCGGCGCCGGCAAGATGGGCGGCATTCTGCTGCAGGCCTTCCTGAAACAGAACCTATTCGCACCCGATCAGATCCGCGCCACCGTGGGCCACGCCGAGCGTGCGATCGCGCTGAGTACCCAGTGGGGTGTGGACGTGAGCACCAATAACCTTGAGGCGGCCCGGCAATCCGATCTGATTCTGCTGGGCGTCAAGCCCTTCCAGGTGCCGGACCTGATCGCGGAGATTCGTCCCGCGCTCACCAAGGCCAAAACGCTGGTCTCCTTTGCGGCTTCGGTCAAAACCGGCGCCATTGAGGAGGCCGCAGGACTGGAAATCGCCGTCATTCGCGCCATGCCCAATACGCCCTCGGCGCTGGGCGCGGGCGCAGCCGGCCTCTGCAAAGGGCGCTTCGTTTCCGCCACGCAGATGGAGCTGGCTCAGCGCATCTTCGAGACCGTGGGCCGCACCGTCATCGTCGACGAGAAGCACATGGACGCAGTGACCGGCCTCTCGGCCTCTGGGCCAGCCTACATCTACATCATCATTGAGGCCCTGGCGGAGGCAGGGGTCAAAGTGGGCCTGCCCCGCGAAATCGCCACGCAACTGGCCGCGCAAACCACATTCGGCGCCGCCAAGATGGTGCTTGAAACCGGCTATCATCCGGCCCTGCTGAAAGACGCCGTCACCACGCCCGCAGGCTGCACCATCGACGGCATTCTGGAGTTGGAGGAAGGCGGCCTGCGCGTCACGCTCATCAAAGCGGTCATGCGCGCCACTGAGCGCGCTAAGCAATTGGCCGCAGGATAACTCGGTCCTTAACAAGTTGCTAACTCGCCAACAGAATCTGCCCCCGAATGGGGACCGATTCGCTAACTCGCTAACACAATCACTCGCTCACTTGCCCATCCAACGCCCAACCTGGCTGCCCGCTTACATCCCCGAGTTACAGGGCCTGCGCGGTCTCGCCGTTCTTTCCGTGGTCATTTATCACTGCCACCCGCGCCTTGAGGGCACGTGGATTCATTACGCCAGCCTGTGGGGTTGGGCGGGAGTCAATCTCTTCTTTGTTCTCTCCGGCTTCTTGATTACTTCGATTCTCCTGGAGGCGCGCGGCAAGCCTCGATACTTCCGCAACTTCTATGCCCGGCGCGCGCTGCGCATCTGGCCGGTGTATGTGCTGGTGCTGGTGGTGGTCTATCTCAACGCGCCGTGGTTCATTGGCCCCACGATCTTTGTTGCAATTAAAACCGCGCCGTGGCTGGCCTACATTTTCTTTGTGCAGAATCTCTTCCATCTCACTCTGCCTCCGGCACTCGGCCCCACCTGGTCGCTGGCCATTGAAGAGCAGTATTACTTTCTCTGGGCGCCGCTGGTGCGTTTCCTGCGCTGGCCCTGGGCATTGGCCATGGTTCTCACGACTGCGCTGATGGCCTCTCCCCTGCTGCGTATGAGTCACTGGGCCTGGATCACTTCGACTCACACGCTGACCCACCTCGACGGCATCGCCCTGGGCAGCCTGCTGGCGCTCGGCCTCCATACCGTCGCCCTGAGCCGCCGAGTCTGGCTGTGGATGGGACTGGCCGCCATGCCAGTGGGCTTCTGGGCTGCCGCCACCGTGGCTGGCGGCACCGCCTTTCTCGATTCCGCGCTGACGGTCGCATTTGGCGGCGCGCTGCTTGCCGCGATCGCCTCGACAGGCGCACGCAATCCTGTCAGCGCTTCGTTGCGCCGCGGGCCGCTCGCTTTTTATGGCCGCATCAGCTACGGCCTTTATATGACCCACATCGCCGTCTTCATTTATTTCGGATGGTTCGATGCGCGCATGGACCGTTATGGAACCACCGGCAACCTGGCCGTGGTGGCCTTCCGGCTCGCTGCCACCACAACAGTAGCCACTGTCCTCTGGTATGGCTTCGAATCGCAAATCCTCAAGCTCAAGCGCTATTTTTGACTTGAAGACCTTCGAGAATGGTTAAGTCAAGGTCGATTGAGCACAGCCCGGTAACGGATTGCCACTGAAGATGGAGGAGCGCGCCGTTCCCGCCAAGTGGGCATCCATCCCGGTCGCTTGTGATTCCAATCACCAATTGCCGTAACCTTCGGCTGCTAGGCTTTTATTGGCACGCGAATTCTCCCGCGAGGTGCGATGTGAGCGAAAAAAGAGCAAGCAAAGGCCCCCTGAGCCCGGAAATGTTGTCCAAAATGGACGCATACTGGCGCGCCGCGAACTATCTCTCGGTCGGCCAGATTTATCTGAAAGACAATCCCCTGCTCCAGCGGCCGCTCACGCTTGACGATGTGAAGCCGCGCCTGCTCGGCCACTGGGGAACGACACCGGGGCTCAATTTTCTCTATGTTCACTGGAACCGCCTGATCCGCGAACGCAACCTCGACATGCTCTACATCATTGGCCCTGGCCACGGCGGCCCAGGCCTGGTGGCCAACACCTACCTCGAAGGCTCGTACTCCGAAATCTATCCCCATATCGAGCAAAACAAGGACGGCCTCAAGCGGCTGTTCCGCCAATTCAGTTGGCCTTACGGCATTCCCAGCCACGTGGCTCCGGAGACGCCGGGTTCCATCCACGAGGGCGGCGAACTGGGCTACTCATTGGTGCATGCTTACGGCGCGGCCTTTGATAATCCGCACCTGATTGTGGCCTGCGTGGTGGGCGATGGCGAGGCCGAGACCGGCCCGCTGGCCACAAGCTGGCACTCCAACAAGTTTCTCAATCCAGCCACCGACGGGGCGGTTCTGCCCATCCTCCATCTGAACGGCTACAAGATCGCCAACCCCACCATCCTGGCGCGCATTCCCCACGCCGAGCTTGAGGAACTGATGCGCGGCTACGGCTATGAGCCCTTCACGATCGAAGGCCACGACCCGGCGGTGATGCACCAGCAGGCCGCGGCAGTCTTTGACACCATGCTGGACCGCATCGCCGCCATTCAGAAGGCAGCCCGCGCCGCCGTCAACGCAACCGGCTCAACCAAACGCCCGGCATGGCCCATGCTCATTATGCGTACGCCCAAAGGCTGGACCGGTCCGAAATTCGTGGACGGCAAGCCTGTTGAGGACACCTGGCGCGCTCATCAAGTCCCGCTCGACAAGATCCGGGAGAATCCGGAGCACCTGCGCCAGCTTGAAGAGTGGATGCGGAGTTACAAGGCCGAGGAACTCTTCAATGACCAAGGCCATTTTCGTGCCGACCTCGCCGACATAGCGCCCAAAGGCAGGTTGCGCATGGGCATGAATCCACACTCGAACGGCGGCCTCCTGCTGAAGCCGCTCAATGTGCCCGACTTCCGCGACTTTGCCGTAAAGATCGAGGGCCGCGGGGCGTCTGACGCCGAGGCTACGCGCATACTGGGCCACCTGTTGCATGCGGTGATGGAAGCAAACAAGGACCAGAAAAACTTCCGCGTCTTCGGCCCCGATGAAACCGCCTCCAACCGCATTGACGAAGTGGAAGTCGGCACCGGCAAAGCCTGGATGGCCGAAACGCTGCCGGTGGATGAGAACCTGTCTGAAACCGGCCGCGTGATGGAAGTTCTGAGCGAGCATCTCTGCGAGGGCTGGCTTGAAGGCTATCTGCTCACCGGACGCCACGGTTTCTTTTCATGCTATGAGGCGTTCATTCACATCATTGACTCGATGGTGAACCAGCATGCCAAGTGGCTCAAAACGACTCGCGAAATTCCCTGGCGCAAACCGATCGCCTCGCTCAATTACCTGCTCACTTCGCTGGTGTGGAGGCAGGACCACAACGGCTTCTCCCATCAGGACCCAGGCTTCATTGATCACCTGCTCAATAAAAAAGCCGATGTGGTGCGCATCTATTTGACGCCCGACGCCAATACGCTGCTCTCGGTGACCGATCACTGCCTGCGCAGCCGCAATTACATCAATTTGATTGTCGCCGGCAAGCAGCCGTCTCCGCAGTGGCTCACCATCGACGAGGCTGTCGCTCATTGCACCACCGGCCTTGGCATTTGGCCGTGGGCCTCCAACGACGACGGCCATCCCGACATCGTGATGGCCTGTTGCGGCGACGTGCCCACAATGGAAACGCTGGCTGCCGTCAACTTGCTGCGCACGCGCATTCCCGATCTGCGCATCCGCGTCGTCAACGTGGTGGACCTGATGGCGTTGCAGCCCACATCCGAGCATCCGCATGGCCTGCCGGACGAGGAATTCGATCTGCTCTTTCCCCCTACCACTCCGGTCGTCTTTGCGTTTCACGGCTATCCATGGGTCATTCACCGCCTTACGTACCGCCGTCACAATCACGACAATCTCCATGTGCGCGGCTACAAGGAAGAAGGCACCACCACCACTCCTTTCGATATGTGCGTGCTGAATAACATCGATCGCTTTCAACTGTCGCTGGACGCAATCAAACGCGTGCCGCGGCTGGCTTCGCAGGTGGATGCGGCCGAGCAATGGTACTCTGAGGCCATCCAGCGCCATCGCCTTTACGTTTCAGAAAACGGCGAAGACATGCCCGAAATAAGAAACTGGCGCTGGTCCCAACGCTGACCTGCTAACAGGCCCATACTCACAAAACCGGGTGCCCCAGGTCTCGCTCTTGAGACCTGGGACTTCACCAAACAATCCGCTGACCAGTTCAGCCCCAATCGAAGAGGTTTTCATCCATGGCGTCTTTGCCGGTGCTGGTCGTGAACAGCGGCTCGTCTTCCATTAAGTTTTCAGCCTACGAGGCCGGCAACGGCGAACGGCGCAAGCTCCATGAAGGCGCTGTCGACGGCATCGGCACCGATCTGGGAAGTTTCTGGATCAAGGACGCCGACGGCAGAAAACTGGTGGATCAATCGCCGGCGCTGCCCACGCGCGAGGTTGCCTTTGCGCTGGTGGCCGACGCGCTCAAGTCAACCGGCTTCCCCGCCCCGGCGGCCATCGGCCATCGCATGGTGTGCGGCGGCCCCGGCGTGCTCGAGAATCAGCGCATTACTCCCCAGTTGATCGACGAAATGGAGCGTTACGCGGCCTTCGCTCCGCTGCACACGCCCATCGCGCTCTACATCATGCGCCAGTGCATGGGCCTCTTCCCCGGCGTTCCCAACTTTGTTTGCCTTGATTCCTACTTCCACCGCACCATGCCTGAAGTGGCCACTCACATGCCCATTCCCGAGGAATATTCCGCCATGGGCGTCAGGCGCTACGGCGCGCACGGCATCTCGTACGAATCGATCGTTGGCGCATTGCAGCCCAACGTACCGGAGAAGCTGATCGTTGCCCATCTCGGCAATGGCGCTTCCATCTGCGCGATCCGTCACGGACAATCGCTGGATACGTCGATGGGCCTCACCCCCACTGGCGGCATTGTCAGCGCCACGCGCACCGGCGATTTGGATCCAGGTGTGCTGCTGTTTATCCTGCGCAAGATTGCGGAGCGTGCCGGCAGCGCTTCAGAGGCCGCCGATCAATTGGAAAAGGTGGTCAACAGGAAGGCGGGCCTGCTGGGCGTAAGCAGCCTCTCCAGCGACATGCGCGAACTCCGCGAGGCAATCAGGGCAGGCAATGCCGCAGCGCGCCTGGCAGTGGACATATTCACTTCGACAATCGCCAAGTGGATCGGCAGTTACGTGGCGGAATTGAACGGGTTGGACATGCTGGTCTTCACCGGCGGCATCGGCGTGAACGATATTGCTTCCCGCGGCGAGATTTGCGCCGGCCTCGGAACACTGGGCATTGTGCTCGACGCGGACCGCAATAACGTTCGCGGCGAAGCCATCATCTCCGCCGATTGCTCGCCGGTGACCATTCGCGTGATCCCGCCCGCCGAAGACCTGATCATCGTCAACCATGTTGTGCGGCTGCTCGCGAACTGAGGCCCTCGGACTTGGCGGGCTACCCCAATCCAACGCTGCCACGATACTCTTAAAGCCAACGTGATCGGCAAAGACATTCATCCCGCGGCCCCGCCTCCCGTCTCTTTGGACGAGACTCACGCCGACCATCCGCTCCTTGCCGACCGAGGCCCGCTGATGGCGGTTCCGCCCGTCCATCCCATTGACAAAGCTCCTGCAGAACTAACGCCGTTCATGCGCCAATGGACGGCGGCGAAGCGGGAGAATCCGGACGCGCTGCTCTTCTTTCGCATGGGCGATTTTTATGAGCTGTTCTATGACGACGCGGTGATCGTGAGCCGCGAGTTGCAGTTGACGCTCACGGCGAGGGACCGGGAACGCTCGCAGCCCATGTGCGGGGTGCCGTATCACGCCGTCGAGGTGTATCTGACGCGCCTGCTCCGCAAGGGTTATCGCATCGCCATCTGCGACCAGATGGAGGATCCCAGGCACACCAAGAAGATAGTGCGCCGCGAGGTCACCCGAGTGCTGTCGCCGGGCACCGCGCTCGACTCCGCGCTGGGCCAGGAACAAAATAATTTTCTAGCGGCACTCTACGATTCCGGACCCGACAACGGGGATAAGACTCAGTCGACCCGGGTATGCGCCGTAGCCTTGCTCGATGTGTCCACGGGCGACTTTCGCACGGCAGAGTTTCGCGGTGCAAACGCCCGCCAGCAGGCTGTCGACGAAATTATGAAGGCGGATCCGAGCGAGGTACTCTTGGCCGCGAGCGCAGAGCTGCCCGCGCAGCTCGAACGGATTCCGGCTCGTACCCGCGTGGAAGATTGGGTCTGGACCCGCGACTTCGCCGTCCCTCTTGTCGAGCGCCAGCTCAATGTCCGCTCGCTGGAGGGCTTTGGCCTCGACACGCACCCGGCGGCGGCCATCGCCGCAGGCGCCGTGCTCCACTACGTGCGCTCCACGCAGAAGATTGACGCGCTGCACATCGACAGCCTCAAATTTCAGGAGCATTCAACGGCGCTGGAACTGGATCAGGTGACCGTGCGCAATCTGGAACTCGTGGAGCCTCTGTTCATGGGTCAGGACAGCCGCACCACTCTCTTCCATACCCTGGACGCGTGTCAGACGCCCATGGGCAAGCGGCTGTTGCGGGCCACGATTCTGCGCCCGCTGTTCGATGCCAAGGCGCTTGAGGCTCGCTATGAGGCGGTGGGCGAGGCGCATGCAGACCTTGTCCGACGCGAAGAACTTCGGCGCGCCTTCAACGGCATTCTCGACCTGGAGCGTCTTCTCGCTCGCCTGTCGCTCGACTCCGCCGGCCCGCGCGATGTGCGAGCGCTTGCGGCAAGCCTGAGCAGGCTGCCGGGGTTGAAAGTTGCGCTCGATGCCATGAAGGCCGCGAACTGGCGAGACGTGGCCGCGCGTCTCGACCGCCTGGATGAAACCACTGCTCTGATTCACGCCACGCTTGTGCCTGAGCCTCCGCTGACGCTTGTCGATGGAGGCGCGATTGCAGCAGGCGTGGACCAGGAACTGGACGACCTTCGCATCATTTCCACGACGGGCCGCCAATCTATCGCCGCCATTGAGGAGCGCGAGCGGGCTCGCACCGGGATTGGTTCGCTCAAGGTTCGGTATAACTCCGTGTTTGGCTATTACATCGAGATCACTAAGGCTAACATCGCCCTGGCCCCTGCCGATTATGAGCGCAAACAGACACTGGTGAATGCCGAACGGTTTACCACCCCGGAGTTAGAGGATTACGAGCGCAAGATACTCACCGCGCACGACCGCTGCATTGATATTGAGAAGCGGATCTTTGTTGAATTGCGCGCAACCGTGCTGCAGGCGGCAGGGCGCATTCGCCGTACTTCCGCCGCCATTGCCGAGGCGGATCTGCTGATTAACTTCGCTCATCTGGCCGCCTTGCGCCGTTACGTTCGTCCCGCCATCGTGGACGATCCAGTCATCGAAGCCATCGCCGGGCGCCACCCCGTGATCGAGCAGTGGATGGAAGAGACACGCGAGGGGCGATTCATCGCCAACGATTTGTATCTCAACGCTGCTGCCGAAGGACCCGGTTTGTTACTCATTACTGGCCCTAACATGGGCGGCAAAAGCACTTATCTGCGCCAGGCGGCGATGTTAGTCCTGCTGGCCCAGATGGGCAGCTTTGTGCCGGCGGATAGCTTGCGCTTTGGCCTCGTGGACCGCATCTATACCCGCATTGGAGCCAGCGACAACCTCGCGCGCGGCCGTTCCACCTTCATGGTGGAAATGACCGAAACCGCGACCATCCTGAACACCGCCACCAGGCAATCGCTGATTCTGCTTGATGAGATGGGCCGAGGGACGGCCACCTTTGACGGCCTCTCGCTGGCCTGGGCCACGGTCGAGTATCTCCACGCAGAAACAGGCGCGCGCTCGCTCTTTGCTACGCACTACCACGAGTTGACCATGCTGGCCGAGAAGCTGCCGCGGGTGCGCAATCTGCGCGTCGGCGTGAAAGACGCCGCGGGCGGAATCGTGTTCCTGCACAACATTGAACCGGGCGCGGCCAGCAAGAGTTATGGCATCGAAGTGGCGCGGCTCGCCGGACTTCCAGCCGCGGTGATTGAGCGCGCCAAACGCGTGCTGCGGCAACACGAGACACAGGAGCGGCACAACGTGCAGGTGGAGACAGCCGAGCCTGTGCAACTAACCATCTTTACTCCACTGTCGCACCGTATAGTGGATCGCATTGAAGCAACGGACGTGAACTCACTTACGCCCCTGCAAGCCTTGAATCTGCTGGAAGAGTTACAACAGGAATTGAAGGAGAAGGGATGACGGCTAATCTCCGACAGGCGGCGGGAAACCTGCTGGTAGTTGGACTAAGCGGCGCTGAGCTAACAGGGATGGAGCGCGCATGGCTCAAGCTGGTGCGGCCGGCGGGTATCATTCTCTTCCGTCGCAATATCAAGGACCCGAGCCAGACGCGGGCGCTGCTCGCCGAAGCTTCGGCGCTCGGCTCGGCACACAGCATGCTCTGCGTTGACGTTGAAGGCGGCACTGTGGACCGGCTCCGCGATGCACTGGCGCCCATGCCTTCCGTGCAGGCCGTGGCCCACGCCGCAGTGCGCACCGGCAGCCCCGGACTGACGCGCGAGCACGGTGAATTGGTGGCGCGCGCTGTCAAAGCTTTCGGCTTCAATACCGCGCTTGCGCCGGTACTCGATCTCGCGCTGCCTGATTCAGCACAGATCATGGGCACACGGACCGCCGCGGCGACGGGCGCCGGCGTCGTCGCATACGCGCGTGGCTTTCTTGCCGGTCTATCCGCTCAGGGCGTTGTGGGCTGCGGCAAGCATTTTCCCGGACTGGGCGGCGGGCAGAGCGACTCGCATCTGGTAACTCCGATCATCCGGCGCAGTTATCGCGACTTATGGAGTGAAGACCTGCTTCCCTATCGGGAACTAAGCGATGAGTTACCGATGATCATGATGGATCATGCCGCTTATCCCGATACGCCAAGCCGCAGGCGGCCCGCTTCCGCCTCTCCCTTTTGGATAGCAACCGTGCTGCGCAAGCGCATCGGCTATCGCGGATTGATCTTCTCCGACGATCTGGAGATGGGGGGCATTCTAAAGTTCATGCCCATCGGAGAAGCCGCGATTGAGGCCCTGCGCGCGGGAACGGATTTACTCGAAATCTGCCATACCGCCGAACAGGTTCTGCTTGTTTTCGAAGCGCTGATTGCCGAAGGCGAGCGCTCTGCCGCCTTCCGCAGAGTGCTTTTTTCACGGGCAAGACAGACGGATAAAATGCGCGCGAAGCTGTTTTCCAAGCAGATTCCGCGGGCTCTATCGGGACAGCAATTCGAGGCATTGCGAAACCGAATCGTGCGTTTCGGCGCAACCATCTCGAGGGCCTCTTCAACATCGGAGAACCCATCGGCATGACTGCGAAAGCCATGAACGTAGCCGGCATCATGAGCGGCACATCGGCCGATGGAATCGATGTTGCTTTCGTGCGGATTGAGCCTGGCAATGCGCGGCCCAAACTGACTCTCCTGGCACACGAGGGAATCGCGTTTCTGCCCTCGCTGCGCAACCATGTGTTGTCCGCGATGAACGCGGCATCGACATCAACCGCGGAACTCGGGCGTCTCCATTGGCGACTTGGCATAGCCTACGCAGAGGCCGTCAGTGCAACGCTCAAACGTCATCCGCTAAAACTTCAACTGATCGGCTGCCACGGCCAGACGCTCTATCATCAGCCGTGCGCGACTGTCTACGCGGCCCGCAAGTTTGCCTGCACCTGGCAGGCCGGCGAAGCGGCGGTGATTGCGGCCGCGCACGGCATTCCAGTGGTTTCCAATTTCCGTCCCGCGGATATGTTGGCTGGCGGCCAGGGAGCGCCGCTGGTTCCGCTGCTGGACTACGCGCTGTTTGCCGACGCGCTGCGGGGACGCGTGCTTCAAAACATCGGCGGCATCGCCAATCTGACTGCCATCCCCGCCGGCGCCACAAACGATCGCGTGATTGCGTTAGACACCGGTCCCGGCAACATGGTTATCGATGCCCTGGCACAGCAGCTTTTCGGCAGCGCGTTTGACCGCGACGGCGTTTTTGCGGCACAGGGAAAAGTGCTTGAGCCGGTGCTGGCCGCGGCGCTACGTAATCCCTACTTTCAACTCAAGCCTCCACGCACTACCGGGCGCGAGCAGTTTGGCCGCGAATACGCGGCGGCGTTGCTTGAGGACTGTAAGCGGCACAGCGACAATCCCAAAGATGCTTTGGCCACCGTGACCGCGCTCACGGCGGAGACCATCGCGCAAAGCTACAAGCAATTCATCTTGCCCCGGATGAAAAGCGGAAAAAATGTGCGAAGCGCAGTCGACTATATCGTCTCCGGCGGCGGCGCGCGCAATCACACTTTAATGGCCATGCTGGCGCAACGGCTGGAGCCGTTAGGTTGCGAGATGGCATCGAGCGAGGACTTTGGCCTTCCGGCTGAGGCCAAGGAGGCTGCGGCCTTTGCGCTGCTGGCATGGCAAACCTGGCATCGCTTCCCCGGCAACGTACCCTCGGCAACCGGAGCGAACCGGCCCGCGATTCTCGGTCAGGTGACGTATGTGTAAACTGCTTGCTCTGGTCTCGCTGCTTACTCTGATCGGCTGCCACGCGGCGAAGAGAGATCCGGGCACAGTCGTTTTTCTCATCGATAGCAGTCCTGCCAATCTGGATCCGCGCATCGGAACGGATGGTCAATCCGAGCACATCGATGAGCTGCTGTTCGACGGTCTGGTGGCCCGCGATGCCAACTTTCACTTCGCGCCTGCGTTGGCCGAGCGTTGGGAGCAGCCGAATCCGCTCACGCTGATCTTCCATTTGCGGGCCGGCGTACGCTTCCACGACGGCCGTCCGCTGACCGCGCGCGATGTGCTGTGGACCATCAACTCCATGCGCTCAGGCGCGGTGATCTCCGCCAAGGCCGCGGCCTACGCGTCGGTGGACACAGTGGAAGCTCCCGACCAGCAGACAGTAATTTTTCATTTGAAACACGGAGACAATTTTCTGCTCACCAATCTTTCCACTGGCGGTATCGGCATTGTTCCCGAGGGCAGCGGTCGCGATTTCTGGCAGCATCCGGTGGGCACCGGGCCATTTCGTTTCGTGAGCCAGCAGATCGATCAGGATGTCGTCCTCGAGCGCAATCCGCTGAGCTGGACTGCACCGCCTCTCATTGAGCGCGTGCGCTTCGCCGTGGTCCCGGACGCCATCACGGAGTCGCTCGAACTGGAGAAAGGCTCCGCCGACCTGGCCATCAATTCCCTTCCCATGGATTCCCTGCCGATACTCGCCAAGCGACCTGACCTGCAAGTGGAAGACGGTGGCGGGACGCAGATTCAGTATCTGGCCTTTAACTTGCGCGACCCGTTGCTCAAGGATGTGCGCGTGCGCCGGGCCATCGCCTGCGCAATCGACCGCAACTTGATTATCCAAACACTCATGCTTGGGCACGCGCAACCGGCTCTGAGCCTGTTGCCCACCGCGCATTGGGCGTGGACGGGCGATGTGGCGCGTTACGATTACGATCCGGCGCGGGCGGCGAGGCTGCTGGATGAGGCTGGGCTTGTGCCGGGTAACGATGGAGTCCGTCTCCATCTAACGATGAAGATCAGCGCCATCGAAGAGACGCGGTTGCTAGCCGCCGTGATGCAGCAGGAGCTGGCCAACGTGGGGATCGCGCTCGATCTGCGCAGTTCCGAGTACGCTACGTTTTACTCCGACGTGACCCGCGGAGCTTTTCAGATGTATTCGCTGCGCTGGATCGGCGGCAACGAGCAGCCGGATATTTTCAGCTACGTCTTCTCGACTGCCAGCTTCTCCCCCAAGGGCGCGAATCGCGGTCACTACTCGAATCCCAGGCTCGACGCACTGCTCGACGACGCGTACGCCAGCGGAGACACGGCCCGGCGCCGCGCCGACTATATCGAGGCGCAGCAGATCCTCGCCCGCGATCTGCCCGCCTTCAATCTCTGGTACCGGGACACGGTAGTGGTCTATAACAAGCGGCTGACCCACGTGGTTCCTACGCCGTCGGGAAGTTACAATTTTCTGGAGACAGCCGAACTGGCCAACCAGGCAACACAATAGAAGCAGCACATGCTGTCTCTGCGCCCAGGATGCATGCTGCGGCCGCCCACGCGGGGAGCCCGAACCGTCCCATGGCCTTCTCGTGACCTTAAGGGGGGATTTATATTTTCACCGGCCGCATATTCAGAAAATATCGGCTCTTTGGCCTGTTTTTGGAAGATTCCGTAACAACTCGCCACACCAGGAGCGGGCCGGATCAACCTTTTGGCGCTCTCGCTCGTCTAGGCAATAGAGATGATATTTCTGGCCCGGGCAATTTTGGCCCGTGGAGAAATGGCTTATGAACAGCAAGACGCAAAGTCGGCATCCAGCATTCAGCGCGCACCGGGCCTCACTGATTGTCGCCCTTTTGGCCGCGACGCTGATCTCTTCCATCGCCGCGGGGCAGGCCCCTGCGCGGCTTGTGGGCACCATCACAGCCATCAGTGGAAATTCGCTTACCGTGAAGCCCGACACCGGCGACGTTCTTCAGGTTGCTGTGCCGGCAGAGGCCGCAATCAAGCGCATCGCCCCCGGCCAAAAGGATCTGAGCACCGCGGAGACCCTCCAGTTCACAGAATTAGCTGTGGGGGATCGCGTGCTGGTGAAACTTGATCCGGACGCGCCCGCCGGCACATCGCAGGCGTTGCAGATTATTGCCGTGAAACAGGCCGACCTGGCCCTGAAACAACAAAAGGATCGCGAAGACTGGCAGCGGCGTGGAGTGGGCGGACTGGTGAAGAGCGTAGACAGCGCCGGCGGCGTCATTGTGTTGACCAGCGGAACCGGCGCCACCATCAGGACCGTGACCGTGCGCACCACGAAGACAACGATGCTGAAAAGATATGCGCCCGCTTCGGTGAGTTTCGATGCGGCACTGCCCGCGCCCATCGACGCAATTCACCCCGGCGACCAGTTGCGGGCCAGGGGAACCAAGAATGCGGATGGCACCCAGATCGACGCGGAAGAAGTGGTTTCAGGAACCTTCCGGAATATTTCCGGGATCGTCACATCGCTCGATCCCGCAAGCTCGACGCTGGTGGTTAAGGATCTGGTTACCAAGAAGCAGGTGACCATTCATATTCCTGGCGACGCCCAGATGCGACGGCTGCCGGATCGCATGGCGCAGATGCTTGCCGCCCGGTTTAAAGCTGCCGGCGGATCGAATGGAAACGCTGGCTCGTCGCCGAATGCGTACGCATCACAATCACCGCAAAGTGGCGGCGGGATGGGCAACCCCGGCGCCGGCCGCCCGGGCGAGCAGAGTGGAAATACCGCGCAGGTCTCAAGTCAGGGAACAGGCGGCCAGGGTATGGGCGGCCAGGGGAACGGTTCACGCGGAGCTGGGGCCGCCGGGGACACGCAGCAGATGCTCAGCCGCGCGCCCGCAATTCAAATGGCCGATCTCAAGAAGGGCGATGCGGTGATGCTGGTCTCAACAGAAGGCGCAGCGGACGTTACAGCGATTACTCTGCTCGCTGGTGTTGAGCCGCTGCTTGAGGCGCCCGCGGCCAGCCAGAACATGCTCAACAATTGGAGCATGGGTGGCGGTGCCGGCGCAGCGGAAGCGGCAGACTAGCAAGCGCACTCATTACTTTCACCGAAACCAAGCGAGGACTCGTGTACTCAAAATTGCATGGCTATCATTCTGTCCTAATTGCCCTGGCGTTCGGCTTCGCCGGGATCGTACCGACGACGCAGGCGCAGACGCAGGCTCCCGCGCCTGCCGCGACCGCTACGCTTCGCGGACACATTACCGACCCCACGGGGGCGTTGATTCCCGGCGCAACCGTCGTCGTCACCACTTCGGCAGGAACTCTCGTGACCAACACAACCGCGGATAGCGCCGGCGCCTACGCGGTGAACGGTCTCGCGCCCGGCGACTACATTGTGCAGGCCAATTTTGCCGGCTTCGCTCCCTTTGCATCGCCGACCATTCAGCTTGCAGCCGGTCAGATGAAGCGCGTGGATATTTCGATGGCCATCGAAGTAGCCCAGCAAAGCGTGACCGTTACCGACGAATCGCCCACCGTCAACGTGGAGGCTGCCGGCAATTCGAGCGCCATCATCCTGAAAGGCAAGGACCTCGAAGCTCTTTCCGACGATCCGGATGAGTTATCGAACGAACTGACAGCTCTTGCCGGCCCGTCGGCCGGACCCAATGGCGGCCAAATTTATATTGACGGCTTTACCGGCGGCCAGCTTCCGCCCAAATCCGCAATCCGCGAAATTCGTATCAACCAAAATCCATTTTCCGCCGAGTTCGACAAACTGGGTTACGGACGCATCGAGATACTCACCAAGCCCGGCACCGATAAGCTGCACGGACAGGTTTTTATCCAGGGCAACGACAGCGCATTCAACACCGGCACCCCGTTCACACCCAACGTTCCTCCCTACAATCGCATTCAATACAACGGCACGGTTACCGGAGCGCTCAATAAATCCATGTCGTTTTTCCTGAGCGTGGAGGGGCGCGACAACCACGACGTACAGGTGTACAACTACTTTCCCGCGGTGCTGGACGCCACGACCGGCGCATACGTTCCTTCCTCCACAAGCCTCTCCGGGGCCGAGCCCAATCCGCACAACCGCATCAACGTGACCCCGCGACTCGACATACAACTCGGCCAGAAGAACACGCTCACAATGCGCTACCAGTTTTATTACGACACGGAATCGGGAGACATTCTTTCCACCCAACTGCCGGCGCAATCAGTCAGCAGCAATTCGACCGAGCACACGCTTCAAGTGAGCGACACGCAGATTATCAGCGACCACGCAATCAACGAAACCCGCTTTGAATACCGGCGCTCTCTCTCATCGCAGGTCCCGGTCAGCACCTTGCCAACGATCATTGTGAGCGGCGACTTTACCGACGGCGGCGCAACCGGGCAATCGTCCAACGATCACGGGGACCACCTGGAATTGCAGAACTTTACAACCCTGAGTGCGGGGAGGCACGCGCTGAAGTTCGGAGCATGGCTTCGCGACAACCGCGATGCCAACTCTTCTTTTGCGAATCGCAACGGCTCACTGGTCTTCACTGAAAACGGTTATGCCGACGTGCTGACGAAGCTGGCCAATGGCCAGAATTTAAATACCATCGGGTCGGACCTGGTGAACTTGAACGTCACCGCGGGAAGAACAGCCTACGTCGCCAATCTCTTCGACGCCGCACTGTTCCTGCAGGACGACTGGAAGGTCAATCCGCGCTTCACACTTTCAGGCGGCGTGCGCTGGGAGACGGAGAATCATATCGCGGATCACAACGACTGGGATCCCCGCTTTGCCATGGCCTATGCGCTGGACGCGCATGGCAGCAAGCCGGCAAAGACGGTGGTGCGCGCGGGCTACGGAATCTTCCACGATCGGCTGCTCATCGCCAATAAACTGGCTGCTACCGTGCAGGGGGCCGACTCCGGCCAGGTGCAGGTGACCACCACTTCGCCCAGTTGCATGAGCGGCACCAGCCTGGCCAGCATCGATTTTTCCGGCTGCTTGCCGGCGCAACCGTATAAGCCCGCGGCGCAAAGCACGACTGTGGAAATTGCGCCGGGTTTTCATGCGCCCTACACCCACCAGTTCGGCGCCAGCCTCGAGCGGCAACTCACCAAGACCACTACGCTCACGACCACCTATCTCCACTCTTTTGGCGTCCATCAAATTGCGACGCGCGATGCGAATGCCTATCTGCCGGGGACCTATGAGTTCGGCAGTCCCACATTGACCGGTGTCCGTCCCGACCCCTCGCTCGGCATCGTTGACGAGTATTATCCCGAGGCGGTCTTCAAGCAGGATCAGATCATCGTCAACGTCAATGCGCGCCTCAGGCCGAATTTCAGTATCCTCGGCTTTTACAACTTTTCAGTCGCCAATACCGACGACGCGGGTGGAACGGCTTCAAACTCCTACAACCTGAGCCAGGATTATGGCCGTGCCAATTTTGTATCGCGCAACATGCTTTTCTTGATGGGCAACTATACCGCGCCGTGGAAACTTCGCTTCAATCCCTTTCTCATTGCCCGTTCCGGAAGGCCGTACAACGTTGTCTCCGGCAACGATCTGACCGGCGATAATTTCATTAATGACCGCCCTGCCTATGCCTCCACGGCGGATTGCTCATCGGGTTCCGATTCCGGGCAATACGTGCAGACTTCCTACGGCTGCCTGAATGTTGAACCCCAGCCCGGCGACGCTCCCATTCCCATGAATCTCGCCAACGGACCGGCTTCGATTGCGGTAAACCTGCGCCTTAGCCGTGCCTTTGGCATCGGACCGAAATTAGGAGGAAACGCCCAGACCGGCGTCAATCCCGAGGGCGGACCTGGAGGCGGCCGGGGAGGAGGCGGAGGTCGCGGAGGCGGAGGTGCGCCGGGAGGCGGCTTCGGTCCTGGCGGCTTCGGCGGAGGAGGCGGCGGCGGTGGCGGTGGGGGCATGTTCGGTCCCACCAGCACAGGCCGCAAATACAACCTCAACTTCAGCGTGCAAGCTCTTAACCTGTTCAACAACATCGACTACGGCACGCCAACGGGAACCGTCAATTCCTCGCCAATCCTCGGCCCGTCGAACACTGTGGACGGATACGGACCGGGAGCGCTGTTCGGCAAGTCGAGAGGTCTGGCGGGAGGCATATTTTCCTCCGGCGCGGCATCGCGGCGCATATTCGTACAAGCCGTCTTCTCGTTCTGATCGATGAAACAAAATCAGAGCAAAGTGCCGGGGCGCAATGCTCCGGCACTTTGATGTGTTTACTTGCCCGCAGCCACCGCCGCGGGCTCATCCCCGGCTTTGAAGGCATCTGTAAGCGAGATCACCCGCAACTGCGTCTTGAGCGTCTCTAATGATGTGGAGCTGGTGGCCGTGATCGTTGCCGTCTCTCCCGGCAGTAGGTTGAAATAATTATCCGAGACCTTCACATCGAGATCGCCAAACGAAAGATACACACTGCGCGCCAGCACCGGCGATGTGATCGTGATTTTGTAGATTCCATTTCCGCCCGTCGTGTCCACCTTGAGCGCAGCCGGAATCAAATGCACCTCTTTCACCGGCGCGAGATAAGCCAGGTTGCGCGATGCCAAAACGCCGCCTATGCTCAACTCAGCCACCACAAACACACGCGATGTGTCTCCCGCGCCCGCCTGCGTCAGCTTCTCGAGCGGCCAGTCCAGGTAAACCTTGCTGGCCAGCGGCGCCACGTCCACGGAGTGCGAATCCTCAAGCAGCACTTTACCGCCAAAGTCCATCAGCCGCACCCGCAGCGTGGCCGCCACCGGCAATGTCTTGTCAGAAACGATGTAGGTCTTCAGCGATCCATCCTCCATATGCGGCGAAACCAGAATCGGCGCATAGAAACGGCGCGCATAATATTGCAGCGCCTTCCAGCGGCCGTCGTAGTCGATCGACGACCACGAGGCCACTGGCCAGCAGTCGTTCAACTGCCAGAAGATGGAGGCCATGGTCTCAGGACGGCTGCGTCGAAAGTACTCCGCGCCAATTTTGATGCCCTCAGCCTGCAGCACCTGGCTCACATACAAAAAACTCGGAAAGTCCTTGGGCTCGGGATAATACTTGAGCAGGTAGTCGTGGATGATCGCATTGCCCTCATCGTTCTTCTGGTGCGCCAGCATCACCGGCGTGAAGATTCCGGTGCGGTCCTCCGGCTCTGTGAACGATTCGATGGTCTTCATCTCCGGAAAAGATTGGAATCCATACTCCGTGACAAAGCGCGCGTGATGCGTTTCATACGTTGAGAACGGTACGCGCCCATGCCATACGTCCCAGATGTGTGCGTCCCCGCTCTGGTAGTGGTTGCTCAGCGCTTCGTAATCGGCGCTCGGCGAGCTAGGCCAGTAAGGCGTTTCTGCATCCAGCTTTTCCACCACTCGGTTCAAAATGCCGCTGAACTCAGTCAGATAGTCCTGCCACATCTGGAACTTCACGTCCGCGGCCAGCTTGGCCCGGTCACCCCAGCTGAATGCCGCTTCAGTCTCGTTGTTGCCGCACCACACCACGATGCTCGGATGATTGCGCAGGCGGCGTACTTGGTCCTCTACTTCGGCCTCGATGTTGAGCTTGAACGCATAAGTGCCCGGCTGCCAGTCGTTGCCAAACATGAAATCCTGCCAGACCATGATGCCCAACTCGTCGCAGATCGAGTAAAACTCGTCGGTTTCGTAGTAGCCGCCGCCCCAATGGCGAATCATGTTCATGTTGGCGTCGCGAGCCGATTCGAGAATGCGCCGGTAATCCGCTGTCGTCACGCGATTGGGAAAGCTGTCGAAGGGAATCACGTCCGCTCCCTTGGCAAAAACCGGAATGCCGTTGACGATGAGCTGGAAGGAGCGTCCCCACTGATCAAGATGCCGGTCGAGCACGATGGAACGAAGACCGGCCTTTGCCCTGCGCTCTTCGGCTATTGCCTGTCCGCCCGCGCCCACCTGTGCGACAAACTCGTAAAGCGGCTGATCTCCATACCCAGCTGGATACCAAAGCTTCGGCTGGCGAATCTCGATGGGCAGATCGATTTCGTTTCGTCCGGCGTGGAAGCTCAGCGTCTCAATCACAGTAACCGGCTTGCCATTATCGGAGTACTGCACGCTCACCTTGGCGGCACCCGCGCTGCTTGCTTCCACCTCGACTTCGGCGTCAAGGTGTGCCACATCGCTGCTCACGTCGCGCTGCCGAATCCCAAAGTCCGCGATGCGCATCTTGTCCCAGGCTTCGATCCGCACCGGCCGCCAAATCCCGCTGGTGACGAACGTCGGCCCCCAATCCCATCCGTATTCATACGCTGCCTTGCGAATGTAAGTCTTGGCCGCGGTCCCGGTCCTGGGTTGCCATGGGTCGCCTGCCGCCACCGCTGCCGCGGCTGCAATCGGCGACGGAAACACGACACGCAGCAGATTTTTTCCCGCGTGCAGATGGCCCTTCACCGGCACCCGCCAAATCCTGAACATATTGTCCGCGCTCAGCACCTGGGCGCCATTCACATACACCTGCGCCGCGGCGTCGAGTCCGTCAAAGACCAGGTCCACATTCGATCGCGCCAGCAGCGATGCGGTCACATCAAAGTTCAGGCGATATTCCCAACTCTCTTTCTCGATCCACTGCAGCTTCGATTCGTTGTCTCTGAAAAACGGGTCGGGGATTTTCTTGTTGGCCAGCAGGTCCAGATGAACGTCGCCCGGCACCGTGGCCGGCAGCCAGCCCTGCTCCGCATCCTGCGCTCCCGCGGCGATTTGCCGGAATTGCCATCCGTGATCAAGCGCCAGCACTGCATTTTGCGCGGGTGCAACCGCTGCGTGCGCTGCCCCTGCGCTCATGCCGAGCGCAATTCCGGCTAGCGCGCAGCAGGCAATTTTCCAACCCATTGGATCTCGCATCACTCTCCTGCCAGAACTTAAGCTCAACCGCTTTTGCGGTCCTGAAATTGCACACATGAAACCCGCTGGTTAGGCTATCATGGCGCCGTTTCGCAATTGAGCGGGAAGCCAATCACGATCTCCGCTCCAGCGCCGCATCATATAAAGCCTCCCACTCATCTGCCTTGGCATCCATGCTGAATGTGTTTTGGATGCGTGCCCGAGCCGCGCGGCCAATCATGTACCTGGCATCGGCGTTCGTTTGCATCAACGCGATCATGGCTTCCGCCAGTGCATCGGAATCTTTGGCCGGCACAATCATGCCAGTCTCCCCCGCCAACTCCCTCACACCGCCCACATCCGTGGCCACCACTGGCTTTTCCATCGCCATCGCCTCGCCCAGTGCCAGCGGCATCCCTTCCCAAGCTGAAGCCAGCACAAACCCATCCGCGCCATCGAGCAAAGCGGGCATATCGCGTCGCAGGCCCAGCCAGCGCACCGCACCCTGCAAACCCATTTCATCCGCCATACGTCGCACGGTCGCGCCTTCTTCGCCCGCCGCATCGCCGGCGATCCACAAACGTGCATCGCGGCGCGGAGCCCGCGCCAGTGCAAAAGCCCGCAGCAGATTGGGATAATCCTTGGCCGCCACCACGCGCCCCGCCGCTAGCCAGACAAACTCCCCGCTGACCTCCATCTCGGCTCTCATCCGCATGCGGCGTTCGGCGCTGGGAGCAAACTCCGCGCTATCGATTCCGTTCACCAGCACCACGCACTTCTTTTGAGGAACCGCCTTCTCGCGCACAAAACGTTGCGCAACGGCTTCGCTTACCGCTGTGGTGCACACGCTCAGGCCGTCGGTGAGCCGGTAGGCCAGCATCCGCATTCTGCCGCCTTCATAGACATTGTGTACGGTGGAGATCGCCAACGTTCCAGGACCAAGCGCCTTCAGCAGACGCGCCACAAAGTTGGCGTGAAAGCTGTGGCTATGCAACAAGTCCGGCCGGAAGCTTTCCAGAAAGCGCCGTCCCCGCAAAAGTCCGGCAAGCACGCTGACGGGATTCTTGCGGATGTCCAGATGGACTACATCAAGCGTCGTCGGCCACTGCTCAGCGAGGCGCGGACGCAGAACAAGCAGTGCAACCGCATGACCGCGCGCGGCCATGCGCCCAGCCATTCCCAGCACCTGCCGTTCCGCCCCGCCCATGCCGAGCGAAGTGAGCACGTAGACGATCCGCATATCATCCAGGTTCCGCTAACCTTTCAGTGGAAACGATGATAGCTTGTCTGAACGGATAAAAGGCGTCCCTCCCCGCTTAGAGTTAGAATTTCTTTGACCTTTACGAGGTGCTCATGTACCTGGGATTTCGCGTAATACTCTGCCTTTTTACCCCGCTATCGCTCTCCGCGCAGCAGATTCAACATGCCGACCCCGACGCGTCCTGCGTGGTTGAAGACATCGACACCCCCACAATGCCCGCCTGCGTAATTCAAGAGCGCGATGGAGTCCTCTATATCCCGAAAAGATTCTGGATGCATCCATCCTTTAACCGGTATGGGCTTTCACCCTTCTTCATCGAGTCGTTTGGAAGAGTCTACGTCAACCGAACCGGACGAATCATCATCCGCGGTGTAGCTTTCATGGACAATGGCACAGATGACTTCCACCACGGACTTGTGCGCATCAACCGCGGCGGAATGTGGGGCTTTGCCGACCCCACCGGCCGCATTGTCGTCCCTGTTAAATTCTCTTGTGCTTTAAATTATGCGGACTCTTATCAAAACATCGGACCCATTGTCTGCGTTGGTTGCCATGACGAACAACAAGGGGAATACAACGCATGTGTCGGAGGCCATTGGTTCCTAACCGATAGGCACGGCCACCTTACCCCTGCACCGAACCCTTAGCTGCGCTTAGCGAACCAGCGGCCGATCAATGTGTCCACCGCAAACAATCCGGGGCCGAGAATCAAAATCAGCAACGCCGCAAACCAATACGTGTAGGGGGTTGCGCCATAGAAATCGTCGGGCTTTGAAAAGATGTGTGAGAAGTTGACACGGTCGTCGGGCACGCTCAGGTAGGCCATGGTCATGTTCACGAATAGCACCAGCGAGACCAGCCGCGACGCGATGCCGAACGTGAACAAGACGCCCCCCACCAGTTCGACGAGCGCGACGGCGAGGGCGGTCGCGTGAGGCGCGGGAAGGTTTAAGCTGGCGAAGAACTGAGTCACGCGGTCCAGATGAGTGAGCTTGCCCCAACCGTCCTGTGCAAATTGCCAGCCCCAGTAGAGTCGGATCGCCAGCAGCAATGGGCTTTGCAACTGGTTCAACCAACTCCGTGCGCGCATGTACGCACTTCCAATCAGGCTGCCGATCGATTGCATTCTTATTCCTTTATGAGTGACTCAAGATCGGGCGCGCAGATCCAGCCCAGTTCAGCCCAACTGGCAAACCATGTGAGAACTCGCTGCGGACGGCGCGTTTCCAGCGTTTGCGATTCGCAAAAACCTGCATCGAGCGCCTCGGCCAGCGGCAAGCCCTGGCGAAGGGCAGCAAGCGTCCGAAATTCCTCCTGCCCAAGCCGCCTGTAATAGACCGAATAATCGACGCGATGCGCAGCTACCCAGGTGGGCCGCCGCCGCAGCCTGGGCAGCTTTGCCGGCGCGTGCTGAGCGCTCTCGTGCTTCACGCCGGCCTCGCTGGTATCGCGCTTCTGCCGGTCGCGGAGCGCCAGCACCAGGTCGTCGGCCGGGTAATCGAGAGCAATCAGTTGCAGATGCGGCTGCAGCGCCAGGCGCGAACCGCCATCCAGCGTTGCAATCTGATCGAGCGTCAGCGCTGCCCGTTCGCCGCTGTCAAAAGCCTCAACGAATGCCCACTCGATGCGGGCTACGTCGATCGCCAGCCGTCGCCGCCGTCCGGTCCATTGCGGATGGGCGGCCAGCCACTCCGGCAGCTTCGATCCAAGATTGCGCAGCGAAAAAGACCGGCTCGGATGCTCCATGAGGTAAGCGATGGAAAGAGCCTCGAACCTGCGTCCGCCCACCACCGCGCGCAGCGCTGAAAAATCCTCGGCCAGTCCGCCCAGCACGCGAAACCAGTACTGGCGGTTATAAATTTCCAGCCGCTCAAACGCGCTCAGCCTGCTGTTGGGCGCTATAAACGACTCGGCCACTGCGCTCATCTCGCGGCCATCGGGCGCTTGTGTGCGCATCCCTTCATGTGCGGTCAAGGGCAGCATCACGGCCGCGGCCATTTCGCGCTGTAAGGCAACCAGGCTCATCGCCGTCGCGCTCGACGTTTCGGGGCTCATCGGGCCGCCTCCGCCCATGCGCCCGCGTGCGGGTGCAGATAGCGCTCCGCCTTCCTGGCTTCCGCATGCACTTCATCGAACGTGGGAATATGGTCGTCCCATTCCAGCAGCGTGGGCGTGGGGCCGCAGCGTTCAATGGCGCGCGCATACAGCTCCCACACCGGATCGATCACCGGATGGTCATGCGTGTCCAGAATATATTTCTCATACTTCGAGTGCCCCGCGATGTGAATCTGCGCTACGCGCTCCGCGGGAACGGCGTTCACATAATCCATAGGCGCAAATTCGTGGTTCATCGCGGAAACGTAAATGTTGTTCACGTCGAGAAGAATCCCGCAATCGGCGCGCTCCACCACTTCCGCCAAAAACTCCCACTCGGTCATCTCTGACCCGGTGAATGCCGCGTAGCTGCTCACGTTCTCAACCGCCACGGGAATTTCCAGAAGATCCTGCACCGCGCGCACCCGCTCCACGGTGCGCTCCACAGCCTCCCACGTGTAGGGCAGCGGCAGCAGGTCGTGGGTATAAGTCCCGTCCACGCTGCCCCAGCAAAGATGATCGCTGAGCCACGGGGTCTTGGTGCGCCGCACCAGTTCCTTGAGCCGGCGCAGATGCTCGGGATCGGGCGCAGTCACCGAACCGAAGTACATCGAGACGCCATGCTGAACGACGCGGTATTGCTCAAGAATCCGATCGAGCATAGCCAGCGGCCGCCCGGCGTCGATCATGAAATTTTCAGAGATGATTTCGAACCAGTCCACGACAGGCTTGCGCGAAAAAATATGCTCGTAGTGCGGAATGCGCAGGCCGATTCCGACACTATGATCTTGAAATGCATTGAAGCGGTTGCCGGCCATGGAAATCCTTAGGACAAGTAAGGGAAATGATGATTGAAAGCGTTAATTCAAGGGTTGGGCGGCGCGGCAGAAGAATCAGTTTGACCCCCCAGCCGCGCCACCGCTGCGATTGGAGCTTTAGACGAAGGAAGGTGGCTTGGAGCCGTCCGTGGCGCAGCCGCCCTTGCCCTTGCAGCTGTTCTTGCCCTTGCAGCCGTTGTCGCTGGACTTGCAGCCGCCCTGGCCCTTGCAGTCGTTTTTGCCTTTACAGGAGTGTTTGGTAGTGTCCTGGCCCGTGTACTTCAGGCCGGCTTTGGCCGCAGTCACCTTCACCGTGCCGTGGTTGGCAGCCTGGGCCGCTACGGAGGTTCCGCCGACCAGGCCGGTGAGCGCCGCCGTCAGAAGCAATGCATTCAGTTGGTTCTTCATGATCCGTTGACCTCGCTTGGGGTTGGGGCGGATTAGGGGTCCGCCGGTTGTATCCACACGAGACAGCCTGTTAGCCCGTCCCGCACAATCCATGTCACGCAAACTAGGAGTGACAGCCCGCCGGAAAGGTTACAGCGAAACCTATTCCCATGGATAGGAATTTCTTCCCGGCACACTCGCTGTCTGCAGTACGCGGCAACCCAGTTGCCGGATTGCCCGCGCTCCGAAGTCCAGGTCTTCGTCCGTGGGGGCGCGGATTGGCTCCGGCACCCCCGTTTGCTTTACCCTGATTTTGCTTGGGGCGGCCGTTGGCCAAGCCCCGGCGGCACGGCGGTTTGGAGGGTTTCAAGTGAATCTCAGGGGAATGCGCGCTTTGACCGGCGCCAGTCTGGTTGTGGCGCTGTTGCAGAGCCTCTGCACAGCAGTGCTGACGATCAGCGGCATTCGCGTGGCCATCGGGCTCTCCGCCCTCGCAGCGGCCAGCGGCATCTACGCACCGGCCCGCGGATTTCATCAGGACGCAATCCGCATTCCCATGCTGGCGCTGGCTGCCGCCGGCGCAATTGTGAACCTGCTGGTCCTGGCCTGGATCTGGCACTTGCGAGCGCGGCCTTCAGCACAGTGGCGCAGGCGCGAAATCAGCATCAAGGAGCGGCGTTCGGAACGGCTTCAGGTGGCCCTTTCCATTGTCACGCTGATTCTGGTGGGATTGGAAACCTGGACCCATCCCATGGTCCACCGCACCGGACCGCCTCCGATGGTTCATTCCAAAAATTCCTGAACCACGAACGCGCGCAAAATTGCGCCTCAGTGAATGGGGCATGGCCTCAAAGGCGAGGCTACTGCATGCGCGGAGGCTCACTTGCCGCAACCTTCTACGACCCAGACAGCTCCCATTCCTTATCCAGCCGCGCATGCAGCCGATTGCTGAAGCCGCCCGGCAGCTCGAACACCCGGCCATCGGCCACCAGCACCACCACATTGCGCGTCGAGTCCAGCACCGCCGAGCAAATCTCGCAGGTCTCCAGATGGCGGTCGATGTGCGCGCGCAACTCCGCGTCCACCTCGCCATCGATGTAGGCCGAGATATATTCCCACACGTGTTGGCAGTCGATCCTCATGCGCCCCACCCAAACAGCCCGCCCCGCCTGGGCGCAAACCCTTTCAGCCGCGGAGCCAGAACGCGCTGCAGCAGGGCGCGAGCCCGGTGCAGCCTCACCTTGACCGCTCCTTCGGTGATGCCCAGAGCAACGGCCGTTTCCCGCACATCCATCTCTTCGATGTCCCTCAGCAGCACAACGTTACGGTAAATCTCCGGCAGCCCCTCAACCGCCTGGCGCAGCAGCGCTCCCAGTTCCTTTCGCTCCAGCGCCTCAAAGGGCACCTCGCGCCAACTGGTCAGGATCGCCGGCGTATAGTCCCCCGTCCGCTCATCGGTTTCCGCGTCCAGCGAGTCCTCGCGCCGGCTCGCCTGCTTGCGCAGCCGCCCCAGCCCCTCATTGCGCGCAATCGAAAGCACCCAGGTCCGGAACTGCGAATCGCCGCGAAAGTTGCGCAGATTCACGTAAACCTTGATGACCGTCTCCTGGGCCGCATCCTCCGCCTCACCCTCGTTGCGCAACAACGACAGCAGCAGAAAGTAGATGGCGCGCTCACAGGGCCGAATGAGCTCATGGAACAGTTGCCTTTCGCCCTCGAGGATGCGGCGTATGCACTCTGCTTCGAGTTCAGGATCGGACGCTGCCATTCAAAAGGAACTATAACGGGTCGGCCCGCGGCCCGAAACCACGACCTGGGTCCAAATTCCGGCCCGCACGATAAGTTTTTCCATTTCAAAAGATTCCGTGTACACTAATCACAAATTGCATTGTACAAGCTCCAAGAGGAGACCCATGGCCGGAGATATTGCACTTAAGTGCAGCGATTGCGGGCAGGACTTTACCTTCACCGCTGCTGATCAGGCGTTCTTCCAGGAACGCGGTTACTCGACCCCAAAGCGTTGCAAGAATTGCCGTCAGGCAAAGAAAAACGACCAGGGGGGCTCCGGCTACCGTTCGGCTCCAGCACAGGGAACACCTGTGATTTGTTCGGGTTGCGGACAGCCTACAACAGTGCCTTTTGAGCCGCGTGGCGATCGCCCGGTCTTTTGCCGGGATTGCTATCAGGCCCGCAAGGGCAGCGGCGGGGGCGGCGCAAGCGCGCGCGGTCGCGGTCGCTAATCTGGTTCCAAGGTTCCGATGACTGTTTCCGGCATCGGAACCCGATTTTCCTGTAGCAAGATTCCAAGGCGATTGCCGGCCCGGCTCAGGGGGCCAATGACTTCCCTTGAGCACCGTCTCCCTGTTTTTTCTCTCTTTTCCTGCCTCCCGAACCGCCTCCACCAAGAAAAGGGGCAGACCCGCAAATGGGTCTGCCCCTTTTTGCTTTTCTTCTCTTGACCATTCAGCCAGCTTGCGTCGCTCGATACCACGATCAACGTCCACATCCTGCGTGGACACTTCTCTTGCCGCCCGATAAACTACCGTCACGGGCTTCCCATCGATAAACCGGATACCTGTAAAGGATCCACTGCGGCTTCATGGCTTCCCAACTGTCCTTCATCGGATTCGCATGGAAAAATCTCTGGCGCAGGCGTCTCCGAACACTCCTGACCCTGGGCGGAATTGCCATGGCGATTGGTGCGTTCGTCGCCTTGGTCGGTTTCTCCCGTTCGTTTGAGCACGAATGGCTGCGCCTGTACTCGAGCAGCGGAACCGACATCGCCGTGGTGGAAAAGACATTTCTCAACACATCCGTGGATGAGTCACTCGGGGCGAAGATCCGGGCGCTGCCCATGGTGGGGCAGGCAACGCCCATAATTTTCGACATGATGGACCTCACCCCGGACGTCAATGCGCTGGTCTTTGGCTGGAAGGCCGATTCCTACGATTTCGACGGGCTGACCCTTCTATCCGGACGCCGCTTTCAGGACGGCAAGCCCGAAGTGTTGCTGGGCGACATCCTGGCTGGAAACCTGAACAAGAAGACTGGAGACAGTCTGGAGATTCAAGGCAAGACCTTTACCGTGGTCGGCACTTATCATGGAGGGTCCGCGCTGGAAGCCGGCGCGGTCCTGATGCCGCTCGATCAATTGCAGTTGATTGCCAGTCTGCAGGGGAAGGTATCGGGGTTCCATGTGCGTCTTCGTCCCGATCCGGCAGACGAATCGCATGAGCAGTATGTAAAGCGCGCCCAGGTGGCGATCGAAACCGCGCTGCCCGGCCTGCACGCGGCGCCCGCGGCTGAGTGGGCCAGCAAGAACCAGTTTGTGGCACTGGCCCATGCTGTAGCCTGGGGCACATCGTCGATTGCGTTGATTGTGGGCATACTGGGCATCGCCAATACCATGGCCATGTCGGTCTTCGAACGCACTCGCGAGATCGGCATCCTCCGCGCCATTGGCTGGAATCGCTGGAGAGTGATGCTGCTGATCCAGATCGAAGCGACCGCCCTCGGCCTGGCCGGTGGTATTTTAGGCTTAGGCTTCGGATGGGGGGCTCTGCACCTGCTGTCTACCCTGCCGCAAACGGCGACTATCGTCTCCGCCTCTCTTTCCGCGGGGCATTTATGGGAGTCGCTGGGAATTTCCGTGGTCTCCGGACTGTTGGCCGGGGCCTTCCCCGCATGGCGCGGCGCGCATCTTTCGCCGGTGGAGGCGCTGCGCCATGACTAGCCCTTTGCTGGAAGCACGCAACCTGTGCAAGAGCTACGACGAAGGCCGCATCGAGGCCCTGCGCGGCGTTGATTTTTCGATCGCCGTCGGCGAATACGTGGCCATCAGCGGACCCAGCGGCAGCGGCAAATCCACGCTGCTGCAACTGCTGGGAGGACTCGACATCGCGACCAGCGGCGAAGTCCTCTTCCAGAACGCCGTGCTCGGCTCCGCCATCGATCTCGACACCTACCGCTCGCGGCAGATTGGATTCATCTTCCAGGCCTTTTATCTGCTGCCGACGTTGAGCGCCATCGAGAACGTGCAGGTACCCATGCTGGCTGGGGGACAGGTCCCGCGCAACCGCGCGGAGCGGGCCAGGGACCTGCTGTGCGAGATGGGCCTGGAACACCGTCTGATCCAATATCCCAACGAGCTTTCGGCGGGCGAACGGCAGCGCGTCGCCATAGCCCGAGCGCTGGCCAACAATCCCGCCATTCTGCTGGCCGATGAGCCTACCGGCAACCTGGACAGCGTCAACTCCGCGCGCATTATGGAGATACTGACCGGCATCCAGAAAAAGCGCGGCATGACGCTGATCGTCATCACCCACGAGAACGACATTGCCAATTCCGCGCCCCGGCACATCCGCCTTCGTGACGGCCTTCGCGACGAAAGGCCCGAAGGATGAAACTGTCCGCCTTCGCCCTCGCCGCGTCGCTCCTCTGCGCCATTCCTGCCAACGCAACGGATGCCCATTCCATCCTCGCTGTTCCAAAGCAGCGCGTGGAATCCTCTGACTTCCGCGTCACCGGCCACCTTGTCCGGGTGGACGCGAATGGCGCCCGGACAAGCGACGCCATTACCATCAAGGCGCACTGGTTTCCCGGCGTCCTGCGCATTCTGGTGGATATTTCCCCGCCACCGAACGCCAGCGCAAAATCGAGTCTCGGCGCGCGCGTCCACATCCTGTTCGAAATGAAGCCCGATGGCCAGAATGTGATCCTGATTGCACATCGAGGCGACAAAGCTCCTTCTAAGCTTCCTTTTGACAAATGGAGCGATGGCCCGCTCGGCCCCGGATTCAGCTATGAGGATTTCCTTGAGCCCGAGTATTTCTGGCCCAGCCAAACTGCGCTTCCCGCGACGAAACACGGCGCCCGGGACTGCGACGTGCTGAACAGTTTGCCCGGCCCAAGTGACCGCACCCACTATGCAGGGATAAAAACATGGCTCGACCACAGCATAGGGTTTCCTGTATATGTTGAGAAAACCCTGAAAGGAACCGAAACCGTGAAAGAGTTCACCTACTTTGGCATTCGCCATAACGGCGGTGTCTGGTCAGCCAGCCAGGTGGAAGCAAAGATACGCGGCCAGGACGGTTCAACCCTGCTCATCATCGACCGTGGCAGCGCAAAAGCAAATCTTGTCCTGGCAGACTTCAGCCCCGAACGCCTCATTCATTTCTGATCACCGCACCGATTCCTCGGACCCCTTATGGACCTGGCAATCTGGATTCTCTCTCTTTCCGCAGCCCTGATCTCCGCTGGCTTTATGTATCAGTCGATCGGCGCGCGCCGTGACCGGCGGCGCTTTTCCGGCCCCGGCCGCTGGATCGACATAGGAGGCAGGAACAGGTTGTATGTACTCGAAAAGGGAGCAGGCGGCCCGACCGTGCTCTTTGAGTCCGGCATCGCCGCTACCAATTTGAACTGGTTTCATATCCAGCAGAGGGTTTCGCGCTTTACATATACGGCGTCTTACGATCGCGGCGGCCTCGGCTGGAGCAGCCCCTGCCGCACTGCGCGCACCCCCGGCAACATTGCCGCGGAACTGCACGCCATGCTGCAAGGCGCGGGCATCAGGCCGCCCTACATTCTCGTCGGCCATTCCTTCGGTGGTCTGGTCATGCGCCGTTACGCGCTGCTCTATCCCGACGACGTCCTGAGCGTGCTGCTGGTCGACCCCATGCGTTGTGAAGAATGGCCGCCTATGAACCCCGGCAAGCAATCCCAACTCGATATTGGCAGAAGGCTATCCCACTTTGCGATTCCAGTTGCCCGATTCGGCCTCGCCCGCCTGGCCGTTACCTCCCTGCTATGCCGCTCCGGGCGCATCGCCGGCCAACTGGCGGGCGTAGCTGGGTCCAGCGGCCGCCATGTGCTCGGACGCGTCAAGGATGAGGTCGGCAAGATGCCCAGGGAAGTCTGGCCCATGGTCGCCGCCCACTGGTCGCGTCCCGCCTATTACGCAGGCATGCGCAGCCACGTCGAGGCCGTTCCCGCCACCGTAACGGAGATGCGCGACGCCGAACCCATCCGCGGCATTCCCGTGATGGTGCTCACCCCAGGAAAATCGACGCCCCTTTCCTGTGAGCATCTTTCCCGCATCGGCGACAACGTGCAGCAGATCATCGCCGCGGCCAGCGCCCATTGGATTCATCTCGACGAGCCCGATCTGGTCATCGACTCGATTCGCGACATGGTGGAGGCTGCAACACGCGAGCCCGTCGCAGTCACCGTCTGATGCCGAAACCGGAAACTACCTTTTCTCATCCGCGACAAACGTCGTCCACGGCCCCGCCTTCATGTCATGCAGGATCGGTTTTTGCCACGCGAACTCCGGATGAGCCGCCAGAAACGGCGCAGCGATGAAATCCGCGCCGCACGGATGTCCCGCTCTGCCAATGAAGCTCAGCTTGACCGCCATATCCGAATCCATCACCTTGCCCGTCACCGCGCCCCCTGGATTGAAAGGCGGATCATCCCACACCCTCTCGCCGACCGCCGACGTCTCCTCATGCCCGCACAGGCTGCGTTTGCCGGCATCGACCTTGTGTTCATAGCTGTCGTAGTGGTCGGAGAGATAGGCCTCCGCCAGCGCCGTATCCAGCTTGCCGTAGTGCTCCTTCATAAACTCTTCAGCCCGAATATGCCGCGCATTCATGCTGCTCTCCGGATCCTTCGGATTGAATCCCGGCGTATCGTCGCGGATCAGCAGCGGGTCCGCCGCAAAGTTGGACGACACAAAATATCCATCCTTCTTCTTCTTGAGCGGCGTCTGGTGCAGCCCGAGTTCCAGATAGCCAATCTCGCCCGTCTTGCGGTCCCCGATCAGCCACGAGTTCGCATAGCCGCCATTGTCGCCCTTGCGCATGATCGCGGCATACTCGTCGATCGACGTTGCATACTGCATCGCCTTGCGCGAACGCTGAAACTCCGGAATCCCATTCACATCGAACCCGATCGCCTTCGGCAGCGTGGTCTCGGTAATCATCAGCCCGCTGGCGTTCACGCCAAAATCATCCTGGCTCGTAATCACGCCCGGCATCCCATCCATCAGGAGGTGCTGCCCGCTGGCCGGCACAATGTCGAAGACTACCGTCCAGCGTTCGCCCTCCGCGTAGGACGACCAGTTGCTATGCGCGATCACAATCTTCCCATCCCTGGTAGCCGACCCGGTCGCGACAAAAGCGCTGCACTTCCCGGGCGCAACCGCCGCGGGCGGATTCGGCTTGCCTTCCTCTTTGTTCAGCGCCGGCAGATAGTATTCGCTCAACTCAATTTCGCCATTCAACGCTACAACATCCCACAGATCCAGCGTCGATCCCTTCGCCTTTAACCCTGCGGCGATACCCTTCAGCTCCGCCTGGTATTCCGCATCGAGGTGCGGCCACAACATGCTCTTTCCCGCCTCGCGAAAGAAGCTCCACGGACGCCGATCCTCATGGGGCGCGGTCACCGTGTACACATGCACGTTGTCCTCAATCTCCCGCGCCAGCAGATACCCATGCTGGAATCCCACTTGCTCCGGCGTGCCTTGCAGATGCACGTATGTCCACCCGCCCTCGTTGAACTTGTAGCTGCCTTCAAGGCGAGGGTCCTGCGCGGTTGCCGCTGAAGATGTTGACGCGTGCATGGATCCGCCGCCGGAGCCGTTGGCGCAGGCAGGCACCGCCGCGCCCAGCATGATGAGGGCAAGCAGGGAAAGAGACCATTTGTGAGGAAGTTGAACCAACATCGAAAATCCTCCGGGATGCCCTGAAGGTATCACGGAGGATCGAGGTTTGCGGAATGTGTTAGCGCTTCTTTGCGGCCTTGGGGGCGGGCTTTTTCCCCGCCGGTTTGGACGGCTTTGTCCCATGGGACGGCTTGCTGCCCTTGGATTTCGCCACGGGCTTTCCCTTTGCGGAAGCCGGTTTGACCTTCGTAGCCTTGCCCGAAGCTTTGCCGGGCGTTTTGGCGGCGTTTTTCCCATGAGACTTGGCTGGCGCCTTTGCCGGCGTCTTGGCGGCAACCTTGACCGCAGGCTTCGCGGCAGCTTTGACCGCAGCTTTTGTCGTCCCCTTTGCCGCGGCTTTGAGCAGTGGTTTGGCTGCCGCCTTCACCGGCGCCTTCGCAACAGCCTTGGTTGCCTTGCCTGCCTTGGGCGCGACCGGAATAGACGCAGTCTTTTTCACAGCAGTCACCGGCAAGGCTTTGGCCGGCGCTGCGCCCTTGGCTGAATCCTGAGGCTTGGCAACAGTCCCGGTACTCTTCCCTTGAGGCACAAGCTTCGACGCCGGCGCCGTTGGAACGACAGCCGCCGGCTTGCCTGCCTTTGGTGCGGCCGGCGGTTCAACCTTAGCCGCCACAGGCGGAGCTGCTGGAACGTGCTTCGACCCTTTCGGATCTTTTGATCCTTTGCCGGCCCGCTTTCCCTGAATCTGAACCGGCACTGTCTCCTCATCGTCGGCTTCAATTTCAGCGGATTCCGAATCCTCGACAAGATCTGGATCCAGTTCAATCTTCGGAAGTTTCAGGCCCAGATCGAGCTCTTCGTCATCGCCGGCCAGATCGTCATGATCCGGCTCTTCTTCGTGGCCATCCTCGGCCTCATCGTCGTCGTAGGCCCGTTCCTTCGCCTTCGCCTCGGCTCCGCGCTTGACGCGAGGCCTCTTGATGGTCACCTGCGGCGGCGGGGCCGGCGGCGAATGCGGCTCCAGGAAGGCGCGCAACTCCTCCGGCGTCGTCAATTTTCCATCGATCAATTCCAGAAACGCTGCGTGCACAATCTCGCGGTACGTAGCCAGTTCCGGCGTAATGCGCATCTCCTGCATCAGGGCGTGCGGAATGCGCTGGCGAGCCTCAGGCCACACCTTCAAAAACTGATCGAAGCGTTCGCGGACTGTCGCATCCTTGCTGGTAAATCCAAGCCACAGTATCGCTTCCGGATCATAGCTGGTGAACAACTTGAAGCTTGCCGAGGGCTTGGCGTTCGCCTTGGAAAGCAGCACTTTGGCAAACCCTGCCGCCAGCGAATCGAGACTGTTCCACTCCTCCACGAACCCCGGACGCAGCATCAGTTTCTTCAGCGCCGTTAACTCCCTGGCGCCAAGCCGGGCGGTCAGCAGTTGCATCTGCGCCGCCGACATATCGGGATGGACTCCCTGCACCAGTAGCTCGACCGCCAGATCGTGCAGCGCTTTCAGCTTTTCTTCGTCCGCCTTGGCCGCCGTCCACGCCGGGAACAGAACCTTCATCCATCCCTCAGCCTCCAGCGCCTTCAGCACTTTCAGCCCGTCTTCCTCGTGGCCAATCTGCTCCAGCTCCTGGCTGCGCGCCTCCGAGGACAGGGATTCGATCACGCCCTCCGACTTGGCATTTTCGTAGCGAGTCAGAGTTTTCGGGTCGAGATCCCAACCCAGCCGAGCCAGATAGCGAGTGGCGCGAATCAGCAGCGACGGCTCCTCAAGGAATCCGTAATTGGAAACCAGCCGCAGCGTCCGCGCCTCGATATCCGCAGCCCCATTCAATGGATCCATCAAAAGACCGAACGACCCTTCATTCAATGAAATGGCCATTGCGTTGACGGTAAAGTCGCGCCGGCGCAGGTCTCCCTGGATGGAGTCGGGATGAAAAACCGGTTTGCCGGGCTTGGGGTATTCAGTCCGGTGAGTGCTGATTACGTCCACCCGAACGGTTCCGGGGAAACACAGGTAAAGGCTCTTGGCAGTCTCGTCTTCGCCCCAGAGTTTTCCGCCCAACTTGCCAATCGCTTTCTTCAGTTTCAGCGCATTTCCGTGAACCGCGATTTCCAGGTCGCGGACCGCTTGCCCGCTGGTCAGGTCGCGGACCGCATCCCCGGTCAGGAAAAGAATCATTTCCGCTTCGCGGGCGGCCTCCCGAATTTGACGCAAGGCGTGTTGTTGGTCGGCTGAGAGCCGGTTTTCCAAAAGATAGATGTAGTCGGGCATTCCGTTCCCTGCTTCCGCCGATTTATCCCCGCCAAGTACCTGATGTTGTTACGCTTATAGCACAACCGGCAGAGCTTGCAAACAGTTACATTAACACAACCCGGGCCGCTTGGCTAGAGCTTGTTGCACCGGATTTGCGCCCTTTTCGCCCCCGCGTCTCAAAGCGGATGCTGCTCCCAGCCGGGTCTGGACCTCTCTGCGGCCACCCCCGGTCCATGCGACAATCCAAAGCGATGGCCTCCCAGCGCAAAACCGTGATTGTACGCAAGTTCTCGCGGGACTGGTGCGCCGGCTATGCGAGAGCCAGCTTTGGCCAAGACGCGGCGGAACTCGAAATCCTCGATCTGGCCGGCAAAGTCCTCCGCATCCCCTGGGACCAGGTCAAGTGGGTCTGCTACGTGCGCGACTTCCCGTCCCAGTCCAACGATCAGACCAATCCGGAGCGCCTCCTCCATAAGCGCTTTGCCACCCGGCCCCGGACCGCCGGACTCTGGCTGCGCATGACGCTCTCCGACGGAGAGGAACTGGAGGGCATTGCCGCCAATGATCGTTCCCTGGTCGAGGGCGCGGGCCTTTTGCTCACCCCACCCGACACTCGTTCCATTACCCAGCGGATCTATGTGCCACGCCAGGCCATCCAGAAGCTTGAAGTGGTGAGCCTGATCGGTGTCGGCGCTCGCAAGCGGGCAGGTACCAGCCGCCCGCCCACCGACCAGCCCGAGCTTTTCCCCGGCGAGCCGGACACGCCATAACGAGCCGGATCGGCGTATTCCGGTACAATCGCATCGATGAAGTTAGGTGAGTTGGCAACCCGGCTGGGCGCGGAGCTGCGCGGCGACGCGGAGCGGGAAGTGACCGGCGTGAAAGGGATTGAGGAGGCTGGGCCCACGGAGGTGACCTTCGTGGCCAATCCCCGCTATGCCGCCCTGGCCCGGAAGACCCAGGCCGCCGCCGTGCTGGTCGAGCCCGAGTTCCAGGAGATCGCCGCGGCAACCCTCCGCCTCAAGAATCCCTACCTGGCCTTTTCCCGCGCCCTGGGCTTCTTCTATCAGCCGCCCACTTACGCACCCACTATTCACCCCACAGCCGTCATCGACCCCAGCGCCGAAATCGGCGAAGGGGCGCATATCGGCGCCTATGTCGTCATCGGCCCGCGGGTCCGGCTGGGCGCTCATGCCACGCTGTTGCCCCACGTCGTGCTCTACCCTGGCGTACAGGCCGGCAGCCACTTCTTTGCCCACGCCCACGCCGTAGTGCGCGAAAACTGCATTCTCGGCGACCACGTCACCCTGGAGAATGGCGCCATCGTGGGGTCGGACGGATTCGGTTTCGCGAAAAACGAGGCCGGGCAATGGGAAAAGATTCCGCAGTCCGGACCGGTGCGGCTGGGCAGCCGCGTAGACGTCCAGGCCAACGCTTGCATCGACCGCGCCACGGTGGGCGCAACGGAGATAGGCGACGGCACCAAGGTCGATAATTTAGTCCAGGTGGGCCACGGCTCGCGGGTGGGCGAAAACACTCTGCTCTGCGCACAGACCGGCCTGGCTGGCTCCTCAGTCGTCGGAAGCAACGCGATTCTCGCCGGACAAACCGGCGTCGCCGGCCACTGCACGGTAGGCGACGGCGTGATTCTTACAGCGCAATCGGGAGTTTCACACGACGTGCCACCGGGCAAGATGATCTCCGGCTCACCGGCCTTCGATAACCGCATCTGGCTGCGGGCCGTCACCATATTTCAGCGGCTGCCGGAGCTGCTCAAGCGCTTGGATCGCCTGGAAAAAAAGTTGGCGGCTCAGGAATCGACGAAATCCGCGCAGGACACAAGTCGGAGACATGACCATCCGAGCCATGACCATCGCAGCGACGAGAATCGGAGCCGGGAATGACGCGCTCCAAGCGGCATGGGATTTTCGCCGCGATCGTTTTCGCGATCTTCCTGCCGGCTCTGATCTTCGCGGCCGGATGCCATTCCTATCACGTCGAAACCACGGTCGAGAACCGCACCGGCGGGGCGATTCAACTGCTCGAGATCGACTATCCAAGCGCGAGTTATGGAGCCGACAAACTGCTCGCCGGCGGAGTCTTCCACTATCGCATCCAATTGCGGGGCAGCGGTCCGCTCAAGGTGCAGTATACGGCGAGCGACGGCCGCCCGGTCGAGATCAGCGGCCCCACGCTCGCTGAGCGGCAGGAGGGCACGCTGCAAATCGTGCTGCTTCCCGGAGGCAAAGCGGAGTTTCATCCCAGGTTGACGCCTTGAGGCGGATTCAAAAAAACAATCCCTTGCCGCGCCCTGATTGGGGCAATAATATTACTTGCCAAAGTACTGTCTCCAATGAAGAGATGCAGCGCCGTGATGCTGAATGGCAGCGGCAGAACGGCAAGAAGTCCGCTAAAGGCTGAAGAGGAGTGACCTTATGAATAACATGCTGAACATGCTACTCACACCGTCGCACTTGATTGTGTTTGCAATCGTCGGCTTTCTTTTCTTTCTTGGGATTAGCAGATTGCCAAAGCGACCCTAGTTACTTTGCCAACTATATTATTTCCCGGCTTCGCTCTCAATGCACCATGCTTTGAAAGAGCGGCGAATGCAGCAGATCGTTGAACTGGGAGTCCGACGCCGCAAAGTGGATCGTCATCAGCCCGGCATTGGAAGCCACAGTAGTCTCGTTCAACGCCTGTTTTTCCGCGTCCGAGGCGCTCAGCTTGCGAACCATCACCGCCGCCGTCAGCAGCGAGGAGATGGTGGCGGCGGCAAACGAATCGCCTGTCGAGATGGTGAGGTCGAACTTGACGCCGTGCTGAAAGTCCATCCCGTACCACGAGGCCTGCAGGCGCTTTTGCACGCTATCGAAATCGGTCACCGACCCGGCCTCGCCCAGAACCTGCTTCATCATGGTCCGCGTGCCCTTCTCGTCCAGAATGCTCCACAGCGGCGCCGAGTCGATGGTCCTCATCGCGTCCATCATGGGCGCGTTGGTCAGCAGGCTGGCAGACACTCCATCACGCGCATCGAGGGCTCTCTTCACCGCATCCGATCCGCCAAACACCATGGTGGACTGATCGACAAAACAAAGCACCATGCCGGTCTTTGCAAGAGGATAGATGCGGTTGGTGCGCAGCACTGTGGGCTTGATCTTCTGCTTGCGAAAGTTGGCAAGAATGCCCTGCGTGTCAAACTGCCCCTGGGCGATGCCCACGGTCACCAACGAATCGCCCGTAAGCGAAGTGCGGAACAGGGCAAAAGCCAACTCGTCCACGTCGTGGTTTTCGTTCAGGCCTGATTTGGTCAACGCCTCGTCGAACTGTTTAAGTTCCGGCGGCATCACGCGGTCGCGCAGATCCATCGCCGCGCTCGAATTCTGCATGGCGCGGTAGTCGATCACCACCAACTGCTGCACATCGTGCGGAACCGACGTGCGGGCATCGGTGGTTAACTGCGCCGCCGGAGCCAAAGTAGCCGCCGCGAGCAGCAGGGGAGCAATCGAAACCTTCACAAACGCTTTCAACAAATTCATCCTCCGGAGCCAAGCGCTTTTCGAATTCAGCCTTTTCGAATCCAGCCTTTTCGAATCCAGCAGGCGTCCTTCGCCTTCGATTCAAGGAAATATCTCTCCTCGCGCAATTCGAAAAACGCGTGAAGTCCTATGTTCTTATTCTACCTGCCGGGCGTCTTGCCGATGGCCTTCATTTTCCGCCCATCTGCGATGCTGGCCCGGCTACTCTCCCGGCCACGCCAAGGGAGCGCCGAGGCGGTGCTCCAGAATTTTGGCCAGCGGGTCAAACTCAATCAATTGACGCATCCATTCGCTTTCCCGCTCACAGGCAGCCTCCGGCAGCAGGCCGATCACCTCTCCCTCCGCCAGCACGGCTTTATGCCGAAGCGCCAGATCCGATACCGCGCGGTATACCTGCGAAATCGGCGTCACCGCGAAGTCGGTGATGTTCATCGAGAGCTGTGCCCGCCCATGAGCCAGAACCCCCATGGCCTTTACGCCTTTCAGGCCTCCTGAAACCGCGCGAATTTCGCGGGCAATCGCTCTCACCATCGATACGTCCGTCGAATCGAAGTAGATGTTGTAGGCCACCAAAAACTTGCGCGCGCCCACGGCGCAGGCGCCGGCCGTAGGATGCAGCCCCGGTCCGCCCAGGTCGGGCCGGCGAGCCGAATCGTTGCGCACCGCGTCTCGCAGTCCTTCAAACTGCCCGCGCCGCACCTCTTCCAGGTTGGCCCGATCGGGCCGAGCCGCCGCCGCCTCATAAAAGAATACCGGCACACCGAAACGCCGCCAGATTTCAAGTCCAGCCTGGCGCGCCAGCAGCGCGCATTGCTCCAGCTTGATGCCGGAGATGGGCACGAAGGGAATCACATCGGCAGCGCCGATGCGCGGATGCACGCCCTCCTGCCGGGTCAGGTCGATGAGTTCGGCGGCCTTGCCGGCCCCGCGCACCGCCGCCTCCACCACCGCCGCGGGTTCCCCGGCAATGGTCACGACAGAGCGGTTGTGGTCCGCGTCCATTGACCAATCGAGCAGCCGCACCCCTTCCACGCGCATCGCGGCCACAATCGCCTCGACACGCCGGGCATCCCTGCCCTCTGAGAAATTGGGCACGCACTCGACAACCGGACTGCTCATCGGAACCTCTGACTCAATTCGCGCCACGCCGGATTATTTCGCGCCACGCCGGATTATTTCCAGAAGGTGTAACCCACCTGCACCTGGATGCTCGCGTTGACTCCAGGGTTGTGATCGCCCAGGGACGACGAGGAGATGTGAACGCCGTTGACTCCCACATCGATCGACCGCCTGGGCCGAATGAAGTAGTGAAACCCTCCTCCACCCTGGGGCGAAAAGTTCCACACCGAAGTTCCGCCGGGAGTTCCGTGCGGAACCTGTGCATCCGGCGGAAACTTGTGCGTGGTGTAAATTACCCCGCCCGCGGCCTGAAGCCAGGGCTGAAAACGATTCGATCGAGTCATAAAGTTCCACCGAAAAATCACCGGCGTCACGCTGACGCCCGTGTATGTGCCACCGCCTTCCGGGGCCACAAAGTAGCCGCCGGGAAAGTAGAACGCCTGCTCATGCGGAGCCGGAGTATACGCCTGCCACAGCGGCATGATATTGGCGCCCAGCTCGAACTGGCCGCTGAGTATCCCCGCGTGCAGCAACGGCGTGAGCACCTTGCCCCCCTGAAAACCAGCCGAAAAGAACTGAATGTCCGATCGGTCGCCCAGCCCGCTGCCGCCGCTCAAAAACGGTCCATACTCCCATCTCTTGAGGTTGCGCGCCGGCGCGACTGGGCTATCTCCACCAATCGCGCCGCCCGCGGCCCCGCCTCCCGGTGTTTCGGCAAAGACCATCCGGGTTGCTGCCATCTGGGTCCCTGCCATCAGCAGAATCAAAACCATCCTTGCACTTCGAATCAAAATTCTTTCCTTCCATTCTGCGAAATCTCAGTTCCGCAAAAAGGCCGCCACATCCGGGCGGCCCTTCGAACCCACTGCCTCTCGTCGGCTCAGCCGGCTGCCTGTTCCATCTGCTCCGCGTCCATGTCAAAGTTCGAGTAGACGTTTTGCGTGTCGTCGCAGTCTTCCAGCGCCTCAAGCAAGCGAATCATCTGGTTCGCCGCAGTCCCCTCAAGCTTGGTGTAAGTGGATGCAACCATCGTAACCTCGCTCATCACCGTGGGAATGCCCGCGGCCTTCAGTGCCCCGGCAACCGCTTCATACGCGCCCGGATCGGTAATAATCTCCCAGGTGTCGCCTTCGTCGTTCAGGTCTTCGCCGCCATGTTCCAGCACGATATCCATCAATCGGTCTTCGCTGGCCGCCGATTTCTCTACCGCCAGGAGCCCCTTCTTCGAAAACATGAAACGCACCGAACCCGACTCGCCCAGATTCCCGCCGTTCTTTGAGAATGCGTGACGAATCTCGCTCACCGCGCGGTTGCGATTGTCGGTCAACACATCCACAATCACCGCTACGCCGCCCGGTCCGTACCCCTCAAACTTGATCTCTTCGTAACTCACGCCTTCGAGCTCACCGGTGCCGCGCTGAATGGCCCGCTTGATGTTCTCTTGCGGCATGTTTTCCGCTTTGGCGGCCAGAATGGCGGTGCGCAGGCGCGGGTTGCCGTCCGGGTCCCCGCCACCCTTGGCGGCAATCGAGATTTCCTTGATGATGCGGGTAAAGATCTTGCCGCGCTTGGCGTCCAGCGCGCCCTTCTTATGCTTGATTGTGGCCCATTTTGAATGGCCGGACATGAGAACCTCAGCGGGAACAGAGAATGCTGGCGCGGGCACGCGCCTGACCTTGTGAGTATACCACCGGGCGCTTAGGCCGAGGATCGCCCAACCGCCGGCCGCGGTTCCACCTTCCTGGTGGCAATAGTCAGCTTTGCAGGCGTCAACTCCGGTCCATCCCAGCCTTCTTTGGCAGCTTCAATGTGAATCTCTCCCGGCCGCTTTGTCGCTTGCACAATCACTTGCGCCAGACCGCTGAACAGCGACCGTTTCGGCTCCTTGTCGCTCTCCTGGCAGTTGGGATCGCCGTTGCCCACACCCAGAAACACGCCCTCGCCCGACACTTTGAAGCCGATGGAATTGCCTGCCTTCGGCACCGCTCGCCCCTCTTTGTCCAGCGCCTCCACTTTCACCATGGCCACGTCTTCCCCGTCGGCGTCGATCGCCGTCCGGTCCGCAGTGAGCCGGATCGCCACCGCCGGTCCTGTTGTCTCTCTCTTCTCCGTCAACACCACCGCACCGCCCCTGCTGCCCCGCGCTTCAATCGCGCCCGGCTCGTACTTCACCTTCCACTCCACATGCCCAAGGTGCGGAACCTTCTGGCTGCCTGCGCTCTTGCCGTTGACGAAGAGTTCCACTTCATCCAAATTCGAATACACCCAAACCGGAATTTCATCGCCCTCCCGGCCCTCGAAGTTCCAATGCGGAAACAAGTGCAGCATCGGCTCCCTGCCCCACCACGCCTTGTAGTAGAAGAACGTGTCCTTCGGGAATCCGCACATATCCACAATGCCGAACTGCGAGTTGATCGAAGGCCATCCATACGGCGTCGGCTCGCCGCGATAATCGAACCCGGTCCACGCAAACCCGCCCGCCTCCCAATCCCTCGTCCCGTAGAACTTCCACCACTCCTCCGCCGTCTCGCCCCACCGAACCACGGAGTCATAGGCATTCACCGTATTGCGCAACGGATCGGTGCTATAAACGCCGCGCGTGGAAATCGCGCTCGACGTCTCCGATCCATAAATGGGCCGCTTCGGATGCTCCTTGTGATACGCATCCGGCCGCTCCAGCCCATAATTGAATCCGATGATGTCGAATGCGTCGGAAACGCCCTTCTGGTTGTCGCCGTTCACTGCCGCCGAAACCACGCGCGTCGGGTCCAGTTCGTGGCATCGCTGCACCATGGCCGCGCCGATCTTTGCGCCTTGCTCCGCCATGGCGTTTTGCAACTGCCATTCCTCATTGCCGATCGACCACAAAATAATCGACGGCGAGTTGCGATAGCGTTTGACCATCGCCTCCAGTTGCGCCATCCCCTCGGGGCTCGAACTCATCTGCCGCGTCTCGCACATCATCATCAGCCCCATGCGGTCGCAGCCCTCCACCCACTCCGGCGTCGGCATGTTGTGCGAGGTACGCACCGCGTTGCAGCCCATTTCGCGCAGCACCCCAAGCCGGAACCACTGCAACCGGTCAGGCACGGCAGCGCCCACGCCCGCGTGATCCTGGTGGTTGCATGTGCCCTGAATCTTGATCGACTTTCCGTTCAGGAAGAATCCCTTATCCGCGTCGAACAAAGCCGTCCGCACGCCGAAGCTCACCCGCTCCGCGTCGCGCGTCTTCCCGCCTGCTTCCACAGTCACAATCGCCGAATAGAGATTCGGCGCATCCACGCTCCACATCGCTGGATCGGCCAGCTTCGCCGTCGTGGTAAATGTCGCGCTGCCGTCCACCGCAACCTGCTGAGCCGGCGCATCCGCAGTCGCCACAGTCTTGCTCTCTCGGTCCAGAATCTTCCAGCTCACCATGGCGCTCTCCGCCTGTTTGCCCTGATTCTCGACGACTGTGCCCAGAGTCAATGTTGCCGCCTCGCCGCTCACGGCCGTCCGCACCGTGCTCTCCCACTTGCCCAGGTGCAGCGCATCCGTTTTGGTTAGCCATACATGCCGATAAATGCCTGCTCCCTCATAAAACCATCCGTCGCCAAAGCTCGCATCCACGCGCGCCACAATGTAGTTCTTCGCGCCGTAACTCAAAAAGTCGGTTAAGTCGAAGCGAAAGGGCGCATACCCGTTGTCGTTGCGCCCGATAAAGCAGCCGTTCACAAAAATCAGCACACTGCGAAAAGCGCCGTCGAACTCAACCGTAATACGCTTGCCCAGATCGCCGGCCGGAATATCGAATGCGCGCCGGTACCATCCCACGCTGGTCTCCGGATAACGCCGCCCCAGCGGTTTGAATCCGTGCGATTCCTGCTCCTTGTCGTCCACAAACGGCAGTTCCACCGCCCAATCGTGAGGCAGATTCAACGTGCGCCACTTGGAGTCGTCAAACTTGCTCTTGGCAAACTCGAAATCGCCCGTCTTGGCAAAGTCTCCCTGGCCCACCCCGAAGCCCAGGTCGCGCGCCGGATCGCTTCCGTGGCCAAGCAGAAATTTCCAATCAAAGTCGAACAGGAGTTGCTCGCGCGGCGCCACCGCCGCCAAAGCTTCCGCTGAAGCCGCCTCAGGATAACCGGCAAGCAGCGCCGCCGTGCGTCCCCAGGCCGAGCGGGCCGCCAAAGAAGATGCCGAAAGTGCCACTCCGGAACAAAGCAGGTCGCGACGAGAAATGCCAGGCATGGAAAACCCTCTTGAACATGATCTCTCGCCGCACGAGTCAACGGAACCAGGCGCCGCGAGCAAGCCAGAACTATAAACCCCAGAACTATAAACCAAGGCGCGCCGGCAAGTAAACGATTTCATCCTTGCATGCTCCGCCTCTGTTCGCCGCCCCGCGTCGCGCCCCGCTCCCGCGGATTCGCCCTCCAACTATGTTAGATTCAAGAGGACAGACCACCCCTCCGGAGAGATGGCCGAGTGGTTTAAGGCGCACGCTTGGAAAGCGTGTGTACTTTAACGAGTACCGTGGGTTCGAATCCCACTCTCTCCGCCATAGAGTCCATATAATCAATAGCTTAGAGAGAAAAGAAGGGCCACTGGCACTTTCTCGGGCAAATTTACAAGTATTCCTCTGGATAATTCATGCCAACACCTCAGCCGATTACTTTCCCATCTGCACCGCGGCCTGCTTGGTGTTCTGTGTGGTCCCCAGAAGCCCGAAACCGACCACAGTGCCCTCTTCTCCCACATACACATGGCCATTCGCCACCATGGGGACGGTCCAGCGGATCGAGATCGTCGGCAATGCGCCCGAATACAGAAGTGTCGCCACGTTCGCCGCGTTGTTGGCGCGCAGCGTATTGTTTCCGGTATCGATATCCCACACAATGCCGTCGGTTTCGCCGTTGGCTGATACCACCGGATCTGCCCCCGGATATCCGTAGACAAGCGTGTCCTGCGATGTCGGCGTGGAGGACAGCAACCCCGAATTCGGATCCAGCGTGAACATCTTAAGCACATCGTATTTGCCGCCGAAGTACACATTCTGCTTCCACATCGCAGGCGCCGTAAAGCACGCTTCGACCCATGAGGCGCCCTTCCCTAACTGGCCCACCACATTGTCCAGCCGCTGAATGATGTTGTCTGTACCATCACCCAGGTGCCCGAGATTGTCGCGATCGAGCACGTAAATCGGCGTCGGCTTGCCGCAGGAGATCAGCTCGTGCGGATAAGCGCCCGTCTGGTCCGGAACCACCATCACATCTCCCGATCCAAGGTCGATGTCAGAGGCATCGTAGGTGGCAAAGTTGTAGGGAGCGAAATAGTCGAGGATCTGCAACTGCGGACTCAACTTTAAAGCTGCTTCTCCGTAGTTGGCTGTGCCGTCGAACGTGCCATTCCCCGTGGCGAGATAAAGATCGCCATTCTCATCCACGGCCGGTGCCGCGCCGCCCATCCAGATTCCCCCTTCGGAACCGGTCGTCGTCACATTCAGCACTTCTTGCTGCTGCAGCGTCTGCGTGCTGAAGGCAAACAGCAGTCCATGATAAGGCGCCTCATCCTGCATGGAACCGAAGGCGATATAGACATTCCCGTTGGCCAGCGTTAGCGCCGGACGCTGCAACTTGTGTACAGGTTGCAGATTCGGGTCGGAGATGAGCACCGGGCCGCCGAACTTCTCATTGCCGGTGGTGATATCGAGAGCGTGCAGGCGATGCGGGAAATACGTCGCGCTCTGCTCCGACGTCTCGCTCACCACATACATGGTGTTCGTTGTTGGGTCGATGACCGGCGTACTCAGAATTCCGATCAGCGGTGCGCTGGTAAAGCCCACTGACGTGGCGGATACGGCCGTCGCACCTTGCGGAATCAGGCACGCCTGCCACAATTGCGAGCCCGTGTCCCCGTCGAACGCGTACACGCTGTCATTCGCGGTTTCCACAAATACCACGTTGTGCGGCGCGCCATTCACTGTCAGTCCGTTCATGTAGAGTGGCTGTGCATTGGTCCAGCCATCCACGTTGGCCGTCCAGACGATGCCGAAGGAGTTCGCATTGACGGTCGATGCGTTGAGCACTAGTTCGTCCGCTTGCGCGCCGGTATTGCCCCCGCCGCCCTTCCATGCCGTGTAATTCACCACGTCCACGTTGGCCGTTGCGGTCGCGGTAAAGGCGGTTCCGGTCGCGGCCGTGGCCGTAACGGTGCAGGTGTTTGCCGTGGCGGGTGCCGTAAACACGCCGGCGCTCGAGATGGAGCCGCACAAGGAAACCCACATGACCGCCTGGCTGGCCGTAAAGGTCTGCGTATTCAGGGCATGCAGATTCACTGTGGCCGGGGTCAGGGTGATGGGCGATGTGACGGTGACACTCGTCGACGCGGTGCGTCCGCTGCCGTCGGTGGCATTGGCGGTCACCGTGCACAAGCCGGGACTTAACGATGCAGTGTAGAGTCCGGCATTCGGATCGATAATTCCACAGCCTGCGGCCCAGGTTGCAGGCGCGCTGGCCCCGAACTGCTGGGTAGAGTTTTCGGCGATGCTGGGTTGAAGCGGTGCGATCGTCAACGCTCCGGCGGCGCCGATGGTGTCCAATGCGGTTGCGCTGTAGGCGGGAGAGCCGGTGGCCGTGGCGGTGATGGTGCAAACAGTTCCCTGCGCGCCGGAGGCGGTAAAGAGGCCGGATGATGCGTTCATACCACCGCAGGAGGATGCCCACGTTGCCGCCAGGTTGGCCGTAAACTGCTGCGTTTGCCCACCGGCCGTAATTGCGCTGGAAGGCGTGATGGCGAGCGGTGAAGTGACCGTCACCGCAGCGGAGGCGGTGCCCGTACCGTAAATTGGCGTGGCTGTCACGGTGCAGGCTCCAGCCGTGAGAGGCGCGGTGTACAAGCCCGTAGTAGAGCCGATGGAGCCGCAGGACGCTGCCCAGGTCGCGCTAACGCTGGACGTGAACTGCTGCGTCGAGCTTTCGCTGAGGGTCGCACTGGCCGGGCTGATCTTCAGCGCGGGCGCGGCTGCGATGGTATCGACAACGCTCGCCGTGTAAGCCGCGCCCGTTGCGGCCGTCGCAATAATTCTGCACATGCTTCCTTGCGCGGCTGACGCGGTATAGAGACCGGCGGCATTGATGCTGCCGCACGAAGCAGCCCAGATGACTGCCGCATTTGCGCTGAACGGCTGCGTCAGGCCTGAGGCTGTGGCGGCACTCGCGGGCGTGATCACAATCGGCGACGTGACCGTGGCTACCGTAGAGGCGAGCGTACCGCTCTTGGATTTGGCTGTGATGGTGCAGGACGTCGCGATCAAGGGTGCTGTGAAGAGTCCGGTCGCTGAAATGGTTCCACAGGAAGTAGCAAAAGTAGCGCTGCTGCTGGCCGTGAACTGCTGCGTCCCTCCTTCGCTTACGGTTGGGCTCTGCGGCGAAATTACAAACGCAGACGGGACAGAGACGATGTCGAATCCGTATACGGTATAACGCGGAGACCCGGTTGCAATCCCTTCGACGGTGCAGGGCGTGCCGATCGCCGCGGTTGCTGTAAAAAGACCGCCGGCCGTGACCGAGCCGCACTTTGCGCTCCAGGTCACTGGAGCCGAGGCCTTGAATTGCTGCGTCGATCCCAGCGGGGTGGTCGCCGAAACCGGCGTCATGATGATCGGAGACACCAGGGTAACGCTTGCCTTTGCACTTCCACTGCCATCCTTCGCCGTCGCCGTCACCACGCAGGTGGTGCTGGGATACAGCGGCGCCTTAAATAGCCCTGAGGAAGAGATGCTGCCGCAGGTAGTCTTCCACGTAGACGGAAGGCTGGCTGTGAACTGCTTGGTGGCATTCTCCTCAACCGTAGCCTTGGTGGGAACGACGGTCACCGCTCGAGCAGTTAAGGACGTGAGAATCAGGAAGATGAAAGAAAGCGTGCGCGCCGAAGGCAGGCTTATGGCAGATCTCCGAGCCGCCAACGTTGGCTTACATACGTTGGCTTGCGAAATTGGGGAAAATGCTGCATCCCATAACTTCGGGAAAAAGCGAAGCGAAAGTCGAACAATAAAGCAGTTGGAGCATCCAGGAAGCTAGAAGAGCGATCAAGTGAGAGTCTCGCGCACAGACCTGATCCCGCCAGAGTCCCGATGCTCCGGTGGCTCACCGTGAATTGAGTGGGTACCTATGCGGGATTATGAGGGATGTGGACTTCAGTGTCGATAAGAATTGTGAGTCATTTCTAAATATTCGGTGCAAAAGGAGGGAGTGAACGGCCAAAGCCGTTAAAGCGAATGGCGCCAGCTGGAGTGCCCGGCGAAATCTGTACCATTGAGAATGAGGCATTGGTTTAAAGAGAATGGCATTGGACCATGATCCTCTGTTCGACAGACTTCGAATCCGTGATTGAGATTCGATTCCCTGTATCAGGGAAATCTGAGGAGCTTAGCACTCCCCGCGCTGCTGCAAGCTGGTCAACGATCACGTTTCGATGGGCATGGGCAATCCGAAGGTGATTTGGGCGATATCCATAATTTGATCGGCGATCACCAACGAGGCCGTTGCCGCAGGCGAGGGAACATTGCAAACGTGAATCATTGGACCGGAAGGAACAATTGAAAAGTCGTCAAGCAGCTTGCCGCTCCTATCCAATGCCTGTGCGCGGACACCAGACCCTCCCGGTGTGAGGTCGCGAGATTCAATCTCTGGAATTAGCTTTTGCAACTCGACTGTGAATGCCTGCTTGTTGAACGAGCGATACATCTCTGCGAGGCCGTTGCTCCAGTATTTCGTTGCCATCCTCCAAAATCCCGGGAATGTTGCCGTTTGAACAACATCGCGAAGATTGAAATCCGTTTTGCGGTATCCTTCGCGCTTGAATGCCATTACGGCATTTGGCCCTGCGTCGACTCCTCCATTGATCATTCGCGTAAAGTGGACACCCAGGAATGGAAAGCGCACATCTGGCACTGGATAGACGAGGTTTTTCACCAGATGCGCGCGATTTGGCAAAAGCTTGTAATATTCGCCGCGGAAAGGAACAATGTCTGGCCCCTCCTTATCCCCTGCCAGCCTGCGCACTCGATCGCTATGCAGCCCGGCACAGTTGATTGCCCAGGACGTTGAGATGGCGCCCTTGTCTGATTCAAGGATTAGCCTATCCTGTCTCTTGTTGATTGCCAAAACCCGGCAACTGGTGAGGAGTCGGCCGCCCTCAGCAACAATCAGCTCAGCATACTCGCGTGCCACCGCTCCAAAATCGGTAATACCCGCAGTCGGCACATGCAGCGCGGCAACGCCAGCACAATGTGGTTCCAGCTCGTGCAGACGCTCGGGGCCAATCAGGCTCAGCCCTTCTACGCCGTTCATCGTTCCGCGATGCAACAACTGTTTGAGAGCGGCGACGTCGGAGGTGCTCGTGGCCACAACAACCTTACCGCATTGGTCGTACGGTATGTTGTGGAGACGGCAAAACTGAATCATGGCCGCCGCGCCGGCCACGCAGTTCCGGGCCTTCACGGATCCTGGCTGATAATAGATTCCAGAATGTATGACTCCACTATTATGTCCTGTTTGATGCATGGCGATCGCCGCTTCCTTCTCTAACACGGCGATCCGTAAATGAGGATGCCTTCGCACTGCTTTCAGGGCAGTTGCCAGGCCCACGATGCCGGCGCCAATGATCACCAGATCAAATTGAGCGTCCACGATTTTCCTCCAGTTGCTTCAGGTCATGCGAAAAAACGAACAAGTACACTGAGCTACTTGATGGCCAGCGGACTTACGAGAGATCCGACAACCCCGGTAACTGGCAATGCCGGCGCAACGAACAGAAACTCGTAACGGTGGTCTTCAGCATTATCGCGTGCCAAAGTAAGTTTGTGGGAGTCACTTGATTTAGGCCATCGGAGGACGGAGCTTGGGACCTGTTTTTCCTGGCTTATCCAGCCCAAGGGCTAGAACCGGAACCTCGTGGGTCTCGAAGTGAATCCTCAACTTGAAGCGATCGGCAAGGGGGGATTGCACTATGAGGCGCATCTGGTCTTTTGTCGGATTGCCTTCCGCCTTTGCATGAATCTTAAAGGAATCCGTCGATAACCACTTCGGCAAGGGGGCAAGCAATGAATGGATTTGCTCATCGGTGAGCCGCAGCTTATACGCGAACATGATGTAGACAATCAGTGGAAAATCAGCTGTGAAACGGCCTTGAGGATCACTCGAACCAAAAGAATCCCCGTCATCCAAAGCGAAGGTAGAACCCGGTCAGCCGAGCTGCGGGCTCTTCACTTCTTCGCTGCAGATAGACCTGCGCGACAATTCTCCGGCAACCACATTCTGCTGGAGAGTGCCGTCCGATCTTCGCAATCTGCTCAGGCACTGAGCTTTTTTCTCACCGGTTGGGAAGATTGAGCACACTCACCCCTCTCCGTTTCCGGTAAGAATTTGACGGCGATCTCGGCGTCTCCGGTCATTTCGCTTCCCGCTCCGACACCCTGGGCATTGCCCGCCGGTGATCTCATGGTGCTGCTTACCGCATAGAGAACCAACTCGACACGCGACGAGACCCCAAGCTTATCAAATATATGGAACAAGTAGTTCTTGATTGTATGTTCGCTGAGCTTGAGTTCTCTGGCGATATCTCGATTCTGCATACCCTCGGCCAAAAGTCGCACGACCTCGTCTTCCCGCTTGGTCAGCAGCCGCATTCCGTCTGCATTCACTACCCGCATAGGCGCAGGCTGGGAAAATGTCTCTACAACCTTTAAAAGCTCGCTGCTGTTTGCCCAAATCTGCCCCGCGTGGACCTGCTCTACGCACCGGCATAACGCCTTGAACGTCGAGTGCGAAAGAGAAAACACTCCTCTTGCGCCAACTCGGAATGCGTCCACGACCAGATCCGGTTCGTGACCATCGTGCAGAATGATCGATTTCACCTCTGGACAACACGCACGGATCCGCCGCAACGCACTAAAACCGCTCAGCGCGCCGTCTGCCAGGGTCACGCTAATCAGGGCGACATCCAACTTTGACGACTGTGCTGCTTTGAGTGCCTCTTGTGAGTTGGTGGCGCTGCCAACCACGTGAAAGGACCCACGTCGCTTCAGCGCGTCCATCAGCAGGTCACGCGCCATTGAATGTGGGGTTGCAATAAGAACAGAAATGCAACTCTGTTTAGCAATCATGGTCTATCCGCTCCGGCAACTGAATTAAGTGACTCACGTCACACAAATGCTTCAACATTAGGACAACGCTGCGGCACCAAACCGCGCGGGCTGAGAGTTAGAAGCCTGAAATATTCGCATGAGTGAACTAGACCAGGGCCCCGAGGTCGGAACAACAAGTGTCATAATTACATCGTATCTTTGACGACGCGGGAAAGATAAAGGTTGTAAACCTCTAAGTAACCACCTATATGGTTACCATTCGCACGTAGCTAGCCAGATGCGGCTTACTCTAGGCGAATGGAGTGAAATTTCTCTATAACTCCCATTGCCGAATTTCCTGAAAGAGTCATGAGAAGCTCGACGACTTACAGAGAGTTGTGTTTCTAGACTGGCGTCATGCAGTATGTAAGGACTTCTCCGGGCAATTCGGTCACTTGTGAGCGCCTCGTTATTCGCGTACTTTTCTTTAAACTTTGAAATTCTTCAAAGTGTCCCCTGCGGTCAGGTTGGGAATCGAGTGAAAGCGACAGGCCGATGCACAATCACACAGAACGGCGAAAAGCGAACCGCTATCCGTTGAGCGTTCCGGCGCATTTCACATGGGCGCCCCAGGATGGAGATTCGCAAAGCGGCCAGGGCGTCACTCGTGACATCAACACTCTCGCGGTCTACATCTTCACGGATGCATTACCGCCTGCTGGAGCACGAGTACGAATGGAGATTGCGCTCCCCAAACTGAAGGATACGGGTTCGGGAATGAAGTTGTTTGGTGAGGGCGTGGTGCTTCGCAGCGAGCACGGTGATGCTACGATGAGTGGCTTTGCCGCGTCAGCGCAGTTCTACCCCAAGACGGCGGACGTGGTTCTGTCGCAGCTCAACGGCGCCGGGCAGGCTTAAAAGATTCTGGGTCCTGAGCGGCGCGGAATGTATGACGAGGATCTTTGAAGAGCGTCTTTTCCTTCAAAGAGGTTGTGGGAAAACAGACTTTCCGAGTAAGGATGGCGAAGCCATGTCTGAAATCTGGAGACAGGAAACCAGCGCATGCAATCTTGGGGCACTTTTCCCTGCCGCTGGCGCCTTGCCGCAGTGGTTTGCTGTATACACCACTCCTCGCCACGAGAAACGTGTATCGGAGATACTTGCCGGCCGCCAGATCGAGTCTTTCTTGCCACTCTATCGGGCGAAGCGACAGTGGAAGAAGAGCCGGCCGGTAATCCTGGAGCTGCCTTTGTTCCCAGCCTACGTTTTTGTCCGCATCGACCGCCACGCGCGAGGAAAGGTGCTGGGCGTGCCTGGGGTGCTGTCGATAGTGGGCTCAGTGCGAGAACCGTGGCCGCTGCCAGACCTTGAAATCGAAGCATTACGTTCCGGCCTCATCGAGCGCAAGGTTGAGCCGCACCCATACCTTATCGTGGGCGAAAGAGTGCGCATCAAAGCGGGAGCGATGATCGGCGTAGAGGGAATATTGGTGCGCAGGAAGAATGATTTCCGCGTGGTCCTTTCCCTGGACGCAATCATGCGCAGCGTAGCAGTGGAAGTTGATGCCGATGATGTCGAGCCGATCAATTCGTCTTTCGCCAAGTTAGTTTGAGAAGCGCCGGAAAGAGCATTGCCGGCGATCCGCTGAAGCCCGTTTATGGCCGCCAACTATTACCGTGACACGGGAAAGCGCCTGCTGGATGTTGTGGCTGCCGGCACCGGATTGGTGCTTGCTTCGCCTCTGCTTCTGGCGGCAGGGATCGCCATCCGTGTCACCTCGCAGGGGCCGGTTTTTTTCCGGCAACGCCGAATCGGGCTGCGCAGCCGCCCATTCGAGGTGATCAAGTTACGCACCATGGTGAATGGAACTGAGGGTAAGGGGACGCTCACCGTTCGAGGCGATCCCCGCGTGACCCCAGTTGGCAGATGGCTGCGGCGCAGCAAAATCGACGAGATTCCGCAGTTGATCAACGTGCTGCGCGGGGAGATGAGCCTGGTGGGACCTCGGCCCGAGACTCCCGATCACGTCGCGCACTATACACCGCGTCAGATGAGCGTGCTCGACCTCAAGCCCGGGCTAACCGGCGCGGCCACCATCACGTTGCTGGACGAAGAACGGATTCTTGCCGCACAAACCAATGTCGAACAGTTCTACCTTACGACTCTGCTTCCCCAAAAGCTGGAATACGAGCTCGCGTACTGCTCCCACGTGACGTTTCGCTCGGATCTGGCTTTAATCCTGGCGACTCTCGCCAAATTGTTCATGCGTGAATTCAACAAGACATATCAAGACGTAGGCGAAGGACTGACATGAGTAACACGCTCGAAAGGGTTGGCCACCGTTTCATAGATGCTGCCATCGTCGGCGCGTCGTTTTTCCTGGCCCATCCTGGTGGCCACGGCTGAATGGGCCAGGCGGCGAGGTGCGGCGCGTCGCGCAAGTTTGGCCGCGCTTCATTGGTTCTCCGGCCACGCACTCGAAGCGGCCGAAGTCGGAACGCAGCCTCGAAACATTCCCGCTGCCCGGCTTTACGAAAGCCTTAGCTTCCGGCCCATTCGCACAAGTTTTGCATTTCGAAGGATCCTATGATGCGCAATTCGTTTCTCCCTTATTGCTTGCCGTTCATTGGCGAGGAAGAGATTTCCGAGGTCGCTGACAGCCTGCGTTCCGGTTGGATCACCGCCGGCCCGAAGGTAAAGCGATTCGAGAGTGAGTTTGCTGCGTACGTTGGCGTCAAGCACGCTGTCGCAGTCAATTCCTGCACGGCGGCGCTTCAGATCTCGCTCGCAGCACTGGGCATCGGACCCGGGGATGAAGTGATTGTTCCGACGCTTACCTTCTGCGCAACCGCGAATGTGGTGATCCACCTCGGTGCAACCCCGGTGATTGTGGATGTCGATGAGGATTTTCAGATCTCCGCAGAAGCTGTTGCCCGCGCCATCACGCCACGCACCAGGGCAATTGTGCCTGTTCACTACGCAGGGCAAGCCTGTTCGCTTCAAGAGATTCTGATCATAGCCGCGAAGAATGGAATCCCGGTTGTCGAGGACGCGGCCCACGCTGCCGGATCCGAGTATGAAGGGACACGCATCGGGTCGCACGGCACCGCCGTGTGCTTCAGCTTCTACGCCATCAAGAACATGACGACCGGAGAAGGAGGCATGATCACAACCAACGATGATGCCCTCGCCGATCGTCTCAGGCTCTTGTCTCTGCATGGCATGAGCCGTGATGCATGGAAGCGCTACTCGGAGTCTGGCTCCTGGTATTACGAAGTCCTTGAGGCCGGCTACAAGGAGAACATGACGGATATCCAGGCCGCGATCGGACTCCATCAACTGCGTAGGCTGGACAGTTTCATTCGCCGGCGCCAGGCAATTGCGGAGTTCTACGACAGAGCGTTCTCGAGTCATCCGGAGTTGCTCTTGCCGCCGCGGCTGCCAGGAAGAAATCACACGTTTCATCTGTACCCAATCCGGCTGCAATTGGATCTGCTGGATCTGAATCGGTCGGAATTTATCGAGGAACTGCGGGCCCGCAACATCGGCGCGAGCGTTCATTTCATTCCACTGCACAGGCATCCACTCTATCGAGACATGTATCGGTATTGCCCTGAGCAATTCCCAGTCGCAGAGCGAATCTACGAAGGATTACTCTCACTTCCTCTTTACCCAAGGATGACCGACCAGGATGCCGCCGATGTCAGTGAAGCGGTGAAGAACATCATCGCCGGTCACCGCGTGGATGGAGATCGGCTATCCGGGAAAGGAGCCCTACTTGCTGCGACCATGGCAAAACCTCAAGTGGCGTGAAGCATTTCCACGCATGATTGCGGACTTCCTCATCGTGCATTTCAGCATGATTGCGGCCCTGGCTTTCTCAGTGGTTTATCAAACTGGAATGGGGCATTCGGCTATCGCCGGCGCCATCCTCGCCGGATTCCTGCAGTACTATACTGCGTTTTTCTGGGTGCTCTCGCCGATTTTTCTTCTCGTGTTTCTCCTGAATGGTTTCTATACTCACTCGCGCGCGTACACGAGCCGATATAAGTCATGGGTAATCTTGCGCGGTGTCACTCTTGCCGCACTTCTCTTTTTCGCCACTAATTTTCTTCTCTTTCACAACCAAAAGGTAGGCCGAAGTGTCGCGCTGCCCTTTACCGTTCTCGCTGCTGTCGGCGCTGCTTCGGTGCGGATTCTTAAGGATTTCTTAGAGAAGCGATATTTCATCAGGTGCAAGACTACGCCGTTGTTCACTCCGCATCCTGATTGGGTCCTGGTAGTTGGCGGCGCTGGATACATCGGCTCCCTTCTCGTCGAACGCCTCCTCGAGAAGGGTTACCGAGTGCGCGTTCTGGATAGCCTCCTGTACGGCGACGAACCCCTGCGGCCAGTTAGAAATGACCCGAATTTTGAGCTCATGGTGGGTGACTGCCGGAATATTCAAGACGTCGTTAGGGCTGTAAGTGGTGTTGAGTCCGTCGTACATTTGGCGGCGATCGTCGGCGATCCGGCTTGTAATCAGGACCACGACGCCGCGCTTGAAACCAATTATGCAGCCACAAGAATGTTGATTGAGATTGCGAAAGGTCATGGAGTCAGCCGAATCTTATTCGCATCAAGTTGCAGTGTCTACGGAGCGACGGACATTGAAATGGACGAGAACGCGGCAGTACAACCGATCTCGCTATACGGCCAGACGAAGGTCGAGTCGGAGTGCGCCTTGCTGGAAGCACAGAGCGACACATTCCATCCGACGATTCTTCGCTATGCCACAGTATTTGGCCTGGGCTACCGTCCGCGATTTGATTTGGTCGTAAACCTTCTCGCGGCCAAGGCGCGACAGGAAGGCGTCATCACGGTCTATAACGGGCAGCAATGGAGACCGTTCCTGCATGTGCGCGATTTGGTGGAGGCGACTGTTCAAGTCTTAGAATCCCCGATTCGCCTGGTCAGCGGCGAAGTCTTCAATGTGGGCGACGCGCGACTAAACTACACTCTTTTCGATGTCGCGAACGTGATCCGCGCTGTTTTCCCGGATGTCCGTGTCGAATTTGAAGATAATCTGGATCGGCGGAACTATCGCGTCAATTTCAACAAGCTAGTGAGGCTAACTGGCTTCCGAGCTCGATACTCATTGCGCGAAGGCATAGAGGAATTCAAGAAAGCGTTTGATGAGCATGCAATTACCGATTACACGGATTTGCGCTACCACAACCAACGCTACTTGAAGGCTGCAGGAAGTCCTGCCCATAAGGACGAGGTCGACGCGCTTGTGATGGCCGCCTTCTCAACTCATCGATCGACTCACGCGAAAATCGTTACCGCCGAAACGCTACCTGCCTAACTAAGGATGAACTCGATGCTGGGTTGCGAGATCCCGAGCACGTATCTCTTGTAACGACTGCCCCGGCGAAATGTGGCCCTGATTCTTGCCGACAACGATGCCTTCAATTGCGGCCACATCGTCAGCCCCTCGGTCGTCGTCATCAATACTCGCAATGCAACCAAGGCGGTCACTCGAGACCGCGAAAATATCATCTTCGCCTAACGCGTGAGGTTAAAGTGTCAAGACAGATTGCTGTTGTAGGAATGGGCTACTGGGGTAAGAACCTGGTGAGGAATTTCTGTGACATCGGGTCATTGCGCGCTGTGTGCGACGCCAGCCCGATAGTTGAGGCTAACCTCAAAGCCAATTACCCGCAAGTGATCTATCACCGCGACTACAAGGAAGTTTTAATAGACGAGGCCATTCACGGCGTCGTTATTGCAACGCCCGCGATTCTCCACTTCGACATGGCCCGTCGCGCACTGCTGGCCGGCAAGGACGTCTTTGTCGAAAAACCTCTGTCACTGACCGTCGCTGAGGGCCAGGAACTGGTCGAACTGGCCGCGCACAGCGGGCGCATACTCATGGTAGGTCACATCTTGCAATACCACCCAGCCGTGAGGAAGCTCAAGGAGCTGATTGTCAACGGCACCCTTGGCCGCATCGAGTACATTTATTCCAACCGCCTGAACATTGGCAAGATTCGCACCGAGGAGAACATCCTCTGGAGCTTCGCACCCCACGATATCAGCGTTCTGCTTAGCCTTCTTGGAGAGGAGCCTCAGTCGATCACATGCGCAGGCGGCTACTATCTGAGTCACGACGTGGCCGACGTCACCCTCAGTCAACTTTCCTTCGCCAACGGCGTTCGCGCGCATATCTTCGTCAGCTGGCTGCACCCCTTCAAAGAGCAGCGGCTGGTGGTGGTTGGTTCGGAAAAGATGGCGGTCTTCGACGATATGGAAACCGAGAAGCTGGTGCTCTATCCGCATCGTGTGGAGTGGAAGAACCGGCTTCCGAATGCCGTCAAGGCTGACGGGGAAGCCATCAGCCTCAATGCCGAGGAACCGCTCAGAAACGAGTGTCTCGAATTCCTCAATTGCATCGAGTCTCGTCGCACTCCGGTCACCGATGGACGCGAGGGCTTGCGCGTCCTGAAAGTGCTGAACGCCTGCCAGAACGCACTTCAACGCTGCAAGGCGGTTTCATTCGGCGGAACGGACGAGCCCGAGCAGACGCCGTACTTCGTGCATCCGACCGCTGTGGTGGATAAACCGTGCGAAATCGGCGAAGGAACCAAGATCTGGCATTTCTCCCATATTCTGAAGGGCGCCAGAATCGGCCAGCGCTGCGTGCTTGGCCAGAACTGCCAGATAGCAGAGGGTGTGGTTCTCGGCAACAACGTGAAGGTGCAGAACAATGTCTCGATCTACGCTGGAGTTGTGATTGAGGACGATGTCTTTCTCGGCCCCTCGTGTGTATTGACTAACGTGACCAATCCACGCTCCCAAGTGAACCGGCGCGCGCTCTACGAGAGAACCGTGTTGCGTCGCGGTGCAACCGTGGGAGCCAATGCCACAATAGTCTGCGGAATTGAACTTGGCCGCTATAGCTTTATCGGCGCCGGCGCGGTGGTAACCAAGAATGTGCCGGACTATGCCCTTATGGCCGGTAACCCGGCACGCCAGACCGGGTGGATGAGCCGCCATGGCCAACGTCTTACGGACCCGGACGAGAAGAACATCATGCGCTGTCCGGAGAGCGGCTTTCGCTACCGGGAAGTCGAACCTGGAGTCTTGCGGTGCCTGGACCTCGATGAAGACGACCCGCTTCCAATGGAACTGAGCACAAGCTCGAAGACCTACGATGAATTCAAGGCCCAAAGCGCCTTGCAGACGGCTTTCCGATGAAAGTACCTCTTCTCGATCTCAAGGCGCAGCACGCTACGCTCAAAGACGAAATCCTCTCCGCAGTTAGGGAAGTCCTGGATTCCCAAGTCTGCATTCTGGGCCCGAAGGTCGCTGAGTTGGAAGAACGGGTAGCAGCCCTGTCCGACTGCCGCTTCGGCATCGGAGTCTCCAGCGGGACGGATGCTTTGCTTGCCTCCCTCATGGCTCTCGAAATCGGCCCCGGCGACGAGGTCATTACCACACCGTTCACCTTCTTCGCCACCGCTGGCTGCATCGCGCGCACAGGCGCTCTTCCCGTTTTTGTCGATATTGATCGCCGCACCTGCAATCTGGACCCGGAAAACATTGAAGCGGCCATTACCCCCCGCACGAAGGCGATCATTCCGGTGCATCTTTACGGGCAGATGTGCGCCATGGATCCGATTATGGAGATTGCCGCAAAGCATGGGCTCAAGGTAGTAGAAGATGCAGCGCAGGCTATCTCATCCACCTACAAGGGACGCAAGGCCGGGAGCATTGGAACCATAGGTTGCTTCAGCTTCTTCCCTAGCAAGAACCTGGGAGGTGCTGGCGATGGCGGCATGATTGTCACAAACGACCCAGTCCTTCGCGACCGCCTCATGGCGCTGCGCGCTCACGGCTCGAAACCGAAGTACTATCACAAATTTATCGGCGGGAACTTCCGTCTCGATCCTATCCAGGCCGCTATCCTCCTGGTCAAGCTTCCTCACCTTGAGGCTTGGTCCGTTGCGCGCAGACGGAACGCCGCTGTCTACGATCGACTTTTCTCTAACACCGATCTCGTAACGCCGTGGATTGATCCGGACTGCGTCAGTATCTTCAACCAGTATGTGATTCGCGTCCCAAACCGGGACGAAATGATACAAGCGCTCAAGCAAGCGGAGATCGGGTGCGAGATCTACTATCCAGTGGCCATGCACAAACAGGAGTGTTTTCTCGGGAGATGCCGTATCGCCGGCTCTCTGCAACAGTCTGAAGCGGCGTCGGAGAGCGTCCTTGCCCTTCCCATTTATCCGGAGCTCAGCGAAGAAATGCTTGCCTACGTTGCGGGCGTCGTCACCGAGACGGCGGAGAAAGTCCTCCAGTTCTGATGGCGGCTCTCTCGCTTCATCTCGATTGATCTCGATCTAGTTTAGTCGATTCTGCATCGTTCAAATGCGGCATTTCATAAGGGAGAACTTCCAATAGGGCAAAGGCATATACCTGCGGATGACTGAATTTCCAGCGGAATTCATTTCAATCGGCTGGAACCTCTAACTGCAGCAGGTCAGACAAGTCGATCGAGATCAAATGCGAAGGATGCCCAATGCAAGAGGTTTGTGAATCAAAAACTCGCATTAAAGAAATAATTGAATCGCGGCGTGCACGCATTGCCGTCGTCGGAATGGGATATGTCGGACTACCTTTGGCCTTCCTTTTCAGCGAAGAACACTTTCGAGTTACTGGATTCGACATCGATTCCCGGAAAACAGACGCTCTCAACCAAGGCAAGTCCTATATCCTTCGGATTCCCTGCACTGAGGTTCAGTTAGCCCGAGAGAGGGGTTTCACTGCGACTGGGGATTACCGTCAAATAGGAAGTATGGATATTGTCATTATCTGCGTTCCGACCCCATTGGATGATTTCCGCCAGCCTGACCTAAGCTACGTAACCAACACGGTGAAAAGCATCGCACCGCACTTGCGGGAGGGGCAACTGATCATCTTGGAGAGCACGACCTACCCTGGAACCACGGAGGAAGTGGTTGCGCCGTTGCTCGAAATGGGCAATTCTCAAGGCCTTCGGGTAGCAAGAGATGCGCAGAGCAAGGGCTTTTACTTGGCATTTTCTCCTGAACGAGAGGATCCAGGCAATGACACGATAGCTCGGCGGGACATTCCAAAGGTAGTTGGCGGATGTGGTCCTGTGGCAAGTGAGCTTGCGGCCAGCGTTTACGGATCAATCTTCAATCGCACCGTTCAGGTTTCTTCGCCCGCAACTGCAGAGATGACCAAATTACTCGAAAATATCTACCGTTGTGTCAATATCGCGCTGGTCAATGAATTGAAGCAGCTTTGCATGCGAATGGACATCGATATCTTCGAGGTGATCGACGCCGCCAAGACTAAGCCATTTGGCTTCCAAGCCTTCTATCCGGGTCCGGGGTTGGGCGGGCACTGCATCCCCATTGATCCATTCTATCTTTCCTGGAAGGCGAAGGAGTTTGACTTCCAAACTCGTTTCATCGAACTCGCGGGGCAAGTCAACCTGGATATGCCGTACTTTGTGGTTCAGAATCTGGTCGAGGCGCTCAGCCAGCGGGGCAAGGCACTTAATGGCGCACGCATTCTGGTTATGGGCGTAGCATACAAGCGCGATATCGATGATCTGCGCGAGTCCCCCTCGCTCACCATCATCGAACTCCTGCAGAAGCGTGGGGCGAAAGTCGAATACAACGACCCTTTCTTTCCGACCATTAGCAGTGGGCGGAAATACGCCCTGAACCTTACCAACACGCCGCTGGAGCATCTGCCTGAGTTCGACTGCGTTGTGATAGTGACCGACCATTCGGAATACGACTATGTGCGGATCGTGGAGAATGCTCAGATGGTTGTGGACACTCGAAACGCAACAAAGGGCATAAAGAGCGAGAAAATCGTGCATTGTTAGTGAGCGCTGCATTGACGGAGTAGGCGTCTCTGCCGATCCCCGTCGAACACCTGGCAGCTGTCTTAAGTGTGGAGATAAGAATGATCCCGTTTGTCACAGTCATCGTGGCAACAACGTTGATTTTGACTTTCTACATTAAGAACGCTGTCACGGAAGCGTGGCGTATTCCATGCACTCCGCGGCGCAGACATTCTCTACTGGATTCGCTGTTATGAAAGAGGGAGCAACGATTATGAATTCAAGCAGACAAATCATCAGCTACAGCGCGCCAAGGCCGCAGGAAGGGCTTGTTTTGGCTCCGCAGAAGCCTCAGTCGGTGAGATACGAGATTGACTTTGCCGAGACGTGGCGAATTCTCAAGAGGCGCAAGTATATTACATTCGCAGTGGTCATTCTTACCCTGGGCGTCGTCATTGCCCTAGCGCTGCTTATGCCCAGCCGATACGAGGCGGTTGCGCGCATAGATGTGGATTTGACCACGTCGATGCCCACGCTGGACGAGGCCGCCACGGCACCGGTCGAGGGGACTTCCCAAGACCCTAGCACTCGTCTCACCAGCCAAGTTGAGATTCTGCGCACCGACGCCATCGCTTGGGATACCATAAGTAAACTTCGCCTGGACCAGAAGGCCAGCTTCACCGCGGGTTTCTTGTCGATCTTTACGAAAGCCACGGGGGTCTCCCCAGCCAATACGGATATCGATCGGATCACCCCGCAGCGACGGATGAAACTGGTGGAAAAGTTTCACAATCGCCTCAGCGTGAAACTGGTGCCCAAAACCGAAATCATCGAAGTGCGCTTCCGCGACCGGGATCCGATTCTGGCCGCTCAAGTCGTAAACACTCTGGCAGACGACTACGTTGGCTTATCCCTTCGTCACAGATTCGCGACGACCATGCAGGCTTCCGCATGGCTCACTACGCAGCTCGACGACTTAAAGAACAATGTCGAAAAAACAGAAGCGAAGTTTGCCGCATATCAGAAGGAAAAGGGAATCATTCAGACGCATCTGGGTTCCGACTCAGGCACCAACGGCTCTCAGGTCTCCGGCAGTGGAACCATCGTACTGGACAAGCTGGAGGAGACCAACCACGAACTGGCAGCCGCCGAGGCTGACCGCATCGTAAAGGAAGCTCGCCTGCGCACAGCCCAATCGCGGGATCCCGAACTCATTGCCACCATGAGTTCTTCAGCTCCGGGCCCCGCTGCCACACTTCAGGCTCTGCGCACACAGCAGGCCGCATTGAATACCGATCTCGCGCGCGAAACAAGCTACTACGGGGATACCTACCCAACTGTGGTTCAACTGCGCAAGCAGCTTGCCGAGATAGACACTGCCATAGACAACGCCATGGAGCGTCTTAAGCTCACTTACCTAGCCGATTACGACCAGGCACTTGCGAACGAGCGAATGTTGTCCAGGTCAATGGAAGAGCAAAAGGAGGAGGCTTTCCGTGAGAATCAGGATGCGGTTCGCATGGAAGTGCTCCGCAAGGATGCCGAAGCCAGCCGCGATACATACGACGACGTACTCAAGAAGTTGAAAATCGCTGGAGTTCTGGCCGGACTCAACGCCACCAATCTGACGATCGTTGATCCTGCCGCCATTCCGGCAACGCCAGTCGAGCCTCGCGCCGCTCTCATGATCGCATTCGCCCTGTTCGGCGGTTTGCTTGCTGGCATCGGCGCATCCTTTGCGGCAGAGTCGCTGGATGCGACGATTCGTACACCCGAGGACGTGGAGAGCTTGTGCGGAATGCAGTCGTTGGGAATTGTCCCCCGTTTTGCGGCCGCCCGGATGGGACGTGTGTCGTCGCGCAAGTTCGACATTCCCGAGGTGGTCAGTCACCCTCGGTCTCAGGCTGCCGAAGCTTATCGCTGCCTACGCACCGCATTGCTTTTGGCAGATCCCGCTTCTGTGCCAAAGGTCATCGCCTTCACAAGTGCTTTGCCCAAGGAGGGCAAAACAACAACGTCCATCAACATGGCAATTTTGATGGCGCAGAAAGGCTCCCGCGTTCTTCTGGTGGACGCTGACCTTCGCCGCCCGAGTGTGCATCAGAAACTGGGACTGAAGTCCAACGGAGGTCTTTCCGCGGCGCTACTCGGAGCCGAACCCTCGCACTTGATCATAAGAGGGGACGACACCCTTCGTGGCCTGGATGTCCTGACTGCAGGGCCGCGGGTGGCAGACCCCGTGGAGTTGCTTGACTCGAAACGGATGCGCGAACTGGTTTCGCTTTGGGCAAAGCAGTACGATCATGTACTAATCGACTGCGCGCCAACGCTGGGAATGGCCGATTCGATTGTCATAGCGGCCATGGTGGATTCGGTCGTGGTGGTCACCCGATCTGGAGTGACCCGCTACCAGACCCTGCGCCGCATCCGCGATTTGCTGTCCTCCATGAGCGTGCCGATCGCCGGAGTGGTCGTAAATGCCGTGGACACGAACTCCGAATCGCATTACGCATACTACGGGTATTACGGAAGGAAATACAGCGCGTACTACCTCAGCGAGGGTACGGGAGAGGCGGGGAGTCGATGAAAAAGCGGATCTCATGGTTTGCGATTGTACTGATGATATTTGTCGCGGTAGCAGCAGGGCGGGAGCAACGGCTGTCAGGGGAGGAGCCTCACTATGTGATCAGCCCCGGCGACTTGCTGCAGATCAAGGTATTCCGAACGCCCGACCTGGACACTCAAGCCCGCGTCGACAGCGAGGGGCTGATAACGATGCCGCTGATTGGCGCAATTCATGTGGCTGGTCTCGACACCAACCATGCTGCGAAGGAGATCGAGGAGCAGCTAACCAAGGCCAATCTTATCCGGAATCTCCCGGTAACTGTATTCGTCAGTGAGAACGCGACGCAAAAGGCGTCGGTCATCGGAGAAGTCAAAACGCCAGGCCAGGTGCCGCTGGCGGGCGAGGTGCGATTACTGGATGTTTTGGCTACAGCAGGCGGGCTGCTGCCAACGGCATCGGGCGTTATTTCCATCGCACACAAGGACCGGCCCAAGGAGGTTGAAGAGGTGCATATTCATGGGACTCTGGCCGGGATTGAGAATCCAACGATCATGCCGGGCGACACCCTCCTCGCAGAGAAAGCGGGCATCGTCTATGTGGTGGGCGGCGTGAATAAGCCCGGCGGGTTCGTTCTCCAAGACGGAAAGGCAGTTACCCTCCTTCAGGCGCTGGCCTTGGCTGAAGGGAACCTCTCCACGGCGTCGCTCAGCAAGTCGCTCTTGATTCGCACCGTCAACGGTCAGCGGCAAGCAATTCCTGTCAACCTGAAGGCGCTGTTGAGAAATCACGGAGACGATCAGAGACTGCAGGATAACGACATTCTCTTCATCCCGGACAGCGCTACAAAGGAAATCATGAAGAGCGGCATTCAGGGAGTCATCGAAATTGCCACGGGCGTCTCAATCTATCGTCTATAAAAATCTGGCGGGTATCTGTGCCGGAATCCGGGGGCCAGGTCGTGTCGCTAAGGTGTCGCAGGTCGTTGTGGCCAATGGTTTCAACAATCTGGCATCCTTTGCGATTAGCCTGCACGCAGCCAGAGAGCTCGGGCCTGAACAGTTCGGTCAGGTCGGTCTCGTCCTAGCGATAGTCAGTGTGGGTGTCGTGTTTCTCGATTCGGGAGTCAGCATTGCACTGGTGCGGGAGTATAACACCGACGCCGACCGCGAAAGGCGCGCATTGCTCGTTGGCGGTGTCCTTAAAGCGAAACTCTTGCAAGTGATCCTACTCGCCGCGCTGGCCTATCCTCTGGCGCACTTGCTGAGATACTTCCTGCCGGTGCTCAACAATCCTGACATCCTTACTGCCGGAATCGTGTCGGCAGCTTTGCTGAGCCTGTGGACGAGCGTACGTTCGCTGGAACAGGCCCGACGGGACTACTCGACCTTCACTCGCTACATTTACCTCTTCGGCGGGCTGCGATTCGGGGTCTACGGAATCACCCTTGTTCTGGGAAAGATCACGCCGATGTCGGTGATCCTCTGCCTCTATCTTGTTCCGCTGGCACTGCTGCTCTTCTATACCGTTGTGCTCAGGGAGCGAACCGCATTGAGAATTCATCGCATCGACCTGGCTCCGGAAGCGCGCGCGCTTTGGGCAGCGGCAAGATATGGGTCTTGGGTCGCCGGCGCCACGCTCTTCCTTTCTCTCTTCTCGCGTGTGCCTCTCTTGGTACTTGCCAGAAGATCGACTGCTCGTGAACTCGGCCTGTATAGCGCGGCACTCACGTTCGTCGCGGGATTCGGACTGATCTGGGATGCGATCAGCACTGTGATTGTGCCGGAAGTTTCCGCTCTGCAAACTGCCCAGGCCCGGCTGCGCTTTCGCGCCTTGCTGTTGAACAAGCTGTTCCTGATGTTCACTATCCTCGCGTCTGCGGTTGGCGCGTGCATGTTTGCCCAAGGATTCCTTCTCGGTCCCGCGTACCAGGGCAGCGTGGCGATCTTCTTTATCCTTGGCTCGAGTACAGCGGTTTGCATGTGCATCTCAGTCAACAACAATCTGGTTCACGCATATGGCATACCTCAGACCATGACCTATATGAATCTGGGACGGCTCATTCTGCTTGGTTGTGTGGTCTGCCTATGGCCACATCCCAACGCCATAAACGTAGCAATCATCTGGGGCTTGACAATGCTAGCGGGCGACACGGGATTGTATCTCTACATTTCGCGCAGAATCAGCGCAGATCGTGCGTCCCTTGCAGTCGCGATCACCGGATAACTCGAGGATTTGAACAAGTGCATTGAGACGCCAGCGGCGAGGGGAAAACCCGTTGAGGAATTCGGGCCGCCGTGGAGTTCAATGATGACAACAATGATAAGGCTTCTCAAACTTTCGGTGCATCCCGGCTGGAGAGCTGTCATGCTGTTTCGGGCCGCGCACTGGGCTTACTGTCACCGGATTGAGGTTCTGAGCGTGCTCCTCAACAGCCTCAACATCGCCTTACATGGTTGCGAGATTTCGTGGCAGGCCAGGATAGGCCAGGGCTTGACAATCTTTCATCCTGTAGGCATTGTGATCGGCGATTGCGAGGCGGGAGACAACCTGTGTCTCGGCAACGGCGTAACCATCGGGAACCGCGATAAGCGCCAGATCGATGGAAGAGAAAATCCTCGCATTGGAAATAATGTCGTGATCAACGCCGGTGCAGTCGTGATCGGTCCAATCACCCTCGGCAACAATGTCACCGTTGCTCCCAATGCCGTTGTCATCGACGATGTTGAGGATGGAATCGTTGTGGGAGGCGTTCCAGCCAGGCCGTTAACCCGACGGAACCCCGAAAAACGGGCTTCTAGCCGTCTTGAACTTGCGACAGTAGCCGAGATTGCAGCCAAATGCAGGATATAGGCACAATGGGATACTTTCAGATGTTGCGGCGCGGTGTCTCGAGGGCCAGCGGTCGCAGCTACTGGAGCCAGACGCAAGGCCTCGGTAGACTATTCCGCCCTGGCGAATTGCACGGCTATTTCAATGATCTGACGGCTAAAGCTGCATGGCACGGGGAAACGGACATTCAAGGCAACCCTATATCCGTGGTGGGTGGCGTCAAGTGTTATTGGCCCACCACCGTGCTGCAAAAGGGGCTGGCGCATTGGGATCTCTGGCTGGAAAGCGGCCGTAGCGCAGAAGAACACTTGCAGGGTTTTCAGGCCGCGGCACAATGGGCGTGCGACTCCCAGGACACCATCGGCGGGTGGCGGCATCCAGTCGCATTGCATCCGCTCGCGCAATCTAAGTATTCCTGCATTAGCCAGGGACAGGGAGCTTCCATTCTGGCGCGGGCATTTCGGCAGACAGGACAAACCCGCTATCTGGATGCGGCGAGAGGGGCCCTTCAGGCGATGCTTTTGCCAAAATCATCCGGAGGGACCGCAGTCTATAGTGGCGATTCACTCATCCTCGAGGAGTATCCGGCACGCACACTGAACCCTGTATTGAATGGCTGGATATTCGCTATTTTCGGTCTCTACGATTTCGGACTCGTCGCGGCCGACGAGGAGGCATCGAGAGCCCTCTCCAGGACAACGCAAACACTCTGCGACTGGTTGCCACGTTTCGATTGTGGGTTTTGGTCTATGTACGACGACGGAGAAACGATCGCAAGCCAGTTTTACCACAGGCTCCACATCGCGCAGTTGGACGCTCTTTGCCTCACGTTCCGCGACCGCAATCCTGCGTTTACCCTCCAGCGTGAGCGGTTCAGTAACCAGCTTTCCTCCGACTTGAACAAGAGCCGAGCCTTCGCAATCAGGATCGTGCAGAAACTAGGAAGACCGGCCCTCACCCCAATGCAATCAAGCCTGTCTGGATAATGCCACTGCGCAACCGCTGCAGAGTCTGCGCCCCTGGCGGCCATCGGCGTCGGCATAGTCTGCTGGAACGATTGCTGCCTACCAACACCGTTTGAAACACTATCAACCACTGGCATCATCGATGATCAGGAGAGACCCATGCATCGCCTAGCCGTCCTATCCCTCGCGGCCTATGCAGGCTCGGTCTTTCTCGACGCATTCACACCTTTCGGGCCCGGAGCGGGCTCGCTCAGCCGCCTGATCGGTTACGTTGCCTTCACAATCTGCTTAGCCGCCATGTTCTCCCGCAGAGGCATCATCAAGCCCGATCCCGGGCACGTCCTGCTCTCAGTTTTTGTAGTCTACAACCTGTTCACTGCTCTCTGGTCGATTGATTTCGATATGACGCTGGAGCGGATATCGATGTACGCGATGCAGCTTGTTTTTCTATGGATAGCGCTGCAAACCATAGAAACCTCCGAGGATAGGAATATCGTGATGGGCGGCTATGCACTCGGAGCTGTCCTTGCATCGGCAGCCAATCTGGTCATGTTTTACAGCGGCCATGGTCTGGAGGCGTCCACGGCCAGTTCGGCCTTCGGCCGGTACGCGGCAAATGGCGGAGATCCCAATGAGTTCGCCCTGTCGGTCGACCTTTCCCTGCCCATGGCTTGGTACCTTGGCTTCTCGGCCCAAAGACCCTATGCGAGAGTACTCTTCCGGCTCATGCCGCTGGTGATGATCCCAGGCGTTCTCCTTACCGGCTCCAGGGGCGGCGCGATCTCGCTGGCCGTCAGCTTGCTGGTAATTCCTCTGTGCCGCAAGGAAACAGGCAAGTTGACTCAAGGCGCGGTACTCGCCATTCTCCTTGCGGCGGTAACCACAGGCGTTTCCCTCTTGCCGCCGGAAGATCTCAAGCGCCTACTTTCCATCGGCTCAGAAGTGGCCGGAGGCTCAATGGCCGGCCGGCGGGAAATCTGGGCAGCCGGATGGGAACAGTTCAAGCACCATCCCTTCTTTGGCGTGGGACTGGGAGAATTTGCAGAAAGCATCTCCATCGCCAGTCAAAGGCAGCTGGTGGCGCACAACACCTATCTTTCCATCGCCACAGAATTGGGACTATGCGGCTTCGCGGTGTTTTTACTCTGCCTGGGACGCCTACTCTACATCGTCTTTGGTCTGCCTAAACCCGACCGATTCGTATGGGGCACTGTCCTGCTCGCCTGGATGGTCGGAGTTTGTTCCCTGACTTGGGAACAAAGCAAACCCACATGGTTGATCTTCGCGTTGATCCTGATACAGGGACGGTTGTTATGGCAGCAGCATGGATCATCCCGGCAGCAACCTTCAATTGCAGAGCAGCAGATGATGATCGGACTCGGGCAATGAAGTTGCTCTCCCGCCTTCGCGGCAGATGAATCCGGGACCCAGGAATGCCAGACAAAACAGAGTCTGCAATCGGCCTGCATCAGCTGGGGAAAGGCTCCTTCTTTGATCAAAGTTCTTCATGTGCTTCCGGACTTCTATAGCGCTGGTGGGCAGCATTTGGTGATGCATCTGCTGCGAAACACGGATCGTAGCAGATTCGAACCAGCAGCTTTGTCGCTCTTTGGACCTTCCGGTTACCCGATTGAAACTGCACTCCAACAGGATGGCTTCTCTATAACCTACCTGGGCAAGAAACTCGGACTGGACATTGGCACTTTGGGAAAGCTTGCCGGAGCGATTCGCGCCTTGAAACCGCAGGTGATTCACACCCACATGGGAGCGCTGCGCTATGCACTGCCGGCACTGGCCTTCCGTGGAAGAGATGTTCTGGCCGTCCACACCGTCCACAATCTGGCTCAATACGAACTCGAAGACGAATTGCGTTTTGTTCGCCCCATGCATGGTTTTGCGTTCAAGCATATGCGCGTCGTTCCGGTCGCTATCGCAACGTCGGTGCGTGAGAGCATTGCACACATGTATGGCGTAGAGGCGCCGCTGATTCCAAATGGAATCCCGATCTCGCACTATTGGCGCAGCACGGAAACAGGACGGAGGTGGCGCACCGAGAATCGCGTCGGACAAAACGATATTATATTTGCTTGCGTCGGGCGGTTGAATCCGCAGAAGAACCACCGCTTGCTGCTCAACGCACTCGCGCGCGTTGTCCCCAAAGCGCCGTCGATACGATGTCTAATTGTGGGCGATGGTGGACTGGAATCGGAATTGAGAGAGCAAACCGCGGCGCTCTCTCTGGAAGACAGGGTGAGCTTCCTTGGGATGCGTTCTGATATCCCGGAGATTCTGGCAGCCGCGGATGCGAGTGTCCTCTCCTCCGATTGGGAGGGCAATCCACTGGCCGTCATGGAGGCGATGGCAGCGGGCAAGCCGATTGTTGCAACGTCCGTGGGGGGAGTACCTGAACTGGTGCCGGAAGGCGCCGGCCTCCTGGTGCCGCCAAAAGACGTTGAGGCACTCGCTCAAGCCATGTACCAATTGGCCAGCGACCCTGGATTGCGAATCCGGATGGGCTCTGCCGCCTTTGAATATGCGCAGCGCGAATTTAGTGCCGCGATGATGACGCGCAGGTACGAGTCTCTTTATGTGGCCGAGTTGGAAGAGAATGCTCACAGCGCTGCACGGATTGCGACAGAGAAATGCGACTGTCACAGAGCCGCGAAAGGAGGATAAGAATCTTCGATGAAGATAGTCTACGTGACGACGAGCTTACCTCATGGCGCCTCCGAAGCGTTCCTCATCCCGGAGATCAATGAGCTGGCCAAACAAGGTCATGAATTGGTTGTTGTTCCGTTCTTTCCGCGCGGGTCGATCGTACATAGAGACGTGCTCCCATTGCTGCCGTTGACAGTGGTCAGAAAGCTGATCTCTCCCGGCATCCTTGCAGCAGCCGCATGTGAGGCTGCTCGGCATCCCATGCGCACAATGGTCGCGGCCGCGGCCATTCTGCGTAGCCGGTCATTCTCCATCGGATTCAAGAACGCGCTGACGCTGCCCAAAGGGTTGTGGCTGGCTCGGCTGGCGCGTCGTCGGGGTGCTGACCACATTCACGCGCACTGGGGCGGTTGCAGCTCCACGGTGGCCATGATCGCCAGCACGGTAAGCGGCATTCCGTGGAGCATGACTGTGCATAGCTGGGAGTTGATCGAAAACAACCTGCTGCGCAAAAAAACAGCGAGTGCTGTCTTCACTCGCACCGTGAGTCAGTTCGGTCAGGCGCGTCTCAGCCGGATTACCGGTCTCGCAGCTCCGGTCCGCGTCATCCATCTGGGCATCGAATTACCAGTCGCGCCGCGGTTGGCGATGCGGACTGGAGTGCGGGATTTCCGCTTGATCGTGGTGGCCAATCTCGTAGAAATCAAAGGAATCGAATTCCTCATCGAGGCCTGGAAGTTGCTGGAAAGCCGTGGGATTGTTTTGCGCATCGACATCTTCGGCGACGGGCCGCTGAAGCGAAAATTGAAAACACTGGCGGTGCGCGCAGGAGCCGAATCGTACATATCTTTACACGGTTTTATCTCGCACGACCTTCTCATGTCCGAGATATCTGATGGACATTGGGATGCGATCGTGCTGCCTAGTATTTTTGCCGACGATGGCCAAGAGGAAGGGATTCCCATTTGCCTGGTAGAAGCCATGGCCCGCGGCTTGGCCGCGATTGGAACCCAGACCGGAGGCATTTCCGAACTGCTGGCCGGAGGCGCGGGGCTCTTGGTCCCTCCACGAGATCCCGGAGCGCTCGCAGATGCCATTCAGTTATTGCAATCGAGTCCTCAAAGCTGTTTCAGTCTCCAGGTGAAAGGCCGCAAGAAGATTGAGGACGAATTCGCCATAAGCCGCGCAGTCCGGAACCTGATCGAGCAAATCGAAGTTTGCGTCCCGGCCTAGAACTTGTTCCGCTCTTGACTTTCCCTACGAGAGCAGACGCAAACCGGTCGCCTCAAGCACTCAAGATCATTCCACTGCGCCGCACCGCCAGAGCGAAGGAATTGGCGGGCCCCTTGTCGATTCTCCACAACGACGATCTGTCGAGCTCTTCCGACACAGGAGCTACGGACCCATGCGCTACGTATTGATGTGCGGAGTTGCAATTCTGGGGATTGCCAGTTGGCATGCGCTCGGATTTGGGTCGACGGAGCCTATTCTTGCCTCAGGCCGGGGTAGCGTCACGACTGTTGACTGCGCACGTTTCGAGGGAAGTGATGCAGGAGAGATAATTCAGGCCTGCCTCGACGCTCTGCCTTCCGGTGGCATTGCAGATGCCCGCGGTCTCACCGGAGCCCAGGTCGTCTCTCATACTCTGCGCCTCAACCATGAGGGCACCGTCCTTCAGCTCGGCACGCCATCTACTTTCACGTTGGCTGACGGGGTCACTTTGGATATTTCCGCCAGCAACGTGCGCATCGAAGGTGAGGGTGCGACAACCGGGTTCCGTCTCGGAAACGGCTCTGCCGTACGCATCGGAAGCCGAGGCCAACCAATTTGGGATTGGCGACTGGAAAGGATCGATATCGAGCCGGCTAAAGGGAGGACACCGCTCGCGGGCCTGCTTCTAATTGATGCTCGCGAAGGCATTATCGAGCAGACAACGCTGACCGGGTTCCCTGGATCGGCCATCGACGTCGGCGACAACTGCTGGAGCAATCGCTCGATCGACAACAACGTTGTCAAGAATGACATAGGCTACAGTTTTCACGGAAACGAACTGAATGCCTGGAACCTTCGCGGAGGCTTTGTCAATTCCAACCGTATCGGCCTGAAATTCGATCTGGGCAAGGGCGATCTGCAAGGTTTTTCGATTACAGATGGCACACAGATGGAAGACAACAAAGAGACCGCGATCGCATTGAGAAGCGGTGAATTTCGCGGGTTGTTTCTCTCCAATGTTTACAGTGAGTTGTTTGCTTCAGAACGGTTAATCAAGGCCGAACCGGGCGCTGCTGGGCTGCGGCTCAACCTGCTTTCGATTGTGGATACTTATGTTTACTCGAAGGATACGCCGCCGGTGCTGATCAGAACGGGGCCGGCGGACATTGCAATCGTCAACGTCTCCAACCTGGTCCTGCGCCATTCACAGCAACAGATGGCCGTTGCCGAAGCTGCCGGGGCGAATACCTCAATCGTTGTGTCCGACAGCATCAGCTACTCATCCACTAATGACTTTGCAAAGACGTTGACGATAGGCCGCGGAGGGGCTCATGTCGTGACCGTCCGTGGCGGATCTCCCGTTCAATGAAAGCCGTTGCTGCGTCTTGTTGCATCCGCGCTGCACGGCTGATGACTCAGCCCGTGCCTTCCGTTGTTATGTTTCACGGGATTCCTCGCAACGAGGAGAAGGCGGAAGCGATTGACGCCGGGACCTTCGAGCGGCAAGTCGTTTTTCTCAAGAAGCACTTCACACCGGTCTCTCCCGAAGAGATTGACGAAAAACGCGGCCGCTTCGATAGTCACAGGGTTTTGGTAACGTTTGACGACGGATTTCGAAACAACTTCGAAGTGGCAGCCCCGATCCTCCGCAAGCATCGCGTTCCCGCACTGTTCTTTATCAGTTCGCGTCATTGCGAGGCAGGCCGGTTCCTCTGGTTTTCCTATCTTTGGTGTCTGGAGCGCGCGTTCAAGGGCAATGGATTTGGCTTCCGCGGCGAGTTCATGGATATGTCTAGCATCGCGCGCGCGGCCACGATGCATCGGCTGCGGGAAACGCTGCTGAGCTTAACGCCGCATCCCCGTGCAATGTACGAGGCCATCAGGGACGAACTTCCCCGTCTCGAACATTTCGCGGATAACACGGCAGTCGCGGATCGCTACGCCGGCATGAAGGCCGAGCAGGTGCGTGAGCTCTCCGCGGACCCGCTGTTTACGGTGGGTGTCCACACGGTTGACCATCCATTTCTTACCAGGTGCGAGCCGGAAGAAGCTGTCCTCCAAGTGACCGAGAACAAGGCATGGCTGGAGCGGGTAACCGGCAGGCAATGCCAATGGATCGCCTATCCTGGCGGCGACTACGATTTGAGGAGCATCGAAATATGCCGCCAGGCTGGGCTACGCGGAGGCTTTGCCGTTGAGCCCAGCCTGAATGTTGCCGCGGAGTGGGAGAGGCCTCGAGTTGGCATTTACGCTCCAAGTCTTGGTGTGTTGGCTATCAAAGCCATTCTGGGGCGAGGATTGCCACAAACATAGGGGACACTCCTGCGATGAGCACAAGCCTGCAAAGGACGGTGGGCGAGCGGGGAATTCAGTGAAGATGAGAATGACGGACACTCTCTTCCTTTTGGTGATCGTAGGTTCGATCCATGTCTAACAACTGGGATGTACGCGTTCTCTACGAACTTAACTCGTTGATTCCAAGCGGCCCGCTTGCTGCCAGGCTATTTGCCTCCTTTGCGAACAACGCGCTACTGAGAGGACTCCCGATCTTCTTCCCCTTAGTCGCGCTTTGGTTTTCGCAGGATTCCAGGAAGCGACAAAGCCGGATGATGGTCGGTCTGTTTGCCACTTGTATAGCAACAGTATGCTCTTTAAGGCTGCAGAGCCTTCTCCTACTTCATACGCGCCCGTTCCTGGACCCTGCGCTTCATCTTCAAGGCTTGAATCTTACGGAATTCGGAGGTTGGGATCATTCGGCTTCATTTCCGAGCGACACAGCAACTCTGTTCTTCTCTTTGGCGACCGTCATCTTCCTGGAAAACCGGATCGCCGGAGGCATCGCATTTTTCTGGTCATTACTTACGGTTGGCTTGGTTCGCGCTGCGCTGGGATGGCACTATCCAAGCGACGTCGCCGGCTCCTTTGTCCTCGGCCCAACTGTCGTTTATCTCATTACCAGAATTCGATTCCTCGTGACCGCTTCTGAGCGGCTGGTCGAGTGGTTCGAGCCGCGCATTTACATATTGAATGCGCTTTTGTTTGTCTTCTTGGCGGATGCTTACTCGCTTTTCCAGGGGGCACATTTCATTATCTACGGATTCGCGGCCGTTCTTGGACATCTGATAAGACCGTAACCGAGGGAATCCGGTTCATCCCCCGTCGTTTGAAAAACGGGAGCCTCATGCCTGGTTACTGGCATAGACGGCTCTATTTCTGGGCTACGCCAAACATGAGATAGTGAAGTTTCCAACCAACCATTCTGCTAAGAAACAGCCGATCGACTGTACCCAAGATCCGTCTCTGCCGCTCATTCCTCCCAAAGGCCCCGAGAAAACCCGCAGTGCCAAACTCCGTCTTCCTGAACATCGACAAAGAGGTCAGAAGCTCGTCACGCTTGAAATATCTACAATCCTTGCCCCAAGGCACAAACGATCGCCTGAAAAAGCGATGAATCGGCGGATCCAGATTCTCGGCAAACAGTAACTTTCCGCCAGGCTTCAGCGACTTATGGATTTCTTCAAGGGCCTGTTGCACCCGATCCAAGCGGTTCAGCCTCCCCACGCTACAGAGAACTGACTTCAAAATGACGATGTCGAACTCACCTTCGTAAGGAATGTTGGTCGCGTCGATAGTTTGATAACAGACATGATCGGAGACGCGCCAATCGCGGTGGAGTGCCTGGGTATGCGGAGGTGGCTCGCGATAATCGGAGCAGACGACGTATGAGTTTTTCAGGGCTAACCAAAGAGAGAGCCCGCCGCCTCCGCACCCGATTTCGAGCGAACGTGTCCCGGAAAGGTCTGCCGGAAGATATGCCTGCCAGAACTCAACCGCGCATTTCCAATTTAGAACGTCCCAGCCAATCACTTCTTCATCGAGACGATTCATCGGGAATCTCCCTTTTCGGTCCCGTTTCAGGCAAATTCTACCGCTAATGAAGCAGATCGCAAGACCAAAAGAGCGCTTGGGCCGAAAAGCCAAAGTCCGTTGTGGAAGATCCGGACGATTCGCCACTGTCCCTGTCTCACCAACCTCATCCAGGGCCTCCCAAGTCAATTTCGCCGACGCGGGCACCGGATGTGCAAGCTAGTGCAATTTGCAGGTTAAACATGATTGATATTCACCACCACTTGATTTACGGCGTTGACGACGGCGCGCCGGATCTGGAAACCTCGTTGGCGATGGCCAGAGGAGCCGCCGCTGAAGGTGTTACCCACATAGTCTGTACCCCCCATGCCAGCGACCGGTTTCCTTATCGCACTGCGGTCATCGAAGAGCGCTTTGCGGAGTTAAGGCAGAGACTTGATGGCGAAATTCAACTGAGCCTGGGATGCGAACTTCACCTCTCCGCTGAGAACGTTTTCGAGGCCCAGGCGAGCCCATTGCGCTACTCAATCAATGGCAAGGGATACCTCCTCGTCGAATTCGGCAATTTCTCGATTCCGTCGCAGATGTTGAATGCCCTGATGCTGCTGCAGGGGGCCGGGTACAAGCTCATCATCACCCATCCGGAGCGATATCCGGCAGTCATCAAAGACCCGGGACTGCTGGCGAAGTGGCTCCGAAAAGGATGCTTGCTGCAGGTAACGGCGAGTTCATTGTATGGGCGATTCGGCAGGATGGCGGAGGCGCTTGCCAACGAATTGCTTGATCGGAACTGGATTCACTTTCTTGCCACCGACGCGCACGACATGGAGTGGCGCCCACCGCACCTGAGGAAATGTTACCAGTATGTCGCCGACCGGGCCGGAGAGGAGACAGCGCGGAGGCTCTGCATCACAAACCCTGAGACCGCCGTAGCAGGTGCAATCTGGCCCCAACAACCGACGCCAGTGGGCCTGATGGAACACAAACCCCTTGATTTCTCCGTGGAGAGAGGCGCGACCCTGAAACCGCTGAGGCCTCCGGTGCGTTCCAGAAGCGAGGATCCAAGACACAGGCGGAAGACAGTATGGGAACGAATCTATCATCCATAACTGTACGTTTTCGGAATACCAGGTCTTTTGGGAAATTCGAGACATTATCGTCCAGGGCGTTCCAGTTGACGTCGTTGGCGCGGAGTCACACACGATGAAGTTGGTAACCGTCATTGGCGCCCGCCCGCAATTCGTAAAGGCAGCGCTTGTTTCGCGTCAATTCGGCCTTTTCGGCGAACTGAAAGAGATCCTCGTCAATACAGGCCAGCACTATGACCCGCTCATGTCCGATGCGTTTCTGCGCGACCTGGGAATGAAAAAGCCGGATTACAACCTTGAAGTGGGAAGCGGTAGCCACGGCGCGCAGACGGCGCGCATCCTGGAAGGTACTGAAGCGATCCTCATGCGGGAGCGGCCTGACGCCGTGGTTGTTTATGGCGATACCAACTCGACGCTGGGCGGGGCTTTAGCTGCGGCCAAGCTGCACATTCCAGTGGTTCACGTGGAGGCCGGGCTTCGAAGCTTCAATCGCCGTATGCCGGAGGAGCTCAACCGGATCGTCACCGATCATCTTTCCGACCTGCTCCTGGCGCCAAACGAAGAGGCTGCGGCGCGTCTGTGCCGGGAGGGAATCCCCACTGCCCGCATTCAAGTGGTGGGCGACATCATGTACGACGCATTGCTTGCCCATCTTTCAGAAGCCGGGAAGAGTTCGATCGCCGCCCAGTTGGGCCTGAAGACGCGAGAATACGTTCTATGCACGGTGCATCGCGCGGAGAACACCGACGTCCCAGCGCGCTTAAAGAACCTTCTCGATGCCATGACTGCGGTTGCGCGCGAAATGCCGGTGGTCTTTCCCGTGCATCCCCGCTCGCGGAAGGCGATCGAGTCCTTCGGCCTAAATATGAACTGCGGGGGGCGCCTGAAGTTGATCGATCCCGTCGGTTATTTTGACATGCTCGCTCTGGAACGCGGCGCCGCCGTGATTGCCACTGATTCGGGCGGCGTCCAAAAAGAGGCCTACTTCCTCCAAGTGCCATGCGTTACGCTTCGCAATGAAACGGAGTGGAGTGAACTCATTTCCTCCGGCTGGAACCTGCTGGCGCCTCCTGATGGCAGCGTCAATATTGCTGAAACAATCCTCCGTTCGATTGGCAGGAGGGGTTATGCCAACACGCACTTCTATGGCGATGGAAATGCAGCTGTGGCGATCTGCTCCGCTGTTCGCGGTCTTTGCGACGGTTCGGTTTCCAGCCCGACGAGGATTTGTGCATGAATATCCTGCTAATCAATCATTATGCAGGATCACCGGCGCATGGAATGGAATTCCGGCCTTATTACTTTGCCCGCGAATGGTCGCGCGCCGGCCATCGGGTCACCATCGCGGCAGCGTCCCGCACGCATATACGGCAAGTCAATCCCAGGGTCGACGGGCTTGCTCGGGAAGAAATAATCGACGGCATTCGCTACGTCTGGTTCTGGACGCCGGGTTACGCAAACAATGGAGTAGGCAGGGTTGTCAACATAGCGGTTTTTTTGCTGCAGTTGATCCTTCATGCCGGGCTACTCCGCAAGGCCGGGCGCGATGGCGCGGTGATTGCCTCTTCGACGTACCCGTTTGACGTTGTGATCGGCAAGTGGATCGCCACGTCTGCAAACGCGAGCTTGACTTACGAAGTGCACGATCTTTGGCCGCTGTCCCCGATCGAACTCGGCGCCATGTCACCCCGGCATCCATTCATCAGGGCAGTCCAATGGGCTGAAGACTATGCCTACCGCAACGTCGATAATGTGGTTTCGATGCTGCCATTGGCTGAGCCCCATATGCGCACGCACGGCTTGGCTCCAGGCAAGTTCCACTATGTGCCAAACTGCATCGACCTGGCCGATTGGAACGAGCCTTCCGTTCTCCCGGATATTCATCGCAAGACGCTTGCGGAATTGAGGTCAGCGAACCGGTTCATTATCGGATACGCCGGCAGTCACGGAGTGGCAAACGACTTGGAGAGCATCGTTCGAGCGGCACAGTCGCTTGTCGACTCTCCTGCAACATTCGTTTTTGTCGGACAGGGCCCGGAAAAGGGTAAACTGCAGGCGCTCGCGGCGAGACTTCAGGTTGCCAACGTCGTTTTCCTGGCGCCGGTGCCGAAAACGGCAATTCTGTCGTTGCTCGCGGAGATGGATTCTTTGATTATTACCCTGCAGCGCACCTCGCTGTTCCGCTTTGGCATCAGCCCCAACAAACTCATGGACTACATGAGAGCCGAGCGTCCGATTATCCAGGCGATTGATGCCGGCAATGACATTGTGGCTGAGAGCGGTTGCGGTTTCACCGTGACCCCGGAAGATCCAAACTCGATTGCCAACGCAGCGCTTCGATTGATGAACCTGACTCCTGCACAGCGGGACGAAATGGGACGACGCGGCAGGCAATACGTAGAAAGGAATCACGATTGCCGAAAACAGGCCGCGCGATTTGCGGGCATCCTTTGCGAATGGCAGGCGGGAGCCAGTAGGCCTGGCGAAGACTCTCGTTATGCAAGGGCATGAGACTGCCGGCCGACTGTCTTCGAGCATTGCGATTTTGGAAACATCAGGGGTCCTCTTGATACAGCCTGAAACAGAAGCGGAGCGCATCGCGGCTCGATATGCGAAGCGTACGCTATGCGGCTTGAATGACAGGTACGCATACATAGAACCTGCTGCGTACATGGCAGTCCAGGAGAGGGAACGCGCCATGGTGAGGTGGATCCGTTCGTGCGGAATCCGCCCCGTGCAGGACAGGAAAGTCTTGGAGATCGGTTGTGGATCCGGCGTAAATCTACTTTGGTTCCTGCGTGCCGGCTTCTCGCCAGAAAATCTGGTTGCTAACGAACTGCTCCCGGATCGGGCGAGCATCGCCAGGAACAACCTGCCGGCTGGATGCGAACTGCTTGTTTCCGATGCGCTTGACCTGGACTTACCTGAGGACGGCTTCGATATTGTCGTTCAGGCAACGGTCTTCTCCTCAATCCTGGACAATGGATTCCAAACAGAACTTGCCGCCCGGATGTGGCGCTGGGTTAAGCCAGGTGGGGGCGTGCTTTGGTATGACTTTGTTTACGACAATCCTTGGAATCCAGATGTGAGGGGTATGGGACTGCAGAGCATTCGCCGGCTGTTCCCCAATGCGCCTATGCGGTACTGGAGAGTGACGCTTGCGCCGCCCATCAGTCGTATAGTCACCCGCGTCCATCCATTCCTTTACACGGTGTTCAACACTGTTCCTGCACTGCGAACTCACGTGCTGGCGTGGATCCACAAAGACTGATATGACCACCAGAGCATCCCAAAATGCATTTCTCCCACTTCACGTCCCTGCCTGTTCGTGTCGGCGCGGCAGGAATGCGATTAACAGTCGGTGCCAAGAATCCCGAAGGTCCCATTTTTCTGACCCAGCGGCAGGCCAATCTCCGACACCTCTCCCGCCGACCACTTATGCATTTATGGACTCAAGGACGTGGTCTCACTTCTTACCAGTCACTGAAACAGCTTGACGAAATGTAGATGGGCAAGAACATTTTCATGAACTATAACCCCGAATTGTTGAATCCTGGAATACATGTGGTTGCTCTCGGGGGCGGTACCGGTTTGGCCAACCTCCTGCGGGGTCTCAAGCACCGTTTGCGCAGTCGCGTCAATCGCGCTTCCATTGCAGAGATTCCCGATAGCCCCATGATCAGCAACATCACCGCCATAGTTGCCATGACGGATGATGGCGGATCGAGCGGACGCCTCCGGGAAGCCTTCCGGATGCCACCCCCGGGTGATCTTCGCAATTGCATGGTCGCACTCTCTGAGGACGGCAACCTCTTCTCCCATCTCTTCCAGCATCGCTTTTCGCCCGGTAGCGAGCTGGGCGATCACAGCTTCGGAAATCTCTGTATCGCCGCCCTGTCGCAAATGACGGGAGACTACCTCCAGGCTGTGGAGCTCGCCTGCGAGTTGCTGGCCGTTAAAGGACACGTCTTGCCTGTCACTGCGACGGACACTACCCTGCTGGCGCGCATGCGCGACGGCTCTTACGTGGTCGGCGAAACCGCCCTCACCAGAAGCCCGCTCCAGATTGCCGAGGTCACGCTCAATCCGCCCAATGCTCCCGCGTTGCCTGCCGCGCTTGATGCCATTGCCGCCGCCGACCTTATCACTGTTGGTCCCGGCTCGCTTTACACCAGTCTCATCACGAACCTCCTCGTGAAGGGCATCTCCGAGGCGCTGTCCCAAACCCGCGCCACGCGCGTGTATGTCTCCAACCTGATGACGCAGCCCTACGAGAGCCTTGGCCTCACTCTCTCCCAGCAGATCAAGCGCATCTACGAGCACGCGCGAAATCCCATCTTTGATTACGCGCTGGTGAACACCGGTCCCGTTCCCGCCTCGGTTCTGAAGAACTACATCGCCCAAGGCGTCGGGCCAGTAGTCGCCGACCTGAACAGCGTGAAGGCAATGGGCATTCGCTGCTTTACAGGCGATTTCGTTGCCAAGGTCGGCACACTCGTCCATCACAATCCTGAACTCCTGGCCAACGCTCTCATGCAGCTGCCAATTCTCCTGCCGCAGCACCGATTGCACCCTCAAGTCACCGGATATCAAAGCCCCATACAGGAAGCGCCCAGTCCTTAAGTAAAACAACTCTGAACCGATCCCCTGCCTCGCTTTGCACCCTGGAAACCGCAACGCTCTGGAAGAGCGTTGCGGTTTCAATGCGTTTGGGAGCACCCGGAGGCTCAGGTGTTCACCGCCCTGGGGCTGCAAAGACCACGCGGGAAGACTAAAGTGGATTGGGTGAGTTTGCTCAACCCTGGGCAGCGGCGGCCAAAAGAGCCATGTCGCTCCCCGGGGTCGCAAACTCCAAAATCTTTTCGTTCAAAAAAAAGGTGGGGTATTGCATTGCGCGAGTCCATTGATTGGCCACTCAAGACACAGCCGCCGCGGCCACGCCGCCGCACATTCCTTTTTCTGTTAGCCATCGTTGCCGTCATCGTCTTTGGCAGCCGCACTGCGCTTTCCTATTGGGTTGACCTGCTCTGGTTTCGCTCGCTCGGCTACGGAGAGGTCTTCTGGAAGACACGCAGCCTTGAGTGGGGAGTCTTCGCCGCTTTCACGGTGGTCACATTTCTGATTCTCTTCGGAGCCTTTTCGGCTCTCAAGCGCGCGCATGCCGCCGATCTGCCCAGCGAACACACGATTTTCATCGCCGGCAATCCTGTCAATCTGCCGGTGGGGCCCGCGCTTCGCATCATCGCCATCGGCGTATCCATCGTCATTGCGCTGGCCACCGGCGCCGCCATGCAGGCCCAGTGGACCACCCTGGCGCTCTACTGGTATGCGCCGCGCGTCACCGGCAGCATGACCGACCCCATCTTTGCCCGGCCGCTCAACTTCTATCTTTTCACCCTGCCCGCCTGGCAGCTCTTTGCCGGCTGGCTGTTGACGCTGGCCGTGCTCACCTGCATCCTTTCCGTCGTCTTCATCCTCATCGCCGGCAGCTCGCGCGCCATCGGCGGGCGGTTCACCAGCGGACTCTCGTTGCCCTGGCGCGGACTCTCCTTCACCCTTGGGTTCCTGTTGCTCGTCCTCGCCATGCGCGTATACCTCAGCCGCTTCGAGCTCCTGTTCGATCATCACACAATCTTTGACGGCGTCACCTACACCGACGCCCATGTTTCGCTCACCGGCCTGCTCTTTGTGTGCGCGGCGCTGGTGCTCGGCGCGCTGATCGCCCTGGCCGGCGGAGTCTTCCGGCCGCGAGGTCGCTGGCTTCTTGCGGCCATCGTTCCGGCCGCCGTCTGCTATGTCGCGGTCGGCGTGGTGGGCTGGTACGTCAGCAGCTTTCTCGTCAAGCCCAACGAACTGGTTCGCGAACAGCCCTTCATCGTCCACAACATCGAGATGACCCGCACGGCATACGGCATAGATCGGTTCGCCCGGCTGGAATTCCCCGCCGAAACCACCGTGGGCGCAACCGACCCGGCCAACAATCAGCCCACGCTCAAAAACATCCGCCTGTGGGACGTTCAGGCGCTCAAAGATACGCTGCGCCAGATCCAGGAAATCCGCACCTACTACGACTTTCCCGATATCGACATCGATCGCTACCAAATCGAAGGCGCACAGCGTGAGGTGATGCTGGCCGCGCGCGAGCTCAATGTCGACAAGCTGCCCGAGAGCAGCCGCAACTGGATCAACGACAAGCTCATCTACACCCACGGCTATGGCATCACCATGAATCCCGTCAACGGATTCACGGCCGAAGGCCTGCCCACCCTGATGCTCAGCAACATGCCCGTCCAAAGCACCGTGCCCGACCTCAATGTAACCCGCCCTGAAATTTATTTCGGCGAAATGACCAACACCGACGTCTACGTCAAGACGCGGCAGCAGGAGTTCAACTACCCCGAGGGCCAGACCAACAACCTCACCTCCTATCAGGGCGACGGGGGCATCGTGGTGGGCGGCTTCTTGCGCCGCATCCTGCTCGCCTTTGACCGCGGCGATATCGCCAAGCTGCCCTTCAGCGACGATGTCAACGCGCAAAGCCGCTTGCTCATTCGCCGCAACGTGGTCGATCGCGTAACCACTCTCGCGCCGTTCCTCACCTTCGATCAGGATCCCTATGTTGTAGTCGGCGAAGACGGCCGGCTCCGCTGGGTCATGGATGCATTCACCACCTCGGATAGTTATCCTGACTCGAGTCACTACGGACTCGGCGGCAATTCAGTCAACTACATGCGCAACAGTGTCAAGGCAGTCGTGGACGCCTACGATGGAACCACCACCTTTTATGTCTTCGACACGGAAGATCCCATCCTGGCCGCCTATCGCGGCATCTTCCCCTCGCTGTTCAGGGACGCTTCAGCCATGCCCGCCGGCCTCCGCAAGCATGTCCGTTATCCGGAGATGCTGCTCAGCCTGCAGGCCCAGGTTTACGGCCTCTATCACATGACCAATCCGGAAGTGTTTTACAATCGCGAAGATCTCTGGACCGTCGCCACCGAAGCCGGCTTGGGCGACAACGGCGAGCAGACCACGCAGGTGATGCAGCCGAATTTTGTGTTGATGAAGCTGCCCGGCGAGGCCGGCCTCGAATTCGTTGAGATTCTGCCCTTCACGCCTGCTAATCGCAACAATCTGATCGGATGGATCGCCGCCCGAAGCGACGGCGCGAACTACGGAACATCCGTGGTCTACGATTTTCCCAAAACCAGGCTGGTCGACGGCCCGCAGCAGATTGAAGCCCGCATCGATCAGAACGCGCAGCTTTCAGGACAGCTCACCTTGTGGAATCAGCAAGGCTCGCATGTGCGCCGCGGCAGCCTGCTCGTGATTCCCTGCGGGCGCGCCTTGTTGTATGCGGAGCCCATCTATCTGCAAGCCGATCGCAGCCCGATGCCGGAATTGCGCCTGGTCGTGCTCGCGCTGCAGGACAAGCTGGCCTACGCTCCAACTTTTGAGGCGGCGCTGGCGTCCCTCTTTGGATCGGAAGCCTCGTCCCTGAGTGCGGCGGAGGCGCCACGAACCGCGCCGGAGGCAACCGGAGCTGCCGTTGCCGGATCAGGAGCAACCGCGCATGCCGACGATGTCAACGCGCTCATTGCCCAGGCAGGCAGGGATTTTTCCGATTACCAGCGCCTCACCTCGCAAGGCAAGCTGGCCGAAGCCGGACAGAAGCTTGACGATTTGAAGCTGGTGCTCGACAAGCTGAACGCGCGCCGCTGAATACGATCCCAATGCAGGCGCAGCGGCCCGGTCTTACCCGCGCAGTTTGTTCAGCAAGTCCTGGGGATGTACGGGCTTGGCCAGAATATCGAACTCGTATCCCCTGGTGCGCGCCTTTTCCAGCAGATCGGCGGTCGCCGCCTGCCCGGAGAAAAGCAGAATCTTGATCCCCGGCAGCAACGCGCGGATGCGGATTGCAGTATCGATTCCGTTGAGGTCGGCCATGATCACGTCGGAGATCAGCATGTCCGGCTCATACGCGGGAGCCATCTCCACGGCCTTTTCGCCGGAATAGACGGCCCGCGCCTCAAAGCCGCTCTGGTTCAGGATCATGGAAAGCGTATCGGCGATTACCCGTTCGTCATCGGCCACCAACACCTTGGGTTTAACGGTTTTTTCGGGCATACTCTCTTGTGAACCCTGTCGAATCGGAATGATCAAACTTTGCTGCGCAACCTTACCGGATTTGGCTTGACGTCAATCTGGATCATCTGCTTGTCTGGCAAAACCCTTTTCTACAATGATAGTCTCGGTTTGAGCAACTGGTTTCAGCGGTCTCCGCCCCGCTCAGGAGCAACGCGCGTTCGACCCACCCTTATCCCCAATCCGTTCCCTCAATCCGTTCCCTCTTTCCGTTCGAGGTCCGCCGCCGCAGACGCCGATTCATCTGGGAGCAACCGGCCGAACCTACACTGGCAACAAACGATCGCGGCCATAGCCGGCAAACACCAAACCGGAGAACCACGCATGCAGGAAAACGGCATTCCCGTCCCCCCAGCGCCCACCCCGTCCCCAGCCCCATCCGTTGACGCAATCATTCGCGCCGAAAAAATCGAGAAATACTACGCACAGCCCAGTGAGAACCGTATCCAGGTCATCTCGGCCACTGACCTTTCGATCGTGCCCGGAGAAATTCTGGCCCTGCTCGGCCCCTCTGGCTCTGGCAAGTCTACCATGCTGCGCATGTTGACCGGGCTCTCCACCCCTTCCGCCGGCCAGGTGTACTGGCACGGCAAACCCATCGCTGCCGCTGAGATCAATGTTTCCATCGTCTTCCAGAGTTTCGCCCTCTTTCCCTGGCTCACCGTGCTCCAGAACGTCGAGGCGCCGCTGCAGGCTCGCGGCGTAAGCCCCGAGGAACGCCGCGACCGCAGCATGAAGATGCTGGACACCGTTGGCCTCGATGGCTTTGAAGGAGCTTATCCCAAGGAACTCTCCGGCGGCATGAAGCAGCGCGTCGGCTTTGCCCGCGCCCTGGTCGTCGAACCCGAAGTGCTCTTCATGGATGAGCCTTTCAGCGCCCTCGACGTGCTCACCGCCGAAAACCTGCGCAGCGAACTGCTCGAGCTGTGGGCCAACAAGACCATGCCCACCAAGGCCGTCTTCCTCGTCACTCACAACATCGAGGAAGCCGTCCTCTTGGCCGACCGCATCATCGTCCTGGGCCGCAACCCGGGCCACATCCGCACTGACTTCCGCGTCCAGCTTGCCCAACCCCGCGACCGCAAATCCGAGCCCTTCACCAAACTGGTCGACTACATCTACACGGTGCTCACCAAGCCCGACGTCGCCCCTGCCCAGGCCCCCGATCAGACCGGCGCTCGCGTCCGCGACCAGCGCCAGATGCATTACCAGATGCTGCCCCACGCCCGCCCAGGCGGCATGGCCGGCCTGCTTGAACTGCTGCTCGACAAGGGCGGCCGCGACGACATCTACCGCCTCGCCAACGATCTGGCCTTCGAGATCGACGACCTGCTGCCCATCGTCGATGCCGCGCAACTGCTCGGCTTCCTCAAAGTCGAGGAGGGCGACGCCGCCATGACTCCCAGCGGCACCGAGTTTGCCAACTCTGAAATTCTTCGCCAGAAGGAACTGTTCCGCGACGCCGCCGTCGAACACGTATTGCTTCTCCGCCAGATTCGCCGCGCCCTCGAATCCAAGAGCGACCACACTGTCCCGGAAGACTTCTTCCTCGACATGCTCGACGAGCAGTTCAGTGAAGAGGAATGCCTGCGCCAGATGGAAACCGCCGTCGCCTGGGGCCGCTATGCCGAGCTGTTCGACTTTGACGCCGGCCGCCGCCGATTCGTATTGCCTGACGCTCAGGAAGAGCTTGCCGCCAGCGAGACAGCCGAGTGAATCTCCAGCACCCGCTCGCGAAGACGCTGGTCACGGCCCGCACCTGGCCGTTCGTCATTGACGTCGGCGTGGCTGCCTGCGCGCTGGCCATCTTTTTCTCCATCATCAGCACCGGCGCGTACTGGCTCGGCAAACCACTTCCCGTGGTGCCCATCTCGCATTCTATCGGCGCGCTCCCGGTCTACGCCTTCTACTCCCTGATGCGCATGGCCATCGCCTACGCGCTCAGCCTGGCCTTCGCCATCACGTACGGATACACCGCCGCCTATAACTGTCGCCTCGAAGCCTGGATGATCGCGGTCCTCGACATTCTGCAATCCATTCCCGTGCTCAGCTTTTTGCCGCCGGTCGTACTGGCCATGGTGGCCCTCGTTCCCGGCCATCAACTGGGAATTGAGATGGGTGTCATCCTGCTCATCTTCACCGGCCAGGTTTGGAACCTGGCTTTCAGTTTCTACTCCTCGCTCAAGGGCATCCCGCGCGAGATGCTCGAAGCCTCGCGCATCTATCGATACTCCGCATGGCAGCGCTTCTGGCAGCTTGAAATGCCCAACGCCGCCATTGGCCTGGTCTGGAACTCCATCGTCTCCGTCGCCAACGGCTGGTTTGCCCTCATGGCCTGCGAAATGTTCACCATGGGCACTCGCAATTTTCAGTTGCCGGGCCTGGGCAGCTACCTGCAGACTGCCGCCGATTCAGGCGACATGCGCACGCTTGCCGCCGGGCTCGTGGTCGTCATCCTCATCGTCGTCGCCACCGATCAGCTTTGCTGGCGTCCGCTGATTGCATGGAGCGACAAATTTAAATTTGAGCAGGTCGAATCCGCCGATCGCGTCCAGTCTCCCGTGCTTGAGCTGCTCCGCCGATCCAGCCTGCTCACAGGCCTTCCCGGCCGCGCATGGACCCGCATCGAAGAACCCCTTTACCGCCGCATGTCCCGCACCAAAGACTGTCGCACCGTCCAACCGCTCGATAAGGACCAGCTCCGCGGCAAAAGCTCCGCCGGTCTCTGGTCCCTGGCCGTGGCTGCATTCGCCGTCGTGGCCTGGGGAGCCGTGCAGGCCATCCTCATGCTCCGCACCGTCACATGGCCCGACTTGCATTTGCTGCTCGAGGGCGCCGGCGCTACATTCCTGCGTGTCAACTCGGCGCTTCTCATCTCCGCCGCATGGACCATCCCCGTCGGCGTGGCCATCGGTTTCAGTCCCAGGCTGGCGCGCTTCGTCCAGCCTGTGGCGCAGGTGCTGGCCTCCATTCCCGCAACGGCGTTCTATCCCATCCTGCTCATCGGCCTGGTCCAGATCGGCGGCGGACTCGGCATCGGTTCCATGGCCCTCATGCTGCTCGGCACCCAGTGGTACATCCTCTTCAACGTTATCGCCGGAGCCATGTCTATCCCCTCTGACCTGCGCGAGGTCTCCTCGCTTTTTCACTTCACTCGCTGGCAGCGCTGGACGCGCCTCATCCTTCCCGGCATCTTCCCCTACCTCATCACCGGCATGGTCACCGCTTCCGGCGGAGCGTGGAACGCCTCTGTGTTCGCGGAGTACTCCCATGTGCAGGGCCACACGTTACAAACCATCGGTCTCGGCGCGCAGATTGACGCCGCCACCGATAATGGCCGCTTTCCTATCGTCCTGCTCGCCACCATCTTCATCTCCCTCATGGTCGTCACCATGAACCGCCTGGTCTGGCGTCGCCTCTACCGCCTCGCCGAAACCCGGTATAAACTCGATGGCTAACGGCGGCTGTGGCAAGCCTGCATGGTCTTGGAAAAAAACAAATGATTCGAGTCGGCATCGTCGGTTTCGGCATGGGCGCGCGCGTCTTTCACGCACCGCTCATCTCCTCGGTCGACGGCCTCGAGCTCGCCGCCATCGTCGAGCGCACCACCAACAACGCCGCCCAACGCTATCCCACCATCGCCACCTGCCGCTCGCTCGACGAGCTGTTGGCTGACTCATCCTTCGACTTGATCGTCGTCTCCACTCCCAGCGGAACCCACTTTGAGATCGCCCGCCAGATTCTCGATGCCGGCAAAAACGTCATCGTCGATAAACCGATGTCCGTGACCTCGGCAGAAATCGCCCAACTCATCCAGCTCGCCGCCGCCCGGCACGTCTTCCTGATTCCATTCCATAACCGCCGTTGGGACAGCGACTTCCAGACTATTCAGAAACTGTTGCATGAGGGTTCTTTGGGCCGGCTCGTCTCCCTCGAATCCCGCTTCGACCGCTGGCGAACCGCGCCCCCGACGGCCCGCCTCTGGAAGGAAGATCCATCGCTCGGCGGCGGCGTTCTGCTCGATCTCGGAACCCATCTCGTCGACCAGTCCATGGTGCTCTTTGGCAAACCGGAAGCCGTCGACGCCCAAATCCTCTGCGAGCGCGACTGGGCGCGCGCCGACGATGCCTTCACCCTCCGTCTGCGTTATCCCGGCCTCACCGTCGTCCTCGCCGCCAACTCCCTGTCTGCGCCACCAGGGCCGCGCTTCCACCTGCGCGGCACAAAGGGCAACTACTGGAAGTCAGGCCTCGATCCGCAGGAAGCCGCGCTGAACAAGATTACCCGCATCGAAGATCCGGCCTGGGGACAGGAGTCGCCCGCCGACTGGGGCAGCCTGCACATCGACGTGGACGGCGCCATGATCACTCGCCCGGTCACCCCCGTCCCCGGCGATTACCGCCTCTTCTACGCCGCCGTTCGTGACGCCCTCCTCGGCAAGTCCCCCGCTCCGGTTGCCGCCGTGGATGCCTGGCGCGTCGCCCGCCTGCTTGAATGGGCCCAGGAAAGCTCCTCCCAGCGCCGCGAAATTCCATGTAATTGGAGCGATGAGCCATAGACTGCGAATCGCTCGATTTTGCTTGTGCCCGAAGAGCAGCTTGAGGGAAATCAGGTGCTGAACCTGTTGCCTGCGAATCACCTTCAGGAGCAACCATGTCCCAACAACCGCAGCTTAACTACACCCTCTATATCGCCGCCACTCCCGAAAAGGTGTGGGAAGGCTTTGTGTCACCGGAGTCCAACCGCATCATCTTCGCGGGTGCAAAATTTGAAGCTGATCTCAAGCCCGGCGGCTCGATGGCATGGGTTGGTCCGGGACCCGATGGCAAACCAATGGCCTATGTGCAAGGCAAAGTTCTTAAGTGCGATCCACCGAAACTCCTCCAATACACATTCTCAATGGGTCAGAATGCCAAGTCATCGCGTGTGACCTTGGAGTTGATACCGGAGTCCGAAGCCACCAGAGTGACCGTGCTGCATGACGAGTGGGCTGCGGATGATCCCACTTACGCCTCTTGCGTAGACGGATGGCCGCGCATTCTTTCACGCCTGAAGACGCTGATCGAGACAGGGAAGACGTTCAAGCCGCATTGAGCTCTATCTGTCCAAGGCGGGTGGATTGATCTGGCCCGGCTCCTTCTCCACCAGCGGCACCCAGAAGCGAAAACGTGCACCCTGTCCCGGCGCGCTCACCGCCTCGATCCCCCCGCCATGCACGGCCAAAATCGCCCGCGTAATCGCCAGCCCCATCCCCGATCCCTGGCCCGCGCGCGCGCCCTTCTTGCCTCGATAAAACTTCTCGAAAATCAGTGGCAGATCCAGCGCGTCGATGCCGGGCCCGTTGTCTTCCACGCAAAACTCCAGCCGGCCTCCGGCACGCTGGCTGCTGAGCTCGATACGGCTACCCGGCTGCGTATAGGTTGCCGCGTTCTCCAGCAAATGCCGCAACACTCTCCCCAGCAAATGTGCGTCGAACCATGCCGGCTCATCCGGGTCCTCCACCGCAATCGATACCCGATGCCCCGCCAAAGCCGCGCGCGACTCCTCCGCCTCCTGCTCCAGCACCGCCCGTGGATGATGCGGCGCCAGGTGAACCTGCACCACCTGGGCATCGATCTCAGCCATTTCCACTGCCTCGCCGATCAGCAAATCCAGCCGCGCCGCTTCTTCATCAACAATCGTCACCAGGTCCAGCCGCCCCGCATCGTCCAGCCCGCCGGCCTCCAGCAGCGTGGTCGCCGCGGCGCGTATCGAGGTCAGAGGCGTCCGCAGCTCGTGGGTCAGGGAGTCGATCAGCGCCGCGCGCAGCCGTTCTGCTTCCCGCGCAGCCTCCATCCGCGCTGAAGCCTCCAGGGCTATGGCCCGCGCCAGCACGATGGCCACCTGCGCGCTCACCGCCGTAGCCACCTCGCGGGAAAGCAGCGCCGGACGCCATCCCAAGGCTCCCACCGGGCGCAGTCCCAACATCAGCGCCGTTAAGTAAAAATCGGTCTCCGATGAAATCGTCGGACTCTGCCCTCGCGCCACGGCGCGCATGCTGGCCTGCACGCTCTGCGGAATCTCGGCGCTCGATGCATAGAACTGGTCTTGATCCCACACATAAAGCGCCACCGCTTCCAGCGCAAAAATGCGGTGGATGAGCCGCGGCAAATCCCGGATCAGCCCATCCGCATCCTCGTGCAGCATCATCTCCTGGCTCAGCTCGTAAAGCCGTTCCACGTCTTCCCGCCTTTGCTCAGCCTGCCGGGTCTGTCTGCGCGCCCGCTCCGCCACCCGGCTCACCACCAGGCAACACGCCACAAATGAAATCATGGCCACCCACTCCTGGCCGCCGGCCAGGCGAAGCGTGTGGTAAGGCTGCAGAAAGAAGTAGTCGAACGACAGCGCGCAAAGCACCGCGACAAACAGCGAAAGCCATAGGCCGGCCTGGGTCGCCGACCACACCACCAGCACCAGAAACACCATCCCCGCCGCTGTTGAATTCGCGCCCACCCACACCAGCGCCGTGGTGGTGAGCGCCGCCAGAAGCGTTGCCAGACACCACCGGAGAACCGTCCCTGAAAGCAAGCGCGCGTTCATCTATTGCCTCACCGGAATCATACTTTGGAAGCTCGATGATGTAATCTTCCGTTGAAAGAAGATGCGCCGTGCCCGGCAGAATCCTGGTCATCGACGACGAACCGCAAATCACCCGCGTGCTGCGCACCGCGCTCTCCGCACAGGGCTATGACGTGCGCACCGCCAACGATCCCGAGGAAGCGCTGCAGGTCTTCCGCGAGTGGCCGCCCGACCTGGTGTTGACCGATCTCATGATGCCCGGCATGTCCGGCGTCGAGGTCACCCGCGCCATCCGCGCCCGCTCCGCCGTTCCGGTGCTCGTCCTCTCCGTTCGCGAACATGAGCGGTCCAAGGTCGAGGCCCTCGATGCCGGCGCCGACGATTACGTGACCAAGCCCTTCAGCATTCAGGAGCTGCTCGCCCGCGTCCGCGCTCACCTCCGCCGCGCCCCGGAGCGGACCGCAGCCGCTATCGAAGCCGGCGACTTTGTGCTCGATTCAACAGCTCACACTATCACCGTGCTCGGCAAGCCCATCCATCTCACCCCCAAGGAATTCGACCTGCTTCTTCACCTCGCCCGCCATGCCGGAAAAGTCATGACTCATCGCGCGCTGCTCACCTCTGTATGGGGAGCGCAATCGGCCCACCAGCCGGAGTATCTGCGCGTCTTCGTAGGTCAGTTGCGCAAGAAACTCGAAGCCCACGCCGGCAAGCAATACATCCAGACCGAGCCCTGGGTCGGCTACCGTTTCATTTCCGAAGGCTGGAACGAGAACCAGGATTGACGTATTCCCTCTTCCTTCGACCTTTACGTTTTATTTAGAAAATCCTTTCGAGACCCATATCAACCCTGGTCCAGAATCGTTCTTGAGCCTGCAGATTGGCTCATGATCGACGCGCCGTGTCAGGCGGAACTGCGAGGCCCGAAATGCAAGACATCATAATGTTGTTGTTCACTGTAATTTTCTTCGTCTTGGCGTTTCTTTACGTCAAGGCCTGCCAGCGGTTGAGGTAGCCCCATGCACATCGACTTCATCACCGCCATTGCTTTGATTCTTTCCGTCCTCCTGCTTGCTTATCTGACCCTCACCCTGCTCTTTCCGGAGAAGTTTTAATATGTCCGCCAATGGCTGGTTGCAGTTTGGCCTCTACTGTCTGATTCTGCTGGCAACTGTTCGTCCGGTGGGCGCTTATATGGCCCGCGTTTTCGAGGGGGAACGCACCTGGCTTGACCCCGTGCTGCGTCCTTTCGAGCGGCTCATCTACAAGTTGTGCGCCGTCAGTTCAGAAAACGAGATGAACTGGCGCGAGTACGCGTTTGCGATGCTGGGTTTCTCGGCCGCCGGCATGCTGCTCACCTACGGCATCGAGCGCCTGCAGGCTTTCCTGCCCTGGAACCCGCAGCATCTGGCCGCCGTTGGACCCGACCTGGCATGGAACACGGCCGCCAGTTTTACCACCAATACCAACTGGCAGTTCTATACGCCCGAGTCCACCATGAGCTATTTCACTGAGATGGCCGGCCTCGCCACGCACAACTTCTGGTCGGCGGCTGCGGGCATCGTGGTTGCCGTGGCGCTCATCCGCGGAATCAAACGCACATCCTCCCAAACCATCGGCAACTTCTGGGTCGACATGACCCGGACCTTGCTTTATGTGCTGCTGCCTGGCTCGCTGATCTATGCGCTGCTGCTGGTGGCCCAGGGAGTTCCGCAGAACCTGCACGCGTACACCGTGGCTCATCCGCTGGAACAATCGAATCCGGCCCAGCCCTCCGCCCAGCCTTCCGCCCAGCCCTCTCAGGTGCAGACCATCGGGCAAGGCCCGGTCGCTTCGCAGGAAGCCATAAAGATGCTGGGCACCAACGGTGGCGGATTCTTCAACGCCAACAGCGCCCATCCGTTCGAGAATCCCACGCCGCTATCGAATTACATGCAGATTCTCTCCATCTTCATCATTCCCGCCGGCCTCACCTACACGTTGGGCCGCATGACCGGCTCGCCGGGCCACGGCTGGGCGGTCTTTGCGGCTATGTTTGTGCTGTTCGCGGCCGGTTTCGCCGTTGTCTATTGGGCCGAGGCCCAACCTCATCCGCTCATTCACGGCGCCCAGCAGACGCGCACCGCCACCGCGCCCGGAGGCAACATGGAGGGCAAGGAGGTGCGCAACGGCATCGCCGAAAGCGCGCTCTTTGCCACCATCACCACGGACGCAAGTTGCGGCGCCGTCAACGGAATGCATGACAGCTTTACACCGCTGGGCGGAATGGTCGTGCTCACTAACATCATGCTCGGCGAGGTGGTCTTCGGCGGCGTCGGCTCGGGCATGTACGGCATTCTCATCTTCGTAGTGCTCTCGGTCTTTATCGCCGGCCTCATGGTGGGTCGCACGCCCGAGTATCTGGGCAAGAAGATCGAGTCCTACGACGTAAAGATGTCCATGCTTTACGTGCTCATCTTTCCCCTCGTCGTCCTCACCCTCGCGGCCGTCTTCGTGCTTCTGCCCGTCGGGCTTTCCGCCACTGCCAATCCCGGCCCGCATGGGTTTACTGAGATCCTTTATTCCTTCACCTCCGGCGCGGGCAACAACGGCTCCGCCTTTGCGGGCCTGGGTACCAACTGGTGGTACAACGTGGCCATGGGCTGGGACATGCTGATCGGGCGCCTGCTCATGATGATTCCGGTCATTGCGCTGGCCGGCAATCTGGCCACGAAAAAGAGCGTGCCGCCCTCGCCGGGAACCTTCCCGGTCAACACGGCCCTCTTTACCGTTTTGCTCATCGGCGTGGTCTTGCTGCTGGGTGCGCTCACATTCTTCCCGGCGTTAAGCCTGGGGCCGATTCTGGAACACCTGCAACTGCATGCAGGACAGTTGTACTAACCCACATTGTCACCGCACAAGGAAAAGGCGAGACCGACTGTCATGGCTGAAAAAAAGAGTCTTTGGAATACGGAAATCATGGCCCAGGCGCTGCTGGATTCTGTGCGCAAGCTCGATCCCCGATGGATGGTCAAGAACCCGGTCATGTTTGTGGTCGAAGTGGGCAGCGTGCTCACCACCGCGCTGCTGATCGACAACACGATGCATCACCGTCCCGGTTTCGCCTTCAACCTCCAGATCACGCTCTGGCTCTGGTTCACGGTGCTGTTCGCCAACTTTGCCGAAGCCATGGCCGAGGGCCGCGGCAAGGCCCAGGCCGACACCCTGCGCAAGGCCAAAGGCGAGACCATCGCCCGGCGTTACACCGTCGGCGGCGGCCTTGAGGACATCGCCAGTGGCCTGCTTCGCGCCGGCGACGTGATCTACGTCGTGGCCAACTACTACATCGCCGGCGACGGCGAAGTTATCGAGGGCGTGGCTTCGGTGGACGAGTCGGCCATCACCGGCGAATCCGCCCCCGTCATCCGCGAGGCAGGCGGCGACCGCTCTGCCGTCACAGGCGGAACGAAAGTCCTGTCGGACTGGATCAAGGTTCGCATCACTTCCAACCCAGGCGAGACGTTCCTCGATCGAATGATCGCTCTGGTCGAGGGTGCTTCCCGCCAGAAGACCCCCAACGAAATCGCGCTCAGCATTCTTCTTTCCGGCCTTACCATTGTCTTCCTGCTCGCCGTGGTCACCCTGCAGCCGTTCTCCATGTATTCCAGGGCTCCGCAGACCATCTTCGTCCTGGTTTCGCTTCTGGTCTGCCTCATTCCCACCACCATCGGCGGCCTGCTTTCGGCCATCGGCATCGCCGGCATGGATCGCCTCGTCCAATACAACGTCCTCGCCATGAGCGGACGCGCTGTGGAAGCCGCTGGCGACGTGAGTACGTTGTTGCTTGACAAGACCGGCACCATCACCCTCGGCAATCGCCAGGCCACCGAATTCCTGCCCGCCCCCGACATCAGCCAGGAGCGCCTCGCCAACGCCGCGCAGCTTTCTTCGCTCTCCGACGAAACTCCCGAGGGCCGATCCATCGTCGTCCTCGCCAAGGAGAAGTACAACCTCCGCGGCCGCGATCTCAGCGGCCTCCACGCAGAGTTCGTTCCCTTCACCGCGCAGACCCGCATGTCCGGCGTCAACCTGCCCGGCACCCGCATCCGTAAGGGCTCCGTCGACGCCATCGCCCGCTTCCTTGAAGAGCAAGGCTCGCAACTGCCTCAGAAGGTCCGCGAACATGTTGAGGACGTCGCTCGCCAGGGCGGCACGCCTCTCGTGGTCGCGGAGAACGCCGCCGCCCTGGGCGTGATCCATCTCAAAGACATCGTCAAGGGCGGCCTCAAAGAACGCCTCGCCCGCCTGCGCGCTATGGGCATACGCACCATCATGATCACCGGCGACAACCCGCTCACCGCCGCCGTCATAGCCCGCGAGGCAGGCGTCGACGACTTCCTCGCCGAGGCCAAGCCCAAAGACAAGATGGACCTGATCAAGCGTGAGCAAGGCAAAGGCAAGCTCGTCGCCATGACCGGCGACGGCACCAACGACGCACCCGCGCTGGCCCAGGCTGACGTAGGCGTGGCCATGAACTCCGGCACGCAAGCTGCAAAAGAAGCAGGCAACATGGTCGATCTCGACTCCAATCCAACAAAGCTCATCGAGATCGTCGAGATCGGCAAACAATTATTGATGACTCGCGGCGCGCTCACCACCTTCTCCATCGCCAACGACGTGGCCAAATATTTCGCCATCATCCCCGCCATGTTCGCCGGCGTCTTTCCGGTTCTGGGCGTGCTCAACATCATGTATCTGCACTCGCCGCAGTCGGCCATCCTTTCCGCTGTCATCTTCAACGCCATCATCATCGTCGCCCTCATTCCGCTGGCTCTCAAGGGCGTCAAATACGAGCCCAAGTCCGCCGACATCCTGTTGCGCAATAACCTGCTCCTCTACGGCGTGGGCGGAATCATCGTGCCGTTCATCGGCATCAAGGCCATCGACTTGTTTTTGGTGGCTGTGCACCTGGCCTGAGAAATTACGATTCTGTTGTATTGAAAGGCACGGCTTTCTCCGTGACGCAAGAGAACTATTGATCCGGCAATTAAGTACAAATCATTGGGTGCCCCATCCATTCCGCGTTCTTTGCGGAATGGGTGGGAAACAACAACACTCGTTATTGCCGGATCAATAGAATGTACCGGGGCTTAGCCCTTGCGGGTTGTTCTTAAAGGAGATTTACCGTGCATTCCGTCTGGAAAACTTCAATCCTGTTCACCCTCGTCACTGCCGTTGTGTTCGGCCTCGGCTATCCCCTCCTCGTCACCGGCATCGCGCGCGTGATCTTCCCCCGTCAGGCTGCCGGTAGCCTCATCCTCAAGGACGGCCAGGTCATCGGCTCCGAGCTGCTGGCGCAGAGCTTCACGTCGGACAAGTATTTCCATCCCCGCCCCTCCGCCGCCGGCAACGGCTACGATGCCACCGCCTCAGGCGGCACCAACCTTGCCCAATCGAACAAGACGCTGGTCACCCGCATTCAGGGAGACATCGACAAGCTGGCCGCCGCAAATCCCGGACGGCCGGTACCGATCGACATGGTCACCACCTCCGGTTCAGGCCTCGACCCCGACATTACCCCTGACAACGCATACTTCCAGGCCCCTCGCGTCGCCAAAGCCCGCGGCCTCACCGAAGACCAGATCCGCCAGCTGATCCAGCAGCACATTGCCGCGCGCCAGCTTGGCCTGCTCGGCGAACCCCGCGTCAATGTCCTCGACCTCAATCTCGCCCTCGACAACCTCGCCAAATAGCCCTGCCAAAAAACATTGGCCCTTCCCGAAGGAAGGGCCAACGCGCCGCACTCGTTCAACCGTTCTAATTCACGGTCACGGTAACTGCCGTGGTTTCCATGGTTGTCCCCACAGTGCCCGTCACGGTAACCGTATACGTCCCCGCCGTGGTGCCGGTGCTGCCCCCGCCACCGCCGGTGTTGGCCTTGCTGCTGTTGCAACCCATAGCGCCAAGGGAAACAAACAAAACCAGCAGCCCGAGCATCGCCAGCCAGTTACGCCGCCGTCTCGGAATCCCGAAGAACAGCGCCAGTGCAAGAGCAGCCCCGCCCGTCGATGGCCAGAACAAGCTCTTGGTTCGGTTGAGGGCGGTAGTTGCCGCCGTGGTGGAAACGGTAAGCGTAGAGGTTCCCGCCGACGCGCCGCTGATCGTCACCGAAGCCGGTGAAAGGCTGCACGTGGCCGGATCGGTGGCGCCCGAGGGACCGGAAACGCTGCAGGCCAGGGCAACCGTGCTGGCAAACCCGCCCGACCCCGTCACGCTGATGGTCGAGGTGTTGCCCGTAGTCGCGCCGGGACTCACGGTGATGTTGCCGCTGTTGGTCAACGCGTACGTCCCCACTACAGGCGCTGTAACGGTCACATTCACCGTCGTGGTTGGCGACGGCGTAATACCTCCAGAACCGGTTACCGTTACCACGTAGGCTCCGGCGGTCGTCGCCGATGTGCTGCCGATGGTCAACGTCGAAGTGGCCGCCGCCGTCCCGGAAATAGTCACCGATGTCGGAGAAATGTTGCAATTGATCGGGGTGCTTGCACCGGTGGGCACAGTGGTTACGTTGCATGAAAGATCGACCGCTCCGGTGAACCCGCCCGACGGCGTTACGGTAATCGTCGATGTGTCCCCGGTCGTCGCGCCTCCGGTGAGCGAAATAGGGCCGCTGTTGCTCAAGGCAAACGTGCCCGTCGTTGTCGTCGAGGTAACTGTCACATCGACGGTTGTGGTTTGCGTAATGGATCCCGACTTGCCGGTCACCGTTACCACGTACGCTCCGGGAGTCGTCGCCGTCGTGCTGCCAATGGACAAAGTCCCAGTCGCCGCCGCCGTCCCGGAAATGACCACCGATGCTGGAACGTTGCAGTTAATCGGGCTGGTCGCGCCGGTGGGAACGGTGGTTACGTTGCATTGCAGCGTGACCGTCCCAGTAAACCCGCCCGACGGCGTTGCGCTGATCGTCGACGTGTCCCCGGTGGTCGCGCCTCCGGCCAGCGTAATGCTGCCGCTGTTGCTCAGCGTGAAGCTCGGAGTCGTCGAAACTGCGCCGCTGACCGCCGCCGAAATGCCCAGCGTGTGGATGAAACTGCCCGACGTTCCGGTGATCAGCACGTTATAGTTCCCGATGGCCGTGCCGGACGCAGCGCTGATGGTGAGCGCAGCGCTGCCGCTGCCGCCGCTGGACAAGGTGTCAGAAGAAGTCGAAAGCGAGCAGGTAACGCCTGTAGCCGCCGTGCAGGTCAGGCCCACCGCGCCGCTGAACCCATTCATCGAAGCCAGGTTCACCGTCGTCGACCCGCTGCCGCCTGCGGTTACAGGAACAATGCCGCTCTCCGAAATCAGCGTAAAGTCCGAAAGCGGATTGGAAATGGGAGCGCCGCCGTTCACCGTCACAGCGGAAGGATTGTAGACCTTGTCGCCGTTGTATTGGACGGTGATCAGGTTCGCGCCCTGGATCAGAATTGAACTGTTCAATGTGGCTGAAAAATTCGAAGTAACTCCTGAACTCGAGCTAAACCCGGTCGAAGTAACGTAGAACCCGGACGCGTAGATGTAGACGATTCCGGTAGGTGCCCCGTGCCCGCTCTGTCCGGTGACCGTTCCGGTGATCGTGATGTTGGTTGTGGGCGAGATGCTCCCGGTCAGCGTGGCTGCGGTTGTCGAGGACTGCAGGCCGGTTGAGCTTCCGTTATCGATGGGAATTGTACCGGCAGTTGCAGGAATCGCATTGTAATTCCCATCCCCGCTGTAAGCGATCGTAACGCTATAGTTCCCGCTCGCCGTGCCTGCCGGAACGGTTACGGTGGCCACGCCCCACACGGCCCCATCGCTCGCGTCTACCCCTGGGCTCAAAGTGAAGGTGCCGTTCCCCGCCGGCAACCCTGTCACGGTCACTGTGCCCGTCGGCGGGGCGATCTGGACCGGATAGATTACAGACGAAGAGACGGAATTTTGGATCCCGTTTTCGACGATCACGGTAATCACGGTTGGCTGGCCGGCGCCGTTTTCAAAGTTTTGGCTAGAGTCAAAAATCGAAGCGGCCAGCTCGATCAACGGGTTGTCCTTCACCACCGTAAACGGAATGGCCGTTGCGGCCGTCGGCGCGTTATAGCTTAAGTCTCCGCTATAACTCGCAGTCACTGAGTGCGTGCCCACGGCGAACGGCGCATTGTATTCGGCATCGCCCTCCACGTTGATCAGCGCCGTGTTGAGAACCGATGAACCGTCTTTGAACGTCACCGTCCCTGTGGGGGCAGTGTAGGTCGCAGGCGCCGAGGTGGGCTTGACCTGCGCGCTCAGCTCCAGTTGCGTGCCGTAATCCACGCTGGTTCCGGGGTTCGAAGTAGCTGTGTAGACCACCCCCAGCGGCCCGTAGATGTTGAACGCAAGGCTGCTGGCTTCCGGGTTTACCGTGATCGAAACCGGCGTGGAGGAGCTCATGCCGTTGGTGCCATCGCCGCTGTATTGGCCCCAGATGTTGTAAGTGCCGCCAGGAAGCGTGCTGACGCTCCCGCTATAATTGCCGCCGCTCAGCGTGAAGGTGCCTGGGCTGACGTTGTTGGCCACGAGTCCCGGCAGACCCTGCCCCTGTTCGCCCTGCTGGTTGCTGCCGGTCATCAACGCCACGGCCCCGCTCGGCGTTCCGCTGGCGGTAGTCACACTGCCGTTCACCGTAATCGCGGTTCCATGCGCGAAGCTGGTTGAGGAGGGCGTCAGCGTGGTCATCGTCGCGGCAAACTTTATGCTGCCCCAGTTGGTCACCAGTTGATTGGCGTCGATCGTCCCCAGCCCGCTGGCCAGGTCGTACCCCACTGTGGCGTTATATTCCGGCGTGGTGCCCGTCCCGATCTGGCCTTCCACCGCCGTGCCATAAGTTGGATCGGTAATGGTCGGTCCGCCGGTCACGGCGATGCAGTTGGGTGAGACAGCTCGCGCGGTGCTCGTTACGTCAATGTTGCAGGGCACGGAATTGGTCCCGACCGTCACATCGTGGAAGGCTGCCGGGAACTGCGTCGCCAGTGGATAGAGCACAAAGTCCGCCTGACCCTGGCGACCGTACAACTGGTTGACCAGCGCCATGATGCCCGCAAACGACGGAGCCGAAGCAGAGGTCCCACCCACTCCCGTGATCTGAACGATATTGCTGCCCGTAGGATTCTGGCAGTCGCCATCCGAGGCGCAGATGGGATAGAAACTGTAGTTCACTCCGTTGGACGCGTATAGAGAAACGTCAGGCAGATCGCGCTTGCTGTCGGCCGGCACGCCCGTCCCCTTTTGCCACGAAGGCTTTGTGGTGTACGTGGAGCTGGCGCCGCCGCCGCCGCCCGCAATGCTGGTTGCGGTGTCGCCGCTCGCCGTCAATTCGTTATAGGCATTCAATCCAAACTGGCTGTCGTTCCACGGCTGCTCGGGAATTACGCCCTGGATGGATACTGCCGGCAGCGTTTGGGGGGTGGTCGTCCAGTAGGTGGCAAGTTGCGTGTTGAGCGCAGTCTGGCCCTGGTTATAAGCGCTGTAATAGAAGTCCGTTCCGCCCACGGCCACATCGAACGGCGTCGATGCAAAGCCGTTCACCGCCTGGCCAGCCACCGCATAGTACTGCGAATTGTCGTTATCGCATCCCGCAGAACCCGCGTCCCCGGTTGAGACCGTCACCGTAATGCCCTGCGCGGCGGCTTGCTCCCACAACGCGTTCAGGAATGTGTTGGTGCTGGTGCCAATAGCCGATTCGCAGGCCCCAAAACTCAGGCTCACGATAGGCGCAATGTTGCCATAGACGGCGCGCTCGGCGGCTAGATAGAGCCCGGCCTCCAGCGCCGTGTCGCCGCCGATCACCAGGTCGATGGTGGCGTTGGGAGCCACCGCTCCCGCCCATTCCACGTCCAGATAAGCTTCTACCGAAGCGTAGTTGGGACCGTCCGGGTTATTGATGCCGTCCACGCCCGGATCGTTACCGTCGATAATCACCTGCGGAGGGTTGGCCGGCAGGCTGAAAAGGCTGCGGAACTGATTCACCAGATCGATATTGATATTCGATTCGTTCACGATTGCGATCGTCTGCCCGCTGCCGTTGGTCCCCGCCGTATAGAGCGGGGTCAGATCATACTGCACGTCGAAATCCTGAGGCGCCAGCACGAAGTTGACGCCGGCGCTCGTGCCCCACGTCCACTCCGGCGTGGCCTTGTCTGTTTTGGGATCGTAGGTCGCTTTGCCCAGCACCTTGGCGTTGCTCTTCACCCTGAAATTGTTCAGCGAAACAAACCCGCCCACCACTTGCGCCAGCGCCGCAGGAATCTGCGGGTCGTTGGCATTCGCGTAATGCGTCTCGCCATTGACCTCATATTGATGAATCTGGGTATGGAAGGCGCTGCGCACCTGCGCCGCATTGCCCGTAAACTCGAGGGTCTGTTTTCCAGCGTTGACCTTGGTCACGTTGAACCCATGGCCGGTCAACCAGGTCTCCACCGTCGTGATGTCCTGATCCGAAGGGCCGAACTGCTTCCCGAACTGATCCGGCGTAAGCCACTTGTGGTAGCTGGGGGTGCCCGGCGTATGCATTTCGCCAATCAGTTGCTGCAGGGCCGTTTCCTGGCTGGCGCTGCGCGTCAGAACCAGATGCATGCGCCCAAGCTGCAGGCTGTCGGGCGCGGCTCCGCGATCGTTTCTCGCATTGGCCAGCGGATGAACCGTGCCTTTGAGCGTGACCAGTTGACTCTCGTCAATCGGGTTGACAATCCGTACCGCGGGCGCGGCGGCTTGCGGCATGGCCGCGGGAGTGAACAGCATTGCACTGGCAAAAACACTCAAACTCAAGAGGACCAAACGCGATGAACGCATGGAAAACATGGTGGGAAGCCTGAACCCTTTCTTCGAAGAAGAATTCCCCGAATGGCGGAAAACTTGCGATTCCGATCAAGAATGAGGAAACACGCTACCCCGCATGCCCACACTCGACTGCTAGCCTGGATGCCAACGGTATCATATCTCGCTCATCACTTTCGAGGATGTTTTTCGTCTCCTCAATTCGCATTCTGCACATCCTGTCCCCGCACTTTGGAAACCACAAACCCTTGGGAAACAAAACCATCGTCTCGAGCTCAAGGGGTCGGTGATCGCATTCAATTTCGTAGAATCAGCGTCTTAGACGAATCCTGTCAGCGAAAGTTGACACCGGCCAAAAAATTATTACTGGAAAAATAACTCAGCCAGTCTCCACGCTGCGCGGCAGACTCGCTGCGCACCGCATGACACCAAAGTACCCAACGAGCCGTTTCGCGCTCTCCCCGCCACCGGCTCCGGATTTCCGCGCGCCCGTCCCCCCCCTTGACGAGTGCGACGAGTGCGACGAGTCCGACGAGTGCGACGAGTGCGACGAGTGCGACGAGTGCGACGAGTGCGGCGAGTGCCCTACTTCACCGGCTTGATCATCGCCTCCGCCAGCCTGATCTTCCCCTCCAGTTGCGGATCGGCCGATGAACGGCTGACGTGAATCGTAAACTCGCCCGCGTCTGCATGCCACGCCGCTGCCTTCTCGTCATACCAACTGAAGCTCCGCGCATCCAGCGGCACCGTCACGTGCCGCGTCTGCCCTGGATCGAGCAACACCCGCGCAAAGCCCTTCAGTTCCTGCGGAGGCCGAGGAACCTCAGGGTGGTCTTCGCTCACATAGAGCTGGGCCACATCCGCCCCCGCCCGGGTTCCGGTGTTGGTCACATCGAAGCTGACCTCGTAAGCACCCCCGCCGCCTGCGGGGTGGATGTCCAGGCCGGAATACTTGAAGCTGGTATACGACAACCCGAATCCAAACGGGAACAGCGGCTTCACCCCTTTACGTTCGTAGCCCCGGTAGCCCACAAAAACATCGTCCTTATAAGGAATCGTCAGCGTTCCCGGCGTCGGGTAATAGTAGTCAATCGACGGATTGTCTTTCAGGCTGCGCTCCCAACTAATCGGCAGCCGCCCCGACGGGTTCACGTCGCCAAATAGCACCTCGGCCAGCGCCGTCCCGCCTTCCTGCCCCGGATACCAATTCTGCAGCAACGCAGCTACATGGTCGATCCAGCGCGAAGCATCCACGCTCCCACCTGCCGTCACCGTCACAATGGTGTTCGGATTCGCCTCCGCAATCTTCTCGATCAGCTCGTCTTGCCCCGGCGGCAATTGGAACTCGCGATCCGCGCCCTCCGTCTCAATGTCCGCGTCGTAGCCCACCGCCACAATCACCGCGTCCGCCTTCTTCGCCAGGTCAATCGCCGACTGATTCACAAACGTGCCCGTCTGTACGATCCCGATCTTGATCACCGCGCCGCCAAATTGCGGTTCGCCCATCTCTTCCAGCACCACCTTGTGCGGACCCGGAGTGAGCGGCAGCTTGATCTGCCCCAACGCGGATTTCGGAATCTCCGCATGATCGATCGCCACCTGACCGTCGATCGTCAGCCGGTACTTAGCCTGATCCTCGACAAACACCACAAAGTCTCCCGGCGCGCGCGCGAAGTAGTAGCCCGTCCAGCGGTCATAGCGCGGCGGACCGCTCTGATTCATAAACGCCGTCATCTGATCGGCGGTAATGGAGTTGATCAACTCCGCAAGATCCGGACTCGCCAGGATGCTCTGCCCCGAATTCGCCGTCATCTCCGTCCGCGTTGCCACCGGCTTACCCTTGAAATCGAGATTGTCGAACGTGTCCACCGTCAATCCCGGCTGAAACTTTTCCGCCGACAAACTGAATCCCGACCGCACCGCCAGCACCGACAGCTTCGAAATCCCACGGTCATACAGCACATTGCCCTTCAGGCCCAGGCGGTTGCTGATTCCCGTCAGCGCGCTCACTTCGGAAAACGGCGGAACCATGCCGCTGCCACCCGCCGTCGGAATCGCCGGAAACGCATCCGGCCCGATCACCGCGATCGTCTTCACCTTGTTCGGATCGAGCGGGAGCAGGTTGCCCGCGTTCTTCAGCAGCACAATCCCCTCGCGCGCCCCTTGCAGAGCCGCCACCCGGCCCTGCTGGTTATAGCGAGGAATGTTTTCGTCCAGCGGATCGTGCTCAATCCAGCCGAACCGGTAAGCCTCGCGCAGCAGCCGGCGAATCTTGTCGTCGATCACCGACTCCTTCACCGTGCCGTCCTTCACCGCCGGCAGCAGTGTCTTTGCGTTCATGTACACGCCAAACGGCATCTCCAGGTCCAGTCCGCCGTTGGCCGCCGCCACGCCGTCGTGGGTCGCCGTCCAGTCGGACATCATCAGCCCGTCAAACTTCCATTGCTGTTTCGCAATCTCCACGTTCAGGTGGTAGTTCGCCGTCGCGTGTGTGCCATTCAGCAAGTTATACGAGTCCATGATCGAGCCCACGTGCGCCTTCTTCACCGCTGCCTCAAACGCCGGCAGATAAATCTCCCGCAGCGCCCGTTCGCTCACCACCGAGTCCGACGTAAACCGGAAGTACTCTGAGTTGTTCGCGGCATAGTGCTTGATCGTCGCGCTCACTCCCTGCGACTGCACGCCGTCGATGTAGCCCACCGCCGTCTCTCCGGCCAGAAACGGGTCCTCGCCAAAATACTCGAAGTTGCGCCCGTTCAGCGGTGCGCGATAGATGTTCACGCCCGGCCCCAGCAGGTAGCTCGCCCCGCGCGCCCGCGCGTCCCGGCCGATCTGTGTCCCAATCTGCTTCGCCAGCTCGCGGTCCCAGCTCGCCGCCAGCCCAATGCCGGCCGCGTACGCCGTCGAGGGCGGCGGAATATGCGCGCCCATCGGCCCATCGCTCATCCGGAACGCCGGAATCCCCAGCCGCGGAATCCCTGTCGAATCCATCATGGTCGATCCCGAAAGCAGATTGATTTTCTCTTCCAGCGTCAGCTTTGAAATCGTGTCGTTAATCTTCTTTTCGTCATCCGCACTCTGCGCACGGGCAATCCATCCGCCCAAAAAAAGAGCGCCCATCAAAAATGTCAACGATAAGAAAAAAGTCGCAATGTCCCGCCGCGACCCTCCGCTCCTGCAAATGTGCCGCATGTTGCCTCCTGAAAATGGAACCCGCCAATTCTAGTGCATGAGCCGCGATTTTGGCCGTCAAGACGGATTTCAGTTCGAAGAGCGTCGGCTGGCAGCCCAAAAGGCTTTACAAGCTAAGGAGAAAACCCCTGAGGGATGATGTTCCCGGTTCTCGTCCTCTTTTCAAGCCTCTCCTAAACCGTAAAAACAATCCTGCGTCCCTTTTCCACGCGGCTCCAGGCAGCCTCCACGTCCGGCAAAGGAATCGGATCCACGGCAATCTTCAGGCTCCCGGCCGCGGCCATCGAGAACAAATTCGGAATCGCGGCAAAAATCCGGTCCAACGCGGTAGACCCGAATCCGCTGCCCATCAGCGTCAGATCGACGCTGCGCAGGGTCGCTCCCGGCAAAGTAATGGTCTTGCCGGCGCTCTCGCCCACTTCCACCAGCCGAGTGGGCCGCGTGGAACTGGCCCGGAAGCCCTTGGCCAGCGCCTCCAGCAGCAGCTCTGTAGGCCGGCCCCAAAGATAGTCGATCACCACGTCGATACCGCCTGCGGCCTCGGCGGCAAAAGCGTCGCGCACCGCGTCTTCCGGCTGGTTGAGCCCGATCACAGCATCCACGTCGGCCGCCGCGATTGACTCCACGTTCCGCCCCACCCCGATCACTCGTTCCGCCCCTAGCAGCCGCGCCGCCTGGATCGCCAGGTGCCCGGCCACGCCCGTCGCTCCCAGCACCAGCACCGTCTCCCCTGCGGCCACCCGCGCGCGCTCTTTCAGCGAGAGCCATGCCGACATCCCCGGATTGGCAATCGCCGCGGCCTTCACATCGTCGATCCCATCGGGCAGCGGAATGCACATCGACCTCGGAGCCACCGTGCGCTCCGACATCGTTCCCCATGGCTTGCGCGCAAAGCCAAAGTAAACCCGGCTTCCATCCTCCAGCGTGCCCACCCCGTCCACTCCCGGAACCATCGGAACCTCGCCCGTCGCGATGTAGTGCGTTCCGCTCGCCAGCAGTTTCACAATCGGATGCAGGCCCGCCGCCCGCACCTGAATCAACGCCTCGCCTTCCCCGGCAACCGGATCGGGAAACGATTGATACCTGGGCGCCTGGCCCAGAACGTTCACCACCGCTGCCTGCATGGTTCCTGCCTCTCGCGCGCGCACTCGTGCGGATTCATTCACGGACTCATCGATCCGGACTCATCCATCCGGACTCGCTCATTCAGGGCGCGCTCATTCCGTGCGCACTCATAATGTATCGCGCATCGGGAGTTTCGTCTTCTGCGCGACACTCCGCCGCTCCTCTACGCCCTTCCCGCGCAAGTTTGACGAATCCTGCCCCAGCGGTAACAATAGGAGAGTTGCATCCCTCGGCGTGTGGGCCTGTGGCGCAGCTGGGAGCGCGCTTCCATGGCATGGAAGAGGTCATCGGTTCGATCCCGATCAGGTCCACCATACAGTCTTAAGTATTTTAATATCTTTAACTTATAGCAATAAATCCCCGAATTTCCCCGCAAAATTAGCGCCTCTTGCCCATGAAGGACACAGGAGAGGATTCTCCGCGTTCTAAAACCTGGCCCAGAACAGAGCCATTCTCTGATCGGGAAATGCCGAGTGTCCTCCGGAAAGGAGAAACGACGGGGGACGCGCAGAATTGAACCGCCTCGCAAGCAATTGGATATGAGATAAATGAATGGCTCGCTGGAATTCAAATGTCGAACTGATCCAAGGTTTTTCAGACAATCCGGACAACATGGCCGAGCTGGGAAGCGGGATTCCGATCCATTAAGGTCACGCGGATTTGCTGACTTCTACTGACCTTGGGCGTATGGCCACTATTCTCCGGTTAGCCGACAATACGGCACCAACGTGTTAATGAGTGCATTGCCCTGTTTGCGCCAGTTGAGGAAGGTTTCTGACTCAGCCGTGACGGATCCGCCACACAGTCTATTCCGTTCATTGCTTGACCAGACCACAATCTCGTGGGCGCACTGTCGAAAGGGCAAGCAGCATCGCCGCGAGCCTACGCATGCAGGACCTCGGCGGGAGCGAAGGTGAGGGTAAGGACGGTAATGTCGTCTTCCTGTCCGAAAGACTGGGCGGCGGCGGCGATTGCTTCTGCGGACTGGGTGCTGATCTGGCGAGTGCGGTCGAATCCATAGAGTTCACCAGCGGAGTTGCGGGCTTCAATTACGCCGTCGCTGAGGAAGGTGAGACTGTCGCCCGGCGCGAGCTGGAGCCTGGTCTCCGTGTATTCCGCATGGGTGGTGATTCCGAGCGGCAGGCCAGATTCGAGCGGGACTTCTTCGCCGTTGCGGTACGGAGAGAGATGGCCGGCGTTGGCGAGGGTCAGGGAACCGCCGGGAGAGATCTCCGCGCAAAGGCAGGTAGCGAAGCCGCCGAGGCGCATATCGGTCATGGCGCGATTGAGATGCTGGAGGAGCGCGGCCGGGGAGTCGGAGTCGCGCTGCTGGGCGGCGCCGAGCAGGACGGCCGCGGTCATGGCGGCGGCTGCGCCCTTGCCGCTGACGTCGCCGATGAGAATCCGCTGGCGATTGTCGGACAGGAGGCGGCACGCGTAGAAATCACCACCGACTTCCCGGGCGGGGAGGAAGGCGACTTCGATGCGGCAGCCGGGCATGGCGTCGAGGACCGCGGGAGCGAGCATTGACTGCACTCGCTGTGCGGCCAGCATTTCGCCGGCGAGAATGGCGCGCTCCTGCGCGGTCTGCTGCTGCTCGCGGAAGAGCAGAAAGAGCAAAGCGACCACAAGGCTGAGGACCGCGATGGCTTCGGCGTCAGCGACGGTGGCGCCCCAATGCGCTTGAAGATCGGGGATGCCCGGGATTTGCGTGCCGGTAAAACGGATGCCGAAGAAGGCCATCATGACCGCGCCCCAGGCCACGCACAACGCGGCCAGCGGCTTCATGCGGCGCGTCACTCCGCTCCAGGGCAGGAAGGCGGCGAACGGCGCGAGGCTTTCGAGGATCCGGAAGACGTCGCCGATGGCTTCCAATTGACGCGAGCGGAGGGTATCGAGCCAGAGCGCCTGCGCGGCTGGCAGCAGAGGGACGATCACCGTGGGAAGATAGAGCCCGTTGCCGGCGATAATGACGATCCAGAAGACCAGAGGGATGCGCCTGCGGGCCAGAGCAAAGAAGAAGAGCGCGCGAGCGACATTGGCGACGGCCGCGGGTATGGCCCAGCCGACGAAGTAAGCCGAGACGGAAAATGGAAAGAGGATCGCGGCGCCGGTGTAGTCCAGGTAGATGGGTGGCAGTGCGAGGCAAGAGATGGCGAGCAGCAGCAATTCGCGGCGGCTTCGGTCGTTTATCCAGAGGGGAAGCAGAATTACACCGAGAACGCCGATGATGCAGAAGCAGACGGCGGGGAAGATTCGTGGCCCCATTTGAGCGAGGATCACCGAGCTACGGCGGTTTTGGAGGAGATCGGAACTGCCTGCAAAGATGGCCAACCGCGGCGCGGGCACAACGGGGACTTCAGAGACGACACGCCGCGTTACGCGAAGGGCAATGACGGCGGGAAGCGCAAGATCGCCGGAGAGCAGCCATTCGCGGATGATGTTCATGGTGAAGGCACCGGATTTCAGGTTGCCGGCCGAGCCGATATGGTGGCCATCGACATAGACCTCATAGGCTGCATACAAAGCGATCTGGAGAGCCGGTTGCGTAGTGTTCTGCAGTGTGGACAGATCGGCGCGGCAACGGATCCAGATCCGCGGTTCCTGAGAAAGCGGGTTCCAATTTGAGAGAGGCTGCCAGGCGGAGTCGTCGAGTGTGGGCGCGGCCCAGGCGGGGTTGTCGCCGGCATGCCAGACGCACTGCTGGGGTGGGATGGTCTGGATGGTTTGCGCGGGGAGTGCGGCGGGAAGGAGGAGCAGCAAGGCGAGTCTACGCATGCAGGTCCTCGGCTCGGGGAAGTTGAGCGTAGGCACGGGAATGTCATCCTTCTGGCCGACAGTCGGAGCGGGGACCTTCTCCTCTGGAGAGACTTCATTCTCTCACCTTCAGATCACCCAAACCATATATGCGCCGCACATTTCAGCCAAAGGTGCCGGTCAGCCCTATCGTGGTCTTGGACTTAAGGTCAAAGCGATCGCTGACAATTCCGTTAGGTCGGACTTGAGTTCCTCGGAACGCTCAGTGCTGAGAAACTTTGGCTCCAGTTCGGCGAAAGTTAATGCGCTCGCCGTAGATCTCGACGAGCGCATTATCGCCGAGTCACTCATCGACAACAGATCGGTACTCATAAGTCGGCTAGTGTCCGCTGATCTGTCTGAGCATGATCCTCGGTTGTCGGTTCGCGGCATCGAGTAGTAGTCCAGGATGTCCTCATTTCCTGGCTGCAGCCGCGCGGCAATGATGATGTCCGGGTTCAGACTCTAGTGTAGTGTCTCATTATTAGAATCAGTTATACATCGAGACTCATCTTATGATGAGGAGACCTCGATATGCGTGTTGCGCAGCCCATTGTTTTGAACGAAGAGACCCGACGCGAGCTGG
>Ga0182024_10000131_pt1 | contig 163249 bp, 141 predicted proteins | sample P32metaG_FD_120480 | JGI IMG/M metagenome (GOLD analysis project Ga0182024, IMG submission 120480) | Permafrost microbial communities from Stordalen Mire, Sweden - P3-2 metaG (Illumina Assembly) | ecosystem: Environmental > Terrestrial > Soil > Wetlands > Permafrost | place: Sweden: Stordalen... | reverse complement strand
GGCCCCGTTGGGGCCGAGGTAGCCGAAGGCGCATCCCCGGGGGATGAGGAGCTCGACGCCGTTCACGGCGATGGTGTCACCGAAGCGCTTGGTCAGTCCGTGGGTCTCGACGGCCCATTGGCTTCGGGCGTCGCGCACCGGGGACGCGTCAGGGAGGGTCATGGTGCTCATCGGATTCCCCTGTCGGCGGTGGCCTTCACCGGCACGGCGCCGTCGACGGCGTCTGCTGGTGAACAGCATTGGGAGGACGGTATGTGGCGTCGCGTCCGATCCGCACGACAGTACTCCGTTGCCCTACCGTTCTGGTGCGACGGTCGGATCGGCGGCAACTCCGCTGGTCACGCTCCCCCGGGGCGAGTGCAACGTCGAGCATGACAGCGTCGAGTGCCGTGGTGCGATGCATGGGTGCATGGTGCGCGATCGCCCGTCCCCGCACAATCAGGGAATACCCTCAGTTCCCCCCGACTCTGCCCCGAGCGGCATCTCGCCGTGGTCCGACCCCGGCCGGGCACTGCGGGCGTCGCTCAGGTCCAAGAGCCCCGCTGTGGTGACATCGAAGCCGCACGCATCGACGTAGAAGGACCGGTGTTCGGGCTCGAAGTCGACGTGGAGCCAGACACAACCCGCCCGCCGGGCGTGATGAATCGCCACGGCGACAAGTTGCGTCCCCACCCCTTGGCGCTGAAGGGCGCGAGCGACGGTCGTGTCGAGGAGGAAGGCGTGCTGGGCTCCGTCCCATGCGACGTTGACGAAACCGACGAGGCGCCCGTCGTCATCGCGGGCCGTCGCCCAGCCCAGGCTGTGTGCTTCCAGCTTGGTCACCCTGTCACACTCGCCGGAGGGCTGACCCCAGCCGTCTTCGAGGAGGATGCGCAGCTCACCCTCTCCGATCGTGGCGCGCCATGCGATCCGGATCTCTGACGCGTCCCTCACCGAAGCTCCCTCGGAGCCGACCTGACGCACATGGGCCAGGCCAAGCTCTGCGCTGTGACCCGAGATGAATTCGAGCCTTCCCGACGGTCTGTAACGGTATGGCAAGAGTAGGGCCGTCGGGCCCCGATGAGCGGGCGTTGCTGGATCGCTGCCCGTGCAAGCACCCGAACGCGAAATTGCCCCCATGCGCGATGAGTCTGGGGCGTTCGGTCAGTCAGTACCTCCATAGGGAGCTCCGCCGGTTCGGCGAGGCGACCCGTGACCGAACGAGGAGGACGCCGTGCTGCCGTCGAACTACAACCTGGCCCGGGATTTTCACACCGAGCGCGAGCGCGAGCTCGATGAGATGGCTCGAACTGCCCGAGCGCGCCGACCGCGCCCACCGCGCCGAGCACGCCGAGCGGCACGGGCAGTACGAAGGCCACGAACCGTGCGCGCACCCAATGCCCGACGGTGGATCTTGACTGCCCGCGGACAGTCCGTCTAGCGGCCGGCGGGCAGGCTCCCGAAGGGCTGCAACTCAACAACAGCGTGGGATCATCTCCGACGTCAGCTCTCAAAGACGAACTCTTCGATGATGGCGGCGAGCTCGAGGGGGCTGTCGCCTTGCACGCTGTGCCCGGCGCCCTCGACATGGACGACACGCGCCGTCGGCACGTGGCGGTGCAATTCCTCCTCGTCTTCGTCGCCGAGCACGGAATCGGTCCGCATGCCGCGGACGAGCAGGAGCGGCACCGCGATCGCGGATGCCGATTCCCACAGGCCGTCGTAGAAGGTGTCGGCCGCCTCGGTCGGGATCGAGTCCCGGGGCGCGGCTTGGGGTCGGTGCCGGGCCCACCGCCACACCCATGTCCCGTCTTCCTGCTGCTCGGCGTTGTGCAGGATGCCGCGGCGCAGCGACGACAGGGACCGAGTCGGGTTGAATTGCGCGGTCAGCTCGAGCAGCTCATCGAGGCTCGAAAAACTCTGTGGGCCGTTGATGAAGTCGGTGATGTGCTTGGACCGTTCCCCCTTGAGCCCCGGTAACACATCGACCAGGACGACCCGGCGCACCAGCTCGGGCGCCGCCTCGGTCAACGCGATAGTCGTGAGGCCTCCGAGCGACATCCCCACCACGGCGCGGGCCGCAGGAGCGAGGTGCGCGATGACGACGGCCACGTCCCGCGCGTTGGCGTCCAGGCTCAGCATCCCTTCGGGACCGGGCCCGGGACCGTCGGAATGTCCGTGTCCGGGCAAGTCGATGGCCACGAGCGGACGATCGACAGCCAAGGCCACGGTGTCCCAAGTGTGGGCGTTCTGCGCGCCGCCGTGCAGCAGCACCAACTCGGGCTCGCCGCCCCCCCACACCAGGGCGCTCAGGTTTCGCCCCGGAGCCACCTCCACCCCGACGCGCCGTACCACCGGAGGGGCGTCGAAGGGTAGGCCGTACTCCTCGGCGTTCTGGTGGAAGAGCCCGAATTCGTCGTAGTCGATGCGGTCCACCATGGCTGCGCCCTTTCTAGTGCGCGCCGCCGGTGGCGACAATGCCGCCGAGACGACAATGCCCCGCACAACAGCGCCGCCGGGACGACAACGCCGCCGGAACAACAATCCTGAACAACGCCTGCGCCGATCCTGCACTCCGCGGAAACCGGTTCACCCTGGGATAACGTTCGTTTCGTGGCACGTCGATGCAACGGGTACGGCCGTCGCATGCCTCCGTGGGCCGGCGTCGTCGCGACGATCGGCTTCCCTGCCTGGTGACATGCGGACCGACCGAGAAGGGGGTGCCCGACTGCCGACGCTTGCATCGAACCCCGCCCGCCTCGACGACCTGCCCCCGGGGACCGGCTTCGACGATGCCGTGGCGACGAGCCAAGGTCTCGACCTCAGGGCCAGGGCCCGCCGGCGCCGGTGGCCGATCGTGCTCGGCGTCGTGCAGGTCGTCTCCGGCATGGCCTACTCGTTGTGGTGGGGACCGCTGGTCGGACTGTACGGCGGCCATTACTGGCTGACGTCGGGAGACGTGTGGCTCGATTACAGAACCGCCCACTACATCGGATGGGGGACGCTCGGCAGCATCTACGGCTCGGGGACGGGGCTCCTCACCTTTCCTGGCTACATCCTGTTGCTCGCTCCGGTGGCCATGTTGACCGGCGCGCTACACCTGTCCGAGACGTATCCGTTCGTGTTGCAGCACCCCACGGCGTGGTTGGTCGTCGGCCCCTACGTCATGGCGCTTGGCTCCTTCAGCCTGTTCGCGTTCGACCGCCTCGCCGAACGACTGGGCATCCCGGCCCGACGACGAATCGCCCTATGTGTGGCCGAGGCCGCCCTGCAATGGCCGGTGGCGGTGGTGTGGGGTCACCCCGACGACCTCATCGCGGTGGGTCTGGCCTGTTATGCCTATGTCTCGGTCATGGACGGCAAGTGGACGGCGGCGGGTTGGACCTTCGGCGTCGCCGTGGCCTTCCAGCCCCTCGTCCTCCTGATCCTGCCGCTATTGCTGGCCAAGGCGGACCGGTCGTCGTTCGTGGGCATGGTGGTGCGGTCCGCGGCTCCCTCGGTGTTGCTCCTGGCCGTACCGCTCGCGTACGACTTCCACGACACGTACCGCATCGTGCAGCAACCGTGGTACGGCCGGGTGCAGTTCCCGACGCCGTGGACCTCGTTGGCCCCCCGTGCCGCCAACGGGGAGGTCCTGTCCGGGCCTTCGCATCTGCTCGCCGTCACGGCCGGAGCCGGGCTCGGGGTCGCGGCCTGGTGGCGGCGATGGCCCACTCTCACGGTGCTATCGGTGATGACGATCGTCTTGGCCCTGCGGCCGGTGCTCGAGCCCGCCATCGCGCCCTATTACCTGTGGCCGACCTTCGGCTTGTCGCTCGTCCTCGTCGCGGCGCGCTCGAAGCGTTTCGCCGTCGTCGCCCCCGTGGTGGTGGCAATCTTCCTCGCGCTGCAGAACCACCTCGGTCCGTGGTGGGTGTGGTACTCCGCCGCCGTGCTCGGCCTCGGGGCCGCCATCGCCGCCGGCGGCGGCGTCCCGCGCCGGTGGGAGCATTCACCCGCGCCCCATGCCGGTCCCCGAGCCGCCGAGGCGGTGCCGGTGGCGGCCCACCGGGTGTCGCTGGGCTAGGGGCGGTCGACGCCGAGCACGAGTCCACTGGTGGGGACACCGGTGCCGGCGGTGACGACGACGTGCTCGGTTCCCTCGACCTGGTTCACGGCTGTGCCCCGCACCTGGCGCACCCCTTCAGCGATGCCGTTCATCCCGTGGATGTAGGCCTCGCCCAACTGGCCGCCGTGGGTGTTGGTGGGCAGCTTGCCACCAGGACCGATGTGGCCGTCGCGCAGGAACTCCTTGGCCTCGCCCCACTCGCAGAAGCCGAGCTCTTCGAGTTGGTACAGCACGAACGGCGTGAAGTGGTCGTAGAGCACCGCGCACTGCATGTCGTCGGGGCCGAGACCCGAGGTCTCCCAGAGTTGGCGCGCCACCACGCCCATCTCGGGGAGATGGGTCATGTCGTCGCGGTAGTACGACGTCATCATGTCCTGCTGGGCACCCGAGCCCTGGGCCGCCCCTTGGATCACGGCCGGTGCCTTGGCGCCGTCGCGGGCGCGCTCGAGGCTGGTGACGACGATGGCCTGACCTCCGTCGGACTCCTGACAGCAGTCGAGCAGCCGCAGGGGCTCGACGATCCAGCGTGACGCCTGGTGGTCCTCCAAGGTGATGGGCTTTCCGTAGAACCACGCGGCCGGGTTGGTCGCCGCGAAGGCACGGTCCGCCACCGCCACCCGTCCGAAGTCCTCGGTGGTAGCACCCGTGGCGTGCAGATACCGCTGGGCGAACATCGCCACCCATGACGCCGGGGTGAGCAGTCCCTGGGGTGCGTACCACGAGAAGTGCGCGTTCTCGGCGTTGGCGACCGGGGCGCGTCCCTGCACGCCGGTCCCGAAGCGGTGCCCGGAGCGCTCGTTGAACGCCCGATAGCACACGACGACGTCGGCCACCCCGCTGGCGACGGCCATGGCGGCCTGGTGCACCGTCGCACACGCCGCACCGCCGCCGTAGTGGATGCGGCTGAAGAACGTGAGGTCACCCATGCCCAGGGTGCGGGCCACCTCGATCTCGGGGTTCGAGTCGGCCGCGAACGTGACGAGGCCGTCGACATCGGACGCCGCCAGGCCGGCGTCGTCGAGCGCGTGGCGGACTGCCTCCGCCGCCAGGCGCAGCTCGCTGCGACCGGAGTCCTTGGAGAATTCCGTGGCGCCGATCCCGCTGATGGCGGTGGTTCCCGCGAACGTGTGGTGACGGGGGGACCTCGCGCTCATGACACGGGCCTCATGAAGTGCCCGCACCGCCACGAGGCACCGACAGGCGCACGGTGCCGGTGACGTGGTCGCCGCGACTGTTGGCGCCGCGCACCGCCACCTCGACGACACCCCGGCCGTCGTCGCGCCCGGCCGGGACCTCGGCGCTGTTCACCGTTCCCGTGAGGGTCATGGTGTCGCCCGGGTGGTTCGGGGCCCCCAAGCGGATCGACACCGACTCGATGCGTGCGCCGGGGCCCGCCCAGTCGGTCACGAAGCGCCCCACCAGTCCGTTGGTGCTGAGGATGTTCATGAAGATGTCGGGCGACCCCCGCTCGACCGCCAGGCTCGGGTCGTGGTGCACGTCTTGGTAGTCGCGCGAGGCGATGGCCGTGGCCACGATGAGGGTCCGCGTCAGCGGGATGACGAGCTCGGGGAGGGTGTCGCCCACCGCCACCTCCTCGAAGCGCAGCGTGTCGGCGCGCACGGTGCTCACGGTCCTTCCACCCCGACATGCAGCGCCTCGGCAGAGCCGGCCTGAGCCGCGCGGCGCAGGCGCGTCGCCAACAGCGATCCCAGGCGCGACAGCTCGGCGCTCGGGCCCTGCAGCATCAGCTCGATCTGCTTGCCCCACAAGAAGTAGCGGTGGATCGGGTAGGAGATGTCGGCCCCGAGGCCACCGTGGAGGTGCTGCGTGGCGTGCACCACGCGCTGGCCCGCTTCCGACGCCCACCAGTGGGCGACGGCCACGGCTTCGGTGGCCGGGAGGCTCTCGTCGATGCGCCAGGCCGCCTGCCACGTCGTGACCCGGATGGCCTCGGTGTCGATGTAGGCGTCGGCGGCGCGCAGCATGGTCCCCTGGAACGACGACAATGGACGGCCGAATTGGTGTCGCTGGTTGAGGTACGCGGCGGCGCGCCGTACGGCTTCCTCGGTCACACCCAGCTGGATGGCACACAGCCCCGTCCTCGCCCGATCGAGCATCCACGCCACCGCACCGGCACCGTCACGGGGCCCGGCCACGACGTCGGCGGCCCCGATGGGCGCCCCGTCGAGATGCACATGGGGATGGATCTGGTGGTCGGTCGTCGTGGCCCGCTCCAGCGTCGCGCCCGGGCCCACTGGGTCGACGAGCGCCACGATGGTGCCCTCGTCGGGTGCGCCGTCCACCGCGGCGGGGACGAGGACGCGAGCGGCCAGGTGCGCCTGAGGAACGGCGAACGCGGTCCCGTGCAACCGCCATCCCGAACCGTCTCGCTCGGCGCGTACCGTCGGGTGGTTGCGCACGCTGGAGGCCACCTCGTTGAGCGCGGCGGAGAGCCGGACGTCGCCCGCGCCGACAGCCGGAAGCCAGCGTGCTTGTTGCTCGGGAGTGCCGAAGCGCGCCAGCGGCATCGCACCGAGCACCACCGTGGCCCACAGCGGCACCGGAGCCACGGCCCGGCCCTGCTGCTCGAGCACGAGACACAGCTCGGTGAGGCCGAGCCCCGACCCGCCGAGCTCCTCCGGGACGGCGAGCCCGAGAAGGTTCGCCTTGGCGAGCTCGGTCCACAGCGCCCGGTCGAAGCGATCGTCGCTGGCCTCGATCTCCGCCAGCCGCTCGACATCGGCCATGCCTTGGAAGATCGCCGCCGCCGCCTCCGCCACCGCCAGCTGCTCCTCGGTGAAGGCGAACTCCATCAGGCCGCTCCCGCTTCGGCGCCGCCGACGACCGCGCCCTCGGGCACAGGTCGGAACATCGGGATGGTGAGCTCGTCGTCGACGGCGACCATCTCCGCCACCACGGGCATGCCGATGCGCACGGCGGCCGGGTCGACGCCGATCAGGTCTCCCACCAGTCGCGTCCCTTCCTCGAGCTCGACGACGGCGATGGGCAGCGGGTACTCGAAGCCACCGACCTGGGGATGGTGCACCACCACGAAGCTGTAGACCGTCCCGCGCCCGCTCGAGGTAACGGTGTCCCACTCGAAGGACCCGCACGACGCGCACGCGGGCCGAGGTGGGTGTCGCAGCACGCCGCACTGCGCGCAACGCTGGATGAGCAGCTCGCCCTGTCGGGCGCCTTCGAAGAAGAAGGCGATGTCGTGGGTGATGGCCGGCCGGGGCCGCAACGCCGCATCGGCCTTCGGCTGCGACGTCTGGGGTCGGAACCGCAGGATCCGGAACCGCATGGTCGCCACCCGCTCGCCGTGCTGGTCGGTGAACTCCAGACGCGTGGTCACGAAGTGTCCGTCACCGAGCCCCGTGTGCTTCTCGGGTGACACCGAGTCGATGACCGAGCTGACCGTGAGCCGGTCCCCGAGCACGATGGGCCGGTCGTACTCCTGGTCGCAGTTCGTCGCCACCACCGACGTGAACCCGGCCTCGTTGAAGACCTCGAACATCGCTTCCTGCGTGGACACCTCGCCCGCGGCGTCTCGCGTGCCCTTCCAACTTCCGCCCGGTTGCGAGGGAAGGCCGCGCATGACCCACGCCTGGAGCATGGTGGGCGGGGAGACCACCCCCGGGAAGCCATTGCGCCGGGCCGACTCGTCGTCGACGTAGACCGGGTTGTCGTCCCCCATGGCGTCGATCCAGTGCCGGATCATGGCCTGGTTGACCTCGTCGCGCGCCTCCATGGGCGGTCCGCTGGGCTTACCCTCGAAGGCGCGCAGCTTCGCCAGCAGCGCGTCGGCGCCCTTGTCCCCGGCCGCCTTGTCCCCGGCGGCCTTGTCGACAGCGCTGCCCTCGGGTGCCACCGTGCTCACCTCGCCGCCCGGGTCATGCCGAGGCCGGCCATGGCCACGATCTCGCGCTGGATCTCGTTGACGCCGCCACCGAAGGTGTTGATCTGGGCGTGGCGGGCGGTGCGCTCGAGCCGGCCCGCCAACACCGCGCCCGGGGCGTCCGGCGAGAGATAGCCACCGGCCCCCACGATCCCGAGCAGGCGCCGGTAGATGTCGATGCTGCGCTCCACCCCGAACACCTTCACCGTCGAGGAGTCCGCCGGGCGCATGGTGTCGGACGACAGCGCCGTCGCCATGCGCCAATTGAGGAGGTACATGGCCTCGAGCTCGGCGCGACACCGGGCCAGGTCCGACTGCACCCACCCGAGATCGAGCACGGTCGGGCCGTCGGGGGTGACGGTGTTCGCCGCCCAGGTGGCCACCTCTTCGTAGAGCTGCGAGGCGAAGCCGCTCCACGCGGCCAGGCCCACCCGCTCGTGGTTGAGCTGCGTGGTGATCATCCGCCAGCCCTCGTTCTCGGCCCCCACCAGTTGCTCGACCGGTACCCGGACGTCGGAGTAATACGTGGCCGTGGTGCGGGCGCCCGCCACGGTGACGATCGGGCTCCACGAGAAGCCCGGGGAGTCGGTGGACATCGCCAGGATCGAGATGCCCTTGTGCTTGGGGGCATCGGCGTTGGTGCGGACCGCCAGCCAGATGTAGTCGGCCATGTCGGCACCACTCGTGAAGACCTTGGCACCGTTTACGACGTACTCGTCGCCGTCACGTACGGCGCGCGTCTGCAGAGAGGCCAAGTCGGTGCCCGCCTCGGGCTCGGTGTAGCCGATGGCGAAGTTGACCTCGCCGGCCAGGATGGCGGGGAGGAAGAAGGACTTCTGCTCCTCGGTGCCGAAGCGCATGATCGTGGGGCCCACGGTGTTGACCGTCACGAACGGGAACGGCGCGCTCGCCCGGCGGGTCTCGTCGAAGAAGATGAACTGGTCCGTGGCGGGGCGACCCTGGCCCCCGTATTCCTTCGGCCACCCGATGCCGAGCCAACCGTCCTTGCCGATGCGCCCCACGACCTGGCTCCACAGCTCGCCACCCTCGCCTACCTCGCCGATGCCCCGGCGCACCTCGTCGGTGAGCAATTCGGCGTAGTACGCGCGCAGTTCCTGGCGCAGGGCCAGCTGCTCGGGGGTCTCCTCCAGGAACATCGCGCCGTCCTACTACGGTCCGAGCCGGATCGCCCGGTCCCGGCCATCGCTTGGGCTCGTTGCTGCGGTGAATCGCTGCTCGCAGCAGGGGCTCGTTGCTATAACTCGTTCTAGTTTGGCACCGTACCAGCCGAGCCGCGGCGCACGACAATTCGCTTTTCCGCGGTGCCGGCGTTCGATTCTCCGCGGCGGCGGGTCCCCAGCTGCCGTGCCCGGATGGGGCCGGTCCACCCCGCCGCATCACCCGGGGGCTCGGTGGCCGGGGTCGGAACGGCGACCTATCATCACTGGAACACGTTCTGAAAACGTGGTCGGCCCTTCGGCGGGCGGGGCTCCTCGGCCACGGCCCGAGCCACTCGGGCCGGGACGTCGGCGACGTACCGAGGAGGCACCGGCCATGGAGCTCAGCGAGATCGACCTGATCGACTCGAGGAATTTTGTCTCGGCCGTCCCCCACGAGTGGTTCGCCGAGCTCCGGCGCCGGGCTCCGGTGTACTGGCACGAGGAGCCCGAGGGCGCCGGCTTCTGGGCCGTGACGAAGTACGACGACTGCGTCGCGGTCAACCGTGACTACGAGCACTTCTCCTCGGCCAAACGGGCCACGTTGCTGTGGGACATGCCCGAGGAGCAGCTCGAGCAGCAGCGCCTCATGATGCTCAACATGGACCCTCCGCTGCACACGCGCTACCGGCGTCTCGTGAACAAGGGCTTCACACCGCGCATGGTGAACTCGCTGGAAGAGAAGATTCACAAGACCGCCGACCAGATCATCGACGCCGTGATCGAAAAGGGTGAGGCCGACTTCGTCACCGACATCTCCGCCGAGCTTCCCCTGCAGGTCATCGCGGATCTCCTCGGAGTCCCTCAGGCCGACCGCCACAACATGTTCGACTGGTCCAACCGCATGATCGGCCAGGAGGACCCCGAGTTCCAGACCAATGCCGACGGTGAGAACTACGCGGGTGAGGCCGCCGTCGAGCTCTTCACCTACGCGTCCGAGCTCTTCGCCGAGAAAAAAGCCGACCCCGCCGACGACCTCATGAGCGTCCTCGTCAACGTCGAGGTCGACGGCGACCAGCTCTCGGAGCTCGAGCTCGAGTTGTTCTTCCTCCTGCTCACCGTGGCCGGCAACGAGACGACGCGGAACTTGATCTCAGGAGCGATGCACGCCTTCTTCGAGAACCCCGACCAATGGCAGCGTCTGGTGGCCGACCGGTCGCTCCTGCCGACCGCCACCGACGAGATGCTGCGCTTTGTCACGCCGGTCATGAACTTCCGCCGCCAGACCACAGGACCGGTCGAGATCCGAGGCCAGCACATCGAGGAGGACCAGAAGGTGGTCTTCTTCCACATCTCGGCCAACCGTGACGAGGACATCTTCGAGAACCCCGACACGTTCGACATCGGGCGCTCCCCCAATCCGCACATGGCCTTCGGCGGTGGTGGTCCCCACTTCTGCCTGGGGACGAACCTGGCCCGCATGGAGATCCGGGTCATGTTCCAGCATCTCCTCGACCGGATGCCCGACTTGCGGCTCGACGGTGAGCCCCAACGGCTCCAGTCGGCGTTCATCAACGGGGTGAAGCACCTCCCGATCGCGTTCAGCCCGGGCGCACCGGTCGGACGCTGACGAGCGGGTCGCCGGCGACGTCGGACGACCCCGAGGAGAAGCTGGTTTCGTGCGATTTCATCAAGCGGTGACGTTCCTGCCCACGTTGCATGCCCTCGAGCTGGCCAAGGCCGCCGACACCCAGGGATATGACGGCATCTACGTGTCGGATCACATGTTCTTCCCCCGCGATCGCCAGTCGCGCTACACGTACTCGACGCGCGAGGACGGCGCTCCGGGGTTCGGCGACCACTGGGATCCCGACACGCACTGGCCCGATGCGTGGTGCCTCATCTCCGCCATGGCGGCGGTGACCGACCATCTCGAGTTCACGACCGGGGTCTACATCGCGCCGGCACGCGATCTCATGACGGTGGCGAAGCAGGTGGGCACCGCCGCGGTGATCTCGTCGGGTCGGGTGGCACTCGGCGTGGGGGTCGGGTGGTGCGAAGAGGAGTTCGTGGCCACCGGACAGGACTTCCACACCCGCGGCAAGCGGCTCGACGACATGATCCCCGCCCTGCGGGCAATGTGGGCCGGGGACTGGGTCGAGTACCACGGTCCGTACTACGACGTGCCCGCCATGCGCATGGAGCCCTCGCCCCCGGGCCCGATCCCCATCATCGGCGGCGGGCACTCGGCCCCAGCCTTGCGCCGAGCGGCCTCGTTGTGCGACGGCTGGGTCGCTGCGGGCGCCTACAAGCCGGACCAGGCCAGGATCTACCTCGGAGAGCTCGCCGAGCAGCGGCGCCGGGCGGGACGGGAGAACGATCCGTTCTCGATCTACCTGTCGTTGTGGGCCCGGCCCGACGCGGATCTGTACCGGAGCTTCGAGGAGGACTTCGGAGTCACCGACACCCTGTGCGCGCCGGCCATGGTGGCGAAGGTCGACCCGGCCGACCCGCCCGAGGTCCAATTGCAGGCGCGGCTCGACGCGTCGGCGCGCTTCGCCGACGAGATCGTGGCCAAGATGCGATGACGATCGAGATGCTTACGATCGAGATGCGATGACGATGCACCCGGGTGTGAGCTCGGGGCATCCCCACGACGCCAACAGGAGGGCCCGATGGCGAGCCTGAAGCTCGGACTGCAACTCGGATACTGGGGCGCCGGTCCCCCTGCGAATGCCCCCGAGCTGGTGGCCGAAGCCGAGCGCCTCGGCTTCGACTCGGTGTGGACGGCCGAGGCGTACGGCTCCGACGCGCTCACCCCGTTGGCGTGGTGGGGCTCACGGACCACACAGGTCCGCCTCGGTACCGCTCTGTGCCAACTGTCGGCGCGGACCCCGACCGCTATGGCCATGGCGGCATTGACCCTCGACCACCTCTGCGGCGGGCGGCTCGTCCTCGGGCTGGGCGTGTCAGGGCCGCAGGTCGTGGAGGGTTGGTACGGCCAGCCGTTCCCGAAGCCACTGGCGCGCACCCGTGAGTACGTCTCGATCGTCCGCCAGGTCATCGCCCGCGAGGCACCGGTGACGAGCGCCGGGCCCCACTATCCCCTCCCGTATCCGGGAGGCACAGGACTGGGCAAGCCGCTCAAGCCCATCGTCCACCCGCTGCGCAACGACATCCCGATCGTGCTCGGGGCCGAAGGGCCGAAGAACGTGGCTCTGGCGGCGGAGATCGCCGACGGCTGGTTCCCGATCTTCTTCTCGCCCGCCCACATGGGGGAGTTCTCGACCGCCCTCGACGAGGGGTTCGCCCGGCCCGGGGCCCGGCACGGCGCCTCGGATTTCGAGGTGATCGCCTTCTGCCCGGTCGTGGTGGACGACGACGTCGAGCGCGCCGCGGACATGTACCGGCCCATGCTGGCGCTGTACATCGGCGGGATGGGCGCCAAGGAGATGAACTTCCACTTCGACGTGTTCGTGCGGATGGGCTTCGAGGCCGAAGCGCACAAGATCCAGGAGCTCTACCTCGACGGCCACAAGGACGAGGCGGCCGCGGCCGTGCCCACCTCGATGGTGGAGAAGATCGCGCTCATCGGGCCCCGCCCCAAGATCCGCGACGAGTTGGCGGCCTGGCAGGAGTCGATCGCCACCACCCTCCTCGTGGCGGGGAGTCCTGACACGTTGCGCATGATGGCGGAATTCCTCCTGTAGTGGAGGAACAGACCACGAAGCTCGGCCCGATCACTCTCGGAGTTTGAACACGGTATGCGCCGGTTCGCCCGGAACGGTCCAAGGGGTGTAGTCGCCGCAAATCCGCGCACCGGCATGGGCGGTGACACTGATTGCACCGGCAGTTGACGCCACGACCAGCCACCGAGTGGGTGTATTGCGGTACGAAGTTCGCACCAGGAGCTCGGCCTCACATGGTGTGAGGACCTCATTCAAGACGAAGACGTTGTTGCTCGCGATCGGGAAGTCGCTCAGATCTCGGACGAGGCTGATGGTCGACGACCGCCAGTGAGAGGATCAAAACAGCAAGCGTCCTGCTGAATATCTGTGAGCGCCTAGCCCAGACGGAAACAGGAACGATCAGTAGGGAAAGTGGAACGCACAGAAGCGCGACCGAGGTGCCGAACCCCTCCCAAGGAAAGAGGTCGCTAATGCCTGGGTGGTGCTCCGCGCGTGCGATGCCCCAACACGCCGCCGATTGCGGGACAGAAGAGAGGCGGCGCCTACAGAGGACACAAATGCCAACGATCCCACACCTTGGATCCCGAAGCGCCGCGAATGGAGATCAACACCACCAAGAGAAGAACGCTTGTCGCAGCAACTCGCGGAAACAACGATCTCAGGGCGTCTGTTTCAAACAACGTTGACTCGGGGAGTGCGCGCAGGTCCTCTTGATCAGGCGTGATGGTTGATATCCGAGGTCAGGTCCCTGGCAGTTGCCGCGAAAGGATCTGAGCGTAGCCCGTGCTTTGTTCACCGCTCGGGATAGCGCTCTTCGGAGCAAAGACACGCCAAGGCCCCGTCATCCCTCGATAATGGACTCGTGCCGGACGAGATCGCCCCAACGCACAGTCGGATCGAGATCGGCAAGACCCGTCCGCACCCGGCCTGGTGTTGAGACAAGCGCACGCGGAAACGGGCGATCCGGTCCCTTTCGCGGTTGACGCGATGGAACCTCAGCGCGACGACCGGGGGAGGGAGGGTCACCGCCACGGCCGGCACATCGCCGATCGGCTCCCTTCTCTGGGAGTCTTACTCTGCTACGCGTGTCTCGCCGTGGCGTTGTGCCATAAGGCGGTCGTCCACCCAGCTTCACACCTGGTCGGCAGTTGCTGCGATTCGCTCGTTGCCGTTTCCTATCTGCAATCGACCGGCGTCGCACTCCTCCATGGTCATCAGCCTTTCATCACGGCGTATCTGAACGCGCCGGTGGGAGTCAACGCCTTGTGGCAACCGTCTTCGTCGATCGCGCTCGGCGTTGCGGCGATCCCCTTCGAACTGCTCATAGGACCGATCGCAACCTACAACCTCTTCGCAATCATGGCCGTCGCGCTCTCTGGATGGAGCGCATATCTCGTCCTCCGACGATGGGTGGGCGGTCAAACAGGCCCGATCGTCGGGGGGTTGGTATTTGGCTTTTCGTCGTACATGATGGTTCAAACAATCGCCGGGCACCTCGACCTCACGTTCCTGGCTCTTGTTCCCCCGGTGCTCGCCATCATCGTGAGTCTCGCCCTTGGCCACGCTCGCTCGCCGTGGCGCTCGGGCGTCGCACTCGGGGTACTACTGGTTGTACAGCTCCTCATCAACCAAGAGATCCTCTCGGACCTGGTTATCGCCGGCCTGGTTGTGACGGCGACGCTTGCAATTGTGTGCCGACAGCAAGTGGTGGTGGCACTCCCCCGGCTTGCCGTTGGCGTTGCCGTGGCCGCCGTGTCGTTTCTCGCCCTAGGTGCATGGCCGCTTTGGACCGCGCTATTCGGGTCGCTGCGTCCGACGAATCCCATCATCGCGCCATCGATCCCGACCGACCTCCTGAGCTTTGTCAGCCCGACCCCGCTCATCAGCCTTGCTCCACAATGGCTCAGGACCATCGATGCCGGCTGGTTCCCCGACGGGGTCGATCAGTCCAGTGCCTACATCGGCATCGTCCTTCTCGGTGTTACCGTCGCCGCGGCCATCGCGCTACGTCGCCAACCCGTGGTGCGGGTGGCCTCACTGGGCGCCGTGATCATGGCGATCCTCAGTCTTGGTCCAAACCTCCGGGTCGCCAACCACCTGACCGGGATACCGCTGCCCTGGGCAGTGTTCGACCATCTCCCGCTTCTTCGGTTCGCCGTCACCGACCGCTTTGTCGTTTTCACGTGGCTGGGGGTGGCGGTAGTCCTGGCGGCGTTCGTTCGAGCCGCGACCGAAGCAAGGCTGCGCGGACGACTGCTTTGGTTGGTGGCGCTGGTAACGGGTCTGGTGTTGCTGACTCCGTTCCCGTTGACAACGACGTCGCTGCCGACGCCGTCGATCTTCACCGATCCCTCACTGACGAAGGCCCTTCCGAGCGGTGGCTTGGTCTACGTCGCCCCGTTCCCCCGGGCAGAGAACGTTGCTCCCTTGCAATGGCAGGCCGAGACGCGCATGCGCTTCTCGATGCCGGGGGGCTATGTGTTGGTGCCGACCCGGAGTGGTGCCTTGGCATCGACTACCGGGGCGGTGGATGATCTCAGCCAATCGCTCCTCGACCTCCAGGCCGGACGTTCACCACCGCCTCGCATCGAATGGCCGACCCTTCGGGCCGAGCTTGCATCCGACCGGGCAGCAGCCGTGCTGGTGGGGCCAATGGACCACGAGAGGGCCGTCCGAGAGTTTCTCACGATGATGCTCGCTTCACCCCCACGACCGATCGGCGGGGTATACGTGTGGCGACTCGGTCGTCATTGACGTGGACGCCTCACCCTGCTCGTGGTGATCGGCTCGAACCCCTGCGCAATGGCCCGACTCCGCCGGACTGTCGGTTCCGAAACGCTCAGGCCCAGCCGAGCTCTTCGAGCCGAGGGTCTCCGATGCCGAAATGGTGTGCCACTTCGTGGATGACCGTCTTCCGGATCTGTTCGATGAGTTGCTGCTCGTCGTTGCAATGCCTGGAGATCGTGTCCTGATAGAGGGTGATCCGATCGGGCATCACCCCGGCGTAGCTGAGCGGACCACGGCGGGTGAGGGGCACGCCCTCATAGAGGCCGAACAGGTTTCGTCCTTCGGCATGGTCCTCGACGATCACCGCAACGTTCTCCATGGCACCGGCGAACTCGGCGGGAAGCCCGGCAAGCGCGTCGCCAACCAGCTCCTCGAAGCGCTCGGGGGAGACGGTGATCACGTCACGATGCTACCGCCGCCCACCTGTTTCCGGTCCCTCGACACGTCGACGTCGGGGGGAGATCCGAGCTCGGACCGGGTGAGACCTAGCCGCGCGGTCCTGCGCCTCGGCTACTGGTGGAGGCCGGGGAAGACGTGGCCGATCGTGTCGTGGAGCATCGAGATGGCCTCGCCGCTCTTGATGCCCTCGTGAAAGGTGTCGGGCACGGCGTGACCGAGCTCCTTCCCGAGAGCGAAGAGGCCCGACAGCGCCGCCCGGGCCATGGGCCGCAACGGGATGTCGGCTCCCGTGCGCACGACGTCGAACGGGGCCATCGGCTGCGGACTGACGTCGGGCCAGTCCTCGGGGCTCCTCGGCTCCCCCATCGACAGGACCGGAGCGATGTCACGGGCGATGGCGTCACGACCAGAGAACGCGGCGCCCAGAGACCAGCGCTCGCGCATGGTCCTGATGATCGAAGTGTTGCGGTACTCGTCGTTGACGACAGTTCGCTCTGGTATCCACGCCGAGATGGCCAGGGCCGGCACCCTCACTCCCGAGCGGTCGAAGGAGAAGCCGAGCTGGCCGGGCGGCGCGACCCTGTCGGGGGGTGGGACCGGTGGAGGCGGGACATGGTCGTACGTGCCCCCGTGCTCGTCGAAGTTGACCATGAGCAGGGTGTTGTAGGCATTCGACCCACCCGCGGTCGAAGACGATCGCACGGCATCGTAGACCTTGGCCACCAGGGCATCGCCTCCGACCAGGGACGCGGGCGCGTCGATCTTCAAACCCGGGAGAAGAGAATTGAACGCAGGATGCATGTCGTTGTGGGCGTGCCACATGTTGGGCTCGATGAACGAATAGGTGGGAAGCTCCCCCTTCTCCGCGTCCTCCAAGAACCGGTCAGTGGTGAAGAAGTTGTGAGCGAAGCGCGAATAGAGACGGGCGGCGTGGATGAGTCCGGTGAACGAGACGTGACTCGGCGGATCGCAGTAGATGCGCCAGGTCAACCCGTTGGACTCGAGTCGTTCGAAGAGCGTCTCGGCCGTGTTGTGGACCGGAAACGAATCGGGAGGGTCCATGTTGACGACGTACCCCGACGACGAGGCCGCATGGAAGAACGATCGGTTGGCGAACGTCTGTGACGGCACCTCAGAGAACCAGTGGTCGAAGGTCGCGAATCCACGGGCGAGCGTCGAGACGACCGGCATCTGCTCCGGTGTGTAACCGGTCATGATCTGGGCGTATTCGTCGTAGGTGGGCTGCCTTCCGATCTCGGCGTCGAAGGCGCTGATGTAGTCGGCCACGAAACCGTCCATCGTGGGCACCTGGAGAGGGGACCCCGGCGCGTTGTAGGGGGCAATCATCTTGTCGGCCAACGTGCACCGATTGAGGGGCGGATCGATGATCCCGAACAGTTGCGTGTTGACGTGCTGGTATTCCTCACCGGGATCGGGGTTGGGCGTGTCCATGTTGCCGGCCACCCCATACCCCACGACTTTGTGGTCGGTGGCGCGCTCGGCCCACTCCGGGATGGGGTTGCTGAGCTCCTTGCCGATGACACCCTCGAACGCCTTGACTTCGCCCGGCCCGTACAGGCGACCGAGGAGGTTGTCGAAGGACCGGTTCTCGAACACGATCACAACCACGTGATCGAGGGCGTTGCCCCTGCTCGGACCTGTCATCGCCGGACCCGTTCCTCTCGTTCTCGATCAGCGCATCGCCCGCCGGGCTGGGATGGCCTCACGGCCTCCACCTCCGCACAACTCTCATTAGAGCAGTTAGTCCCTATTCCGAGAGACCGCGATACCCGATGACGCGAGGGTGACCCGGGCCAGGATGTTCACCTTCCACCTAGACAGCTCCGGACTCCCGAGGTTGCTGGGGGTTCTCGACGATGTGGCCGCACAACTAGCCGGCCACCCCGACTTCCGTGGCTTCGTGTGCCTCGACCACGACAGCCTGCGCCATCAGATCATCGTCATCTCTCTTTGGGACGGCGACGGGCTCGAGGAGACCAACGAGGTCTTCGTGCGCGCCACCCAACAGATCGCCGGCTGCGTCGAGCTTGGCATGAACAGCAGAGAGTACGAGATCCTCCGCTTGGTTCCGGGGACGGCGCTCAGTGAAGACCTCTTTGGTCAGGTCCTCACGTCCTGAGACTGAGACTCCGATGGGCTGCGAGGACGAGTCCGTCGGCGGCGCTGTGCCCGACGGCACGCGCCCCGTCCAGCTGGAACGGACGAGATGGCGATCACCCGGCGTCGCCTTGAGCGCGACGCTTGGTACCACCGAGCCCATTGCCTTGCGAGGCCAGGGCATCAGGCCCGGGAGCCCCAGGAGCCCCCGGAGACAGGGCAACCCCGGGACAGACAGCCCGAAGGGCGCCCGATAGGGTGACCCGAGTCGCTACGAGCACCGAGGTGGCGCAGTGAGCTGGATGATCTACGGCGCCTACGGGTACACGGGACGCCTGGTGGCGGCGCTGGCAGCCGAGCGTGGGGAGCTCCCCGTGATTGCGGGACGCGACGAACGCCGGCTGCGCACACTCGGTGAGCGCTTCGAGCTCGAGCATCGCACCGTCGACCTGTCGGACCCGTCGGAATTGCGCGGCGCACTCAAGGGCATCGACGTGGTGGCACACTGCGCGGGGCCGTTCTCGTCGACGTCGCAGCCCATGGTGGACGCATGTCTCGCCACGGGAACGCACTACCTCGACATCACCGGGGAGATCGACGTGTTCGAAGCAGTCCTCGCCCGAGACGACGAGGCCCGCCGCGCCGGCGTCGTCCTGCTTCCGGGAGCTGGGTTCGACGTCGTGCCTTCGGACTGCCTGGCCGCGCTGTTGGCCCGGGCACTGCCGGGAGCAGCGCGTCTCGAGCTCGCGCTACGCGCTTCTGGCGGTGTGAGCCCGGGCACCGCCAAGACCGCCATGGAGTCACTGGGCACGGCCGGACGCGCCCGGGTGGGCGGGGTCATCGGCCCTGTTCCCCCTGACCACCGCCGACGTCAGGTCGAGTTCGCCGACGGGCGGGCCACGGTGCACGCCATCGCCTGGGGTGACGTCGCCACGGCGTATCACTCCACAGGCATCGGGGACATCGTGGTGTACGCCGCCCTACCACCCTCCCTCGCACCGGTGATGGCGCTGGCGCAGGTGGCCGGTCCTGCCACGCGCACCCGGGTGGTCCAGAGCCTGCTGAAGCGCGCCGTGGGCAAACTGCCCGGGCCCAGCGCAGAGACGAGGGCGAAGACACGGGGCCAACTGTGGGGTCAAGTCACCGACGCCACCGGGAAGTCCGTCACCGGGACCGTCACCACTCTCGACCCCTACGACCTCACCGCCGACTCCGTGGTGCGGATCGCGCAACGGCTCGGCTCGGGGACCGTCGCCCCGGGTGCCTACACCCCGTCACAGGCGCTCGGTGCCGACTTCGTGTGCGACCTCGACGGCACCACGGTGCACGCCATCGCATAGCCGCGACGCGGCGGAACCTGGCGCAGCCCGAAGGGCGGGATCAACGCAGCCCCACGGGGGGATCAAACGCAGCCCGACAGCTATGGGATCAGGCGGGCTCGTTGGCGAGCACATCGCCCAGCCGGAGCAGGCTGGTTGTGGCGCCGCCGAGGGTCAGCGCCAGGTGCTTGGTGAGCAGGTAGTACCGGTGCAACGGATAGTCGCGGTCGACGCCCATGCCACCGTGAAGATGTTGGGCGGCGTGCACGACGCGTTGGCCACCCTCGTCGGCCCAGTACTTGGCCACGGCCACCTCGCTCGTCGCCGCCAGGCCCTCCCCTAGCCGCCACGCCGCCTGCCACGCCGTGAGCCGGACGGCTTCGGCGTCGATGTAGGCATCGGCGGCGCGCTGACCCACCGCCTGGAACGTGGCGATGGGCTTTCCGAACTGCTCGCGTGTGGTGGTGTACGACGCGATGAGCTTCACCGCGGCGTCACAGGCGCCCGCCACACACAGACACAGCGCCGCTTCGGCGTGCTCGAGCAGCCAACGCAGCGCATCGACTCCGGCCGGCCCCGCCACGAGGACGTCACCGGCTCCGACGACAACTCCCGCCAATTCGAGCTCGGCCTCGATCTGGCGGCTGGTGGCCTCCTGGCCACGGCGTGAAACGCCCGACGCGGTGGGGTCGACGACGAACAGCCCGATGCCGTCGTCGGTGCGAGCCGAGACGACCACGGCGCCCGCCATCATCCCGGCCGGGACGAAGGACTTGGTGCCGTCGATCCGCCACCCGTCACCCTGGCGCGTGGCCGTCGTGTGAGGACTGAAGGGGTCGCCACCCTGTTCCACGAGCGCGGCGGTGAGCACGAGGTCGCCGGCCACCATGGGTGAGAGCCAGCGGGCCTGCTGCACTTCAGTGCCGAACTCGACGATGGGGCCGGCCCCGAGGACGGCGCTGGCGACGAAAGGCACCGCGGCGGCAACTCTGCCCGCCTCCTCGGCGACGATACCGGCCGCCGCGAAACCGAGGCCGGACCCGCCCACGGATTCGGGGAGCCAGATCCCGAGCAGCCCGGCCGAAGCGAGCTCTCCCCAGAGCTTGGCGTCGAAGCGCTCCTCGGTGTCTTCGATCTCCCTCAGGCGCTCGGGGGTGGCGAGATCGGAGAAGATGCGGGACGCCAGCTCCCTGACGGCCTCCTGCTCCTCGGTGAAGGAGAAGTCCACGTCGTCTCTCTTTCTAGCGAAGCGACCGCGGCATGCCGAGGCCGAAGATGGCGATCAAATCGCGTTGGATCTCGTTCGTCCCGCCTCCGAAGGTGAGGATCACGAGACCGCGGGTGTAGGCCTCGAGCCGTCCGTGCAGGACTTCCTCGGCCGAGCCGCGCCGCAAGTAGCCGGACTGGCCCACCACTTCGGACAGGGTGCGGAGGGCCTCCATGTAGAACTCGGTGCCGAACACCTTGATCGACGAGGCGTCGGCCACGTCGAGGCGTCCCTGGGTACCGTTCCAGGCCACCTTCCAGTTGATGAGCCGGAGGAACTCGAGCTTGGCATGGACCCGTGCCAGGGCGATGCGCACCCACTCCTGGTCGATGACGCGCCGCCCGTCGTCGAGCTTGGTGTCCTGGGCCCACTTCCGCACGTCTCCGAGCGCCCGCTCGATGATCCCGGGAGAGCACAGCGTGACGCGCTCGTGGTTCAACTGGTTGGTGATGAGGCTCCAGCCGTTGTTGAGCCCACCTACGACGTTCGACAGCGGGACCCGCACGTCCTCCCAGAACGTGTAGTTGATGTTGTGGTCGCCGAGCAGTTGCATCGGCACCACGCGCACCCCGGGCGTGTTCATGGGGACGATCACCATGGAGATGCCCTTGTGCTTGGACGCATCGGGGTCCGTGCGCACCGCCAGCCAGCAGTAGTCGGCGTCGCCGGCGAGCGAGGTGAAGATCTTCGTCCCGTTGATCACGAGCTCCTCGCCGTCGACGACCCCGCGGGTCTGCAGTGCGGCGAGGTCGGTGCCGGCCTGAGGCTCGGAGTAGCCGATGCAGAAATGGATCTCGCCGGCGAGGATCTTGGGTAGGAAGAACGCCTTCTGCTCGTCGGTGCCGAAGTTCATGATGGTCGGGCCCACCGTGTTGATGGTGAGCATCGGCACAGGCGCACCGCTGCGCATCGACTCGTCGAAGAAGATGAACTGCTCGATCGCCGAGCGTCCCTGGCCCCCGTACTGCTTGGGCCATCCGATCCCGAGCCATCCGTCGCTCGCCATCTGCTTCGTGATGCGCCGGACCGTGGGCCCGATGCCGTGGCTCTGGGACAGCTCCGCCTCGACCTCGGGAGTCAGGAGGTTGGCGTAGTAGTCGCGCAGCTCCTGACGAAGTTCCTGCTGCTCCTCGGTGTAGCCGATCTCCATGCCCGCCCTGCCCTTCTTCCGGGTCGAACTTGGAACAGGTTACAGTTCGGCCCCCGAACAGGGCCAGCTGTCCGCCTATCGTCGCCACCGGTGAACGAGAGACCAGTGGCCGTCGAGCTCGTGGATGCCCAGGTGGTACGGCCACTTCGTCGTGCCGTGCTGCGACCGGACCAGCCGGTGGCGAATTCCCGGTACCCGGCCGACGACGACCCGAGCACCGCACACGCCGCGGTTCGGCTCACAAAAGACACCCACGTGGTGGCAGTGGGCAGTGTGCTCCTGGACCCTCCGCCGTGGGCGCCCCACCGAAGCGACGGCTGGCGCATCCGGGGCATGGCGACACTTCCCGATGCGCGCCGGCGCGGCTTCGGAAGCCTGGTCCTGCAAGCCCTGCTCGACCACGTGGGCGCGCAGGGGGGAGGACTGGCGTGGTGCAACGCCCGGGTGTCGGCTCAGACGCTCTACGCACGCGCCGGGTTCTCCCCTCGGGGTGAGATCTTCGACCTCCCCGGGATCGGCCCCCACATCCAAATGTTCCGGATAGTCACCGGCGGCATCCCCCACTGACGTCACCCCACCCGGGTAAGCGACTCCGGCCAATGCCGTTTGGGAAAGCCGAGTTACCGTGTTCCGGACCTGTCTTGCGGTCTCCGACCAAATCCATGGGATCCCCGCACATTCAGGATCGAAGCCCTGGTCGGGCCTAAAGCTGTTCCCAACCGTGTGCCGAGTCCTCCCTCCTTTGCAGCTGACGCTCTGGCGCTCCCGACCAGCGAACACGCATGGTGCTCAGGTCTCCTCGACTGCCAGCCGATGGTTCAAGAATGACAATGATGTCGACAGCAGTCGGGGCTGCCGATCACGCAAGCGGCGCAAATAGGGCTCTCGATCACCCACGGAGATCGAAGCATCTTCGCCTGCGCATCGTGCCTCTGGCGGGAACGTTTGCATTTGTGATCATTGCCGTGAACTACTCGATCTGGTGGCTGCCTGTGGTCCACCACACCGACGCCTGGTGGGTTCCCGGTGACTTCTGGCACACCTACTTCGCCACCAGCGCATTCGCCCATGGGCACTGGGGTGCGGTCTACGAAGCGCGCAACGGTATCATCACGTTCCCTGGACTGCTTGTCCTGCTCTCGCCGGCCGTTGCCCTGGCTCAGGCCCTGCACCTTTCGGTTGGCATGCCATATACCCCAGTGAGCACCCCGACAGCATGGCTCGTCCTCGAACCATTCGACCTACTTGCCGGGTGCTGTGTCCTATTTTCTGTTGACGCCGTAGCCCGTCGCCTAGATGTGCTTGAGAGCCGTCGGGCAATTCTCGCAGTCGCTGAGCTGGTGGCGATGTGGGACCTCCTCGTCAACAACTGGCATCCGGAGGACGCCTTCGCCGTGGCGTTCGCTCTTTGGGCCCTCTTGGCGGCATTCGACGGCCGTTGGCGGCGCTGCGGTTGGCTCCTCGGTGTGGCCATAGCGTTCCAGCCGCTTGTGCTATTGGCTGTGGCGGCCGTGGCAGCGATCGCTCCTCGCAAGAAAGCGGTCAGCCTTGTGATCCGCGCCGTTGCTCCGGCGACCACCCTTCTCGCTGGCCCCCTGCTCTCCAGTCCGTCGATCACCCTCCGTGCCCTCATCGATCAACCAAGCTCGCCCCTTCTCAATCACCCCACACCGTGGATGCACTTCGCACCCCACCTGGGCGGGGGCGCAGTAGCCGGAGGACCGGCTCGCTCGGTGGCCGTGATCGTCGCAGTGACCGTGAGCTTCGTGGTCTGCCGACGTACCGATCGCCCCGACGTTGTGCTGTGGATTGTGGCGGCTTGTCTTGCCACGCGCTGTTTCTTCGAGGCCGTGATGGTGTCGTACTACATATGGCCGGCTTTGGCGATGGCGTTAGTCCTTGCCGCGCGCGCGACGTGGACCCGATTTGTGGCTGTGTGCGTTTTTTCGTCCTTCGCCACCATCTTCGCCTTGCATAACTGGCGGGGAGAATGGACGTGGTGGTTGGTCATCGTGGTCTGCATCGCTGCGGCCCTCGTGGCCGCCTATCCGCAGCAAAGGGTCACCCGGCACGCGGACAAATCGAAAATGCAAGTGTCGTCGCCGCTGTCGGTAGCCGACGCGGTTCGGTAACCGAACACCAGGCGTCCAGATTGGCGTGCGACTGCAGGCCATCTGAGCCAGGAAGGGGCGACAACGAGTGGGCGGCCGTTCTCTCGCGTGCCGGCGCCCGGTCCCCGTCAAAACCTTCCCAAAGGGCCGCTCCGAGGTCGGGCCTGAGTGGCTGCCAAGTCGCCGCTTGGTTCGTCCTGCGCCTCCTGTGCCAACCTAGGGTCTTCCCCGAGCACGTAGCCAAGGAGCCAAACGCAATGCCCGACGCCGTCATCGTCGCCACCGGAAGAACGCCCATCGGGCGCGCCAACAAGGGCTCGCTGGTGAGCTGCCGCCCCGACGACCTGGCCGCTCTGGTCATCAAGGAAGTCCTGGCCAAGGTGCCGCAACTCGACCCGGCCCTCGTCGAAGACGTCATGCTCGGATGCGGCCAGCCCGGCGGTGAGGCCGGCTACAACGTGGCCCGCGTGGCCGCCATCCTGGCCGGGGTGGACGTGCCGGGTGTCACGGTCAACCGCTACTGCTCGTCGTCGCTCCAGACCATTCGCATGGCGGCACACGCCATCAAGGCGGGCGAGGGCGACGTGTTCCTGGCCGGTGGGGTCGAGACCGTGAGCCGATTCCAGTTCGGGGCGTCGGACACCGGGCCCCACAACCCTCTGTTCTCCGAAGCCGAGGCCCGCACCGCGGCCCGGAACCCGGCCGTCACCGAACCGTGGACGCCCCCCAAAGGGCTGAGCGACGTGTACATCGCCATGGGCCAGACCGCCGAGAATGTGGCCGAGTACGAGAAGGTGTCACGCGAGGAGATGGACGAGTTCGCGGCGCGCAGCCAGAACCGTGCGGTGCAGTCCCAGAAGAACGGCTTCTTCGAGCGTGAGATCATCCCCGTCAAACTCGAGGACGGCACCGTGATCACCAAGGACGACGGGCCCAGGGACGGCACCACCGTCGAAGGCCTCGCCGCGCTCAAGCCGGTGTTCCGCGAAGGCGGCACGATCACCGCCGGCAACGCCTGTCCGCTCAACGACGGTGCCGCCGCCGTCATCGTCATGTCTGAGACCAAGGCGAGCGAGCTCGGTATCACGCCGCTGGCGCGCATCGTCTCGAGCGGCGTCTCCGCGCTCGACCCCGAGATCATGGGGCTCGGCCCCATCGAGGCGTGTCGCCAGGCCCTCAAGCGAGCCGGCAAGACCATCGACGACATCGACCTTGTCGAGATCAACGAGGCATTCGCCGCGCAGGTCATCCCGTCGGCCAAGCATCTCGGCATCGACTGGGACAAGCTCAACGTGAAGGGCGGGGCGATCGCACTGGGCCATCCCTTCGGCATGACCGGGGCGCGCATCATGACCACGCTGCTCAACGCCCTCGACGACGAGGACAAGACGTGGGGCCTCGAGTCGATGTGCGTCGGTGGCGGCCAGGGCATGGCCATGGTCGTCGAACGCCTGTCGTAGCCAGTCCGCGTTCAGGACAAGAGGGGGACCGGAGTGGCCGGCGCCATCTACGACGTGGGGTCGATGTGGGAACTGGTCGACGCGCGCGCGGCCGCGTCCCCGGGTCGCGTCATGCTGATCGACGAGTCCGGCCGCCGGGTCACCTTCGGCGAATTCCGCGACCGGTGCGAGGTCGTGGCGGCGGGACTGCACGCCCTGGGCATCGGCCCGTCGACACCGGTGTCGTGGCAACTGCCCACACGCATCGAGACGATCGTGCTGTCGATGGCGCTGACCCGTCTCGGTGTCATCCAGAACCCCATCATCCACATCTACCGCGAGCGCGAGGTCGCCTTCGCCCTGGGGCAGACCCGAGCCGAGTTCTTCTTCGTTCCCGGTGTGTGGAAGGGCTTTGACTTCGTCGCCATGGCCGAGAAGATCGGCGCCGGGCTCGAGCTTCCACCGACCGTCGTGGTCGCCTTCGACTCGCTCCCCGAGGGGGACCCCGCCACGCTGCCCCCTCCCCCGCCCCCCGGCGACGACGAGGTCCGCTGGGTCTATTACACCTCGGGCACCACCTCTGACCCCAAGGGCGTGCGTCACACCGACAACACACTCGTGACCGGCGGCCGCGGGCTCGCCATGGCGGTGGAGTTGACCGAGGTGGACGTAGGGTCCATCGCCTTTCCGTTCGCGCACATCGCGGGGCCCGACTACCTCGTCATGGTGCTGGCCATCGGCTTCTCGACCGTGCTCCTCGAGGGGTTCGTCCCCGACGTCGCCGTCGAGGTGTTCTCCCGACACGGCGTCACCATGGCGGGAGGCAGCACCGCCTTCTACATGGCGTACCTCAACGAGCAGCGCAAGCAGCCGGGGAAGAAGATCATCCCGTCCCTGCGGATCCTGTCGGGCGGCGGAGCTCCCATGCCACCGGAGATCTTCTACGAGGTGGGCCGCGAGATCGGCGTGAGGGTCGCGCATGGCTACGGCATGACCGAGATCCCCATGATCTGCATGGGATCCCCCAGCGACACCGACGACCAGCTGGCGAATACCGTCGGCAAGCCCGTCTTCGGCGCGGAGATCCGCATCGTTACGCTCGACGAAGTCGAGGCGCGGACGGACGAGGACGGCGAGGTGCGCGTCCGGGGGGCCATGGTGTGCAAGGGCTACACCGACCCCGCGCTGACCGCCGAGTCCTTCGACGACCAGGGCTACTTCCGCACCGGCGACGTCGGGCATTTCCGGCCCGACGGCCACGTGGTGCTCACCGGGCGACTCAAGGACATCATCATTCGCAAGGGGGAGAACATCTCGGCCAAGGAGATCGAGGACCTCCTCTATACCCACCCCAAGGTGGGAGACGTCGCGGTGGTCGGCCTCCCCGACCGCGAGCGCGGCGAACGGGTGTGCGCGGTCGTCGAGACCGCCGAGGGCGCGCAACCTCTCACCTTCGACGAGATGGTGGAGCACCTCGCTGCCTCGGGTCTCATGAAGCAGAAGGTCCCCGAACAGCTCGAGGTGGTCGACGCCCTCCCCCGCAACGACACCCTGAACAAGGTGCTCAAGTACAAGCTCCGCGAACAGCTGGCGGACAGTCCCTTTCCGAGCTGAGCCGGCCGAAGCTCACCGGGGATGCGCATGCGCATCGAAAAGGGAGACAGCGAACGATCGCTCAACGCTCCACAGCCGCGAACGCGGCCATGGCGCGGTCGACCGCTGCCGTCGACGCCGCCACCAGAGGCAGCCGTACGCCAGCTGACGCGATCAGACCGCCTCGGTGGAGAATGCCCTTGATGACCGTCGGGCTGGGCTCGGCGAAGGCGGCTGCGATGACCGAGAGCAGAGCCTCGTGGTGCGCTCGGCCTTCCTCGACACGACCGTTGAGCCCGGCGTCGACCATGGCGACGATCCGCTCGGTGCAGAGGTGCGCGGACGCCGCGATCGCACCGGCGCCTCCGAGCACCGCAGACGGGAACAGGTAAGGATCTTCCCCACACAGCACGGCAAAGTCCGGCGGGGACTCCGCCAAGATCCGTAGCGCGGCGTGGTCCAGGCCGACCGACTGCTTCACCCCGATGATGTTGGGATGGCTCGCGAGTCGGAGAAGCCCATCGGGCTCCAATGCCTCTCCCGTGCGATAGGGGATGTTGTACAGCACAACCGGGACGGGGCTGGCGTCGGCCACGGCCGTGAAATGCGCAACGATGCCAGCTTGTCCGGGCCGGGTGTAATAGGGCACGACAACCAACGCGGCGGTCACCCCGGCCACGTCAGCCAATTGTCCGACATCCGCGATCGTCCCCGCCGTGTTGTTGCTCCCCGGGCCCACGATCAGTTGCGCATTGCGTTGGACGCACACCCTCGAGCACACATCGACCACGCTGCGTCGTTCGGAAGCCGTGAGCGTGGCGGGCTCACCCGTGGTCCCAAGGGCGACGAGCCCGGCCAGCCCGGCATCGAGGAAGTGGTGGGCGATCCGCTCGAGGGCGCCGAGGTCGACATCCCCCGAGGGCGAGAACGGAGTCACCAGGGGCAGGTAGACACCGCGAAGCTCAGAACTCGAGGGCATCGTCACCTACGTCGGGTTGGGTGGCGTCGCCGCGGCGTCACGTTGTGTACGGGCGGCGGCACGCTGCGCACGTCGTACCGAGGCACCGAGCATGGCGATCACCAGCACCGGCAGGCTGGCCACGGTCACGGCGCGGGCCACCCCGTGGTGGGCGAACAACGCCACGACGACGACGGCCAGCACGGCGCCGACCAGCAACTCCGGCGTGTCCCCGATCAGGAACTCCCACCAGAAGCGCCCGAAGGCAACCACGTACCGTCGGAAAGCCGACACCGGCGACACCGACGACACCGGCGACACCGACTCTTCGCTGGGAGGGCGGCTGTCAGGCAACCTCGACACCTGCCCGTCGCTCTCGCCCGACGACCGACACCGTCACCCACGCCACGACGCCGTACACGGCCACGAGCACAGGAAGGGCGAGCTCCGAGCCCGGCCAATGCACCCCGACTCCCTCACCGGACCAGAAGGTGCCGAAGCTCACCAGCATGAGGCCGACCGCCATCTTCATGGCGTTCTCCGGTACGCCCGCTAGCTGACGCGACACGATGGCACCCACGATCGCCACCACGACCACTGCCGCGCCGGCCGCAGCCGCCGCGAGCCCCAACCGGTGATCGGCCACGCCCAGGGTCAACACGATGACCACCACCTCGAGGCCCTCGAGGAACACCCCCTTGAACGCCACTGCGAACGCGGCGGAGTCGCGACCCGTCGAAGGGCGCTGCTGGGCCGCCAACTCGGCGACGTGCTCGGAGAAGATCGCGTCCTCGTCGTGCTTGGCCTTGAGTCCCACCGCACGCAGGACCGCTTTGCGCAACCACTGCATTCCGAACACGAGCAACAGGCCCCCGACCGCGATCCGCAACCCACTCAGGGGGACGTAGTGCACCAGGGCCGGGCCGATGGCCACCACGAGCGCGACCAGGGTCGCCAAGGCGGCGGCGACCCCCTCGAGCGCCGATCGCCATCCCCGGGTGACGCCAACGGCGACGACGATGGTGAGCGCCTCGACCATCTCGACAGAACTGGCGAGGAAGACCGAGGCCAGCAGCACGAACGTGGCGCTGTGCACGTCAGCCTGGGCGAAGATGCTCGGGCGGTCCCGAGAGCGAGGTCCCCATCGCTTCTAGGGTACGCGCCGGCCGGACCTCCGGCCTGCGAGGCGCCTCTGGTGTCCTCGAAGCCCGATCGCTCCAGGGTCACTTTCGTCGGGGAGGAGGGCCCGTGCTCGATCGCGGTGGTCGATCTTCGGTCCGCCTCGCGATGAATACGAACTCGCGCCCCGGTCGGTCGGGAGCGTCTCGAACCTCTTGCACGACGAACCCCGCAGCTCTCAGGGAGTCGCTGATCTCAGCTTGATCGCGAAAACGCAACGTCGAGTCCGAGACCAAAACGGCGCCATCCGCCTCGAAGAAGAATGTGTGGTGGAACGACAGGAGGGGTGGGCTGACGTCGATGAGGTCCACCCAGGTCTCGACGACGCCGACACGGGGGAGCGCAACGCGCCGATAGGACTGCTCTCGGTTCCACTCCCTCCACGCTTCGCGTGCCGGATCGCGGACTTCGAACACGAGCCATCCCTCGGGCCTCAAGGCCGCGTACGCCCCCCTGAGCGTGGACTCCCACTCGTGGTCGGTCAAGAACACCTGCGCAACGTTGCCGGTCATGGTCACCAACTCGACTTGGAGCGGTGGAGTCTTCGTCGCATCACCCTCGAGCCATCGCACCCGGTGGGCACCGGGCTTGCGGCGAGCGACGTCCAAGGAGGCGCGAGCAGGGTCGATCCCCGTGACGTCCTTTCCCCGCCGGGCAAGAAGGCAGGCGAAGGTCCCGGTCCCACAACCGATGTCGAGGACCGAGCGGGCGCCGAGATCGTCGACCAGCGTGACGTACGCATCGAGATCGGTCCGATCAGGGTCCAGCGGGTCGTAGATCTGGGCGAGCCGTCTCTCCTCGAAAATGGCATCAGCCATGAGACACGCTTTCGTCGGCCACCGTCCCAGCATGACAAACCACGGACCGTCCCACCGGCGACGCTCCCGCCGTGGTTGGTCATGCCACCATTCGTCAAACCCATCGTCACGACACGGACACGTGGTGCTGGGTTGCAAACCTCCCTGCGTTAGCTCCCGCTCTGTCGCCGCCCGTTCTCGGCCGGACCAAGCCCTGCGAACGCAGTGACGTCAACATCACCACCTCCGGGGCAATCGCCATTGCTATCCGTGTCGAGGGGTACGAACTCCCGCACGTACCTCCGAGTCCCGCGTGCGAAGACGGCGCTGCGCCGCGGCGAGTCCGGTCATGGCGGAAAGCGCCTTGACGCTGCTCCTGTCAACGACTCCGCCGACGCCGATATAGACGTTCGACAAGGTCCGACGGTCGGGAAAGATCTCCAGAAGAAAGGCATTGCCCTCGTCGGTGGCTGAGTCCATCCACAGCGCATCTGTGTGCTCCAGCAAGTACCTCATGGAGTCGACGAGCGCCATCGCTCCGGGCGCGTATTTCGAATATGCATTGTCGTACGCTCCGCGGAAGCAAAACAGCCCGTCGCCCGCTCGAACAAAAAACTCGATGGCGACGGGGACCTCGCCCACCTGCAAGCACAACACGATCAGACGACCGGCCGCCGAGCATCGTTCATACCACTCTCGGAACCAAGCCGTCTTGTGGGCATCCTTGGCGAACGCCAGTCCGCCCTGTCGACCCTTCCACCCGGTCATCTCCATGATGAGGAAGTCCTCGACGACCGATGGATCAAGGGTTCGATCGACCAGTTTCACTTCCGCATTGGCGTCGCGACTGAGCATTCGCCGCGAAGTCGACAGCTTTCGCCCGCGTGTCTTTCCCAGCGGACGCTTCCACCGGCCGTCGCGGCGCACAACTCCGCGATCCCAGACGTGCTCGGTGAAGAGAGGAAGTCCTCGAATCCTGCAGGCGCGGCGCAGGCAGTCCATCACGGGTCCGTCATGGGCCACCCATGCCAGTGCGACGATGCCAGGCCAACCATTGTGTTTCGAAGCCCGGCACAGCGCGTCGAGCAGAGATCCCATGGCCTCATCGCAGCAGCTCGCATCGAGGAGCGGCGTCCCCAACGCGCAAACCGCCGTGGGTCTGCCAATCATGCGAGCCACCTTCCGCGGGGGGATGCGGGGTCTGTCGAATCGGACGACCGGAAAAACCCCCGTGAACGCGTCTCCTTTCTGCGCGATGACGAGCGTGGTGTCGGCATATCCCTCGAAGTGCCGCACAGAAAGCATTAGGAAATCAGGTTCGAAAAAGGGGTTGGGCTCCAAGGATCGGAGCGCAAGGGCACTCCATGCCAGCTCATCCTCCGGAGAGAGGTCTTGCACTTTTACGAGGCGAGTCTCCGTCACGGCGCAAGGTGGCCATGGCCCAGCACGCCGTGGGCTGCCCTTCGTGAGCGCATCCGAGTCCACGCTACGGAGGCGTCCTCGGTTTCGCACGCTGGGCGGCGTTGATTTTGCTCAACGCTGCGTCGGAACCTGTGAGCGACTTAGCGCGATTGCGCCAGTATCGTTTCGGTCATGGCTGAAGCGCTGCTTTTCCACCATGCCCACGGCCAGACCACTGGGTTCCTCGCGTTCGCCGACAAGCTTCGGGCGGCGGGACACACCATCCATACACCGGACCTGTACGCCGGCCAGATCTTCGAATCGCTCGACGACGGGGTCGCCCATGCAGACGCGGTTGGCTTCGACGAGATCATCCGTCGGGGAACGATCGCCGCGCAGGTACTGCCGCCCGCCCTCGTCTATATGGGGTTTTCATTGGGAACCCTCCCGGCCCAGGCGCTCACCCAGACCCGCGCGGGCGCCCTAGGGGCAGTTCTGCTCCACGGAGGCGAGCCCGTGGAGCAGTTTGCGGCCCCATGGCCAGCCGGCGTGCCGCTCCAGATGCATACCATGGACGCCGACGAGTGGGTCGAGATCGAGGTGCTCCGGCAGTTGACCCGAGAGATCCCCGACGCTGAGCTGTACATCTACCCCGGCACCGGTCACCTGTTCGCCGACTCAAGTCTTGGTGACTACGACGAGCAGGCCGAGCAGCTGCTCGTCCAGCGCACCATCGCCTTCCTGGAACGGTGCAACTGAGCGCTGCGGTGCTATCAGCTGCGGTGCTATCAGCTGCGGTGCTATCAGCGGCGGTGCTATCAGCTGCGGTGCCATCTAGACCGAGGGGCTTCCTTGGGCCAGATCTTTCGGGGTCTACGCCACCCACAAACCGGGCGGAGCCTGGACGTCGGCTGACACGGGGAGGGCGACGGGTTCGGGGAGGGCGACGGGTTCGGGGAGGGCGACGGGTTCGGGGAGGGTGATCGGCTCAGGGGTCGTGGCGGGCTCAGGGGTCTCGGCCCCTGCGGTGGGGACCCTTCGACGAAATGCCCGCACGGTGTAGCCGGTGAGACGGCTCGGTCCTTTCGCTCGTGCGCTGGCGCTGCGGGGGAGGTTGAGCATGGGCCCGAGCTCGCCCAGGTAGTTGCCGGGCCCGACGAGGGCGAGATGCTCCTCGCGACCGTCAGCGCGCATTTGGTAGATCTCGATCTCCCCGTCCTCAACCAGATAGACCAGGTCTCCCCGGTCTCCCTGGGCGAACAAGACCTCCCCCGGGCCGAGGACGACCGTCTCGGGGTCACGGTCAGCCGTGGCGAATTGCGGCGTCAACTCGATGACTCGATCGGCAATGTTGGTGATGCGATCGTCGTGGGTCGAGACGAGCACCATCCGACCCGGAGCCGACAGCTCTCGGAGCAGTCGCAAGACGCCCTCGACCTGGATGTAGTCGAGGTGAGCCGTGGGCTCGTCAGCGACGATGAGCGGAGGGTCGTGCGCCAGGGCGCGGGCGATGGCCACGCGCTGCTGCTGCCCGCCCGACAGCTCGGCGGGCCGGTGACCAGCGCGGTCGGACAGACCAACGATCTCGAGAAGCTCGTCGGCCCGCGCCATCGCCGTCTTACGAGGGACCTTGGCAAGACGCAACGGGGCCGCGACGTTGGAGCGTGCCGAAAGGCTGCGAATGAGGTTGAAAGCCTGGAAGACGACCCCCACGGTGTGGCGGCGGTAGTCGCCCAACGCGGCCCCGGTCAGCGAACCCAGATCGGTGCCACGAAACGAGATGGTCCCCGATGTCGGCGTCAAGAGCCCGGCGAGACAAGAAAGCAGAGTGGTCTTGCCGCATCCGCTGGGACCGAGGACGACGACCAACTCACCGTCGCGGGCGTCCAGCGAGAGACCGCTCAGGGGGCGGACGACGTAATCGCCCGATGTGAACTCGACCGTCAGGTCACGAACTTCGAGGTCGGGCACCGCTCCCCCAGTCCCGGGCGATCAGCCTGCGAAGGCCGTGGCCGGATCGACCGAGACCGCCCGGCGCAGAGCCACCAGGCTCGAGAGCAGGCCGACGACCAGTGCCGACAGAGGGAGCACCACAAAGGAGCTCGACGGGATGTCGACAGGTTGGTCGAAGATCCCTGTCATGAAGTTGGCCATCACTCCGCCGATGGCGGCAGCGATCAGTGCTACGAGTACGGCTTGCAGGGCCAGGCCGAGGAACAGGGACCTTGAAGAAGCGCCCAGTGCCTTCATGACCGCGAAGTCTCGGGTTCGCTCGAGAGCTGTCACGTAGACAAGAGCCGCCACGATGACCGCCGCGATGACCCATGCGAACGAGCGGGAATTGTCGATCGAAGACACGGCCGAGGCCATCTGGGCGAGGCTTCGATTCTCAACTTGGGTATTGGACATTGCCGTGAGCCCCGCTGGGAGTCCCTGCGGCACTCCTGTGGTGAGGACGGCGCTGATCAACGGTCGGTTCTCGAAGACGACGGCCTGTGCTTCTCCGAGCGACACGTACGCATCGGCGATCCCGCCGAGCAAGGTCCTCCCGCTCACGGTACCCACCACGGTCAAGACGTTGCCCGACACCGCGAACCGTTGACCAACGTCGAGTCCCAGTCTTCGGTCGACGACTGCCTCGCCCTTGCCTCTAACCGGTCTCCCCGACACGAGCGGGGGAAGTCCGAGTCCCCCCGGGTCGTAGCCGACAAGCACGATGCTGCGTAGTCCATGGTCGACCGAGGCAGCCTGAGGAACGACGATCAACGGATCAGCCCGTTGCACGCCCGGCGAGCTCCTCACCGCCGCGGCGGTCGACGCCGGCAACGGCGTCAACGAGGAAATCCTCCCCGATGAGCCTTGGGCCACCACCCAAGCTTGCGAGCCCATCCCAGCGACCGTCTGATCGACCTCGACACCGAATCCAGCCGCCAGGCCGGCAAGAAGCAGCGTCATGGCGAAGATCAGCCCCGCCCCGATTACGGCGATCAAGAACTGACGAGCACGAAATCGCAGATCGTGCAGCGTGATCGCTAGCATGCGCGGCCATTCAGACTCCACACGCGAGCCCGTGCCTCCGCGTGCTCTTCTTGACCCTGGTCTTCGAGGGGCCGGTCCTCTCGGTGCCGTGCCATTGGACCTTGTTCACCGCGCTCTCGACAAACGCTGGATACGGGCCCGGGTACGCCCTGTCCTTGGCATTGGACGACCGGTTCCGCTCCAGCTCGGACGTACTTTAACGAAGCTCTTCTCCGCCCGATATCCCGAAAATTGACAAGGTTGGCGTGGTCAAGGGGCCACAACCGGCCTCTGGACCTGGGCGAGACATGCCCGGTCCCGACATGGCCGGGCAGCGCCCCTGACGGGTACGAGCCTGAAGGCCAGGTCGACGTGCGCGTCGTGGTCGATGCGACGGATTCCTGTCGCCTCGTGGCCAACCGCATGGACCCGGCCGATATTGCTACCGTCATCACCGGCGACGACGCTCTCGCACGGACTGCCTCACCGGAGCGACCAGCCTCGCGCTCGACTGACCACCGAACAGGGGGTATCCGTGGGCAAGTGGACCCGCGCCGAGTTGCAACGGGCGCACGACAATTATCTGGCCGTGGCGAACGAATCGGGTCGGAGTGGTGACTGGCAACCATGGGCTGAGCTGTTCACCGAAGATGCTGAGTACATCGAGCACCTCTTCGGTCGTTTCGTCGGGCGAGCGCAGATCCTCGAGTGGATCTCGACGACGATGGCGCAGTGGCCGAACAATGAGATGACGATGTTCCCCCATGACTGGTGCGTCTGCGACGAAGAACGTGGCTGGTGGATATGTCAGATCGAGAATCGCTTCAACGACCCCGGAGACGGCGAGGTCTACCAGTCCGCGAACATCACGATCCTCAAGTACGCGGGAGACATGCGGTTCTCCTCGGAAGAGGATGTGTACAACCCGGCCAACTTCGCTCCCGCCGTCAAGGACTGGATGGCGGCGAAGAAGGCGCACTCCGATGCCGAGTCGGCCTAGAGCCTTGCTCGCAAGAAGCAGGTGAGCACCTCCGATCAGAGCGAGTCAGGGCCCTTCGGTACCGAGGTCGTCCGCACACCGGACGAGCGCTTTGCAGGTCTGAGCGACTTCCCGTTCCGGCCGAACTATGTCTCGGTGCGGGCCAAGGGCGTCGACCCGCTGCGCATGCATTACGTCGACACCGGCCCCCGGGGTGCTCCCGTAGTGCTCCTCCTGCACGGTCAGCCCACGTGGTCCTATCTGTACCGCAAGGTGATACCGGTGTTGGCACAGAGAGGACTGCGCGCCGTGGCTCCCGACAACGTGGGGTTCGGTCGCTCCGACAAGCCCACTGACCGCACCACCTACACCTATCGACGCCATGTCGAATGGATGACGAGCTTCGTCGATGAGCTCGACGTGAGTGAGGTCACCCTGGTGGTCCAGGACTGGGGCGGGCCTATCGGGTTGAGCACGCTCGGCGCGATCCCCGATCGATTCGCCCGGGTGGTGGCGTCGAACACCGTGCTCCATACCTCGGACCCGACGCTCGACGGCAAGCTGACCTGGGCCAACCATGCACTCGGCGACGGCCGCGTGGTGCTCGAGGAGTCCCTTGTCGACTACGTGCTGTACTGCATGCGAGCACCAGAGCTGGTGGCGAGCACGTTCCTCTACACCTCGTCGGGCGCTCTCCCCGCCGATGTGCTCGCCGCCTACGACGCCCCGTTTCCCGACCCGTCGTTCACCGCCGGTCTGCGCCAGATGACCGGGCTCATCCCATTGACCCGCAACGACCCCGGAGCGAAGATCGGGCGCGCCACCATGCAGTCGCTCGAGCACTGGGAACGGCCTTTCCTCACCGCCTACTCCGACGGCGACCCCGCCACGAAGGGGTGGGAGAGGGTGTTCCAGGAGCGGGTGCCCGGGGCGGCAGGTCGGTCCCACCCCACCATCGCCGGCGCGGGGCACTTCGTGCAGGAGGAGAGGGGCGAGGAGCTCGGGCGGATCGTGGCCGATTTCATCGAAGCGACCACGTCGCCGTCGTGACGGTCACGACCCCGCCAAGACGTCACGACCCCGCCAAGACGTCACGACCCCGCCGAGACGTCACGCCTCCAGGAAGTCGATGATCTCGGGCAGGGCGCGTCGGTCCTGCACGAAGAAGGCGTGGCCTCCTTCGTAGACGTGCAGTGTTGCACCGGGGACCCGGCTCGCGATCGCCTCGCTGTTGGCCAGGGGTGCGATCCCGTCGTACCGACCCGCCGCCACGAACGTCGGGCACGTGATGCGAGCGAGCCTGTCCCACACGTCGTGGTGCCGGCGCGCCCCGAGCTGTTCGGCCTCGCCTCGGCGGACCTGCTCGGAGACATCATCCGAACGCCGCCGCGCCATGGTTTCCACGAGCATGCGGTCTCCGGGATGCGTCGCCAGCCATGGTGCGGAGAACCGGGAGTCGAGGAGTGTCGTGGAGATCTCATCACGTCGCGACGGTGACAGCCCGGCCAGCTCGTGCAGGGGATACGACGATCCCCCTTCTCCACCCGGCGACGTGCACATGAGTGCGAGGCGCTCGACCCGGCCCGGAGCGGTCACAGCCAGTTCCTGGGCCACCATGCCGCCGAAGCTCACCCCTACGACGCGACAGGCGCTCCACCCGATGGCGTCGATGAGCCCGAGCGCGTCAGCTGCGTACTCCGCCATCGTGTACGGGCCCCGAGGCACGGCACTGCGACCCAGGCCGCGCTGGTCGTGGGCGAGCACGTCCATGTGGCCGGCCATCACTTCGAGGAGCGGAGCGATCGTGGCGAGCGTGGATCCCGACCCGTTCAGGAACAACACCGGCGGCCCGTGGCCGGCACGTTCGTAGTACAGGTCGATGCCGTTGACCACGATGGTGGGCATCGGCGTGGCGACCGGTTACGACCGGCGATGGCCGTGACGGAACACGGGTCCGGTCAGCCGGGGTGTCGAACTACGATCCGGCGCTCTCGCCCAGTCCGCGCTGGCGCAGCTCGTTCTCCCGCCGTTGGAGTTGCGCCTGCATCATGCGCAGCCGCGCCAGTTCCTCGCGCTCGCGGACGACGGGGTGCAGATGGTCCAGCGACGACATGTCGAGCTCCGAAGCCACCATGCTCGCGCCCCGTCCGCGCCCCTCGATGCTCACGATCCGTTGGCTCTGGATGCGGGGCCGGCCGAAGGCCAACCACAAGATGGACCCGATGTCGGGGATGAGCAGGACGATGACGAACCACGCGATCTTCGGGAGGTTGCGGACCAACCCGTCGTGGGTCGTGACCACGTCATAGAGGCAATAGATCCATACAAAGACGAGCGCAATCCCAATGACGCCAGCGACGATGTCCGGCATGGCCTGTCCCTCCTCGATGCCCGGTGCTCGGGGCCTGCGACGGGCCTACCGTAGCGTGGGGATGGGAAGGGTGCTCTGGGCGTATCCGCCCTGAGCCTCAGGAGCGGTCCCGGGTGTCCGACACGCCTTTGCCGGCAACCAGGGCGCTGAGGCGCTCGAGGGTCCGCTCCATGTCACGGCGCGTCTTGCCCGAGTAGATGTCCCCGAGCTTGAGCAGGACCCGCTGGTGGTCGGCGGTGATGTCCCAGCTCTCGCGCACCAGGGTCCCCCCGTCGACCGGGGTCAGCTCGTAACGCCAGACCCTGCCCGCCACAATCTTGCCCATGAAGCCTGCGGGCCCGGTCTTCCACGCGATCAGTCGATTGTCCTCAAACTCGACCACCTTGTTCACCGTCGAGTACGAGACGAGCATCTTCATCCCCATGCCGAAAGTCGTCCCGAGGGCGAGACGCTGCGGGGCGGCCTCGTTGGCACCTTGGAGCATGCCCGAGCCGTCGATGAGGTGGTGCCGGCTGACGTCGGCCAGGACGTCGAAGACGACGTCGGGCGCGGCCGGGACGACCCGTTCAACTGTGAGGATATACCCCTTCATGACAACGTCACCGCTCTTTCATCGTGTTCTGGCGCCGCGTCGGTACCGACGTCGGGCTCGGGCGCGCTCAATGCTCGATCTCGACGGGCGTACCGGGGACCACCTGCTGTGCCAACGTCGTGATTGCGCTGTTGGGAAGCCGGACACATCCGTGGCTGGCGTAGGAGCCGATGACCCAGGGCTCGTTCGTCCCGTGGATGCCCACCTGGCCGGGTCCGCCGTCGAAGCTGTAGTAGGTGTTCGAGAAGGCCGACGTGCCCATCGCATACGGACCGTAGACATTGTTGGGGTCGGTGAGCTTCACGATGTAGGCCACGAAGAACGACCCGGTCGGCGTGGGTGAGCTCGGCGCCCCCGGTGCCACCTCGGTCGTGAACACGGGGGCGTTGTCGTGGTAGAGGGTGAGCTTGCGGGCGGAGAGGCTGACCACGATGTGGTCGGTGACGAACGAGGTGGTGACGTCCGCGCTCGGTATCCACCTCGTCGTCTCGTTGGGCCGCACCGGGATGTAGGCCTGCACCCAGCCGGGTTGGTACCCGGTGACGAGCAGGGTCACGGTGGCACCCAGGTAGTTCGGATTGGCCAGCGTGCTCGACGGCTTGGCGGCGCCGGGTGTCGTGTACAGGGGCAGCGTGCGGACCGTCGCCGTGGCGATCACCGACGGATCCGTCACGTTCGACGGGACGCTGTTCAGGAGCGGAGCCACCGCGGGCACGACCGAAGTCCTCCATGTGCTGGGGGCCGGTCCGGACGGCGCGTCCACGTTGATGTCCGAGGTGGTGGTGGGCGCCGGAGGGATGATGACCGGCGCCGCGGCCTCGGGGATCACGACGGGGGCCACGTTGTGGTGCCGGGCCGCCTTGGTGGCCACATGAGGCGCGGCAGCCCGGTGCGGAGCGGGGCCCGTGCTCACCGCGAGGCCCAGCGCCACGGCGGCACCTCCGGTCGCGATCGACGCCACGGCGATCACCAGAAGGAGGGAGCTCGAACCACCGACCGGCCGTCGAAGCCACCGTCGAACCGGCGCGGTGGGGGGTGGTGACCAGGGGATCAACCAAATTGGCTCTGTGTTCCGCGGTGGTGGCCTTCGGCGGAAACGCATCCCAAGCAGCGTACCTGGGTCCCGTGTCTTGTAGCCCTCGGCCCCCTCGTGTGCTGCGGTGTTTTCGGGCACCCTCGAAGGGCGCCGCAACGATCAGTCTGCGGGCACCTGACCCTGGATGTGACGGAACGTCGTGGGGTCGAAGATCGCGGCCAGGACACCGAGGCGGGTGCCCGCCGCCGCGGCCCGATTGTCGAGCAGGTACCCGTCCTCACCCATGGCCCTCCGCCGGGGCCAGGTCACCGGACACCTCGTAGAAGAGTTCGGCCCAGCGCTTGACGATGCCGCCGCTCGATCGGTCCCAGCCGGCGCGCTCCGCGCCGGCCGCGGTCGAGTCACCGCGCCGATAGGAATCGAGCGCGTCCAGGCTCGAGAACCCCTGCTCCCACAGATGCGTCCATCGGGGTGGGCCCATCACGGGAGTGACACCGTCGAACCAGGCCGCGCCCATCGAGTTCGCGGCCATGACCGAGACCGCCATGTCGGGGACTTCCTCCCGGGCTTGCTCGAGCGTTTCACGCAAGCGGGCCACGTCGCCCTCCGAGGCCCCGGTGTCGAGCCGGAGGAGCACGAGCCGCCGGACACCGCTTCGCATCCGGTACGAGGGCGTGTCACAGGCGTAGCCGTAGAGCCCCGCTCCCAACGGCCCGTCGATGACGATCCGCTCTGGTGAGTCCGGGAGCAGGTACCGGTCCACGACCACGGCATGGTACGGGTGCACCATGTAGCGGCGATACGCCTCGGGCGACGCGTAGGCGTGCTCCCACACGAGCTGGACGGGCGCCTCGGAGAGGTTCGTGCCGATGCCACAGTCGAGAACCTCGGGGATGAACCGTCCGCAACGGCGGCAGGCGGCTTCGAGGTCGCGCACTCGCGCTACCGGCGCATCGGGGCGCAGCGCGTAGACCTCGAAGCGCCGGAGCATCACGACGACAGCCTCACCATGACACCATCACGACGACAGCCTCACGACGACAGCATCACGACGACAGCATCACGACGACAAGGAGAGCGTCGCAGGAATGAAGAACCGGCGGGTCCCGCCCACCCTGAGCGAGGCTGCCGTGCTCCCGTACTCGTGGTAGCGGGGATCGAGCACCAGGTTCTTGCGGATCTCGTTCCAGTGCACGAAGTCGTCGAAGGCCCAGACCACCTGGATGTGTATCCGCTCGCCGACCTCGCTCGACGTCGTCGCGGCGGAGACGAAGGTCGCACCGGCGTCGGTCATGATTGCCATCCCCATGGTCCGGACGAGGTCGAGGTAGCCCTCCACATGGTCGGGCTCGACCTCGACGGTGTCGACGAGGTGCATCACCGCCGGTCGCGCCCCACGGTCCCTCCCGGTCTCACGGTCACGGCCTCAGCTGGGGTCGCCGACGACCCACGCCAGCCCACCCTGGAGGTGCCGGAGATAGTCGGGGGTCTCCCACGCGCCGGGGAAGTGTCCGAGCGCGCTGTAGAACACACGGCCGCGCCCCTCGGCGAAGCACCATGCCAGAGGGAAGCCGATCGACGGTCGCCGCGCGTTGGGGACACTCATGTCGAGTTGGCCGTCCGCCACGCGCAGCAGGACCCGGGCGTCGGGGCGGAGGTCGCGGAACAGGTACACCTCGTCGCGCCACCGCCACACGGCCCCGAGATGCCGCGTACTCGGGTGGTCGACGTCGACATCGATGTCGAAGGTCTCGGTCCACGGGTGCCCGTCGAACCGAGCTCCGATGAGCGACCCGTACTCCTCCCACGACGTGCAGGCGTCGGTGGCGGCATGGACGCCGAGGATCCCGAGGCGGCCCGAGCGCACACCGTCGGTGATTGCGGCGCGCTGCGCGTCGGTCCACGGGGTCTCCCCGATGGTGAACAGCGCCAGGACACCACCGCTCGCCAGCGCGGCCGGATCGACGTCGGGGACAGCATCGACGCGCACCGCCTCGAGCGAGGCCAGTTCGGCCAGCTCCGTCAGCGCCACCGCTGCCTGGGGCAGGACGCCGTGGACACCGGCGGGCCCGCTCGGATACGGAGACACGTCGGTGACGATGAACATCGGCTGGGGGCTCACCGTCGTGGATGGTAGCGACCTCGATCTGGGCGGGCCGCCCTACGCCGTGATACCTCCGTCGACGGCCAGGACAGCACCGGTCGTGTAGGCGGACTCCTCCGACGCCAAGAAGGCGATGGCGGCGGCGACCTGGTCGGGAGTGCAGAAGCCCATCCGGCTCGTGATCCGGTAGATGTGTTTCATGTCTCCTCCCTCGGGAAGCTGGAAGCTCCCGAGAAGCGGGGTGTCTACTCCCCCCGGCGCCACGGCGTTGATCCGCACGCCCCGCCCCGCGTACTCGATGGCGAGGGCCTTGGTGAACATGATCACGCCACCCTTCGACGCCGCATACGCGGCGCTGTAGGCGGATCCCATGAGGCCCGCGGTCGACGCGATGTTGACGATGCTCCCGCCCGGAGGCTCGAGCATGTAGGCGAGCGCCGCCCTGGTCATGAGGAAGGTGCCGGTCAGGTTCACGCCGAGGATGCGCTCCCAGGTGGCGAGCGGCATCTCGGCGGTGTGGGCGAAGGTCCCGATGCCGGCCACGTTGCACAGGACCTCGGGCCGGCCGAGTGCGGAGGCGACCTCGCTCACGGTCTCGTTGACGACGGCCTCGTCGGTGACGTCGCAACGGTACGCAACCGCCTTGCCCCCGAGGATGGTGAGCGCCTCGACCGTCTCGTCGAGATTGTCGGGCACGACGTCGAGACAGGCCACCGAGGCTCCTTCCACCGCGAGGCGGATGGCTGTGGCCCGGCCGATGCCCGAGCCGGCACCGGTGACGATCGCTGTCTTGCCGTCGAAGCGTCGCGCCGGCGGCGTGACCACGGCGGGATCCGGGCTCACGAGGACCTCCTCTGGGTCGCTCCGGCCTGGTCGGCCCAGAGCATGTCGGTGTACGTATCGGTGCCGGGAATGGTCGGAATGAACGGGAGGGCGGCCACGACGCGGCCCTTCCCCGAGCTCTCCACCGCCTGGCGGTGCGCGGTGATGACCGAGTCCCACGCCTCTTGGGGTGCGGTGTCGAGGAACCACAGGGTCAGCTGACGCCGGTCGTCGGACTCCGAACGGGGCACGTCCCCGGGCGCGTCGATGAGCAGCGGCAAGGGGTCCGCCCCGATCACGAGCCGGGCCGCGGTCCCCGGCAGCAGGCTGGGAAGGTGCTCGTCGCGTATCCACCGCTCGTAGTCCGCCGCGTCGAGGCCCTCGGCGCGATCGGTGAACACGGCCACGAGCCCGGCCGAAGGGTGGTCGAGGGCGAGCTCGGCGGGAAGCCCGTCGACCTCGCGCGGGCGCTCCCAGGCGTAGCGGTACAGCAGGGTGTGGACATGGTCGCGTTCGTTGAACATGCGACCCGCCTTGTGCAGGGCCTTGACCTGGTCGACCGCCCAGCGGTTCCACGTGTCGTGATACCCGTCGAGGACCCAGTACACCGAGAGAAAGCTGCCGCGATCGGGCTCGCCGGTGATGCTCGAGGAGTCGGGGTCACGCAGCGCCTTGAGCTCGGCCGTGGCCACGAAGCGCTTCCCCGCGAATTGATACGGACCGATCATGCAACCGGCATAGAAGTGGTCCCGCTCGTACCAGCGGTTGTACGCCACCTCGTGGCCGCGCCGAGGCTCGACCAGGGTGACGAGCATCGACCCCAACTTGATCGGCTCGGCGCCGGCGACGATGGGGTGCTGGCGGGGGGGACGTTCGCCGGCCGGCTTGGCCGGGGCGTCGCCCTTCGCTCCCGGGTCCTTGGTCTCGGTCATGTGCTCACTCGCTCCTTCATTCGCCTGGTCTCGAGCTCGGCAGCGCGCGCCGCCAGCTCTCGTTTGTCGATCTTGGCCATCGGTGTCACCGGCAGGTCCACCACGATGTGGAGCCGGTCGGGTCCTTTGTAGTCGGCGAGCCGCTCCCGACATCCGGCCCGGAGGTCGTCGAGACGGGGGGCAGCGGTGGGCGAAAGCGGGACGACGAAGGCCACGCCGATCTCTCCGAGGACGGGGTCGGGCGCCCCCACCACCGCCACCTGGGCGACACCGGGCAGCTCGCCCAGCACCGCCTCGACCTCGGCGGGGTACACGTTGTACCCGCCGCGGATGTACATCTCCGACACCCGGCCCGCCAGTTTGAGGTTGCCGTCGTCACCGACGGAACCCAGATCACCGGTGGTGATCCAGCCCTCGGCGTCGAGCACGGTGGCGGTGGCGGCCGGGTCGAGGAGCACGCCCGAAGCAAGGTCGCCCACGTACCCCCGCAACACCGCCGCGGACCGCAGCCTGACCCGCCCCACCTTCCCCGACGGCACGGGACGACCGACCTCGTCTACGACTTCGAGCTCCACGCCCGGCACCGGTCGACCGACAGTCGTCGCCACCACCTCGTCGTCGTCCTCGGGTTGCGTCCCGGTGCCGAGCGAGGACTCGGTCGAGGTGTAGCGAACCACGACCGGACACCCCAGTCGTTCCCGCATGGCCCGGACCAGCTCGGGCGGGACGCGCGACGCCCCGGTCCCGGCGATCCTGAGGCTCGACAGGTCTGCTGCGTCGAGATCGTCGTGCGCGAGCATCAAGGCCCACTGCGTCGGCACGCCCTGCCCGACGGTGACGCGCTCGCTCGTGAGCAACTCGATGGCCGATGCGGCTGTCCACGGCTGGGGGGTGATCACCGTGGTGACGCCGTGGGCGATCTCGTCCCAGGCGCGGGTCATATAGCCGACATGAGGAAACGGCAACGGCGACAACCGGCGGTCCCCCGGGTGCGAGAGCACGTCGGTGCCCGCCGCCACGGCCTCGAGGTTGGCGTGGTCGAACACCGCACCCTTCGGCACGCCGGTCGATCCGCTGGTCCACACGATGGCGACCGGGTCATGCGCTTCGAGCGCGCACGCAGGAGGGACACCGTGCTCCCAGGCGTCGGCGAGCGCCTGATGCGCCAGCACCGTGCCCGAGCCGGGGGGCACCGAGTCGGTGGCGACGACCTCGGTGTCGACCACGGTCACCACGGGATGCACGCGGGCGGTGATCGAAGCTTGTTCGGCCGCGCCCATGCGAAGGTTCACGCCCGTCGTGATGGCGCCGATCCGGGCCGCGGCCTGGTAGCAGACGGCGTAGTCGATCGACGACGGCAGCAACAGGCAGACGACGTCACCCTTGGTCACGCCCAAAGAGCTGAACAGCCCGGCCACGGCCGCCGAAGCGGCTTCCCACCCCGCGAAGCTGAGGCGCCTGCGCCCGTCGGTGCCGGCCGGCACGAGGGCGCTGGCTCCCGGCCCCGCCATCTCGACATACGCCTCGACCTCGGCGTTCGCGTCCGCGGCAGCTCGAAGGACGTCGGTGATGCTGACGTGCTCCCCCCGGATCTGACGCACCGTCATAGAGGCGTCGATGGTAACAGGACGGCATCAGCGGTCCCCAGTGCCATCGTCCCCAGTGCCATCGTCCCCAGTGCCATCGTTCCCAGTGCCATCGTTCCCAGTGCCATCGTTCCCAGTGCCATCGTTCCCAGTGCCATCACACAGGCCTGTCGCCATCACCCAGGGTGCCGTGGATCGGGCGCCCCTCCCTCGAGAGGCGACCCCGGACACGTTTGTGGCCATGATTGGGGTGTGACCGGGATCGAGGTGCGCGCCCTGCGCAAGAACGAGCATCGGGCGGCGGCCGGCGTGGCGTCGCGCGCGCTGGCGGACTCCCCCACCGCGGTGGCCATCTACGGCGAGGACCCCCTCCACGGACTGGCCGGGCTCTACGGGGAGCTCACGCCGTTCTTCGGGCTGCTCCCGTCCCCGCAGATGACGGTGCTCACCGGGGACTGCGTGATCGCGGCGGCGGGGATGGCCCCCCCGGGGGGATGCATCGGTTCGTTCGTGACCGCCGACGGATTCGAGCTCGGCGGGACACCCCCGCCCGAGATCGGTGACCCCGCCCGGGCCTACGTCTTTTGGGCGCACTGGGCCCAGGCCGACCTCGCCGAGGAGCATTGGCACCTGGGCCCCGTCGGCGTCGAGCCCGGGTTCCAGGGTCGCGGCATCGGCGGCGCGCTGATGCGGGCGGTGTGCGCGTGGCTCGACGAGGGCGGGCGGCTGGCCTGGCTCGAGACCGACAAAGAACGCAACGTCCGCTTCTACTCGGCCCTGGGCTTCGAGGTCGCCTCCACCGCCACGGTGCTCGGCGTCGACACGTGGTACATGCGACGGGACCCCCGATCGTGAAGCCCGAGCGCGTCCATCTCGTCGACGGGACCTACGAGCTGTTCCGTCACTTCTACGGCGCCCCGCCGAGGGCGAGCTCCGAAGGCGGCGAGGTCGGCGCGGTACGGGGGGTGGTGCAGTCGGTGCTCACGATGCTCGGAGCCGGCACGACACACATCGGCGTGGCCACCGACCACGTCGTCGAGTCGTTCCGCAACGACTTGTGGCCCGGGTACAAGACCGGGGAGGGTGTCGACAGGGTTCTCATGGCCCAGTTCCCTCTCCTGGAAGCGGCGCTCGTCGCCATGGGCGTCGTGGTGTGGCCCATGGTGGAGCTCGAAGCCGACGACGCGCTGGCATCGGCCGCAGCCGTAGCCGCCGACGACCGACGTGTCGACCAGGTGGTCATCTGCACACCCGACAAGGACCTCGCCCAGTGCGTACGGGGAAGCCACGTCGTGCAGCTCGACCGGCGCAAGGACGTGATCACTGACGAGGACGCGGTGCGGGCCCGCTACGGCATCGGGCCTCTGTCGATCCCCGACTGGCTCGCCCTCGTGGGCGACAGCGCCGACGGGTTCCCCGGCCTCCCGGGGTGGGGCAAGCAGTCGGCGTCGACGGTCCTCGGGCGCTACGAGCATCTCGAGGCGATCCCCCCCGCCGTCGCCGACTGGGACCCCGCGCTGCGGCGCGCCGTGCGCAGTGCCCCCAAACTCGCCGAACGCCTGGCGTCGGACATGGGGCACGCCCTCTTGTTCCGCGACCTGGCGACGTTGCGCGTCGACCGCTCGCTGCTGGCGTCAGTGGACGACCTCGAATGGAATGGGCCGGGCGCCGACTTCGAGGACATGGCGCGCTTCCTGCGCGACCCGGCTCTGGCCGACCGCGCCGGCGCACTGGCGTCGCGGCGAAGAAGGCGGGGCTGAGCCCGGCGTCGTAAAAGCCCGCTACCGTGCGTCTATGAGCGCCGCCACATCACCCGAGGCCGCACCGACACACGACAGGGATCTCACGTTCCCCGAAGGATTCCTGTGGGGTGTGGCCACCTCCTCCCACCAGATCGAGGGCGGCGACGTCAACAACGACTGGTGGCAGTGGGAACACAACCCCGATTCGGGATGTGTCGCATCGAGCGGCGACGCGTGTGACTCGTTCCATCGCTGGCCCGAGGATGTCAGCCTCGTGTCGGATCTTGGCCTGGGCGCGTACCGCTTCTCGTTGGAATGGAGCCGGATCGAGCCCGCCGAGGGAGAGTTCTCCACGGCTGCCCTCGACCACTACCGCCGCATGTGCGCGGCCTGTCACGAGCGCGGCGTCTCGCCCGTCGTCACCTTCCACCATTTCACGACGCCGCTCTGGCTCACCGATCGCGGCGGTTGGGAGGCTCCCGACGCGCCGGAACGCTTCGCCCGTTACGTCGAGCGCACCGTCGCCCATCTCGGCGATCTCATCGGATGGGCGTGCACCTTCAACGAACCGAACGTCGTCGCCGTGCTGGGCTATACCGTCGGCCTGTACCCGCCGGGTCTGAAGGACGAGTTCGTCCGCCACTTCGCGGTGAACGACGCCCTGGTGCGGGCCCACCGCCTGGCCGTGGACGCCCTTCGCTCTGGGCCGGGGGTGTTCCCCGTGGGCATCACCTTGTCGATGGAGGAGCTCGTGGCCGGCGAGGGAGGCCAAGGCACGCGCGACGCCGCCGAGCAGATCCTCGAGAACACCTTCCTCGACGGCACGGCCGGCGATGACTTCATCGGCGTGCAGTGTTACGAACGCACCGTCCTCGGCCCGACCGGGCCGCTCGAGCCGGAGCCCGGGACGCGCCTGACCCAGATGGGATACGAGTACTGGCCCCAGGTGGTGGAGTACACGGTGCGCCGGGCCGCCGCCTATACGGGCCTCCCCGTGGTGGTCACCGAGAACGGGCTCGCCACCGAAGACGACCCCGAGCGGATCGAGTTCATCGCAACCGCGCTCGAGGGACTGCACCGCTGCATCTCCGACGGGATCGACGTGCGCGGCTACTTCGTGTGGAGCCTCCTCGACAACTTCGAGTGGCACCTCGGATTCGGCCCCAAGCTCGGCATCTGCGCCGTCGACCCTCTCACATTCGAACGGCACCCCAAGCCCAGCGCGCACTGGTTCGGCGACGTCGCCAGGGCCAACACCCTGTCGGTGCCTGCCGGCTGAGTGGTGCCGGGGGGCGCGGCCTCCGGGCGCGGCCTGCGGGCGCGGCCTGCGGGCGCGGCCTGCTGGCGATCGTCGTACCATTGACATCGTGAAGGTGACATCGTGAAGGTGACCTCATGAAGGGAGACCGGGTCGAGGTCGTGGTGGACGTGGGTGACGGCGTGCAGCGCTTCGACATCCTGGCGACCCGCGCCGGACGACGCGTCGAGATCGCCAACTCACGCGGCTCGGTGGAAGTGACCGAAGTCACCCGCTCGGGGCGTGCCATCCGCACGGCACGCTTCATGGCGGCCCGGGTCGTCGCTGTCGTCGAACATCCCGCCGAGGACTCCGAGCGCTGAGGGGGGCCGCTCGGGACCCGGTGCGCGCGGTACTCCTGGACCTCGACGACACGCTCATCGAGGAGGAGGGCTTCGCGCGGTCCCAGCTCCGCGCCACGGCGGACCTTGTCGACGGCATCGACAAGAACACCTGGGACGAGGTGGTGATCAACGCGGCGCGGTCACTGTGGCGCAGCTCGAGGTACTACCCGGACTTCCTCGAGCTGGGCTTCGCGTCGTGGGAGGGACTCTGGGCGACCTTCGAGGGGGTCCATCCCCGTGTCGAAGGCGTTGCTTCGTGGGCGACGACCTATCGTCGTGCCGCCTGGCGGGCCGCGCTGGCGGCGGCCGGCCAGGACGGGCGACCGGTCGACGACCTCGTCGACGTCCTGGCCGAGCGCTACATCGAGGGCCAGCGATCGGGCCACCCCGTGCTCCCCGGCGCTCTCGAGCTCGTGGCGCGACTGGCGGCGGAGGTCCCATTGGCACTTGTCACGAACGGGCCGCCGGACATCCAGCGCCTCAAGATCCACCAAGCCGGGATCGGAGCTTCGCTCTCGGCGGTGGTGATCTCGGGCGAGATCGGGATCGGGAAGCCCGATCCTGCCGTTTTTCTCCGTGCGCTCGAGATCATCTGCGTGGCGCCCGAACACGCCGTGATGGTGGGCGACAGTTGGGATCGCGACATCGTCGGAGCCCTGTCGACGGGGATGCGAGCCGTCTGGATCAGCCACGGTCGAACAGCCCCGCGGTCCGATCCGCGCGTCTCGGTCGTGCACGGCCCGCCCGAGGTGGGGCTGCTGTGAACGACGCCCGGCTTCTGCCCACGACGCTCGGGTCCACCGGGCTCGCCGTCACCCGGATCGGCCTCGGCCTGGCCGCGTTGGGACGTCCCGCCTACATCACGCTCGGTCGCGACACGGATCTCGGATCCGATCGGGCGCGTTCCACCATGGAACAGCGGTGCCACGACATGCTCGACGCCGCTTACGCGGCCGGCATCGGCTACATAGACGCAGCCCGTTCGTATGGAAGGGCGGAGGAATTCCTGGCGTCGTGGTTGCGCGCACGTGCCATCGCACCTGATGCCCTCACGGTGGGCTCGAAGTGGGGATACCGGTACGTCGGTGGATGGGAGCTCTCCGCCACCGTGCACGAGACCAAGGACCACAGCCTGGCCATGTTCCGCGATCAATTGGCGCAAACCACGGCGCTGCTGGGTCCACATCTCGATCTCTACCAGGTTCACTCCGCCACCTTCGAGAGCGGCGTGCTCGATGACCATGCCGTGCTGCACGCCCTGGCCGAGTTGAGCGACAGCGGGATCGCTGTCGGGCTGACGGTGAGCGGAGCACGCCAGGGAGACGTCATTCGCCACGCCCTCGACCTGGGCGTCGACGGCGTGAACCCCTTCTCGACGGTCCAGGCCACGTGGAACGTTCTCGAGCCGTCGGTCGGCCCGGCACTCGAAGAAGCTCGCGCCCGGGGCTGGGGGGTTCTCGTGAAGGAGGTGCTCGCCAACGGGCGGCTCACGGAACGAGGAGGGGGTGACGCGAAGAGGGCGTTGGAGCACGTGGCGAACGGTCATGGGGCTTCGATCGACCAGGTGGCCCTGGGGGCTGTGCTCGGCCAGCCCTGGTCCGACGTGGTGCTGTCCGGCGCGGTGACACCCTCGCAGCTGACGTCCAACCTCGCCGCACTCGAGCTCTCGCTCACCGAAGAGGACCGGGACCGACTCGGCTCGATCGCCGAGGATCCGGCTGACTACTGGGTTCGACGAGGTGCTCTGCCCTGGAGCTGATCCCCCGGGATCGTGCTCAGGTGTTGATGCGCAGGCTGAGCTCGTCGAGTCGTCGTCCCATGGCGTCCGGCGTCATCCCGAACAGACAGGCGATGGCGCGGACGTCGCTCGAGCGGATGGTGATCAGCTGTCCGTTGAAGTCCTGGCGCTGCACCTGGATCATGCTCACGAACCGTCGGATGAGGTCGCGCTCGGGCCCACTGACGTCGCGCAACCGCGTGAGATCGATCGTCACGGTCTCGCTGTTCTGCCACGCCTGCGCGGCGGCGCGTTCCGGATGCACCGCACCCGGCGCGCCCGGACCGTCGGCGTCCTTCGACATCCACCACCGCGTGGCATCGGACTCGTGCGGCAACAACTGATCGACGCTGACGCTGTAGAGCTTGGCCAGACGCTGCAACCTCGACACCGAGACTGCTCGCTCGCCCCGTTCGTAGGCACCGAGCACCGAAGCCTTGAACTCCTGGTTCGAGGTGGCCTCGACAGCCTGCAGAGAGAGCCCCAGCTGGTTGCGGACGACCCTCAGCCGGGCTCCGACGGCGCGAATATAAGACTGGGCAGCCTGCGAGTATTCCTCGTCGGCGGATGTCGCCGTCTCGTCAGCCATCACCCGTGTTCCCCGCTCTCGGCAACGACGAGCCCCCAATCTGCTCCGGCCGCTCCGTTCGTACGCATCCTACGAAGTGGCGACACGTGAGCAGGGGATGGTAGTGGGTCGGTCTCGACCGTTACACCCACGCGGTACCTTCCATCCGTCGGTTCCCCGGTAGGGGGAGGCGTGAAACTGGCCTTTTGGCCTGCCGACGTAAAGCTCAATGTACGCAGAGGGTCGAAACTGACCCGCTACCCATGGGATACCCGTCGACCAGGGACGAAACCCTAGAGGACGCTAAGCCCCGTCACTCTGAGTGAGAGTGACGGCGGCCCACGCGTCCCAGGCATCCCAGGCCGACTCACTCAAGCGCGGGCGCACCCCACGCAGGAGCTCCAAGACGCCCGGTCCGACATCTGCACCCCAGGCAGGGTTGACCGTCACGATGTCAAGCTCGTTAGCGGCGGTGAGCTCGGCCAAGACGGCAGCGTCGAGTTCGGGTACGAGTGACGTCTTACCGGTGAAGCGGTCTCGGAACCGCAGCGGTCCCGGTGCGCACAGCTCGGGATAGACAGCTCCCCTGTCACAACTCGCGTAGAGGTACACCCACGCTTCGGCTCGTGGACCGATCCAGCCGGCCAGCACGTCGCGTTCGTCGAGATCGAGGAGCGACGCCGGGAAGCCGTCGGTGCCGTAGCAGGCGTGACAGAGTCCGGCCAGCTGCACGTCGTCGGGAGCTCCCCACCTCTCGAGGAGCGTCGCGACCCGACCGAGATGGTCCAGAAGTGTCCCGCCCGGGTGCTCGATCGCGCTCGCACCTCGTTCCACGAGCAACTCGACGAGCAACTCGACGAGCACAGGATGCTCCAGTCGTCCGGGGTCGACCGGGCGATCCGGTCGGGCACCGCTCATCGTCCCTCCCTCGGTCGCCGCAGGTGTCAGCGCCGAGGTCCAGGATGATGTCGGCGTCCCGAAGTGTCAAGGGCCGCCGTCAGGGCTCACAGCCGTCTCCCGCCAGTCGGTGTCGAGCTGGGATGGGAGCCGAATCGATCCGGAGCCGAGATCGAAAGCCTGGATCGCGATTCGGCACACGGTGGACACTACGAAGTACACCACGACGCCCGCCGGGAAGCGCACGTAGATCAGGACCGAGACCAAGGGGATGAGCCGCTGGAGCACCTTCACCTGCGTAGCGCCGCCGCTGTTCGACGTCCGTCGGTTTATCTGTCTCGTCTGGATCCACTGCACCGCGACTCCGACGAGTGCAAGCGCCGCATAGGGCAGATAGGCGGCCCACGATCCATGGGGGCTGAGGAGGCTCGAAGCCAGGTTGATCCCGAAGGCGTGCATCTGACCCGGATCCGCACGGAGACTCTTGGCGAGTTGGACTGAGTGACTGATGTACAGCGGTGCCGCCACCCTGCCATGGTCGATCGTGTGGGTCAGGCCCCGGATGACACCCAGGAGGACGACGAACACCGGAAACTGGAGCAGCAACGGAAGGAAACCGCCCAATGGGCTGACACCATGGTCGCGGTAGAGCTCCTGCATCGCTTCGTTGAGACGAAGACGATCTCCTTTGTACTTCTGTTGGAGCTTCTTGAGCTCGGGTTGCAGGCGCTGCATGGCCAATGCCGAGCGCGTCGCTTTGAGCGTCAGGGGCGCCGATACCGCCATCACCACGATGGTCAACAGCGTGATCGCCACCGCGTAATTGGGAACGAGTGCGTAGCACCCCGCCAGCAGCCAGGCCATGGCCTGGTAGAGAGGGGCAAAGATCCTTCCGAGGGTGCTCCCGAGTATGGGAAGCACCCCAACGACAAGTTGGGTAGACACAGGGTTCTCCTTTTGCGAGCCTGAGATGGTTGACAGAACGCAGCAGCCCCAAAGGGGCGCTGCGTCGTCAACGTCGAGGCTGGGAAAGAAGAACTAGGCGAGGGGTCGAGCCCGACCCCCAGGTGGGAAGCCATCCGTCGGCCTGGACGTGCCCGATCGAAGAAAGGACGAGCCCGGCACTGATACCGGGCGCCGACCAGCACGAGACCATGACGGTGATGCTGAGCTCGGCGACGAACGCCAGGGCGGTCACCGCCAAGGCCAGATCCGGCTGGATCAGCGCGGCACCTGCTCCCCACCTGTACAGCGTCGAGAACAGGACCCCGGCTAGCACCGTGACAAATCTTACCGGGCCACGGGCCGAAGGACCCCAACGCCACATCGGTCGAGTTTCGCCATCGATCTCGGCCGCTCGTCCCCTCATCGGGCACGCAAGCGTTGTCGTACAGTGGGCCACGTCGGACATCATTCGGGTCGGGCCACCCGACCACCCTCTTGCACCGGGGGGCACCACGCCATGACCACGTTCCCGTACCAGGACCGCTTCGACATCCACCGCCGGCTGCCCGAAGGGGGGAGGAGTCACGAGGAGATCCTCGGCGAGCTGGAGGTGATGGCGAAGGAAGAGGATGCCTTTTGGGAGACCGGGAAGTGCTCGGGGACGATGTACTGCGGCGATCACGACCACTACCACTTCCTGAACAACGCCTTCGGATTGTTCGCCCACGTCAACTCGCTCCAGCGCGACATGTGCCCGAGCTCGACCAAGTTCGAAGCCGAGATCATCGCCATGACCCTCGACCTCCTCCACGCCGAGGCGGTTGCGGGCTCGAGACCAGCCGGCCTCGTGACGACCGGGGGCACCGGGAGCATCGCCCACGCCATGCTGGCCTATCGAGAGCACGCCGCGCAGGAGCGAGGGACCACCAGACCCAACGTCGTCAAGCCCGAGACGGCCCACCCCGCCTTCGACAAGGCCTGCCACCTCTTCGGCATCGAGTTGCGCCGCGCTCCCGTCGACCCCGACACCACACTCGTCGATGTCGATTGGGTCGACAAGAACATCGATGACCAGACTGTCGCCATCATCGGGTCGGCGTGCAACTACGGCTACGGGACGGTCGATCCCATCGCCGAGCTCTCGGATGTGGCGCTGCGGCACGGAGTGGGCCTCCACGTCGACAGTTGCCTGGGGGGGTTCATCCTGCCTTTCGGCCAGGAGCTCGGATACGACATTCCCGTCTTCGACTACCGCGTGCCCGGTGTCACTTCGATGTCCGCCGACACCCACAAGTACGGCTACGCGTTGAAGGGCACATCGGTACTCACGTTTCGGGACCAGGCGCTGCGAAACTCCCAGTACTTCTTCCTCACCGACTGGAGCGGGGGGAAGTACTGCTCGCCGGGCATGGAGGGGTCGCGTTCAGGTGGGTTGCTGGCCGCCACGTGGGCCTCGATGGTGCATCTCGGACGCGAGGGATATCGCAACCATGCCCGGCGCATCTTCGAGACCGCCGCCACGATGCAAGACGCGGTGCGTTCGCATCCCGAGTTGCGCCTACGGGGCCGACCCACCTTCTTGTTCAGCTTCACCTCCGACGCCTTCGACGTGTACCACGTCAACGACTTCATGCGTCTGCGAGGGTGGCGGCTCAACGGCCAGCAGTACCCGAACGCCCTGCACATGGCGGTGACGCGACCTCAGACCCAAGCCGGCGTGGCGGAAGCCTTCGCCGTCGACCTCGCCGACGCCGTCCAGTACGCCCTCGAGCACAAAGACGAACCACCGCGTTCGGGGGCCATCTACGGCGGTGTCGCCGGCGGCATGACCGATGAGGCCGACACCTTCATCAAGGCCGTGATGGCCGACATGATGGACGGGTACCAGCAGGTCCCCGGGGAGGAGTGACCGCCCCACGCCACGAGCGTTTCGTCCTCGCCGTCGACCTGGGGTCGGGCGGCCCGAAGGTCGGACTCGTATCGCTGACGGGCGCGGTGTCATGGAGCGACCACGTCGCGCTCGCCACCCGGATGCTTCCCGGGGGCGGGGCGGTCCAGGACGCCGACGAATGGTGGCGTGTGATCGCCGACGCCAGCCGGCGGGCGATGGCGAGCGGAGCGGTCCGACCTGAACAGGTCGTGGCGGTGTCGTGCACCGGACAGTGGGCGAGCACGGTCCCCGTGGCCGAGGACGGTCGACCGGTGGGGGAATGTGTGATGTGGATGGACAGCCGGGGCGGGCCCCATACGCGCCGTGCCGTGGGCGGCCCAGTCTCGGGATATGCGCCGTTGGCGTTGTGGCGCTGGGTGCGACGCACCGGGGGCGCACCGTCCACGTCGGGGGCCGACCCGATTGGGCACATGCTGTACATCGAGCACGACGAGCCCGCGGTGGCGCAGCGGGCCCGGTGGTACATGGAGCCAGTCGACTACCTGTCGATGCGCTTCACCGGAGTGCCCGCCGCCTCCCACGCGTCGATGACCGCCGCGTGGCTGACGGACAACCGACGACCCGACCGACTCGTCTATGACCACGAGCTCGTGCGACGCGCCGGGGTCCCCATCGACAAGCTCCCTCCCCTCGTGCCGACCGGTTCGGTGGTGGGGGAGGTGAAGGCCGAGATCGCCAACGAGCTCGGGCTCCCGGGCGGTGTCGTGGTCGTGACAGGCACACCCGACCTCCACTCTGCCGCCGTAGGTTCGGGTGCCGTTCTCGACTACCAGACCCACCTCGTCATCAGCACGACCTCGTGGATCAGTTGCCCGGTTCCGATGAAGAAGACCGATGTCACCCACCAGATCGCCTCGGTGCCGGGTCTGGCACCCGGTCGGTACCTGGTCGCCGACAACCACGACACGGGCGGCCTCTGCCTGCAATGGCTGCGCGACAACGTGATCGGGATCGCCGACGGCCTCTTCGACGACCGCCCCGACATTGCACTCAGCTTCGATGCCATGACGGCCTTGGCGGCATCGGTGCCCGCGGGCAGCGGCGACGTCGTGTTCACCCCCTGGCTGGCCGGAGAACGGTCACCGGTGGACGACCGCAGAGCCCGGGCGGGTTTCCACAACCTGTCTCTGGGGACGACGCGGGCACATCTGGTCCGGGCCGTCCTCGAAGGAGTCGCCTACAACAGTCGGTGGCTCTTCGACGCGGTGGAGCGTTTCGCCAAACGCCGCCTCGACCCGCTGCGCGTGATCGGCGGCGGCGCCACGTCGGACCTGTGGTGCCAGATCCACGCTGACGTCATGGGTCGCACCATGGAACGCGTCGCCGAGCCCCTGCACGCCAACCTGCGCGGCGCTGCGATGTTCGCGGCCCTCGCGCTGGGTGAATTGGACTTCGAGGAGATCGACGGGCTCGTTCCCATCGACGACCGCTTCGAGCCCGAAGCCGCCCATGGCGCAATCTACGACCGGCTGTTTGCCGAGTTCCCCAAGCTGTATCGCAGCCAGAAACCGATGTTCGCCCGGCTCAACCGACCCCGAAACCAGCCGCAGCCGTCGCGACCATACTGATCCGATGACCACTTCGGGTCCGATGACGCGCCGGGTCCGATGACGCGCCGGGCGCGTACTCCGGGACGGTCGGGGGTCGCTCGCGGGCTGGTCGTGCTTGTGAGCGCGGTGGTGTTCGTCGACACCGTGTTCTTTACCGCGTTGACACCGCTGCTCCCGCACTACGTCCACAGCCTCGGCCTGTCCAAGGCGCAGGCCGGCATCCTGGTCGCGTCGTACCCCATCGGAACGCTTCTCGGCGCTGTGCCCGGCGGCATCCTCGCCAGCCGGCTCGGCGTCCGACCGGCCGTCGTGTTCGGGCTGGCGGCGATGAGCGTGGCCAGCTTCGTGTTCGGCTACGGGCACTCGCTGGCGGTGCTCGACACGGCCCGATTCGTCCAGGGTGTGGCCGGCGCGTGCACCTGGGCGGGAGGGCTCGCCTGGCTCGCCGCGGCAGCGAGCACCGAACGGCGTGGAGCCGCGCTCGGAACGGCCTTCGCGGCGGCGGTGGGAGGAGCTCTTATCGGGCCGGTCATCGGTGCCGTCGCCAGCCACGTGGGGACCGGGCCGGCGTTTTCGGCGGCCACGGTGGCGGGGGGCACCTTGATGATGGCCAGTCTTCTCGTACCCAAGCCGGTCGTCGGCACCCCTCAGACCCTTCGTAGCGCCCTTCCCGCGATCACCGAACCTGCGATCTCGGTGGGGATGTGGTTGACGTTCCTGGCCGGGCTCGCACTCGGAGTCATCGACGTGCTCGCTCCTCTCCGACTCAACCGGCTCGGTGCGGATGCACTCGTCATCGCCGGGATCTTCCTGGGAGCGGCCGGGGTCGAGGTGGTGCTCGCCCCACTGGTCGGCCGGCTGGCGGATCGACGCGGGCGAATGGCCCCGGTCCGCTTGTCGCTCACGGCGGCGATCGTCGTGAGCGTCCTTGCTCCTTGGCTGAGGCCCCTCGCGGTGCTCGGGGTCCTCCTGGTCGTCGGGCTCCCGGCGTTCGGGACGCTGTTCGTGCCGGCCGCGGCGATGATCGGGGACGGGGCTGATCGCCGCCAGCTCCATCACGGCTTGGCCTACGGCCTGGGCAATCTGGCCTGGGCGTCGGGCCAGGGGATCGCGGCCGCCGCCAGCGGTGCACTCGCCCAGGCGACGACCGACGCCGTCCCGTACCTCCTCATGGCCTCGACGTTGGCGGGCACGGCGTGGGTGCTCAGGCGGAGAGGCGACCAGGGCACAGACGACCGGGGCACAGAGAAGCTGGGCACGGAAGCGGTCGGGAGCGAGACTCGGGACGATCGTCCGCCGGAAAGCCATAGCCATGGAGGAGGAGAGCAGTGAAATTCCAGCCTGAGGAGCCCATCCTCCACCTGTCGATGCCGGTCCGGAACCTCGAGGAGTCCCGGCGCTTCTACGTCGAGGCCCTCGGCTGTGAGCCCGGACGCGCCGGGGACCGGTCGCTCGACGTGTTCTTCTTCGGCTGCCAGGTGACGCTCCACGAGCGACCGACCGAGGTGCTCTCCCCCGAGCAGCGGGGCGTCAGGCACTTCGGTGTGGCCCTGGCCGAGGACCGGTGGCGAGAGTTGGTCGACCGCCTCCGGAGCGAGGGCGCCCCCTTCGTGCGCGAGCCCACCACGGACTACGCCGACACCGTCCGTGAGCAGCGGAAGGCCATGGTGGCCGACCCCAGTGGCAACGCCATCGAGCTCAAGACCTACAAGGATCCGGGAGCCGCTCTGGCGGGGTGAGCGGAATCCGTGGCGCCTCTCGGGCGTTTGCTCTCATAGAGCGGCAAATCGGGAGGACACAGTGCCGGATGTCAACGACTTCAATACCCAGATCATCGAGGAGTTCCGCGCCAACGGCGGAAAGCTCGGCGGACCGTTCGAGGGCGCGCCGATGCTGTTGCTGCACCACAAGGGTGCCAAGAGCGGCACCGAACGAGTCAACCCCGTGATGTACCGGCCGGTGGGCGATTCGATCGCCGTCTTCGCGTCGAAGGGTGGAGCCCCGACCAACCCCGACTGGTATTACAACCTACGTGCCCATCCCGAGACCACGGTCGAGGTCGGCACCGAGACGATCCCGGTCGTCGCGCGCGTCCCGGACGACGCCGAGCGCGCGCCGATCTGGGAAGCCCACAAGCGCGACAATCCGGGTTTCGCCGACTACGAGAAGCAGACGTCGCGCCAGATCCCCGTCGTCATCCTCGAACGCGCCGGGTGACTGAAGGGGTCTGAGAGGTACGAGGGGACATCGAGGCCCACGAAGCTGCAGTGGGTCCCTTGGCCGCTGTCAAGAGACGTATCGATACTCGGCCCTCCGAACCACGTGATTTGCCGCTGATTGCCGACACAATCATTTGACGCGCCCGAGCGGGGCGCGTGATGATCTGCGCGGAACGAGTCGTTCGATCACGTGCAATCGACGCGATGACCGACAAGACCCCAGGGGGGCACCATGAAATTCACCCGCGCTGCCGCATCACTGTTCGTCGCCGCGCTCGTCGTGGGAAGCGTCGCCGCCAGTGGCGCTGGGGTCGCATGGGCCGATGGCAACGGCGGCTGGTCCCACGGCAACCATGGCCACCAAGGCGGCCCTGCAACGCTGTTCGTATCGCCATCCGGCCAGACGGGGAACTCTGACTGGTCGTGTGACAGCGCCGCCTATTCGACGATCGGGGCCGCCGTCAGCGCGGCCAGCCCGTGGGCGACCGTGGTGGTGTGCGGCGGCACGTACAACGAGCAGGTCGTCCTGAGCCAGCCCCTGACGCTCCAGGGGCGAGACGACGCCACCATCGACGAGGCAGGGGTGACGCCGGCGTTCTCGGTGCCGATGCCTCCGGGCCCGGCCGCCACGATCTACGCCGGCGTGGTGATCATCAGCTCCAACGTCACGATCCAAGACCTGACGATCAAGGACGCCATGGGTGAGGGGATCATCGCGGCAGGACTCACCGCGCCGATCGCGCACGTGGACATCCACGACGACCATGTCGTGAACAACGACTTGGGCGGGGGTGTCCCCGCCGCCTCGCCCTACTTCGAGTGTGCCGCCCAGGGCCAGGTCCCAGGCGACTGCGGTGAGGGGATCCACCTGATCGGGAACGTCGGCTGGTCCGAGGTGAGCGACAACTGGGTGAGCGGGAACTCCGGAGGGATCCTGCTGTCCGACGACATCGGGCCCACCCACGACAATGTGGTCGAGGGCAACACGGTGACCAAGAACCTGTCCGACTGCGGGATCACCCTGCCGGGTCACAATCCCAACGCGCTGAATGCCAGTGGCGTTCCCCAGCCGTCGGTCGCCGGTGTCTACAACAACCTCATCAAAGACAACCAGGTCACCGACAACGGCACCACGGGTGAGGGCGCGGGTGTCCTCTTCGCCAACGCCAGTGCCGGGACGGCGGTGTACAACAACTGGGTCGTCGGCAACTACATCGCCGGCAACGGGCTCTCGGGCGTGACGATGCACGCTCACACGCTTGCCCCGGGTACGTTCGAAGACCTGAGCGGCAACAACGTCGTGGACAACTGGATCGGCACGAACAACGTCGACGGTGACACACTCGACTCACCTCCCCCGCCCGCTCCGGCCGGGACCGAGGACCTCGTCACGACCGGGGTGCTGGTGTTCTCGGGCGGCGCACCCGTGACGACCCACGTCGCGGACAATCACATCTTCGGCGACGCGGTCGGGATCTGGCTGAGCGCGGCGGTCACCGCACACGGACTCGGCGACAACTCGTTCCACCACGTGACGACGCCCGTCTCGGCGAACAACTGACGGCTGACCGGCCCGCGCCGGAAGAGCTCGGGAACCGGGGGCGCTGAGCGCCCCCGGTTTCGCGTCCAGCCCGCGCCGAACGACGTCACTCGGTGCGACTCGGCATGCGGCGGCGACAGCCGACGCGGTCACGCCTCGGAAAACCCCGAAATTCGCCATCGCACCTCGTAGGCTGACGCTGATGACCGAGACGCTGTGGGTCGGAGGAGCGACGTCCACCGTCGATCTCGATATCCCTTCACTATGGGAGCCTCGGACCGACTCTCTCTCGACGGACCTCGGTCCCGCCCCGTTCCCGAGTCTCCGGATTCCTCGGAACACTCGGAAGGTTGCCTGTGTGGTCGACGCCGAGGACACCCCACTCTGGGAATCTCCCCCCGAATCTCCCCCCGAATCTCTGCCCGAATCTCTGCCCGAATCTCTGCCCGACGGGAACGCGACACGGCTCGACGGGGCATCGCTATGGGCACCTCTGGCCACGTCAGCTGCGGCCCCCATGGTCGACCTGGACCGGGTGGTGTGCCCCGACGGCGCACCGTTGTGGGAGCCACCGGTCAACGGGCATGCGAAGGACTTCGAGCTCGCACCTCTGTGGCAGGCACCGACCGAGGAGCTCGTGCTGGGCCTGGCAACTCAGCTCAAGCGCGTCATGCTCCCGACGGCCGACGAGGTGGAGGCACCCGGTGCGGCACCGTCGGGCGGTCTGTCGTTGGCGTCGGTCGGGCGCCTGGCCGTTCGTACCTATCTCGGAGCCCGGCGTGCGGCCGGCGACCCGCGCCTGACTGGGGTGCTGCGGGCCGCTCCGAGCGTGGCCTACTTCATCGTCAGGAGCAGGACCCGCAACGCCGGGGCCGCCCTCGACGACACCGTGGTGCCGGTTCGGGCCACCCCGGGTCTGGCACTGCAGGCCTACCTCGACGAGGTGCTCATCGCCGTCCTGCGGCACCCGGAGTTGCTGCCCAAGGCCAGTGACTGCACGTCGGCGGCCGCGGACATCGAGCGTCTCCGTGCCCTGTTCGCAAGGGAGGGCTGGCTCGATCGACCCGCCGGGTACCACCGTGACCCACCTCCACCCCACGACCTCGAAACCTGGAGCGAGCATCGGGGCGGGTTGGGCTTCGAACATGTCGCCTTCTCGAGCGGATGGGAGCCCAATCCGTTGGAGCCCGGCTGGGCCCGGTGGATGGGGCACGAGGCCAACCAGATCGTGCATGCCTCGGTGTCGCGGGTCCCGGGGCGCCACCACCGTTCCTGGTTGGTATGCGCGCACGGTCTCGGAATGGGCAACAACCCCGCCATGGACTTACGGGCGTTCCGCGCCTCGCAGCTCGCCCGCCGGGGCATCAACGTCGTCGTGCCCGTCCTGCCGTTGCACGGGCCGCGCGCCTCGGGCCGGGGTCGGGGCGAGGACCTCATGACCATCGACATGGTCGACAGCATGCACGGGGTGGCCCAGGCGGCGTGGGACGTGCGGCGCATCATCCGGTGGTTGCGCGAGGAGCAGGGTGCCGAGCAGGTGGGTGTCATCGGATACTCGCTCGGCGGGCTGGTGGCTTCGATCGTGGCCTCCCTCGAGGACGACCTGGCTTGTGTCATCGCAGGCATTCCCGTCGTCGACCTCCCCCATCTGGTTCGGCGCCACAGCCCACCCGATATCACCCGCCTGGCCGACACCAGTGGCGTGCTGGGGCCGGGCGCGGACGAGGTCCACCGTGTGGTGTCCCCGCTGGCGATGGATTGCAAGGTCCCGTTCGAACGACGTTTCATCTTCGCCGGTCTCGCCGACCGCATGTCGACCTTCGGCCACGCCCGTCGGCTCTGGCTGCATTGGGACCGACCGGCATTCGAGACCTACGCCGGTGGGCACGTCGGATTCTTCCTGTCACCGGGCGTGAAGCGATTCGTCGACGAAGCGCTTCGTCGCTCGTACACGAGCGCCGCCGCCGCCTGACCGGTGGCGGCCCAGCCGCCCCCGTGCCGCTGCGCCATCCGGTTTCAACGGCCCCGACTCTCTCGGGTGCCTCGGGCTCCCGGAGGGGACGCCCCGGTGGCACGCAGGGTACATTCGGGGCCTCCTGATCGCCGGGCTTGCCGCGCGGTCACGGAAAGGGGGACCTCATGGGGAAAGGCGCGCGCACGGGGCCACTCGGTCTCGGCGTTCTCGGCACCGGGAACATCGCCGATATGAACGTCGCCGGGTACCTCGAGCACCCCGACTGTGACGTGCTGGCGGTATGCGACGTCGATGCCGCGCTGGCCGAGGAGGCGGCCAAGCGCTGGGGCGTGCCACGGGCCTGTTCCCACATCGACGAGCTCCTGGGCGACGACGACATCGACGCCGTGGAGATCCTCACCCCGACGCACCTGCACTATGCCCACGTGAGAGCGGCGCTCGAGGCAGGCAAGCACGTCTCGGTGCAGAAGCCCATCACGAACTCGGTCGACGAGGCCTTCGAGCTCGGGCAGCTGGCCGATGATGCGGGGCTCACGCTCCGGGTGAGCGAGTGCTTCGTGCACTATCCCCCGCTCGAAAAAGCCAAGAATCTGATCTCCGAGGGAGCCATCGGCCGGCCCATCAGCGTGCGCATCCGCACCGTCGTCGGTCAGACCGACTCGGCGTTCCAGGCTGCCCTGCGCCCCGAGGGATACGGCTGGCGCCTCGACAAGCGCAGTCCCGGGGGTCACCTGTTCGACGACAATGTGCACAAGTACGCAATGGCCCTGTGGCTCGTCGAGCCCGACATCATCTCGGTCCAGGCCGTGGTCCGCCGTCGTGACATCTTCTTCGAGCCTTGCGCCATCATCTTCGAGTACGACGACCCGGACCTGCTCGGCACCATGGAGGTCCAGTACGCACGCGACATGTGGATGCGTTCGGGCTACTTCGGGGCCGACGAGTTCTTCGAGGTCCAAGGGGAAGAGGGGTTCCTGTGGGTGACCCGGGCCACGGGTGAGATGCTCGACCTCGCTCCCGTTGTGCTCTACCAGGGGAAGGACAACGCCCGGACCTTCACCGAGTTCGACCAGATCGACGCCGACTGGGCCACGGGATTCCGACGCTCCTCCGCGCACTTCGTCGAGGCCCTGCGATCGGGGTCACCCGCCGCCATGTCTGCGAACGACGCGGCCAAGGTCCTCCAGCTGTGCTTCGCGGTCTATCAGGCCTCTGACACCCGTCAGCCCGTCGACCCCCGAACCATCACCGGTTCGGTCACCCCAGCCGGATGGGCCGAATGGTGAGCGCCGACCGGTAACTCAGCAGCGGCACCGGTCGCGCCGCGGTGTCGACCGAGGGCGGGCTGAGGGAGCCCCGGGTCTGCGTTCAGGGAGATGCGGGCGCGTGTGGCGTCCGTTCCAGTCTCACGATGGGCAGCTCGCGTTGCACGGTGCGTGTGTACCCGCGCCACTGGCGGTTGTACGACACGGCTCGCGTGAGCATCGCCTCGCGCTCTGCGCCGGCGAGGGCGCGGGCCCGCACGGGCACCGATCGACCCGACACATGCACCACGGCGTCAGGGTCCGCGCTCAGGTTCATCCACCACGCCGGGGGGCGCTCACCCCCGTAGTTGGACGCGATCACCACGAACTCGGCGCCGTCGGGCATGTACAGCAGGACGACACTGCGACGTTGCCCCGAGCGACGTCCTCGGGTCTCGAGCACCAGGAACCGGAGTCGCGGCCCCGACCATGACGGCCACCCCCGGGTTCGCACCAGCAGACGCGTGTGCTGGCGGGCGAAGGCGCGGAAGAACCGCACTTGCAGGGTCTCTGACGCCACGAGCGCCACGCTAGCGGGCACATACCCGGCACTCTCCGCGTGGTTCCGGACCAAGGGCGGCTCGACTGCCGCCACGGGATCAGGGTGCGTGTGCAGTCACCGGCACAGCGCCAGCATGGTCCGCATTCCGCTCTCGATACCGCGACCGAGCACGTCGAGGTCCTCGGTCGTGTCCCAGTCCCCGGTGATCCCGAACGTGACCTGACCGTCGTAGGAGAAGATGGCCAGGCCGATGCGGACCTGGCCCGCCAGCGGGACGTACGGGTACGCCGTGACCATGCGCCGTCCCGCCACGTAGAGGGGAAGCTGGGGCCCGGGCACATTCGTCGTCACGGTGTTGATGTTTCGCTGGGCAACCCGGGTGGCGAGTCGCATCCCGAGCGCCAGGAGCATGGGCGGCGCGAATCCCGACAGCGAGGTCAACGCCTCCCCCGCCACCGCTTCCTTTGATTCTTTGAGTCCCGTCATCTGGAGTGTGATGGCGCGGAGGCGCTCGGCCGGGTCGTCGATCCCCACCGGGAGCGCGGCGAACATCGCCGAGACCTTGTTCTGCAGCGTGCCGTCGCCCACTGCCATGGCACCGGGGTTGCGGGCACGTACCGACACCGGCACGAGCGTGCGCACCACCCGCTCGACCGACTCCCCCCGGGAACGGAGCAATTCACGAAAGCCGTTGGTGATCGATGCCAGGACGACGTCGTTGAAGGCACCGCCCAGTCCCTTGCGCACCCGTTTGATGTCGTCCACGGTGGTCGCCGCCCACGCGTAGCGGCGGTGCGGGCCGAGGGGACCGTTGAGGCTGGAGATCGGTGTCGGTCGGATCAGGCCGGCCATCGACGACAACCCCCGCGCCACCTCTCCGGCCCGAGACAGTGCGTGACGCGGCACCCGGGTGCTCGCCCGCACCGCCCGGAGCTGTTCATAGGGGCTCCGAGCCAGGTCGGTCGCAGCCGCGAGGACGAGGCCCGCGCCGCTCGGCGCCGGGCGCGGAACCCAATCGTCGGCGACCGGAGGCGACGGCTGAGGGCTGGTGTCCATGATGACCGCCAGTAGGTCGGTCCCCGACACCCCGTCGACGAGGGCGTGATGGGTCTTCGAGAGCAGGGCCCACCGCCCGCCACCGAGACCCTCGACCATCCAGATCTCCCACAGAGGCTTGGAGCGGTCGAGCTGTTGCGCCATAACGCGGCCCACGAGGGCCCGCAACTCACCTTCGCCCCCAGGTGCGGGGAGCGCGGTGTGACGGAGGTGGTAGTCGATGTTGAAATGCTGGTCGTCCACCCACACGGGCCGTCCCATGTCGAGGGGCACGAAGCGGACGACCTGGCGGTACCGGGGGACGAGCGGGAGCTTGCCTCGGACCATGTTGACGACGTCGGAGTACTGGGGAACAGGCCCCTCGAAAATCCCGATCGCGGCGATGTGCATGTGGCTCACGTCGTCCTCGACATGCAGGAACGACGCATCGAGTGGGCTCAACCGGTCGAAGCTCACGGTCCACCTTCTTTCGCGTGCCGTTCCGTGCAGCATACGACCATGGCCGGGGTGACCCGGGGGTCACCTCCGAGGCCGGCGAGACCCGCTCGATCGCACCCGATCGCAACGCCCCGCCCCATCCCCTGGCCGGCCCAGACCCACCGCAGGTCGCGCCGCGCGGGCCGGCCCGGACCCCGTGTCGGCCGCGCCTCGCGGGCCCGCCTGGACCTCAGGCCGAGACCGGCTGATGGGGTCGATGCATCAAAGCCTGGGGAAATGCCCCGGGATTAGGCTGCCCGAAGCGGGCCGGTCGTCGACGGTCCGGGACCGAAACCTCGCAGGAGAGATCGGCCGATGACGGTTGATGACCAGGGGCTCACCGACGAACGCCGGGTCCCAGTTGGCCGTTCGGCATCGGAGATCCGGGCATCGCCGGCCACGCGGCGGATCAGATTCGATCGCAAGCGGGTGGGCGTCGGAGACCTCACGATGGCGGTCTCCAGCGTCGTCCTGATGGTCGGAATCTTCCTGCCGTGGTTCGAGTTCGGCGACACGGTCACGGGCTACTACAGCTTCAACGCTGCCGATCTGCGGACGTGGATGTACATCCCCTTCTTCGTGTCACTCGCCGCCACCGGGTCCGTCGTGGCGAAAGCGATTCGGACGCGGCCCTGGCCTCCTCGTCTTTCTTCGGTGATCCTGGTGGCGGCGTGCGGTGCCGACCTCGTGCTCACCGTGGGATGCTTCGTCAAGAGATCACCCGGGCTGAGTTGGGATTTCGGTGCGTATCTCAGTACCGTCGCCGCGGTTACCGCTCTTGCCGGTGCGATCATGAGTACCTTGGCCGCGTTGGCATTCCCCGGGGGCTCGAGGACCCACCGCAAGGGAGGCCGTACCGTCCCCCTCGACTGAGAACACCGCATCGAGAGGTGCAACCCTTCGCCCATCACAGGAGTCGCACAGTTTGTCAGGCTTTCCTCGGTACAAGTATTTCCAGCGAGGAGTCCACGATGTTCCATTACGGTCTCGGTAGGTTTCATCACCCCGTGTTTTCCGTGTTGGTCCTGGCATTTCTGGCGGCACTGGTGGTGCTGGCCGTGATCGCAGTGGTGCGGATATGGAGAAACCCCCATGCGCACCCTTTCGCCTCTCCGAGGGGGGCTCCGGTCGGTGCGCCGATGGATCCGGCCCTTGCCGAGTTACGGCTGCGGTACGCGCGGGGTGACATCACGTGGGAGGACTTCGCGCAACGTGCGGCCCGTCTGGGCTACCCGTTCCCGGGGGCGACGGGTCCGACGGACCCCGATCCCATCGGACCACCACCCGCGCCATAGCCATCCTCCGGGTTGGGACCCGCGTACGAACTCCCTGATCGACTCCAGAAACAACGACACCGTCTGCCACCGACCATCGGGCTCTCGAATTGCGGGCCGTGGCCAGCATCCGGGATGACGTTCCGAGGTGATTTGGGAAAAACCCCGGCCATGCGTTGCGCCGATCCAAGGAGGAGATCTAAGGAAGCGATCCAGGAAGGGAGCGTCCTGCTCACCCAACAGCACCAACGTCGGTGGTTGCGGGTCCGTTCCAGAGAGGCCGGCGAACGTTTCCGGGCAAGATATGAGCTCCTTTGCGATGCTCGCAACGAGATAGCGAGACGTGATGTGGCCACGCCTTCGTCGCCGGGGTGTGGGTACAGTCTCCATGCGATAAACGGGGAGGGGAAATGGAGACCGACTACCTCGTGATCGGTGCCGGCGCACTCGGGATGGGGTTCGTCGACACCCTGATTGAGCACTCCGACGCCGACGTCATCATCGTTGATCGGCGACACGGCCCCGGTGGCCACTGGCTGGACTCCTACCCCTTCGTGAGGCTGCACCAGCCATCCATGAACTATGGGGTGGATTCCACTCCGCTAGGTCAGAATCGGGTCGAGCTCGATGGGCCAGACGCAGGATTTTACGAGCGGGCGAGTGGAAAAGAGATCTGCGGCTATTACGACGAGATCATGCGTCACCGATTCCTGGCCTCCGGCCGGGTTCGGTTCTTCCCAATGTGCGATTACCTCGGGGATCGTCGATTCCGTTCCCGACTGACGGGCGTCGAGACCGAAGCAACGGTTCGACAGAGCGTCGTAGACGCGACATACATGGCTTCTCGCGTCCCTGCGACCGATTCCCCACCTTTCCAGGTGGACGACGGAGCGACATGCGTCCCGATCGGCGCACTCACGAGGGTCGTGACGCCCTCCGACGGTTATGTGATCATCGGCGCCGGCAAGACGGCCATGGACGGTGCGTGCTGGTTGCTGGACAACGGGACTTCACCGAATGACATCCGGTGGATCCGTCCGCGGGAGCCGTGGATGCTGAACCGCGCCTTCTTCCAACCCGGCGACGGGCTACAGACGACGTTCGGCGGGATCGTTCTGGAATTGGAAGCCGTGGTCGAGTGCGAGACGATCGAGAAGGTATTCGATCGGCTCGAAGAGCATCAGATCACAGTACGCCTCGATCCCTCGATCCAGCCTTCGATGCTCAAAGGCGCCACGGTGAGCCTCGGCGAGCTCGAACAGTTGCGACGCATCAACAGGGTGGTCCGATTGGGCCATGTCACGCAGATCGACTCGGAGAGAATCACCCTCGAGGAAGGCTCGGTCCCGACCGGTCCCGGACAACTGCACGTGCATTGCGCCTCGGCCGGCTTGAGCGACAACCCACCGAAGCCGATCTTCACAGAGGACACGATCGTCCTGCAGCCGATCACTCGTGTGAGCCTCAGCCTTTCGGCAGGGCTCATCGGTGTCGTCGAAGCATCAGGACGGCCGACGGCTGAGAAGAACCGGCTCTGCCCACCGAACATGTGGTTCGACACGCCCTTCGACTGGATGCGGCATCTGTTGACCGGGATGAGAAGCGAGCTGGAGTGGCGAGACGCTCCCGACGTCCAGGCATGGATGGAATCTTCCCGCCTGAATCTGATGAGGGGTCTTGATCAGAGCCCGGATAAAGCCATCCTGGCTGACCTGCAGAACAGGTTCTTGACGGCATTGTTCCCGGCTCTCGAAGCGTTCCAGGCGTTGACGGCGAACGCTGCGCCAGCCGAGCGCGCCAGGATGTTCGAGAGTGTGTAGCTGGGGACAACTGGCACCCTAGGCCAACGTTGCGATTAGTGCCGACCGTCTTCCTCCGGGGTCGAGCTTCACCCGCATGGCCCGATGATGGTGCGAGGGAGGCCTAACCGGCCCGCCCGTACATTCCGAGTGGTGGTTACGGCTGACACTGGGGTGCCCTGGCCGGCGATCACAACGCTGTCCACCCACTCGTCGATGTACCCCGGCGACGGCCCGGGATCGATCAGCCTGGATGATTGCGAGCGGTCCTTGGGCGAGCCGTCGGCCGATGACCGGGGGATGTACCCGGCATCAACACCTGTCATTCGGCAAGGGAGAGACTCGGGCTGAAAGGCCAGACCGACCCTTGGCCATGGAATGGCTCATGTGAGTAACCTATTCGGTATGGCCTTGTTCCTTGATCGACACAAGGCGCCTGGCGCAACCGCTGCCGACATCGCCGCCGCGCACACACTCGATCTCGCCGTTCAGGACAAATACAAAGTCCGCTACGTCACCTACTGGTTCGATGACACGGAAGGGACTGTGTTTTGTCTCGCCGAGGGGCCCGACCGAGAGTCCTTGGAAACTGTTCATCGGGAGGCGCACGGTCTGGTCGCCGACAACATCATCGAGGTGGGTGATGGGCCCATAAATGCGTTTCTTGGTGAGGTTCCCCGACACCCGGCAGGGGAGGCGTATGTCGAGTCTGCTGTTCGGGTAATTCTGTTCACCGACCTTTGTGACTCGACGCAACAAACGCAAGAATTGGGCGACGACGGGTTCATGGTGCTCATTCGCGATCACGACAAGATCGTGCGCGCCGCACTGCACACACAAGCAGGACGCGAGGTGAAGCATACGGGAGATGGGATCATGGCGTCGTTCACGTCCGTGTCGGCTGCCGTTGAGTCCGCCATCGACATTCAATGCTCTTTGCGCCAGAGAAACGAAGGCGCTGAGCGGCCCATTCACGTCCGCGTTGGCATCAGCGTCGGGGAGCCGGTTGCAGAAGGCGGCGACCTGTTCGGGGCCGCAGTTCAATTGTCGGCACGACTTTGCGCAGTGGCTTCTCCCGGTTGTATCGCCGTTTCGACGGCAGTGCGCGAGCTCTGTGTTGGGAAGCGCTTTGGCTTCGATTCGAAGGGCCCGCTCGACCTGAAAGGTTTCGCCGAGCCAGTGCCCGTCTTTGAGGTACATCTTCCTGCTGAATAGGTGAACGACTTGGCCAGGACGTTGATTGGTTGAGATTTCCACCGAAAAGTCGCAACACTCCGCCCGAAATGTCCAGATACGCCGATAACTCCGATAACGGCGCATCGAGCTAGTCGGGCAGGGTGGCCGAGGCCCGGCAACGAAACCGGTCGACGAGCGACCCATCGCTCACTATGGTTTGCCATCATCTTCGGGCAATTCGGGAGGTCGAAATGAAATTCGTCCAACTAATCGAGTTCAAGACCGGCGACATCGATGCGTTCAATCGGACCCTCGACGAGTGGCCCGCCAAGACCAGTGGCGTCCGAACGCCGAGCCGAGCGATCCAAGGCCGAGACCGGGACAGCGACCGCACATTCGTCCACATCGTCGAGTTTCCGTCCTATGAGGCGGCGATGGAGAACTCGAATCGGCCCGAGACGGCCGAGTTCGCCGCTCAGCTGGGCAAGCTCTGTGACGGCCCTCCAACGTTCCGCAATTTGGACGTCACCCGAGAAGAGGAGATGTAGTACCAGATCGCGCCATACGCGCATTGCATGTGCGGGTCCCGCTGGCCCGGTTCTGGAGACCGACCACGGCCGATCGTGTCCCGACCCATCGTGCCCACAAACCGGACGTGTGAGCCCCTCTTTTCGCACGGTGATTTGAGAAGGAGGCAGTGATGCCCGAGTTTCCCGCCATCACGCACGTGGCTCTGACAGTCAGCGACCTCGGCCGCAGTCGTCCTTGGTACCAGACGCTGTTCGGGTCCGATCCACTCATCGATGAAGACACCGGTCCCTTCCACCACGTCGTCTGGCTCATGGGAGGGACACTCGTCGGTATCCACCACTTCCCGGACTTAAAGAGCACGGAACCCTTCGACGAGCGTCGCCCGGGTTTGGACCATCTGGCCTTCGCGTGTGCCAACAGAACTGAGCTCGAGCAGTGGGAGCGCCGGCTGAACGAGCTCGGTGTCACAAACGGCGGAATCGTGGATGCGCCTTACGGCTCAGGCTTGTCATTCCGTGACCCCGACAACATCGCCCTCGAATTCTTCGCTCCACCCGGATAAGACAAGCGCGAAACCACCGTCCGGCAAGGGCAGATTTGTGGCCATCTTCGGGAGGTGACCCCGCCCCGCCAACATCGGCCTGGCGCGATCCCGAGTGGAACCGACCCGCAAGGTCAGATGATCAGATGACGTGGTAACGGAACAGCTCGAAACACCATTCCGCCAAGACTCCCGCGATCACGATCGGGCGCAGGATCCGCACGTTCCCCGGGCTCAGCCGTAGGACGACGGCGATGGCGGCGACAACCAGGAGCAGCCCGAGTGGTGCCACGCTCAGTCCGTCCCGGACGCGGCCACCGAGCGTGTCCCGGACCGACGTCGTCACACCGCAGAATGGACAAGGCACCCCGGTGAGCGTGCGCAACGGGCAGGGAAGCCCGACGCCGGCGGGCAGGTGGGCCAGCACGAGCCCTCCGGCCAGGAAGATCGCGGCCGGTTTCCGGACCCTCCGGACATCGATCTCGTACGGAGCGAGGGCGTTCACGACCCCGGTGGCATCAAGCTGAATTTCTGCGTCGGAACCCGGACGACCACGGTGCTCATGATCTTGTCCCCGAGGGTCTGCCGGCTCTTGTCCCACAAAGGAAAGAGCCACCCGACGTAGCAGATGATGCTGTCCACGATGTGGGCGATGGCCCGCACGACGCCGAGGCCGGGTCCTATCGGCTGCCCGGTGGTCTGGTTTATGCACTTGAGCCCGATGGTTCGCATCCCGGGCGACTGTCCCGTCTGCCCCACCTGCACGGCCAGCAGGATCGCGACCACGATCCCCGCCACGTCGGCCAAGAATCTGAAGACACCGCTCACCGCGACACCGAGGACGACGAGCGGCACCACCACGACGAGGGTCAGCGCCCAGTCGATCAACAAGCCAAGGGCGCGGGGCCCCCAGTCGGCCAGCACACCCTGAGGGGAGTAGGGCCCCGGGGCCGGCACGTACCCTCCTCCGGGGGGATATGCGCCCGGGTAGCCACCCGGAGGCGCGGGCGGATAACCACCAGGAGGCGCGGGCGGGTAACCCCCGGGTGGGGCGACACCACCGGGGGGCGGATACCCACCAGGAGGCGCGGGCGGGTAACCCCCGGGTGGGGCGACACCACCGGGGGGCGGATACCCACCTGGGGGCGGATACCCGCCGGGGGGCGGCGGGGGATAACCGCCCCCCATGTGCACTGTTCCGGGAGGCGGGGTGACGGCGCCAGGGAGCGGGAAGCTCGGAGGGGCAAACGGGGCGGGCACCCCCGGTGCACCTGACGGGCTCGCGACCTCGCTCGGAGCAGCCGTCGCCGGAGTGACCGAGACTGGTCTCCCACATCCCCGACAAGCCGTGTCCTCCGTTTGAAGTTGGCTTCCGCACTGCGAGCAGTAGTTCATGGTGCTCCTCAGTTTGAAGGTGCGGGTCAGTTTTGAAGGTGCGGGGCGACAATAACCCACCGTTGTTGAATCCTGGCGGAAAGAGCTCGTACCCTTCCCGCCCACACATCTGACGCGTCGCGCACGCCACGATGACCGACTGCGACCTCGTACAGTCTGTTGCGGTGGCAACGGATTCGGCTCTGAGCGACCGTCCCACGGTGCTCCCTCGGGCCTGGAGGTCGGCACTGGCTTTGACGATTCCCCTTGTGGTCGGGGTCGTCTCGATCTCCGGCTGCAGCGCGACGTCAGGACACGCCCACGCCACGACGGTGCAATCCACGACCACGACGACCACGACGACCCCGACGACCCCGACGACCCCGACGACCCCGACGACCCCGACGACCGGGGCGACCACGACGACCACGACGACCACGACATCCGAGGCGGCTCCCCACTCCCTGTCGGCCCTGCACGGCATGGTGGTGACGATCGATCCCGGTCACAACGGCGGCAACTTCTCGGACCCGAGTTACATCGGGACGTTGATCTGGAACGGGCGCGAGAACGAGACGTGCGACACGACCGGGACCGCGACCGCCAGTGGCTACACCGAGGCGCAGTTCAACTTCAATGTGGCGCAGGACCTGAAGACCGATCTCGAGGCCGAGGGAGCGTCGGTCGTCCTGACGCGGACGACCAACACCGGCGTCGGCCCGTGTGTGACGCAGAGGGCCGCCATCGGGAACAACGCCCACTCCGACGCGGCGATCTCGATCCATGCCGACGGGGGCCCGGCCGACGGCCGGGGATTCGCCGTCCTCGAACCCGTCGCGGACGGAGTGAACGACGCCATCATCACGCCGAGCCAGGAGTTGGGAGCCGACGTGCGCTCCTCGTTCCTCGCTCAGACGACGATGCCGATCAGCACCTACGACGGGACAGACGGTGTGGCGCCGAGAGACGACCTGGCCGGGTTGAACCTCTCGACGGTTCCCAAGGTGCTGATCGAGTGCGGCAACATGCGCAACGCCACGGACGCGGCCCTGCTGGTCTCACCGGCGTGGCAGGCGCAGGCGGCCCACGCCCTCAGCTCGGGCATCACCACCTTCCTGCTGTCGCGCCTGTTGTCGCACCCCTAGAGGATGAGCACCCCACGGGCCAACTTGCCGGCGTGCATGTCCTCCACGATCTCGCGGAAACCCTCGAGCGGTCGGGTCTCGGTCACGAGCTCGTCGAGCATCAGCTTGCCGCTCAGGTACAGCTCCACCATCAGGGGGATGTCATGGTGGGGACGAGAGGCGCCGTAGCGGCATCCGATCAGTCCCCTGTCGACATAGGCGAGGTTGTTGATGTCCACGCTCACCTCGCTGCCCCGGGGCGGGACCCCGATGGCGACGGCCGTGCCCCCCCAGTCGAGCGCGTCGATGGCGTTGCGCAGCACGGCGGGATGCCCCACGCAGTCGAATGCCCACGTGACACCACCGGGCCCGAGTGCCCGTGCCATCGACTTCGGCCCGTGGGGGACGATCTTCTTGATCTCTTCCACGGCGTCGGCCTTCGACGCGTCGACGAAATGGGTGGCCCCGAATTGCATGGCGAGGCCCTCTTTCGAGGCCATGGTGTCGACGGCCACGATGCGGCTGGCGGCCGACAGTCGCAGGGCCTGGATCACGTTCAGCCCCACTCCCCCCACGCCGAACACCGCGGACGTCTCCCCCGGGGCGACCTTGGCCCGGTTGAGGACCGACCCGACGCCGGTGAGCACGCCACAGCCGATGAGGCACGCCGAGGTGAAGGGCACGTCCTTCGAGATGGGGACGGCCTGGACCTCCTGGACGATCGTGTACTCGGCGAACACCGACGCGGCGGCGAAGTTCGACGCGGGCTCGCCGTCGTAGGTGAAGGGGGTCGACACGTTGCCGAGGCTGCGGATGCACATGGTGGGGTGCCCGGTGTTGCAGGCCCGGCACGTCCCGCAGCTCGCCAGGGTGGCGATGACGACGTGGTCGCCGGGCTTGACCGAGCGCACCGCGGAGCCCACGGAGTCCACGATGCCGGCGCCCTCGTGCCCCAGCACCGACGGCGCCTTCCAGGGGATGGTGCCGTCGAGCACCGACAGGTCGGAGTGACAGACGCCCGCCGCGATGATCTTCACCTTGACCTCGGTGGGGCCCGGATCACCGATGCCGAGCTTGTCGGTGACCTCGGCGTCCTCACCGGTGTAGACGATCCCTCGCATCAGGCTCCCTTCACAGGTCGTTGCGCGAAACGTTCGCGCAGCTCGATCTTCAGTACCTTGCCACTGGCGTTGGTGGGCAGGGCGTCGACCACCTCGACGTGGCGCGGCACCTTGTAATTGGCCATCTGGTCCCGAGACCACGCCACGAGATCGTCGCCGAGCCCGGCCACCTCGGTGCCGGGCCGGACCACGACGAACGCAGCGCCCACCTCGCCCATGCGCCCGTCGGGCACGCCGATCACCGCCACCTGGGTCACGGCGGGGTGGCGCAGCAGCGCGCCCTCGATCTCGGCCGGATAGGCGTTGAAGCCGCCCACGATGAACATGTCCTTCTTGCGGTCGGTGATGCGGACGTTGCCGGCGTCGTCCATGACCCCGATGTCGCCGGTGTGCAACCATCCGCCGGCGTCGATGGCCTCCGCCGTGGCGTCGGGGTCCTCGAAGTAGCCCGCCACCACCGTGTAGCCGCGCACCACGATCTCGCCCGGCTCCCCGCGCGACAGCTCGACCCCCTTGTCGTCGATCACACGCACCTCCAGGCCGGGAATGGCACGCCCCGAGGTCTGCGCGATGGTGTGCGGATCGTCGCCGCGGCGGCACATGGTGACGGTCCCGGTGGACTCGGTGAGCCCGTAGGCGGTGAGGACGGTGGAGAAGGTGAGCTCGCTGCGCATGCGCTGCACGAGCTCGACCGGGACCACCGCCGCTCCCGTGACCGCCAGACGCAGGCTCGACAGGTCGTACTGGTCGCGCCGGGGGTGGTCGAGGATCGACTGGTAGAGGGTGGGCGGCCCCGGGAGCACGGTGATGCGCTCCGTGGCGACCGTGGCGAGCACCTTGTCCACGTCGAAGACGGGCTCGGGAACGATGGTGGCACCCTGCATGAGACAGGCGATGATGCCGGCCTTGTACCCGAAGGTGTGGAAGAACGGGTTGACGACAAGGTAACGGTCCCCTTCGGCCAGGCCCACGATCGAGGCCCACGTGGCGAAGGTACGCAGCGTCTGGGCATGCGTCGTCATCGCACCCTTGGGACGGCCCGTCGTGCCCGAGGTGAAGATGACGTCGGAGAGGTCGTCGCCGGTCACGCTGTGCCAGCGTCCGCGCTCGGCCCGGACGTCGACGGGCGAACCGACCACACCCTCGTCGCACTCGACCACCCCTTCGGCACCGGCCAGGAATTCGTGCCAGCCGAAGATGGGGACCTCGTCGGTGGTGGTCACCTCGCTTGTAGTGCCCTCGTCGTCTCGTAGCAGGACGATGCGTTCGAGGTGCGGGACGTCCTCCTCCTCGAGCATGGCCGGGTAGTCGATGCCGAGAAAGCCGCGCACGGTGAACAAGGCGCGGGCCCGTGACCGGGTGAGGACGTACGCGGCTTCGGGGCCCTTAAAGCGGGTGTTGAGCGGCACCAGGGCGGCGCCCGCTCCCACCAGACCCAGCGCGGCGACGATCCACTCGGCCATGTTCGGGGCCCACATGGCTACCCGGTCGCCGGGGTGGATGCCCGCCGCCATGGCCGCACCGGTCACGCGCAGGGCGTCGCGTTCGAGCTGCGCGAAGCTCAGCCGGACGTCGCCGTCGGCGACCGCTTCGGCGTCTGCGAACCGGGTGGCGGCGTCGGCGACCAGCCCCGGGATCGACCCCCAGCGGAGGTCGCCACGGGGATCCTCGGGCGAGTCGAGCCCAGCGTCGGGAGGAGCGTGGACAGCAGTGTCGACAGGACTGTCGGGCCCCGTCGCGGCCCCCCGCTCCGGCATCTGCTCCCCCCGTGGATCTGACACGGCGTCAGGCTATCCAACCCCGAACGCCAACTCGCCAAAATACGAACGCCCCCTCGGCACGCCCTTCCAAAAGACGCGGGCCCGAAGCCGCCTTCGCGGCGCGATAATGGCTGGGGGACATTGTGGGGGGAGTGCTGAAACGTGGGTCCAGGGGGCAATTGTCGTGGCGCCGTGCCGTGCCGTCCGGTAATCGACGCGCCAGCCAGAGGGCGATGCTGATGCGACGACCCTCGTGGCGCCTGGTGGCGTCGCTCGTCACCGCCGCCCTGCTCGCCGCCTCGTGCTCGGCCTCGCCCGCGGCCGTCAAGCACCCGAAGAAGACCCCGGTCTCTCATGCCAGCGCGCTGCACAAGAACGCCCCGCACAAGAACAAGAACAAGGTCAAGTCCATCACCGGGATCTACAGCAACGGCTTGCCGATCACCGGCAATTCCGGCCCCGGCAGTGCCGTCGCCGGCGCGTCGGGAACCGCCAACACCGCGGGCGGGGTCGTGAACATGGACGCCACCACCACTACATTGCCCGGCAGCCCGGCGACGCAACCGCAGGTCCGCATCACCAAGACGGGGCGTGTCCTGCACCGGCACCTGATCCCCGTGATCTCGAAGTTCAGACCACTGGCGAGCCCTGTCGGTGCCACGGTGATCATCATGGGCAAGCGCCTGCGCGGCGCCACCGCCGTCGCGTTCGACGGCATCCGGGCCACGATCACGTCCAACACCTCGACCAGGATCAAGGCCGTCGTTCCCGCCGGTGCGACGAGCGGGCCCATCAGTGTCGTCACCGCCGCCGGGTCGACGACGGTTCAGGGGTACGTCGTCACCTGACCGGCGGGCCCGAGGCAACCCGGGCGGCCGACTCAGGGGTGTTGGCTCGAGACCGACACGATCTCGCCGCTCATGTACGACGAGTAGTCGCTCGCCAGGAAGACCATGACGTTGGCAACTTCCCACGTCTCGGCCGAACGGCCGAAGAGCTCCGCCTGACGCAGGCGCTCGAGCTCGTCGTCGGGGAAGACCCGGTTGAGGAAGGGGTGCAGCGCCAGGCTGGGGGCCACGGCGTTGACCCGCACCCCGTGGGCGGCGGCTTCCACCGCGGCGCAGCGCGTGAGGGCCATGACCCCGGCCTTGGCCGCCGCGTAGTGAGCCTGGTCGGCCTGGGCCCGCCATCCGAGCACCGACGAGTTGTTCACGATCACACCACTCCCCTGTCCGTACATGTGGCGCAGCTCGGCCCGCATGCAACGGAACGTTCCGGTCAGGGTGATGTCGAGCACCGTCGACCATTGCTCGTCGGTCATGTCCACGATGGGCGCGGTGCCCCCGAGGCCGGCGTTGTTGATGGCCACGTCGATGCGGCCGTGCTCGGCGACCACGGTTTCGTAGAGGCGCTGCACCTGCCGTTCCACGGTCACGTTGCACGGCACCGCCAGGGGCTTGGTCCCTGATACCTCGGCCAGGGCGTCGGCGGCTTCTCCCAGCCGGCGCTCGTGCGCGTCGGAGATCACCACCACGGCGCCCTCTTCGGCACAGCGCTTGGCGGCCGAGAAGCCGATGCCCGTGCCGGCCGCGGCGGTGACGACAACCACCTTGCCCTCGAGCAGGGCGTGGGGGGCGGGAGGCTGCGGTGTAGGAGCGCGCGGCTCGGAGGGGGTCACGGGGATGGGGCTCCCTTCGAGGGGGCGGCGACCTTGGGCTCGGGGGAGAGCCCGAGGACGCGCTCGCCGATGATGTTGCGCTGGATCTCGTTCGAGCCGCCGTAGATGGTGTCGGCCCGGCTGAACAGAAAGATGCGCTGCAGGTCGCCGAGCTCGTAGGGGAGGAACTCGGCCACCTCGGCGTGCATGCCGAGGACGTCCATGGCCAGCTCACCGAGATCGCGATGCCATGTGGCCCAGAACAGCTTGGAGATCGAGGCCTGGGGTGGGGCCACCGGGCCGTCCACGCCGGCGAGTGAACGCAGGGTGTTGAGGCGGAGGATATAGAGACGTATCCACACCTCGGCCAGCCGCTGGCGGATCACCTTGTTGGTGGTGCTCCCGTTCTTGTGGGCGAGCTCGAGAAGGTGGTCGAGCTCCTTGCGGAATCCCACGATGTCCCCGAGCAGGCCCACGCCGCGCTCGAAGGCGAGGGTGGCGAGCGCCACGCGCCATCCGTCGTTGACCTCTCCCACGACGAGGTCGGCGTCGGTGTGGGCCCGGTCGAAGAACACCTCGTTGAACTCGGACGTCCCCGTGATCTGCTTGATGGGCCTGACCTCGACGCCGGGCTGGTCCATGGGGACGAGAAGGTACGAGAGACCCTTGTGCCGCGGCGCGTCGGGGTCGGTGCGACAGACGACGAAGCACCAGTCCGCCCACTGGGCGTAGGAGGTCCACACCTTCTGGCCGGTGATGACCCACTCGTCTCCGTCGAGGACGGCCTTGGTCTGCACGTTGGCGAGATCGGAGCCGGCGTCCGGCTCCGAGTACCCCTGGCACCACAGCTCGACACCCCAGCGGATGGGGTTAAGGAACCTGTTCTTCTGTTCCTCTGTGCCGTAGGCGATGAGCGTCGGGCCGAGGAGTCCCTCGCCCATGACGTTCACACGCGCCGGGGCGTCGGCCCGGACGTACTCCTCGTTCCAGATGACCTGCTGCGACATGGGCGCGCCCCGGCCGCCGTACTCGGTAGGCCAGCCCACACAGGTCCAGCCGTCCTCCCCGAGCTTGCGCTCCCAGGCCGTGCGAAGCCCTCGACCCTCGTGCTGCAGGCCGGCCCGTCCGAGGCCCCGGGCTTCCGCGAACTCTCCCGAAAGATTCGCCTCGAGCCAGGCCCGCGCCTCGGCGCGGAAGGCGGCATCCTCGGGGCTGTCGTGGAGGTCCATAGGGTGGGTTTCCTGGCAAGCTCCCTGGCAGGAGCGTTTCCGACGTGACGCTAGCAAAGCGGTTCTGAGCCACTCCGGACGCAGGGCGCGGGCCGCCCGCCGGCCCCGTCAGGATGCGGATGGCCGCCGAGAAATCCATGGTGAAGTCGTGGAACAGTTGGCTCCTGCCCGGCGTTACCGAGTCATGGGATTACTCCAGAAGGTTTTCTCCAGATTCGCACGACCCCCGAGGAGGGCGCAGGTGAGCTCAGAGACCGTCAAGCCAGAGATCGTAAAGACCGAGGACGAGTGGAAGGCCGAGCTCGACCCCGAGCGCTATCACGTCCTGCGTGAGAAGGGCACCGAGCCGGCCTGGACCGGGGCGCTCCTCGACGTGCACGACCCCGGGCTGTTCCGGTGCGCGGCATGTGGGGCCGAGCTGTTCCGGTCCGACGACAAGTTCGACTCGGGATCGGGGTGGCCGAGCTTCACCAAAGCGGCAGCCGACGGCGTGATCAACGAGCACGACGACAGTTCGTTCGGCATGCGTCGAACCGAGGTCACCTGCGCCAAGTGCGGCGGGCACCTGGGCCACGTCTTCCCGGACGGCCCCGCGCCCACCGGGGAGCGCTACTGCATCAACTCGCTGTCGCTTGAGTTCGAGCCCGGCTCGACCGAGTAACGCCAGTTCCGGTTGTCGGGGTGAGCGGCTTCGCTCACCCCGCCAGCCATTTCTCGGCCGCAGCTCTGCCGTTGTCGTAGAGCTGGGTCTGCACCTGAGGCGTGATGCCGAAGTCCGTGGCATTGACCCCGAGGGTGTCGACGAAGATGGTCTTGGCGATCACATTCGGGTCGTCGAGGTGCATCTGGTCGCTCCAGCTCTCCATGGTGCCGAGCATGGCCAGCGCCAGGCTGATGTCACCCTTCACCGGGTGCCGGACGACGTCGGCTCGTTGCCGTGCTGACAGCTTGATGCCGATGGTGGGCACGGCGGGGGGCTCTCCGTTGGGTCCGTCAAAGGCGTCGATGGGGAAGTTCGACAGCATGCCGCCGTCGACGAAGACCGACGGACCGTCGGCGGAGACGCTGAGGGAGAAGGGCCGGAAGAAGAACGGGATCGACATCGAGGCCCGCACCGCGTCCGCGATCAGTTGACCATCGCGAGGATGGGCAGGGTCTTCGAAGTCCCACGGGAGTCTCCGCAGCTCGCCCTGCGACACGTCCGATGCCATCACCACGAGCTTGTACTGCTCGTTTTCCGGGATTCCCGGGTCGGCGTCGGTCCGGAGATCACTGAACGTCCGCTTCTGCTTTGTCGCCAACTGCTCGCTGATCCACTGGTGGAAATAGTCGCCCTTGTAGATGCCCTCGTGGAACCACAGGTCGGTCCCCTTGATCAAAGGCAACGCCTTCTCCCACCCGGAGGCGTCGCGGAACCTGGTGTAGTCGAGCGACACCATGAGCTCGTGGAGCTCCGTGCTCGTGAACCCCGATGCCACGAGTGCGCCGACGATGGCACCTGCCGAGGTGCCGGCCACCCGGGCGAAGCTGAACCCGTGCTCCTCGAGCACCGAGATGGCTCCCACCAGCCCGATGCCCTTCACCCCCCCGCCTTCGAGCACCAGGTTGACGGGTTGTGGGGCTGGAGTGGTCACGTTGGTGGTGACGCCGGACTCTCCAGCCGACGCACGGGACCCAGTGGTAGCTCGGGAATGTCTTCGGCACTCTCGGAGCAGCCTGTCGGGATGTCGTCGCGAGTGACCACGTCGCCTCCTTCGGCTGGAGCTGGAGCGATGCCAGTTCGGGATGCCCAAGTCCCAACGAGTACCGCCAAGATACCGCGCCATAGGGCTTCGCCTGGGGGTAGATCCCGAGCTCTCGGTGACAGGAACCTCGCCTGACGGTGGGACGAGGCATGCCTGCGCTCAACCGGAGACGAGCCGGGACTCGATGAGCTCGAACAGAGCGGCGAGGCGTCCGGCCTCGGCAGCGCGCCCGGTGCGTAAGAGTGCGCGCTCGGCATCGGCACACACTTCACACGCCTCGAATGCTTCGCGCTTGGTGAGAACGACCGCCGTCGAGAAACTCACTTGTTCTCCTCTTACTATCAGCAACGAATTCCCCCCTGGATCTCAACCTCGTTGTTGGCCTGTCATGGAACGAATCGTTCTGCAGGCAGAAAGTGCAGCGCCAGCTTCGATGAAGCAACCACCCACGGCTGTCAGCCGACCCTGTGGCGTCCACAATCTGAGAGACCAAGGCTGGATCTCGGAGATCCCGTCGGGTCGCAAGCCGATGAGGCGCGGAGTCTCCAATCGTGCACGAACAGCCAGTGCCTGCGCTGATTACCAACAGGCTCGTCCACATAGCGGCTGAACCGACTGACCGGACTCGCAACGGCGACAGCCATCACGAGTCCGGATCAAGTCGGTCAGGCGTCGATTCCGATGACCTCGGCTTCACCAGCCGGGTCGGAGTTTCCGGCTAGGTCTGCCTGATCGGGACCGCGACGCTCGGTCCGAGAGATCTCAGCGGTCGCGAAGCGCAGAGACGGACCAACTTCTTCGGCGGTGACCTCCACGCGGCTACGGCGTTCGCCATTCTCCGTCTCCCAGCTGTTTTGCTCAAGGCGCCCCGTCACGATAACGCGCGCGCCCTTGCCCAAGCTAAGCGCCACGTTCTCGGCGAGATCTCGCCAACATACAACGTCGAAAAACGATGTGACCTCTTCCCATTGATCGGATCCCCGTGGCTGCCAGCGCCGGTTGACGGCCAAGCCGAACGTCGCATTCGCCTGCCCATCTCGCGTGTAGCGAATCTCTGGATCTCGAGTCAAGTTGCCTGACAGCGTCGTCGTGTTACTCATCGGTTCCCTGCTCTCCTCGTCTGTCGCTCACCTTGTGGCGGCAAGCTCCATCGTCGAGCATCGACCTTGCCGGCTGCCTCGCCGGTAGACTTCTGAAGTCCTTGCTGGAACACGAATCAGAGCCCGGTCGCTGGTCAGCGATAACAACGGTCGATGAAGCGAGTCGCTCTCAATGACTCCGGGAGACGAACGAACGCCGTGAGAGCCTGCGGTAAAGAGCCAGAGTTTCAGGATGTACCGCATCGAAGGGCTCGACATCATCTGCAACGAGGTGGACGAGTTCGGCCATGGTGGATTCGACACCAGCGGGATTTCCGGCTGCGTCAGATGCATTCATGAGCACGCGGTATAGCCGTTCGTCATAAGGACTCACCCTCAAGCCTTGGCGTGCCGACCACTCTGCTCCGGGGGCGTCGTTTGCCTCTAAGCAATGCTGGGCGTACCGAAATGCCAGATCAACGATCCCGGCTTCCACTGTGGCGAGAATTCCTTCGAGGACAACCCAGTCAGGCGCGCGAAGACCATCGAACGGTCGTCCACCGATGAGTTTCAAAGCCTCCCGCCAGTCGTTGGAGACAGACGACTGAGAAAGATCAACGAATCTGTCCCAGTCGGTTCTAACGTTGGGCCCCAGTGCTAACCGGCCACGGGATCGAGGAAGATGGTCGTCCCCTCTCGTGGTGGTTCCCAAGGACCGACGGGCAGCCGAAGCCGTGGAGTGAAGACTTGCCGGTGCCATTACTTTGTCGGGCCAGAGTGCTGTCGCCCATTGTTCATTGCTGGCGCCGCCTGGGTGAAGTGCGAGATAAACGATGAGCTCTACGGCCCAGGCACGCGTGAATTGTCGAGCAGCTCCGATGATTTCTACTTGACCCAGAACGCGAACCAAGACGTTCGGCTCGTCCTGAAGCGGCGTCGGAGAGATGGTGGACTCGCGGATGGCGGTGTTGCGGTTGATCACTGGCTCAAGCAGAGTGCCACCAGGCCCAACGTGTCCCTCTGGGATGCGGAGAGTCAGACTCCCGTACGGCTCTTGATCGGGCGCCACACCACTCGTCTGGGCCGCCACCGACACAAGGTGGGCAACACCTTCGACGAGATCCGGAGGAACTGGTTGGAGAGAGAGCGAAGATCGCCTCAGACTCTCGCCGTCAACTGAGACGCGATCCCCTTCAGCTCGCACCCGCCACCGTGCTGACAGAGCTTCGCGTCCACAGATCACGGCCACACCAAATGATCCATCTCCCGCGACACCGATGAGTTCGTCGAGGGCACCCCACTGATCGGAAGACGCCTCGGGAGAACAAACGACGACGCTGAGATCCCATGTGTCTCCACCCTCCCGCCAGCGACTGTCGCTATTGGTGGCGCGGTCGACCGAAGCCAGAAGCGCGACACGTTCTCGCACCCTGCGTTTCATCTTCGCACTCACCGTCGAAAGCGAGACAGCATGGCTAACTCGCTCCAGCCCTTCGATCTCCTCTCCGAACCCAACCAGAACAAGGTCAATCTGATCCGCCCATTGTGCAGTCGCCAACTCGATGGCAATGGCCTGGATGAGAGAATCGTTGTCGGGGCCGGAGATGGCGACCGAGCCCGCTGATTCAATGTTGACCATCAGGATGCCGACCTCATCTCTGCCTAGCGTCACCAGGGAGGGAAGCGGTGCATCGATCCCGACGATCTCGGAGTCCTTGCGGAGTTCGTCGAGACGTTGGCCGCTCTTCGCCAACATCCAGCTCGTGTTGTCCGGTCCAGCTTCGAAGGGTGATGGTGGGGCCGGAAAAGAGCGGGTCGGATCCAGCACGATCTCGACAGCGTCTTCACGGAGAAGAACAGCAGAAACAACAGGAATCTCAAGTTCGCCTCGTCGTCGGCTAACTGATAGGAGGCGAAGGCTCAGGTCAACCCAATCAGCCGAACCCGGGTCGGCGGCGATCCGCAGACCTCGCTCCAACTCCATCAAATCACCCTCAGGCAGCGCAATCCGAAGACCCGAGCTGCGATGTCGCTGCTGAGTTCTTCGCATCCGGTCGAGTAACGCCACGATTCCCGCGCCGAGGAGTCCGTATCCAATGGGCGCCACGGGCAAGTGAGGTCCAGGCGACACTCTCCCGCTCTCCACGCTTCTCCCCGCTGTAGAAGCGACTGCCGGTGGGTTCGTATCGTCACCCCGAACCCTTGGGGAATCGAACACGACTCGCGTCGACGCGCTCATAGGGGGGGCAGACAAGACGGAGCGCACGTGCGACGTCTGTGTTGGTTCGGTGACAACGGGCGGACGGATGAGGGACGAAGGCTCTGCTGTTGGCTCCGGCCCTCCCGTGGTCTCCGAAGGTGGAATAACGAGTAGCCAACCCGGTCGTATCCAATGGTCGTTAATCAGCTCTTGGCCGTCGGGTTGGCGGCGACCGTAGTTTGCAGCGGCGATCCGCCGCCAAGCCAAGGGGGAACCGAGCTCGGCCTGAGCAATGGACCACAACGTGTCTCGAGGCTTCACCACGTACATTTTCTCGAGGGTCTCGGATGCCGTGGCCGACGCGTTGACGGCTACTCCCGATCCACGTCCTTCAAGGGTCGTAACCGATTGGGAGTTCTTTGTATCCCTGGGTCCCTCGGTCAGTGTCTGGTTATGTTGGCTCAAGGCGCTGACCGGCTCGGCCTGCAGTCTGAGCGGCGCCATCTGACGGCTAGGTAGCCCGAAGGCCAGAGAGGCACCCACGAGCCATGTAACCAGCGATTGGACATGCCGGCTGCCTGGCATCCTGCCGGGAGCGCGACCTCGGATTCGACTCGCGATCTCCACACAGACACAGACGGCAAACCAAGCCCACGCCAACCAAGCGATGGACCAGACCAACTCGGTCATGGCCCCATCACTAACGTGCCTTCCCAACACCTGCTGAACGTGACCCGGATGAGTGAAGAGCATTCGCACCCCCGTCAATGACGGGACGGCGTGCGTTGCCACCAGCGCAAGAGGCGCACCAGCCACCAGACCCACAAAAAGCAGCGTCAACAGAATTCGGGCCAGAGGTCGGTGACGAGAGGTTCGGTGCGGAGCAACTGCGATGGTCATCAGTCCTCCCGTGTCACGCCGTGGACGTTCGTAGCGCTCGCAGATGCAGAAATAGCGATCTGGTGAATTCCGATGATTCCCAGAATCACGGTCGGCTCTGATGATTGGATGTGAACCTCTACGGTTTGGCCCGAGATGGTGACGGTGCCAGACGTCCCGACGGACCGCAGATAGGCGTACGCAGCCCGAGAGGCGGTCGCGGGGTCGATAGCGACGACTCCAGATCGGATCGCTTCGACCGAGATCTGGTCGGCACCCACACGTGCAGCCTGTTCGGACTCCCCCGCCGCGGCACTCTGTGCAGCAACCGCTCGGCCCCCGTCGACCACGAGACCAACCAGCGCGAAGAGCGCGAGAGCGAGCACGGCCACGAAGACCGTGAAAGAACCGTCGTCAACACACCAACAACGGTTGTCTCGTGGTGCCGATGACAACAGGACTACCTCTCGGTCGGTCACGGTTGAATCGACCGGTAGGGGCCAATCGCTGCTTCTTGCGTCGCCTCAACGGTGGCAGTGCCAGGGAACCCGGGGGCAAAGAGGTCCGAGAACTCAACGTGGCATGAAACGGACACTCGAACGATCGCACCTGGCGCAAACGACCCAGCGTCGACAATGACACTTGGGTCGACGCACGAGTGAGTCGACTGAAGTACAGGCATGGCGGCCACAATCGCCGCTTGTTGGGCTTGAGCAGCCGATCCCGCTACAGAAGCAGCATCAGCCGCTGCACGGGCACCCCCCACAACCTGCTCACGAGCCAGCGAGTACCGACCGAAACCCAGGGCCACGAGTAGGAACAATGCGATGACTGGAGTGAGGACCACGAGCTCAACGGTGAGGCTTCCGCTAGAGGCACGTCGGCGGAGACACTTGTGTCCTCTGTGCTCTTCTCTAACCCCCGACACGGAATTCCTGCCTTGCCCCGACTCGGACCGCTGAGACTGGCAGACGAATGCCAGGAATGATCGACTCGGTCGTGCCGGTGACTCGCACCTGCACCTCGTCGCCTGGCATCAGGGACGCCTGCACAGAAGGATCCGTCACTACTTGACTGGCCGTATCCGCCAACGCCAGCTGTGCCTCTTCGATCCCGGCGTTTAGCGAACCACCTTCGACACACGCTGCTTGATCGCCACGAGCAGCGGCAGCTTGCACCAGGGTGGATGCATGTGCCCAGAGGCATACTTGCACTGCGAGCAGGATCACCAACATCGCTGCGGGAATCGCTATTGCGGCCTCGACGACCGACCCGTCCTCGCCGACGCGTCGCCCCCTTCGAGTGACGACCGCATCGGCAAATGTCAATTCAGATTGATCGAATTGGCTTTGTCCATGACCTTCGCCACGATGATGGCGCCGACCGCGATGGCGAGCGCGGCGAACACTGCGGTCAGGATCACCTTCTCTACGACACTTCCCTCCTCGCCGCGATTCATCGACGCCCATCTGATCGAAATGAACATCCACAGCGCTCCGACGCAAGCAAGCATGATTCTCTTCCCCTTTCATCTCCCAAGTGCACCACTGACACGACATCGGCGTCACCGTCGATCAAAAGCCCGAGGCAATCCGGGTAAAGGCCGGATAGCCGATGAAGATCAGAAATCCCACAAGGAGAAACGCGCCGGGAATGAACAGCCTTTCAGTCAGCGCGTTTGCCTCCGCCTCAGCATTGGCAAGCTCGTGACGCCGGATCGACGCCGCCCGTGCTGCCAGTGTTGCGCGGATCTTTGCCCCCTCCATCCCGGCGAGCCCAGCCGCGGCAGCCAATTCACTGAACTCTTCGACACCAAGGGTCTCACCGAGTCGCCCCAAGGCTTCCCAGGGGGGTTCTCCTGTGTCGCGACTCAGTGATAATGCTGCGAACATCCGGCGGGATACGACGTTCTCTCCGAGTTGAGCCGCGGCGAGGAGAGCACTTTCAATACCCATGCCGCCAGCCAGACCCAAAACCACAAGGTCGAGGAACGAGCAGATGACCCTTCTCGCGTGCCGCCGACCCCTTTTGGCTTCGGCATTCAGCTCCGCGATGGGAAGGAGAGCTCCCCCGATACCGAAGACCACTCCGGCACCGATCGGGACGACGAGAGGAATTGGCACACCTGTGGCGACCACGGCGACCACCGCGACGGTGGGGAGCAGGCCACCGATCACCGCGCTCATCAAGCAGCGAGCCGCGAGCACGTCGAGCGAGGAATTCGAGAGAGCAAGTCGAGTGCCCAGCTCGCGTTCGAAGTACCCACGATCTCGGACCACATTCGCCACAATCATTGCTATCCGGTGATCGACCCGCCCGGTATCTTGTTGCCAAGGCAATGGCTCATGGCGTGTTACGGAAGTCGGTTCCGCGATGAGCCCGCTGAAAACAGCTCGCAGAGATGACCTCTGGCTTCTGAGGCCGGTGATCGCGCCCACCAGCCCCACACCGACCCCGAGTGCCAGCAAGATCACCAGGGTCATCCGACTCGCTCCGCGTCGAGCAGCCTAATTTCGGGTGTCGGCCGGACCAAACGAATCATAAGCGCCAGGCCAACGGCGTAAAAGAGACCCACCATCCCAAGGACGAACTGCCCAACATCGGTCCCGAATGGGCTCAGGTACGAGTGAGCGACAACCGCCAACGTGCATGCGAACGCGAGGGAGAACAACATGACGGTGCGTACACTGCTTCGCGCCGAAGCTCGACTGGCATCCACTCTCAGGTGCATCGACACGTCTTCTCGGATTGAGTCGATCAAGGAAGAAAGGACCTCGACCAGCTTCTGTGCCCGCGACGTCGCGGCCAGGAGCAATGCACAAACCAAGAGCTCAGCGGCGGGATCGTCGACCTCGAGCGCAAAAGCCCGCAACGCAGCCTCGAGCGACACGCCGTTTGTCAACCGCGTTGCCAGAGCACCCACCTGAGGACGGATCGGGGCCGGCGCCGATGGGGCAGTCACCACGATCGCTTGAGCGAGACCCGCTGAACCAGCCAAGGAGTCTCGGACCAACTCGGTCCAAGTAGCCACCGCCTCAGTCCTCTTGGACGCTTCTCCGGGAACGACCTTTCGGAGGCTGGTGGGCAATGTTGCAAACCCAAGTGCCCCCAAGATTCCAGCTACAGGCCATCGGGTGATGACGACGCACAACAGTCCGAAAGCTGCGGGCAAGACGAACCGTTTGATCTGACGCGGAAGTCCCCACTCTCCGACTCGAGGTCCATTGGACGGCCGGCGGACTCTGACATGGGCCCCAAGGCTCGCAGGATCTTGCATGCGGATCGCCCAACCCAAACCAAGGATCCCGCCTGCAATTCCCGCCCCCAGGAATGCAACCACCAGTGTGCTCACCACAGCACCGTCTCGGAACTCCGAAGGGCCGGCTCGAAACCGCAATCGATCAGCTCCTCGAGAGTGGAGGATCGCAGCGGGGCTGCTAGCTCCGCTCGCCCGTCTCTACAGGACCGGAAGACCTCATTCGACACCACATGGAGCCCTTCGGATCCGACGACTTCTTGCACGGAGGACACAAATCGTCGTCGCTTGACGGCCCTAAAGCGAATGCCATTTGTTTCCGGGTTCTCAGCGAGGAGATCTCGATCTGAACCGTTGAGGTAGCGCAGATCGGGCGATGATCTTTCGAGATCGACGACCTCGACGAATACCGTGAAGTGCACCGCTCCAGCGATGAGCAGGTTCGTGGATTCGAGTGGAAGTCGCTCAGGCGCCTGGATCGCATACGACGCCAGTCGCCGGAAGATGCCAAGTGACGAGTCGGCATGGATCGTACACATCGACCCTGAGCGACCTTGGCTCATGGCGTTGAGCATGGGCAGAATCTCGTCACCCAGGACCTCGCCGACGATGACTCGATCCGCATTCATCCGGAGGGCCCTTCGAACGAGGCGTGCCATGGATATCGCACCCTCGCCCTCGGCATTGGCTGGCCGTGCTTCGAGCGCCACAAGGTCGGGGTGTCGGTCCGGAATCGAGTCCAAACCCAGTTCGAACGCCTGCTCGATTGTCACGACCCGCTCACGTGGAGGAATGACGGATGCCAACGCGCGTATCAAGGTGGTCTTGCCTGAGTTCATCGCACCGCCCACCACGATGTTCTTTCTGGCACGAACAGCGGCCGCCAGGAAGCTGGCAAGGGTCGCATCGAGCCCACCCATCTCAACGAGGTCGTCGAGCGTCAGGTCAACGAAGCGGTGTCGCCGGATCGATACGACTGGCCTCTGCACGACGGACATCAGCGCCGAAAGCCGACTTCCATCTGGGAGACGCAAGTCCAGCTCGGGATGAGAGACGTCGAAGCGCCGCTCGGACAGACCAAATCGCGCCGCGGCCGAACGCAGCATCTCGGCAAGTTCGGCATCTGACTCAGCGGCAGGCTCGACACTCGCTTTCGTCCCGTCTGCATAGGTCACCCAAACGCGGTCGCACCCATTCACATCGATGTTCTCGATCTCGGGGTCGTCGATCAGCGCTTGCAACCGGCCCAATCCGAACAACGCGTCGAGGACGGACCTCGCGACTCGTTGCTCGTCGACGACTCCCAGTGGTGTGAACCCACCTTCGACAGACTCAGCCGCGTACTGCTCAAGCCGGGACAGAGTCAACTCTCGAGCAAGCTCACGGCGATCGTCCGATGCCAACTCGTATCCGCTGCCACGTGACAGATCGTCAGCGACGTCGGCACGAAGCCTCGAAACCAATGCAGCCAGTTCGTCGGTTGTCTTCATGGCAGATTGATTGTCTCCATCGAACCATTCGACTGGAGCGTGGGGCCTGAGAGGGGGGGAGCAACCAACAAACTCCGAGCACGGTGCCCGACGCCAAGCTTATTTCCGCCAGAGCCCTTGCTATCAGGATCGGGTGAAGAGAGGATGCGATCGACCAGACCTCTTGCAGAAGCCACCAAGCTGCTTCGCGCGAATCTGCTTGGCTTTCCGGGCATGCCGCATGCCATCGCCGCTGCCTTCTCGTCCAGCGGGATCGTGCCAAGGTGTATCGCCTGGAAAGCCTGCTCGATCTCCTTAACTTGAAATTGACTGGGCCCGACTACCACAAAGGAAATTGTTCCCGTGGTCACCAGACTTCGGGCGACGTCGAGCGTCCATAGGGTGTGCGCGAGCCCGGCAGCATCGGCTCGAGTCACAACCACGACGTGGTCAGCTGCCTTCAATACCACTCGCTGGCCGGGCGCGTCGGCGAGCATTCGTCCGCAGTCGATCATCATGTCGACTCCCTCGAGGACGATGACGTGACCCGCCTCAGCCAATTCCCGGTCCAGACTGCTGGCAGCATCGGGGCTCACCGGGCCAACCAAGGCCTCCAACCCACCGGGCAGCCGCTGTACGTGGTCGTCGAACTTCGCGACGCGGGATTCGGGGCGCCGATTGGCAAGAACGAGGCTCGCCATACCAAGACGCGGCGACAATCCGAACCGGGCGGCAAGATCGTTTCCGGAGGGGTCGCATTCAGCTACCACAATGTGGCGCTGCAGTGGCCATACCGCACCCGCCACACAGGCCAGCGTCGAGACTCCGGGCGAGCCCTTTCCGGAACACAGGGCCACGACGGTCACGAACTCGATCCCACCAACACGAGGGCTGCTTGCCCTGCCGCGGACGCACTGGCGACCAGCGGTGCCATCGTCGTAGGGATCAATACCGAGATGACGATCGTGTCGGGACTTGACGACGCAGGACCCGCGACTCCCGTCACGGTGGCGTTGGACGCCAGAACGCCGCCGATCTCCAGCTGCCCTGGTGCGGGAGGAGAACTCGTACCCACAGACCCATCAGAGACTCCGCCCGTCAAGGTGGCTGGAGAACCCGTAAGGATCACGTCGACTGTGTCCCCGACCGCAACCCCTCCGGCGGGGAGCTGGCCGGCCTTGGTGGCAACCCCCACAACCGCGTCACCGCGGACTGGACCACGGTGCGAAGCCAACTCGGTAGCGCTGAGAAGGGTCCCCCGGAGAAGCGACACGGCCGCCGTTCTGCCGACAACCTGGCTGGCTTGGTCAGCCGTGATTGGAGCTATGCCCGCTGAGAAGGCAATTCGTACGACGGCGAGGTCGCCCCGATCGATCGTGTGACCCTGCTGAACCTCGTGCGCCAGGACCAGGACGGCGACCCTATTGCCGGCGTGCAGATACACGCTCGTGAAGATCGCTATGCAGACCGTGACCAGAGCGAGGGATCCGATCGCCACGACAGGGCGGCGTCGTGGCTCGTTACCGACAAAGCGAGGAGCATTGACGGTCGTTCGGCGATCCAACCGAGAGCCAGTCAACGTATTGGACACGAGTACCGGGCCTCGCTCGGCCGCTAGCCGGCTGTTCCGACAGATTCGACCTGCTCCACCCGGACGCGGACCGTGGAACTGGTATGCAGAGGTGGAAGGGATCCACCACCCACAACGCCTGTCGCCGACCAGCTCACCGTCCATGAAATTGTTGCAGTAACGCTGAACGCTCCGTCGTTCGTGTCCCCGTCAGTGCTGGGCTGGCCGGCGGAAGAGTTGACATACGTGTACGAACAGTCCGTTGTCTGTGCATCGACGGGCAAAGCCGGTTGATAGGGAGTCCCGGGTCCTCCGCACACAACAGTGTGTCCGTCACCCATGGACCACGAAACAGTGTCCGGCGTCGCGACGGCGGTAGCGCTGATTCCCCCTGCGGTCGCCGTGGCCTGAAAGCCGTGCCACGCTTGTGGGTCGATCCAGAGCCATGAGCTCAGGTTTACGACGCTGAATGCAGACGGGTTGAGGTTGACCACCGGAGACGGAAGCGTCAACGAGGCAGCGGCCTGCAAAGCGAGCGCGCTAGGAGCAACAGCCGGTGTGCTTGGACGGGGCGGCGGCCCCGAAGGAAACCAAGACAGGGCGCCGTTGTAGATGGTCAGGTCCCTCCCCGGACACTTCACGAAGAACCACGCCCCGGGCGTCGGTCCTCCTGCTCCAAAAGTCTCAGCGTCTTTGGCAGGGAGCGGTATGTACGTGCATGGAGCGGAAGATGTTCCGGAGCTTGATCCCCTGTGGACACCGCGGTGAACGGCGCCTCTACCGGGTTGCGAGGTCGCGCTGCCGACACCCACCTTCACAGTGTTCCCACCGTCCGACGCCGAGCTCGTGTTCGTTGCAGCCCATGCGACGAAGGCTCCCTGCGTGCCAACAAGCGCCACGATCGCGGCCGCGACCCAGATCTTCATCGGACGGGACAACCGACCTCCACGGCGTTCAGGCATCGAACCGACAACTGATTCGGGACCGAGGTGAGACGGTGAGAATCGGCTCAGGGGTCCGGGGGGACGCCCAGCTAGCAGCGTATTTCTGCACACTCAACGCCTCCGCATGACCACACACTGCGATCACCTTCGACAAAAGCATCGATTGCTCCCCCGGATCAGGGCTTTTTGGAGGCCACTCCCCCACTAAACGTGGGGAGACTACGGGTAGTGACGATGTGTGGCAACTCGGCGTGACAAGTGAGCGGAGCGTTGCCAGACGCCGATCCGGTATCGAGGCGTCGTCGAGACGTCTCGAAACCTGGCCTGGCGCCTGAACTGGGAATGCCGGCGCTGTGAGAGAGGCCATGCCCGGAGAGTGCCGTGAGCAGCTTGCTGCCAACCTTGCTCGCTACCTTGCCGGCGACTGCGAACCAACCCGAACGACCCCGTCGATGACACCTAGCGCCTCCGAGACCGACCGCAGGTGTGGGCGGGTCGGGATCTTGGGGTTCCGACTCACGGTCAAGCTCTTAAGCTCGGAATCGCATGTGCGGACGAGTAGACATTCACACTCCCCCTTCCCAGCTGGCCCGGCTTCTCGAGGTCCAGTTGGCGGCCGACGTCGATCCTGACGGCAGGCCGAGCTGGAACGTCCCGCCTGCGCGCGGCATCCCGGCCATTACCGAGCGCCATGCACGCACCGAGACCGGGGAGAAGAGCGAAGACCACGAGAGGGTCATGGATGTCCTGCGCTGGGGACTGGTCCCCCACTGGGCCAAGGACCCCCGCACCGGTTACAAGATGATCAACGCCCGCGCCGAAACGGTGACGAAGAAGCCCGCCTACCGATCGGCCTTCGCCAACCACCGATGCCTGATCGTGGTGGACGGCTTCTTCGAGTGGCAGGTCCCTGACCCCGAAAGCCCCAAGCGCAAGGTTCCGTTCTATTTTCGACGCGCAGATGGCCTGCCCCTGACCTTCGCCGGTTTGTACGAGACGTGGTTCGACAAATCTCGCTCTGAGGAGCCCGACCCCGAGACCATGCTGCGCACATGCACGATCATCACGACCAACGCTGGCGCCGACATGGTCGACGTCCACGACCGCATGCCGGTGATCATCGAGCGCCCCAACTTCGACCGCTGGCTCGACCCCGACCAGCACGACACCGAAGCCCTAGCCAAGCTGCTACTTCCCGCTCCCAAGGGCACCCTGGTCCGGCACCCGGTCGACAAGGCCGTGAACAGCCCCCGCAACGACGGTCCCATGATCATCCAGCACGCGGCTCCCGACGACGGCGACGAGTAGCTCGAGCACATGACCACGCTCGGCCAGGCGCGCAAGTTCGCTCTGGCACTGCCGGGGGCGACAGAAGAGGCTCACCACGACATGTCCTCGTTCCGAGTGCGGGGAACGATCTTCGCCACCGTCCCCGACGACGCACACCTCCGCGTCATGGTCGACGGAATCGAGATCCGAGCTGCCGTGGCCGAGAACCCCGATGCCTGCCAGGAGCTCTATTGGGGAAAGCGGCTGGCGGCGGTCGTGGTAGACCTCAAGCGCGCGAAACCGTTTCTGGTCAAGGACCTACTCACCGACGCCTGGATCCGTAAGGCACCCGCAACGTTGGTGAAAGACCTCACCGACAGCTGAAACCGTCGGATTCCCTGCGGCTCAGGTGCCCTTGAGGTTGAGGACCTGGTGCAGCTCGTGGACGACCTCCACCAGGTCGGCCTGGTCCACCATCACCTGGTGGATGTCCTTGTAGGCAGCGGGGTGCTCGTCTACGAGCTCTGACGCCATGGTCTCGTCCCACGCCTTGCCGACCATGGCCGTGCGCAACGACGCGCCGGTCAACTCCTTCTTGGCTTGGTTCCGACCGAGGCGCCGTCCCGCACCGTGCGAGCACGACTCGTAGGACAGCGCGTTCCCGGTGCCGCGCACGATGAACGAGCTCGCCGCCATCGATCCCGGGATCACCCCCATATCGCCCTGACCGGCCCGGATGGCGCCCTTGCGGGTGATCCACACCTCACGACCGCCGTGGGTCTCCTTGGTGGCGTAGTTGTGGTGACAATTTATTGTCCGGACTTCCATCGAGGTGTGCACGACGCGCCGCAGCGCCGCCAGTGCGGCATCCATCATCTGATTGCGGTTCTCCCAGGCGTAGCTCTGAGCCCACAACATGTCGGCGATGTAGGCGTCGAACTCGGGGCGGCCTTCGGTCAACCACGCCAGGTTCTTGTCCTCGAGGTGCTGGTGCTCCTCGGCCGCCACCAACTTGGCCGCCTTTATGTGGTGCTCAGCGAGCTCCTTGCCGATGCCGCGGCTCCCCGAGTGCAGGACCACCCACACTCGGTCGCGCTCGTCGAGACAGACCTCGCAGAAGTGGTTGCCCGACCCCAGGCTGCCGAACTGCGAGACGATCTTGGCCCGGTGCCGCGAGCTCAGCTCAGCCTCCGATCCCGGGGGCAGTCCGATGTCGCGCAGCTGGGTGGGCTCGGAACCCTCGCCACGGTCATGGCCCTTGCCCAGGCCGGCGGGAATCCGCTCCCGCAGCATGGCGTGGAGCTTGTTGAGGTCGTCGGGGAGGTCCGACGCCGTGAGCGACGTCTCGGCCGCGATCATGCCGCACCCGATGTCGACGCCGACGGCGGAGGGGAGGATGGTGTTCTCAGTGGCGATGACCGATCCCACCGTGGCACCCATGCCCCAGTGGGCGTCGGGCATGAGCGCGACGGGGCCGGCCAGGATGGGCAGGCGCGACGTCCGCAGGGCCTGGTCGCGCGCGTTGGGGTCGAGGTCCGAAGCCCACGAGATCAGGGTGTCGGTGATGGTGGTCGGCATGATCGCTTCACTTCCTTCGTCGTATCTTCGTCCGGTCTTGATGCGGACGTCTGGTCCTCGGCGGGGGATGCCCCGGGGGACGGCCGTGGCTGTGGTGCTGGTCAGAACGGCCAGTGGGCGTCGCGTCCTGCTTCGAGCACCGCCATGGCGGTGAACGTGGCGTCGGTGAAGCCGCCCAGCGTGTACCGGCCGCGACCACCTGCCGGCAGAGCCGAGGGCCGGTATCCAGCCAGGTTGAACGTGTAGATCAACGGCACATGGTCGAGCCGCACCTGACCCGAGTCGTGCTGCTGATCGTCGGTGAACAGCACCACCCGCTTGTGGCGCGCCGGGTCGAAGGTCCGCGCGATGGCGGTGTGCCCGAAGGTCGCATGACCCACCGAGCCGACCGAGCGCACCACCTTGTGGACCCCGGCCAGCACCGAGGCCCCGGCGAGGCCACGGACCTTGGCATGACGCTGGCCGTAGATGACGACGTCGACATCACGGGCGGCACGCGCCGTGGCCATGGCCATGACGGCGGCCACCTCGACGCGCGCCATGGTCGAGCGTCCCGACACCGGGCCCTGCATGGACCCCGACGTGTCGATCACCACCAGCGTGCCGTCGAGCGCCGGGATGTTCTGGGTGGTGAGGGCCAGTGTCTTGGCCAGGGCGCGCTTCCAGTCGTCTGACGGCGCGTGCTTATACGCCGCCCACACCTGGTACGGGAGCAGGCGCGCCTTGGACACCTCGGCCGGGTCGGTGATCTTGGCGATGACCGACTCCACCGACGCGTCCGAGATCCCGACCTCGTCGAAGTTGCGCAGGTTACGCAGGAGGGCCATGACCCCCATCGACGGGATGACGGCCTCCCACGCCTCGGCGTCCATGCCTCCCGGAAGCCAGCCCGACAGGCGCTCCCAGGAGTACCCGGCTCCGGCCAGTGCGGCCGCCCCGCGCTCGCGCAGCACGGTGCGACGCTCGTCGACTGGCACCGCGGCCAGCTCCGCGGCCGCGGCGAGCACCGGCAGCACCGCTACATCGGCGACGGCGTCGTCGTGGTGCCGGTGATCCAGGAGGTACCGGAACAGGGCCGACTGCGCCGGGTCCTTCGGCTCGGGGTGGGTGAGCTCGATGACGTCGGCCATGCGGATCTGGCGCGAGATCCCGTCGTAACGCAGGGCGGCCCGCTCGTTGTACATCCGTCGCGCCGCGTCAGCCACGCCGCGCTTCACCGCCATCGGGAGCCGGCGGCCCTTGGTCGCCATCCAGTAGCCGACCATCTCGGCCGGCTCGTCCGGACGCTGCAGGGCGCGCGCCACCACCGAGCGACCTCCGGCCCCACCGGCCGCGACGTACTCGGCCGCCATCACCACGGCGGCCGAGCGCATGAGCATCGACTCGCGCAGGTACTGGGCCAGTCCGACCCGGCCCCCGTCCGGGTCAGCCCCGGCGATGAAGGTCGGGGCGGACGCCGTCACGCGGTGGACGAGTTCCGCGAAGCGCGCGTCGCGATCACGGGCGTGCTCGTAGAAGGTGTCCTCGCCCACCATGTTGGTGGCCGCCAGCAGGAAGAGCGCCGACGTGTCGTCGCGCTCGTAGGCCTTCCCACCCTCGTGGGTGATGATGCGCCGGGAGTTCGTGCGCAGCGCGGCATTGACGTTCGCTCCCAGGCGATGCCGCGTGGTTCCGGAAAACTTGGTCATGTCGGTCACCCGTTCTCTGTTCTGTCGTTTTCGATCTGTTTGCGAGTTCGATCTGTTGCGAGACGCCGGCCAGGGAACCGAGTGGACGGGGACGCGGAGTCGAACCGCAGGCGCGTGGCGCCTCTCACCAGAAGTAATCCCGTCCTTCGCAGCTGGCCGGAAGGAGTTGGTCGGCCTGAGAACCAAGCGGCAGGGGAACAAGGCGCTCTGCCGCTTGAGCTATCCCCGGCGTACACCGGCGAACGGGACTCGAACCCGCAACCACCTCTTCTGTAATAGAGAAGTAACCCCAACCAGCGCAACAGGCCGACCGGTGAAGAGACCGCCAACAAGCGGATCGGAGCGTGGAGCCGGTGGAGCCGGTGGAGCCGGTGGAGCCGGTGGAGCCGGTGGAGCCGGTGGAGCCGGTGGAGCCGGTGGAGCCGGTGGAGCCGGTGGAGCCGGTGGAGAGAGTCGAACTCTCAACGGCCTGCTTACAAGGCAGGTGCTCGGCCACCGAGCAACACCGGCGTAAGTCGCAGCACCTGGAGTCGAACCAGGATGGCCCGGCGTATGAGGCCGGCGAGGTCACCGTCCCTGCCTGCTGCGCGACGGACCCGGAAGGTCCATGGGGGTGAACGAGGGGTCTCGAACCCCCTTCCTCCGGGATCACAACCCGGCGTCTCGACCGCTTCGACTTCGATCACCGCGAGTGCAGGCGACGCTCACAGTCGCCCCGCCTCGGTCCAGGAGGTCAGATTCGAACTGACGACCATCTCTGTGTGAAAGAGCTGCGCTTCCGCTGCGCCACCCCTGGGTGCCCACGACATGCATGCTGCGTTTGTCGCGTAGGTCCCCCGGGAATCGAACCCGGTCGTCCCGCCGTATCAGGGCGGCGCCGTCCCAACTGGCTCGGAACCTGTGTTCGTGGTCCCGGGTGGTGTCGAACCACCGGCCTCCCGTCTTTCACACGGGCGCTCTGACCCACTGAGCTACAGGACCGCAAAGCGCGATGGAAGGGCTGGCCGGTACCGCCCCGGCTCCTCGTGGGTGGAAGCCACGCGTGCATCTCTCAACACCTCAGCCCCGAGGTTGGCTGCGAGGGAGGGCATCGAACCCCCGACGACGCCGGGCAACAACCGGCCGCTCTACCGCTGAGCTACCTCGCAATCACGTACCGCCACGGGGTACCGACCCCCGACTTCCGGATTGAGAATCCGGCGGACTGACCACTATCCGATGGCGGCGCGGAGGGCTGAAGAATCGAACTCCCACGGTGAACCCGTGCCGGTGGCTTTCGAAACCACGTGTCCCCATGGACGGAGCCCTCCAGGTGGAGCCCAGTCGGCCCCAGAGCCTCGCCGGTCCGATTCGAACGGACGACACCTGCCTTCGGAGGGCAGTGCTCTGCTCCACTGAGCTACGGCGAGATCGCACCCGGGGCCAGACTCGAACTGACGACTGGGGCTTCGCACGCCCCCGTGTTGTCCGCTACACCACCCGGGTAGGACGGCCGACCGGCCGTCGGTGATCTGGCGACGCGTGCGGGACTCGAACCCGCCACCGCCGGATCGACAATCCGGAGCTCTTCCGCTGAGCTAACGCGCCATGCCTGTGGTCGCTGTTGCTGTCCATGGTCGGGTTGGCCGGACTCGAACCGGCGGCCTCGGCGTCCCGAACGCCGCGCGCTTCCATCTGCGCCACAACCCGTCTGCGGTGTCCCTGGGCACAACGGAGCTCGGGAGGGAGGTCACGATCCCCCATCTCCTGGTTCAGAGCCAGGTGCGCTGCCGATTGCGCCACTCCCGAATGTGCAGCCCTCATGTGCTTCCATCGTTCCGTTCCGCGCGTGTTGCGTCGGGCTGTGTGAATCTGTCAGTACGCCCCCGGAGATTCGAACTCCGATCCACGGGGTAAGAACCCGTTCGGTTTCCCTTTACCGCAGAGGCGTATGAGTGCGGGCGGAGAGAGTCGAACTCTCAATGGACCGAGTCCACCGGGGTCTGAGCCCGGCGCGTCTTCCTGTTCCGCCACGCCCGCACGGCGCACCGAGGCATTCGATCTCGGCACTGTGGACCCAGACGGGCTCGAACCGTCACCTCACTCCGTGCAGGGGAGTTGCACTGCCTCTCGTGCTCTGGGCCCGTTGTCCGCGGGGCAGGACTCGAACCTGCCGTGCCCGAGGGCGCCTGGTTTACGGCCAGGTGCCGTCCCGTGACGGCATCCCGCGGTCGGATCGGTGGAACGTCGCGCCAGGGCATGGCGCTGCCCCGATCCGCTTATTGGCGATCTCTTCAGTTTTCAAGGATCTATTTAGGCGCGACAGGTAGTGCTCATATCGAAATATGAACGCGTCACACCAGGAGGGGTGCAGGGAATCGAACCCCGCCCACGACGGTGTTGGAAACCGCCCGGCTACCGGTGCCTCACCCCTCCGGTATCGATTCAGTTGTGCTCGGGCCCGAAAAACAAAAGAGCCGCCTCCAGGTGGAGGCGGCTCCTGAACGGTCTTCAGACCTGTAAGTTCCCAGGTCATACCATCAGGAGCACCTCCGTGTCCTCGATCTGCGCTTCCGTCGATTGCCCGAATCGGGTGACGAGTTTCACGGGCATGGCGGCGCGTGTCGCGAGGGGGCCCACTGGGCCCTCGAGGTGCCGATTCATTCGGCCACAGGTCGCGTCGATGTACCGCATAGCGTCAAGTATACATATCCGCATTCGGAATGAAAGGGCCTTTGCCGCCATTTTTTCAATGAATGGCACGCTCTTGTCGTCGTGGGTATCGATCGCTCCGGGTGGACACCGGCGGCTTCACGTCGGGTTGCACTCCGCACTCCGCAACGACGCGCCACTCCTTGGCCTGCAGCACATTCGCGTGGCCGTCAGCACATTCGCGTGGCCGTCAGCACATTCGCGTGGCCGTCAGCACATTCGCGTGGCCGTCAGCACATTCGCGTGGCCGTCAGCACCTTCGCCTGGCCTGCAGCACCTTCGCCTGGCCTGCAGCACCTTCACGATCTGGAGTGATGATCCGAACGAACGAGACACGAACAGCGCCGACACCGGGGCTCTTCGTCCCCGAGCGCGCGCGTGGCCGGACATGCTTAGCTTTGCCGGGCGTCGGTCGGCGGGACGGACGAGGGGAGCGGGGGACGTCATGGAATTGAAGGTCGTCGGCGCGGGAGTCGGTCGAACAGGAACGCTGTCTCTGAAGACCGGCCTCGAACAGCTCACCGGGCAGCCCTGTTACCACATGCTCGAAGTCTTCTCTCATCCCGAGCACGTCACCCAGTGGCGTGAGGCGGCCGAGGGCGGCAAGGTGGACTGGGCCGCGTTCCTCGACGGGTACGGGGCGACATCGGACTTTCCGGCGTGCCTGTTCTGGCCCGAGATCCTCGAGGCAAACCCCGATGCCGTCGTCGTGCTCTCCACCCGTCGAGACAGCGAAGCCTGGTGGGAAAGTGCCAGCCAGACCATCTTCGCCATCGACGGCTCGCAGGTCCCTCCGGAGATGGCCGATTGGTTCGAGATGTGGCGCGCCGTAGCCTCGGCCCGGTTCACCGACGACTGGACCGACAAGGACGCCGCGATCGCCGCCTACGACCGGCACAATGCCGAGGTGCGCGCCTCGGCGCCCGCCACGCGGCTCGTGGACTGGCAGCCGGGCGACGGATGGGAGCCGCTGTGTGAAGCCTTGGGCTTGGCGGTCCCCGGCGACCCCTTCCCCCACCTCAATACCAGAGAGGACTTCCCGAAGGTCAATGCCGACACGAACCTGGCCGAGGCTCTCGAGCAGTTCAACGTGGATAGCGGCACCTAATCAGGACTGGCAGCTGCCGAGCCCGAGTTGGATCGCGGCGCAGATCGTCCCGTAGCTGACGCGCCAACCGCCGTCGATGATCAGGGCTTGGCCGACCATCGGGAACGTGAGCTGCGCGTCGGAGTGGAACCGGAGGGTATAGGCCACATCCGCCAGGGTGGGGCTCTCGAACACGACGTTGTTCACGTCGATGTAGCTCGACGACGCCAGCGCCTCGTAGGGACCGGTGTCGAGCTGTTCGAGCGCGCCGGCCACGAGGCTGCCGTCCTGGATCGACTGCACCCGCTGGATGGGCGGGGTGCCGCAGTCGAACACCGCCGCGAAGGCGGCGGAGATGGCCTGGGTGGCCGCCTGCGGGTCGGCGGGGCCGGCCGCGCCGGCCGGGGGCGTGGCAGGAAGCGTGGCGGGCAGGGCCGAGGGACCGGCCGGCGCGCTGGCTTCGACCTGCAGGGACACGGTGCCGAGAACCGTGCCCGAGCTGTCGCTCACCTGGAGCTGCGACCCGGTGGCGCCGAGCGCGGTGGCGGGGTCGCCGGCCAGGACGATGACCGCCTCGCCGTCCACGGGCGCCTCGGTCACCGTCCCCGTGCTGCCGGTCACCGACAACGACGCCACCTGCGAGCCGACCTCGACGCCGACCACGGTGGCGGGTGATCCCTCGGCGCTCCCCGCGCTCGACACGGCCGCGCTGATCAACGGTGACGCGTAGTTCGGGAACAGGGCGGATGTGAGGACGCCGACCGCGCCCGGGGTCGTGACCTCTTCGACCACCCCGCCCGCCGGTGTGCACGCCGCGTCCCCGGTCCCGTACCCCGACGCCGACTGCGAGCCGGGCAGAGCCTTGTACACCGCCACGGCGGTGCCGCCGGGCCAGCTCTTCACGAACAACGGCCCCCCGGGCGCGACGGTGACATTGCCCACCTGGTTGCCCGGCGTCACCTGGATCCCCGGGGCAACCGAGGCGAGAGAGAGCTGCCAGGCGTTCCCGGTCAGGGTGGCGGCGGCGTAGAGCGGGCCGACGGATTGTGATCCCTGTCCCGCGTTCAAGTGGTATTTGACGACAGCCGCGGTGGCCGAGGTGAACACGACCTGGTCGACGTTCACCGCCGCGCTCCCCCCGTAGGGGAACGTCTCGAGGGGGTCACCGCCGGCCACGTCCTGCAGGCGCTGCACCGGTGAGGCGCGACATCCCAGGGCCGCGTCCACGGCGCGGGTTACCGCGACGGTGGCCGCGGCGGGGTCGGCTGGTTGGACCGGTCCCGGTGCGGGCAGCGCGCTGGGCGCGTTGCCACCCGTCGCCACGGTGCTCGACGTGCCGAGCCCGTAGCCGGCGAGGACCTGGCCCGCGCTTCCGAGCACGTCGATGGCCGCCACCGACCCGTCCCCGAGTGCGGCCGCGGGTGTTCCGATGTGCCCCAGGACCACGACGCCCGAGGACGGCACCGCGGCCTGGTCGATCGCACCGTCGGCGAACTGGACCTGCACCGTGGCGGCGCCGGTGCCGACCTGGGCCAGGACCCACGTGGCCGGAGCGCCCTCGACGGCGCCGATCTCGCCCACCTGCACGTCGACCAGGGCACCGCTCGCCCCTTGGAACAGGGGCTCCGACGTCGTACCCACGGCGTCGGTGTCCGAGATCTCGACGGTGAGCTGCGTGGTGGTGAGACACCCCGGGTCCGCCGGCCCAAGACCCGCAGGTGCGGAGGCGCCGGGAGCGGAGGTAGCCGGCTCGGCCGAAATCGGCGGCGGAGAGGCCGGCCCGGAGGAGGGCGGAGCCACGGTGCTCAGACCTGACGCGGCACCGCCGGTACCGGTTCCACCGGCAGGCTGGTCGAACACGGTCATCTGCACCCCGTCGGCCGACGTGTGGCTGTAGAGGCGCTGGAGCGACGTCGCAGAGGAAGGCGCCACGTCGATCGGCGCCGTGGTGCTCGGCGCCGTGGTGCTCGGGGTCGAGGCGTCAGGCACCGCCGCGCTGGACTTCCCTGGTGCCGGTGCCGCCGCGCCTCCATTGATGCCGTACCCGGGACCCAGCGCGCGGCCTCCGTGTGAGACCGAGTCTCCCGGGCTCGACGCGCTGACCGTGCCCGACAGCGGGAGGACGAGCACCCCGTCGCGCCGGTCCACTCCATGCCCGCCCACTCCATGCCCGCCCACGGTGCCGGCCCGGCCCGCGACCTGACGTGGGCCGCCACCACCAGAGGCCACCACCACACTGAGGCCGACCGCCAACACCACCACCAAGGTCAGTGTGGCTGCCTCCCATCGGCGTCGCACGTGGCGCTGGCGGGCACGTTGCGCGACAGACGACATCGCGGTCCCGTCGATCGGTGCCGACACCGACCGCGCCCGGTCGACCAACGCGGCGCGGAGGCGGTCCTCGAAGTCTGCCCGTGCCTTGTCGTTCATGGCTCCTCCCCCGGATCGGCGATGGCGGTGCGCAACCGCGCACAACCTCGATGCACGAGCGACGCGACGGTGCCGGGTCGGCAGTGCAGGAGCACGGCGATCTCGCCGTCGCTCATCTGCTCGTAGAAACGCAGCACGATGGCGGCGCGCTGTCGGGGTGGCAGGCGCGCCAGCACGTCGAACAATTCGTCGGCCTCGAAGGCGACGTCAGAGGTGCGGACATCTTCATTGTGCCCGGCGCTCGCCCGGGACCGTTCCAACCGGCGTCGACGGTGCCACGAGCGACCGGCGTTGACGACGCAGCGCCGGAAGTACGGAAGCGGGTCGTCGAGCCCGTCGAAGCGTCGGTACACCCGGACGAAGACGTCGTGGACAAGGTCGCGGGCCACGTCCTCGGAGAGGGTCAGGAGGAAGCCGAGCCGGACCAGGGACTCATAGTGGGCCCGGTAGAAGTCGTCGAACCCACCGGACGCAGACGGGCCGAAGGCGCCGGCCCCGTCGTGCGACGCATCCGCAGCCGCCACGCCACCCCCGATGTCCTTGCCGAGCGGACCGGACCCGGGATTCCCGACCCACAGGCGGGCCACATCGGCGTGCATGTCTTTACCACGCTGGGCTCGGGCGTTTCCTTGCACCTGCGGGCCAGATTCTGACGGTGACCCTTCGGAAAGGGACGGGGGGGCGGGCAACTACTCCTCGCCGGAGAATCGCTCCCACGCCGACTGTCGAGTCATCCCCAAGGAAGTTCCGATCGACGCCCACGTGGCGCCAAGCTCTCTCGCCCTCTTCACGAAGCGGGAGAGATTGCTTTCGACCTGCGCACCTGCGGCCGCCATCCGAGGGAGGCTCGCCAGGACTCCGTCGAGGGCAAGGCCCTCGTCCCACGATGTCAGCCCGGGTGGCAAAGAGGGTGGGTTGCTGATGATCTGGCGACAGAGATCGACGCACTCATCACAGATGTAGACCCCCGGACCAGCGACCAGCTTGGCAACCTCGTTGCTCGGTTTCAGACAGAACGAGCAGGACGTCGTGACGCGCCCTTCGGCGACGGCCATGAGCTTCTCCTTGCGTTGTCAGCCTTGTGTTGTCAGGAGTCACCTTACAACGTCAGGGACCTCCTGACACGGGGAGACGGCCGACGGGAGGGCGGGCGCGGGCCGAAGGGCTGGTAGTCGAGGGCCGAAGGGCTGGTAGTCGTGGGCGGTCAGCCCTCGGTGAACGCGAGCTTGTCCTGCTCCCAGAACGACCGCAGCGACGCCAGCTTCCCCTCGGCGTTCACCTTGTAGATGTTGGCGAGCTGCACGATCCCCACCTGGTTGCCGGGGAGGGTGATGCGGAGCTCGCCGATGTTGACCACCTCGTCGCCGCACTCGATGGTCTGGCGGATCGAGAACTTGAGGCTCTCGCTCTGCGAGACCACGTTGTCGTAGAAGGCGGTGATGGCCTCTTTGCCGTGCTGACCCTTACCGTCGGCGTCGACGAACGACGGTCCCACCGGGTCCTCGACCACGGCATCGTCGGCGAACAGCGCCAACCACCCGTCGCGGTCCTTGGCTTCGGACATCTCCATCGACTTCTTCGACATCTCGAACGCTGTGCCCATCCCCATGCCTCCCCTGGTTTCGAGACGAACTACGCCTTCACCTTGGTGATCACCGAGTCGGCGAACCGCCGCAGGCTATCGATCTTGGCCTGGAGCGGCTCGACGTCGGGCCCCGTCACATACGGCCAGCGGAACCCGACGATGACATCGGTCACGCCCTGCTCCTCGAGTCGGCGCACGCCGTCGACGCTGAAGGCGTCCATCGAGATGACGTGGGTCTCGAAGGGCGCGTGGTCGCGTCCCGCCTCGGCGCGCAGCTCTCCCAACCGTGCGAGGAGGCCGGGGAGGTCGGCCGGATCGCCGCCGCCGTGCATCCAGCCGTCGCCCATGACCGCCGCCCGGCGCAGGGCGGCCTCCCCGTGCCCCCCGATCAGGATCGGGATGGGCTTGGCCGGAGCCGGTGCCATCTTCACCGACGGCACGTCGAACACGTCCCCGTGGTACTCGAAGTACGCGCCTGTGGTGAGCCCCCGGATGACCTCGATGCACTCGTCCATGCGCTTGCCCCGGCGCTCCCAGGGGACGTCGAGCAGGCCGTAGTCCTCGGGCCACGGGCTCGTGCCCACGCCGAAGAGGAACCGGTCGCCGGTGAGCACCGCCACCGACGCGGCCTGCTTGGCCACCATCACGGGATGACGGATGGGCAGCTTCACCACGAACGTCACGAACCGCAGCGTGGTGGTGACCGCCCCCAGGGCCGGGATGAGGCTGAAGGGCTCGATGAAGGGCTTGTCCTCGAGGAACTCGCGCGACCCGTCGGGGTTGAACGGGTAGGTGGTGTCGGACTCGCGCGGGTAGGCGATGCTGTCGGGCACGACGAAGGTGTCGTAGCCAGCGTCTTCGGCGGCCCGAGCCAGGGGACCGTAGAACGCCGGGTCGGTCATGGACTCGGCGTAGCTGAAACGCATGGGGGCCTCGGTCTTCCGTGAAGGGTCGGTGAGGGTACGGGGGTCGGTGAGGGTACGGGGTCGGTGAGGGTACGGGGTCGGTGAGTTGGCGGCCCGGATGTGCTCAGGCGTTGGGCTTCTCGCCCGACGCGGCCGCCTGCCTGAGCTTCTCGAGCCGGTCGATGCCCCCCATCCGCTCCTGGCCCACCTCGTCGAAGCGCGCCGCGATCTGCTCTGGCGTCCACCGACCCTCGACACTCATCGATCGCAGCTCGACGGGCTGGTTCCAGACCGCGATGCGTCCCCCCACCGCCGTGTAGACCTGGCCCGTCACGTCCCCGGCCGCATCCGACAGCAGGAACACGACGAGGGGGGCGACGTCCTCGGGATCGCCCATCTCGGCCAGCTCTGACGGGACATTCGCCGACATCCGTGTGCGCGCCACGGGGGCGACGGCGTTGGCGCGCACGCCGTAGCGGTACAGCCCGACGGCCGCCGAGCGCACGAAGGACACGATCCCACCCTTGGCGGCGGAGTAGTTGGCCTGCGCCACGCTGCCGGCGTAGGCGCCCGACGTGAAGCCGATGAGCGAGCCCGACTCCTGCTTGCGCATGACGGCGGCGGCGTGGCGGAACACGGTGAAGTGGCCCTTCAAGTGGGTGGCGATCACCGCGTCCCATTCGTCCTCGGACATGTTGAACAACATCCGCTCTCGGAGGATGCCGGCCACCGCCACCACACCGTCGATGCGACCCCACCGCTCGACGGCGGTGTTCACGATGCGCTCGCCCCCGGCCATGGTGCTCACGTCCTGGGCGACCGCCACCGCTTCGCCGCCGGCGCCCTCGATCTCCTTGACGACCGCTTCGGCGACCTCGCTGGTGGGATCCTCACCGGCGAGACCCACCCCGATGTCGGCCACGACCACCTTGGCGCCCTCGGCCGCGCACGCCAGCGCGCACGCCCGGCCGATGCCGCCGCCCCCGCCCGTGATCACGACCACCTTGTTGTCGAGGTACCCAGCCACGTCGCCTGTCGCTCCTTGTCTCGTCAATGTCCCGCCGGTGTCCCGTCGGTGTCCCATCGGTCTCGTCGGTATCCCGTCGGTCTCGTCGGCATCCCGTCGGTATCCCGCCGGTCTCGTCGGCATCCCGTCGGTGTCTCGTCAGGACCGAAATCCGACGGGATGTTAGACGGCGGGGCCGGGCACCCCCCAGCCGGCGCCGAGCACCAGGCTGACGCCTGTGTCAGGATTTCGACCGAGCAGGAGGGGGACGATGACGCAGGTCAATGAGCACATCGAGTTCGACACGTCCGACGTCGACCGTCATGTCGGAGAACCCGTGGGCGGGGGCCAATTGAAAGAGCCGGTGACGGTCACCGACATCCGCCGGTGGGTCCAGGCCATGCAGTACCCGAACCCGCTGCACTTCGAGGACGAGGTCGCCGCCGCCAGTGCCTTCGGGCGGATCGTGGCGCCACAGTCCTTCACCATCTGTTGTGACGTCGGCCACGGGGCGGGCCCCGCCATCGTGGGGAACATCCCGGGCACGCACATGATCTTCGGCGGCGACGAGTGGTGGTTCGCCGGGCCCCGCATCTATCCGGGCGACCTGCTGCGCATGAAACGGCGCTTCGTCGACTACAAGGTCTCGGAGACCAAGTTCGCCGGCCCCACCATGTTCAGCCGTGGGGAGACCATCTACACCAACCAGCGCGGCGAGCGCGTGGCCAAGCAGTGGTCGACGGCCGTGCGCTACCGCGCCGATGTGGCACGCGACCGTGGCTTCTTCGAGCAGGCCGCGCCGCTGCCGACGTGGACCGAGGAACGCCTGGCCGCCATCGAGACCCAGCGGAGGGCCTGGATCCGCAGCCGGGCCGGCTCGGAGAGCCCCACCCTGGAGTCCGTCGAGGTGGGCCAGAGCCTGCTGACGCGTCCCATCGGCCCCCACTCGCTTCCGAGCCTGGCCTCGGAGTGGCGCGGCTACACCTTCACCGTGTGGGGCTCCACGTACCACGAGGGTGCCGACCACCTGAGCGAGGCGGGATGGCTCGACGAGATGGACCGTGACCTCGTCGGCGCGCAGGAGGACCCCGAGCTCGCCGACGGCCTCTACCACGGGCCCTCGCGCGGCCACACCGACGAGGAGCACGCCCGCCTGATCGGGATGCCGCGCGGCTATGGCTACGGCGCGTCGATGGGCGCGTGGGTCCTCGACTACGTGGCGGCGTGGGCCGGTGACCGGGGCCTCGTGCGTCACTCGGCCGTGCAATACCGCTTCCCCGCCTTCGACGGCGACCTCACCCTCCTCGATGCCGAGGTGACCGATGCCCGTTACGACAAGATGCTCGGAGCCGGGCTCGTGACCCTGGAGGTGACGATGACCAACCAGGACGGGTCGGTGATGGCGAAGGGGCCGGTGCAGGTCGAGTTGCCGGCGTAGGGCGCGACGACACCACTCGGGCCGCGGACGCCTTCCGTGGTTCTCTTCCGGGGACCACCCCTCGAGACCGAGGCCGGCATCGGCGCGCTCACCATGGGCGGACTGCTCGACGAGGTCACCGCCCGGCACGCCGGGCGCGAAGCACTCTGTTTCCACGAGTCGGGCTCCCACCCGTCGGGCTCCCAACCGTCGGGCTCCCACCCGTCAGGCTCCGAGCAGTCGGGTCTCGATCGGTCGGCCGGGGCGGGCGAGGACGCCGTGGTGCGATGGACCTACGAGGAGCTCGGCGCACGGGCCCTTCGCTTCGCCAAGGCCCTGGCCGCGGCGGGGGTGGGCAAGGGCACCCGCGTGGCGCTGCTCATGGGCAACCGGCCCGAATGGGTCGAGGCCGCCTTCGGTGTCGCGCTGGCGGGCGCGGTGCTCGTGCCGGTGAACACGCTCTTCGAGGCCCCCGAGATCGAGCACGTGCTGCACCACTCCGACAGTGCCGTGCTCGTCTATCAGGAGCGCCTCGCGAATCACCGCTACCACGACCAGGTGCGGGCCATGGTGGGCGGCCTCCCCTACCTCACCACCCTGGCGTGTTTGGGGACGAGCACCTACGAGTCGTTCCTGCGCGCCGGGGAGCATGTGGGCGACGACGTCGCCCACGGGCGTGCCGCGGCGGTGTCGCCCCACGACGACGCGCTCGTCGTCTACACCTCGGGCTCGACGGGCAAGCCCAAGGGCGTGTTGCACGCGCAACGCGCCGCCGCCTTGCAGAGCTGGCGCTTCGCGCGTCACCTGTGTGCCGACCCCAGCCGACGGGTGTGGAGCGCCTTCCCCTTCTTCTGGACGGCGGGCTACTGCATGGTGATGGGCGGCACCTTGGCCGCCGGCGCGTGCCTCGTCCTCCAGGAGCTGTTCGAGCCCGGCGACGCGCTGGCCCTCCTCGAAGCCGAGCGGGTGACGTCTCCCCACGCGTGGCCGCACCAGCTGGCTGCGCTCGAGAGCCATCCCGACTACGCCACGGCCGACCTCTCTGCTGTGAACCAGGTCGACTCCTTCACGAGCATCGGCCGGCACCCGACGGTGAACGCCGACGACTCCTTCAGCCCGCGCGCCGCCTACGGCCTCACCGAGACCTTCACCATCATTAGCTCCATGCCCGCCGACACCCCGGCGGCACTGCGCGAGGGCCACGAGGGGACGATCCTTCCCGGCAACGTCGTCCGTATCGTCGACGCACAGACCGGCGACGAGCAACCGGCAGGCGTGCCCGGTGAGATCCGGGTGAAGGGGCCCACCCTCATGAAGGGCTACGTGAAGGTCGCGCCTGAGGAGGTGTTCGACACCGAGGGGTTCTTCGCCACGGGTGACGCCGGGTTCGTCGACGACGAAGGCCGTCTGCACTGGGTGGGACGTACCTCGGACCTGATCAAGACCGGTGGCGCCAACGTCTCGCCCGTCGAGATCGACAACGAGCTCCTGCGCCATCCCGGCCTGCACAGCGCGTTGGCGGTCGGTGTACCGCATCCCACACTGGGCGAGATCGTCGTGGTGTGTGCAGTGGCGCAGCCCGGCTGCGACGTCGACGAGAACGGCGTGCGCGACTTCCTGCGCGGCCGGCTGGCGTCGTACAAGCTGCCCCGCCGGGTCCTGTTCTTCGCCGAGGACGAGCTCACCCTCACCGGGAACGCCAAGATCCGCGCCGACGAGCTCCGGAAGCTGGCCACGGAGCGGCTTGCCCGGAGCGAGAACGCGTTCTAGTCTCGCGTGGGCCCCGCGTCGCGGATGGGGGGGATGTCCCGGGTGGGAACGCCCACCCGGGCTCGGGATGGCGCACCGGTTGATCGCAAACGCTCACAGGCTGGTCCATCGCCACCTGCGCATCACCGCAGCGCCGAGTGAGGAGCGAGGATGACCGACTTCGGATTCTGGGCGATGGCGGAGGAGGAGCCGGGCCATCTGGCGCTGGTGGCCCCCGACGGCACCGAGCTCAAGGCGGGCGAGCTCCTCGGGCGCGCCAACCAGGTCGTGCACGCCCTGCGCGCCCTCGGGCTCGGCAGGGGCGACACGATCGCCTTCGTGCTGCCCAACAGCGCGGAGGTGTTCGAGATCTATCTCGCCGCCATGCAGGCGGGGTGGTACATCGTCCCGATCAACCACCACTTGGTGGCGCCCGAGATCGCCTACATCGTGAAGGACTCGGGCGCCCAGGTCTTCATCGGCCACGAGCGGTTCGCCCAGATGTGCATCGATGCCGCCGACGAGGCCGAGATCCCCGCGTCCCGCCGCCTGGCCGTGGGCGACATCCCCGGCTTCATCTCCTATGCCCAGTTGCGCGACGGCGAGAAGACCGACCGGCCCGACGACCGCAGCCTGGGCGACACCATGAACTACACATCGGGGACGACCGGCAACCCCAAGGGCGTGCGTCGCACGCTGTCGGGCGCGGACCCCGACGAAATGGCGATCGCCTTGGCCGGGATCCTGCTCCTGTTCGGCATCCAGTCCCGTGACGACAACGTCCACATCGTGGGCTCGCCGCTCTACCACACCGCCGTGCTCCGGTTCTCCGGTGCCGCGATCCACATGGGCCACACCGTGGTGCTCATGGACAAGTGGAGCGCCGAGGGCATGCTCGAGCTCATGGAGCGTTACCGGGTCACGCACTCGCACATGGTGCCCACCCAATTCCACCGGCTCCTTGCACTGCCCGACGACGTCCGGAACAAGTACGACCTGTCCTCCCTGCGGCACATGATCCACGCGGCGGCTCCGTGCCCTGTCGACACCAAGTACGCCATGATCGAGTGGTGGGGCCCCGTGATCGACGAATACTACGCGGCATCCGAGGGCGGCGGCACGATCGTGACCACCGAGGAATGGCTCACCAAGCCCGGGACCGTGGGCAAGCCCTGGCCGATCTCGGAGATCGCCATCTTCGACGACGACGAGAACCGGCTCGAGGCCAACCAGATCGGGACCGTGTACATGGCCATGGGGTCGGCCGACTTCGAGTACCACGGGGACAAGGAGAAGACCCGCAAGAACCGGATCGGCAAGTTCTTCACCGTCGGCGACGTCGGCTATCTCGACGACGACGGGTTCCTCTTCCTGCGTGACCGGAAGACGGACATGATCATCTCCGGGGGCGCCAACATCTACCCGGCCGAGATCGAGAGCGTCCTCCTGGGCCATCCCCAGGTCGTGGACGCGGCGGTTTTCGGGATCCCCCACGACGACTGGGGCGAGGAAGTGAAAGCCGTCATCCAACCCGTCGACGGCGTGGAAGGCTCGCCCGAGCTGGCGGCGGAGATCCTGGCCTGGTGCGAGGGACGGCTCGCCAAGTTCAAGACGCCCAAGACGATCGACTTCACCGACGACATGCCGCGCGATCCCAACGGCAAGCTCTACAAGCGCAAGTTGCGCGATCCCTACTGGGAAGGACGCGAGCGGGCCATCTAAGCCCGAGGTCGCTTTTCCTTCTGCTCCTTCTGCGGATTGAGCCCCCCGAGGTCGGGCCCGTGTGTTGTCGCCGCCGGTGAAAGGCTCAGGTACCCCGCGCCGCACGCACGGCGTCGACGAGCGACAGCAGCCCCCGGACGTCGATGGGCTTGGCCAGGAATCCGATGACCCCGCGCCCGAGGAGCTGGCGCACGTGCTGGGCCGGGGCGTCGGCGCCGATCACCGCGACGGGGACGTCTGCGGTGGCCGGGTCCTCGGCCAGACGGTCGAGCACGATGTCCCCGGTCATGTCGGGGAGGTAGAGATCGAGCAGGATCATGTCCGGGACGTGCTCACGGGCGAGATCGACCCCGAGCCCGCCCTGCATGGCGGCGAGGACCTCGGTGCCGGGTCGCCGCGACAGCACGCGCTCGACGAGATCGAGCGTCGTGAGGTTGTTCTCGACCAGCAGGACGCGGAACACCCGGCCGGCTCCAGGTGATGCGCCCGTGTCGCCGCCCGCGTCAAGGCCCGCGTCGGAAAGTTCCTTCTCGGTCGCGTCGGTCCCACCAGGACCCGCAATGGTGGCGACGCCCGGGCCCGACACCGCGTCGGTGTCCTGGGACTGTGCACCGGTGCGCCCCGATGTGCGCACCTCGCCATTCGCTACGCCCTGGAGGCTGCTCGCCTCGACTGCGACGCCGCCACCGGCGACGGCGCCTGCGACGGCACCTGTGATGCCACCTGTGATGCCGCCCGCGATGCCGCCTGTGATGCCGCCCGCGATGCCGCCTGCGACGGGGGCGGGGTCTGGTGTCGGAAGCTCGACGACGAACGTGCTCCCCACCCCGGCCACGGACTCCAAACCGAGCTCGCCGCCCATCCGCTCGCACAGGTGCTGCGACAACGCCAACCCGACGCCGGTTCCTTCGATGCCGGTCTGCTCGAGCCCGAGGCGATCGAAGGGCACGAACACCCGCTCGATGTCCTCGGCGCGGATCCCCCGCCCTGTGTCGGCCACGGCCAGCCGGAGCCGACCCGACGGGCCCGGGTCGCAGGTGACGTCGACGCGTCCACCGGGCCTGTTGTACTTCACGGCGTTGGACAACAAGTTGAGCAGGACCTGCATCAGCCGCTGACGGTCAGCCGTGACGACGAACCCGTCCCGGGGATCCACCGAGGAGCGGATCACGACCTCGGCGCGCGCCGCCATGGGGTTGGTCAGTTCGAGAGCCTCCGAGACGATCTCGGTCACCACCACCGGCGCCAATGTCAGCTCGAGGTAGCCCGACTCGATCCGGGCGATGTCGAGCACTTCATCGATGAGGTCGAGAAGGTGACGACCGGCGCGCAAGATGTGGTCCACGGCGTCGACCTGCTGCCCCGGAATGTCGTCCATCTGCAGGAGCTGCGCGAACCCGAGAATCGAATTCAGTGGAGTACGGAGCTCGTGGCTCATGCGCGACAGGAAGTCGCTCTTGGCCTTGCTGGCCTTCTCGGCCGACTCGCGAGATGTCTGTAGGCGCTGCTCGGACTCGAGCTTGTCAGTGATGTCGCGCGACACCACTACGGCACCGGCGAAGTGGCCCTCCCCATCGAGCACGGCTTGGGCGCGCGAGTCGACGGTGACCCAGTGGCCATCGGCATGGCGGGCGCGATACCGCAGGTGCAGGTGGGACACGGCACCGGTCACCATGCGAATGAACAACGAAGCGACGTCATCGAAATCGTCGGGGTGGACGAAGTCGAACACGTCACTGCGGGTGAACACTTCGTGGCGATGACCGAACAACGCGCTCTCGGCTTCGCTGATCTGATGGATCTTGCCGGCCCGGTCCATCAGGGTGATCATGTCGGGGCTCGCCCCGATCACCGAGTCGAGCAGGCGGTCCCGGGCCGCCAGAGCCCTCTCGGCACCCCGGCGTTCGGTCGTGTCCGTGGCGATGCCCCCGATGGCGAAGGGGGTGCCGGTCTCGTCGCGGATGATGAACCGGCTCGCCATGAAGTCCCGGGGGCCGTCGACCGTGGTCCGGAGCTCGTCGCTGACGAACGAATCCCCGTCTTCGAGAAGTTGACGCTCGCGATCGGTGATCGCGTCGTTGTCCTCGGGCCAACACTCCACCGCCGTCTGCCCCACCGCGGCGTCGACAGGAACGCCCGCCGCGCGCGAGAACTCGTCGTTGACGAGAAGGTAGCGACCTTCGAAGTCCTTCACGAAGATCACCGACGGTGAGTACTTCATGATGGCCCGCAGCCGGGCCTCGCTTTCGTTCAAGGCGATCTCGTCGCGTCGTCGTTCGCTGATGTCGCGAGCCGCCCCGTACACGCGCTGACGGTCGAAGTCGACGCGAGTGGTCCACTCGAGCCACCGCCACTCGCCTTCCCGGGTGCAGAATCGGAGCTGCGTCAGCCCCGCCTCGCCGTTCTCCGCCAACACCGCCTCGGCCGCCTTGCGCACGTCCCGGTCCTCGGGATGCACCAGGTCGTCGAGCCGGAGGCCGCTCAGTTCCTCGGCGCTATAGCCGAGTGTCCGCACGAAGGCGGCGTTCCACCACACCAGCGTGCCCTCGAAATCGGTGATGCAGAAGATTTGGGCCGACAGGTCGAGGAACGTGGTCAGCTGAGCGTGAGTCGCAACCGGTGAGGCGTCTCGTTTCGAAATAGGGGCTTCGACAGCAACTCGCGCCGCCTCTGCCACGGCCGGGCCCGATGTCCGGCGTTCAGGGACGGCCGCGACACGGGGAGCTGTGGTACGGGGGATCATGGGAGTTCCCCCGGCCGAGATGACATCGTCTCGACCACGCTAAGCAACTCTCGGATGTCGATCGGCTTGGTCAGGTAGGCCGCCACGCCGAGGTCGCGCAGACGTTGGATCTGCGAGGGTGTGGCATCGGCGGTGACCACGACGACCGGGATGTCCGCCGTGCGCGGATCGTCCTGTAAGACGTCGAGGAGGTCCGTCCCCGACATGTCGGGGAGGTGCAGGTCGAGGAGGATGAGATGCGGACGGTGCTCGCGCGCCAGTTCGATCCCCAGGCTCCCTGACATCGCGGCGAGAAGCTCCACGACGCCAGAACGTGTCAGCACCTGCTCGACCAGCTCGAGGTTGGCGAGGTTGTCCTCGATATGCAGGACGCGCAGTGTGTTGACACTGGGCAACTCGTCGGGCGGTGTCTCGGGCCCCCGCATCTGGACCTCGGGTGCGACCGCGGTGGGAAGGTCGACGGTGAAGGTGGTGCCCTCGCCGAACCTCGAGTACACCGCGATGGTGCCACCCATCCGCTCGACCAGGTACTTCGACAGCGTGAGCCCGACGCCGGTGCCCTCGACGCCGCTCGACTCCGCACCCAGACGGTCGAACGGCTCGAACACGCGGTCGATGTCCTCGGCTCTGATCCCTTTACCCGTGTCGGTGACGGTGATACGGACGAGGTCGGCCGAGACCGCTTCCACGCCGATGCCCACGCGTCCTCCCGGGCGGTTGTACTTCACGGCGTTCGACAACAGGTTCAACATCACCTGCAGGAGTCGCTGACGATCGGCGAGGACGTGGAACGTGTCCGGGCAAAGCTCGAGGTCCGCCACCACCGAGATCTCGGCTCGCTCGGCGAGTGGGTGAGCGAAGTCGATGGCGTCTCCGAGGACCTGGCGGATCGCCACCGGCTCCAACAGGAGCTCGAGATTCCCCGACTCGATACGGGCAATGTCGAGAACCTCGTCGATCAGGTTCAGGAGGTGGCGGCCGGCTCGCATGATGTGGCCGACAGCCTCACCGTGGTGATCGGGCAGGTCGTCCATCTCGAGGAGCTGGGAGAACCCCAACACGCTATTGAGCGGCGTGCGCAGTTCGTGGCTCATGCGCGAAAGGAATTCACTCTTGGCCTTGCTGGCGTGCTCAGCGGCTTCGACGGCGACGTGCATCTCGGCTTCAATCTCGAGCTCATCGGTCACGTCGCGCGACACCACGACCGCCCCCATGATGGTGCCGTCGTCCCCCACCATCGCCTGCCCCCGCGTGTCGAGCACGACCCAGTGCCCGTCCGCATGACGGACGCGGTATGCGACGTCGAGCTGGGCGTCGGGCATCGAGAAGATCTTGGCGGCCTCGTACTGGACCCGGGCCAGGTCGTCGGGATGGATGAGAGCCTCGATCTCGCCGTGGACGGGATGCCGGAGGTCGTAGCCGAGAATGCGAGCGGAGGCTTCGCTGATTTCACGGACACGTCCGTTGCCGTCCAACACCGTGACGATGTCAGGGCAGGCCCGGATCACCGTGTCGAGCAGGCGCTGACGTTCGGCCAATGCCGCTTGGACGCGAGTCCACTCGGTGATGTCGGTGGCGATGGCGGCCATCCCGGTGACTGCACCCGATGAGTCGAGCAGCGGGAACCGGGTCGTCATCATGACGTGGGTGCCGTCGCCGAGCGAAACCACGTCGTCGCGGGTAATGACCTCTCCGTGGTCGAGCACGCGCAGGTCCGTGTCGTCGTCCTGTGCATCGGGCCAGATCTCCTTGACGGTCTTCCCCAGCACGGCGTCGCGTTCGAGCCCGGAGGCGCGGAGGAACACCTCGTTGACCACGACATAGCGCTGCATGCGGTCCTTCACGAAGATCGCTGCGGTGGAGTGGTAGAGGATCGCCTGCAGCCAAGCCTCGTTGGCGGCAACCGTGGCCTGTGCGACGTGGTGGTGGGTGACGTCGCGTGCCGCCCCGTAGACGAAGCCGGAATCCGGGGCGATGCGCGCCGTCCACTCCAGCCAGCGCCAGCTCCCGTCCTTGCACCGGTAGCGGGACTCGATCCCGGCCGGCTCCGCGTCACCGACGGGTTGGTCGAACAAGGCGAGAGCCTCTCCCAGGTCCTCGGGGTGGATGAGGTCGACCAGAGAAAGTCGCGCCAACTCTTCCTCGCCGTAGCCGAGGAGAGCGGCGGCCGTGCCGTTGCTCCAGACGAGGCCCTGTTTGAGGTCGAACACGCCGAAGATCTCGTTCGACATGTCGAGGAACACCGCGAGGTCCTCGTCGGACAGCTCCCCCGGAAGTTCCCCCGGACCTCGCGCCTGAAGGTCGCCGCGAGCTCGAGCCGGGCCGGGGCTCACGTCGGCGCTTGATGCGCCGACGGCGATCGACGCCAGCGCGCCCTCGGCGGCGCCGTCCCTATCCGGCAGCGAAAGGGGTCCGCTGCTCTGACTTGCTCGTGCGCTCAACCCCGGCCGTCCTCACGTTGGGCCGGGCTCGAGCGCCGGCCACCCACTTGGGTATCGGCGCGACAGGGGCATCTGTTGAGACAAGGGCCACGCACCGTGGTCGTCGCGGCGCCAGCGGCCGTTGAAGCACAAATACCCAGGTCAAGAGGGGTGAGGAGACGATGCCGGGCCGGCGTCCTCCCGGAAACCTCCGCTCTCGGGGCGCTCAGTTCCCGGTGAACCCCAGGCGGCGGGCATCGGCCCGTACCTGTTCGACGGCTTCGGGGGAGTCGGAGTGCTCGGTCACGAAGGCCAAGAAACGCTGGGGGACAAGCTCGATGAAGATGCCCTCCGCTTCGGCAGTGAGCGTGTCCCCGTGGAAGATGGCGCCGTAGGTGCGGATCTTGCGGCCCTCTCTCCCCATGAACCGAGCCTCCAAGCGAAGCGGGGCCCGCAGGGGTGTGGGCTTGCGGTACTTGATGGTGAGGGTGCCGGTCATGCCCGGGCTCCCGGCCATGATGTTGGCGGCGCCCAGCATCTCGTCGAAGACCATGGCGATGACACCGCCGTGGACGCAGGTGGGCGGCCCCTCGTACTGGTAGTCGAAGGTCGCGGTGCCGCGCAGCTCGCCCTCCACCGCCTCGACCACCACGGGAGGTGCCACAGGATTGGCGAAGCCGATCACGGGGCTCGTGGGGAAGAACTCCTGCGGGTCGCCCACCGGATCGGGCTGCGCACGCAAACGGCGTCCCGGGCCCGCGCCCTGTTCGAGCCCGTCGGCGACGTCCTTGAGAACAGAGGCTGCGCTGGTGATGTCGGCGTCGTCGATCGGGAGGCCCACCATGGCACTGGTGATGCGTCGCAACTGGTGTGCCAGATCGAAGCGGGCATCTTCTTTTGCGACGTGACCTTCCCCCGGGACCGGGGCCCCGCCCCCTGCTGATATGCCGAAGTCCGAGACTCCCAACTCGCGCTCGGGCATCAGCGCCGCTTGTACTCGGGTGTGCGCTTCTCGGCGAACGCCTTCTGGCCCTCTTTGGCATCTTCGGTGGCGAAGACGGGCCAGCCGATCTCGAGCTCGATCTTGAGCGCCTCGACCTCGGGAATCCCCTCTGTCTCGCGCACCGACCGCTTGATGGCCTCCACCGCCAGCGGGCCGTTGGCGCAGATCACCTCGGCGATGCCCAGAGCCTCGTCGAGAGCCGTGCCGTCGGGGACGACCCGACCGATGAGCCCGATCTCCTTCGCTTCCTGGGCACCGACTTCCCGGGCTGTGAGCAGCAGGTCCATGGCCACGGTGAACGGGATCTGTCGGCGGAGCCGGACAGTGGACCCACCGAGGGGGAACAGGCCGCGACGGGCCTCGAAGACGCCGAACTTCGCGCTCTCACCGGCGACCCGGATGTCGGTCGCCTGCAAGATCTCTGTCCCTCCCGCCACCGCCCACCCCTCGACGGCTGCGATGAGGGGCTTGCGCAACTGGTAGTGACGGAGCAACGCCTTCCAGTGCAGATCGGGATCGGCTTCCTGGCGGTGACGGTACTGCTCGGCCTCGGGCGCCGACATGGATTTGAGGTCCATCCCCGAGCAGAAGGTGCCGCCCGCACCGGTGAGCACGGCGCACCGGATCTCGTCGTTGCCGTCGATCTCCTCCCAGGCGTCGGCCATGCCCACGAGCATGGGGAGGCTGAGGGCGTTCTTGGCCTCGGGCCGGTTCATGGTGACGACCGCGGTGGCGCCGTGTCGTTCGAAGGTCAGATTCTCGGTCCCGGGGCTGGGCATGGCCTCTCCTTCACGTCCTGTCATCTCTGCCCGCCGCCTCGGCTGGAGGGGTGCCTCTTCCTTCTGGCTCCTCCCCCGCCTGCTACGGGACCCCGCCTGCTACGGGACGCTCCGACATTAGAACGGATTCCAGTTCCTGCGGCAGCCCACGGCAGGACCAGGGACGCGAACACCCGATGGATCAGCTACCGCTCTCGAAGCAGCTGTCCGGGCCTCGACCGGGTGGCCGCCAGCGCCGGTGCGATGGCCAGGATGTTGGCGACGACGATCACGCCCAGCACCAGGCCCACGACGACCCAGACCGGCACCACCGAAACGGGCACGACGCCGAGGTTGGTGGCGAATGCCTTCCACACTCCTTGACCGAGCGCCACCCCCAACGGCACACCGATGACGATGCCGACGAGGGCCAGTGTCGTCGCCTGCCACGACACTGCCGAGGCCACCTGGCGGTTCACGAAACCAAGAACCTTCAGGAGCCCGATTTCGCGTCGACGGCGCGCCACGCTCACCACCAGGAGATGCAGCAAGGTCGCGGCACCGAACACCACCAACACCACACCGAAGATGAGCGGGAAGTTGACGGCCTCTCCGAAGTTGACCAGGGATGTCGGGGTGATGGGAAGAACCGCGAGTGCCCGGTACGCGTCGACATAGTGGTTGATCGCCTGGCTCCCGCGCCCACCAGACACGAAGCCGACCAACACCCCCCCGTTGGACGTTCCGATCAGGGCCTGCCGACACGCGGTCTGTTCGGGTCCAGGGGGACATACTGCGTCCTCGTACCCGGAGATCGTCATGGCGGCCCCGCTTCCGAGACCAGCGATTCCGGCGAGGACGGGGAAGGAGATCCTCGAGACCACCCGGAGATCAACGGTTCGCTTGCCGCCTGAGGGCGCCGTGACGGTCACGGGGACGACCGATCCCACGTGCGCCCCAACCTGACGCATCGTCGTCGCCCCGAGGCCGATCTGGTCGTCACCTCCGGGCAGCTTCCCGTCCACCGTCGACAAGAGGAGCGGGCCCCGCAGCGATGAAGCCGCCACCAGTCCGACCGGTACCTTGTCGACCGAGACCTCGGACCCGACGCCGCGCGTGATCCCTGTCACCGCTGGGTCGTGCTCCAGGCTCGCGAGCAGAGCCGGGTCCACCTGGTCTCCGACCAGGTTGAAATTGATCTGGAAGGGATCGCCGTACAGCGCAGGAGTGGCCGTGAGGTGCGACAGGCTGGATCCGAAGACGGCGGTGGCGCACAGTGCCGTCACGGCCAGGACCGTCCCGACGAGTGCGGTGCCGACAGGGACCGCGGCCCGGCCACGACCCCGCTGCAGGGCCTGACGTACGCCGATCACGGCAGCCGGTGCTGCGCCCATCGCCGCCAGCTGCGCCGCGACGGCCGAAGGCCGCGAGGCACGCGTGTCGTCGTCGGCCTGCAAAGTGCGAGCGGCCCGCAGCGCCGGCCACACGCCCAATGCGACGACAACCACGATCATTGCGAGCGCTCCGAGCGACAAGACGAGCCCGTCGAAGGACACGCCCGTCGAGGGCTCAGCCAGGCGGGCCTCGCCTACGGGAGCTATTGGGGACAGGGCTGTGGCCAGGACCACCGCGCCGACGGCCCCGGCGATCGCGACGACCAGATTCCGACCCACTGCGACCGACACCAGCTGGGGTCGATCCAGTCCCAACGTGGCCAGTGTGGGATGGCCCTCGCTCTCCACCACACTCTGGCGGGCCAACGCCTGGCCGATGACCAACAACCCGACCAGCGCGGCCAGGATCGCCAGCAGCCACCACCCGACCGCTTGCGGGTGGATCGACGCCTCCACCGAGGCGTTGAGCTGATCGCCGCTTTGGTAACCGGCGAGACCGGCAGACGAAAGCGCGTTGGTATCGGCGCCGAATCGACCGAGGTCGGCTGCGCCGTGACGCAGGCGCACCAGATACAGGTAGGCGAACGCCGTCCTGGGCACCACTGTGCGGGCGAAGGCGCGGGTGGTGTACAGGCTGTAGGAAGGGGCGGCACCGGATGGGAACTCACCCTCGCTGACTTCGAACCCGACCACGTGCAAAGCCACCGTCAGGCCTGTCGGCGTCGGTTCCGGGCCCGTGGCGTCGAAATAGGCCGATTGTTGTGACGCGGCGTAAAAGGGGACACGAATAACGGTTCCGAGCTGCACATTGTCGTCCTGCTGCAGGGTGAACGACGCCAGCACCTGGTCCGGAGACGACTCGTCAGGCCAGTGGCCGGAAACGAGCTTCGACAACGACCGGGGGTGCACCGGCAGCACGGTGACAGCGAAGTCTGCTGGGTCGATCACGCGATGACAGCTGCAACTCGGTTGTCCGCTCAACGGGCTGACCACCGTGGTGGCGGAGGCGACCTCGGGCAGTGTTGCCAGCTGGGGCACCGGGCGCGTGGCGTAGGCGGCGGCGTCGTAGCCGTAGGCAGCGACAAAGCCGGGGAACGCCGATTCGGTGCGACGACCGGCGGCGGTGGCGGCGAGAACAATTCCGCCGACGAGAGCCACCAGCACGGCTATGGCGAGCCATGATCGCCACCGACGCCGCAGCTCGGCACGAAAGACCAGCCTGACCGCGCCCAAACGCCACCTCCTCAGGGGCCCCAGTGTCGCCTATCGGGGAAAGGTCACCAAGGTGGCCAGCCGGTATCGGGGTCTCGTGGTAGCACCCCGTGTGGCTTGTTTCGAAACCGAGCCTGGCAGGTCAGGACTCAGGTGGCATCGGGGTACCCGAGAAGGGCAGGCCCAGGCGATGTGATTGTCCCGCGGCCGATCAGGTAAACACTCTCGATTCGACACGTGCTCACATTCGAGCGACTCAGGGAGACATGGTGAGCGACGAGGTCTCGGGAAGCTTCCACCCCGCCATCGCCGGTCGGGAACGATCGATGACAGAGCTCGCCGGCACGGTGCGACGCCTGATCGACCTGGTGGTCACGAACACGGCCGACAGCGAGGTGCTCGACGCGGTGGTAACGCAGCTGCAGGCGACCGCCGACATCCTCGCTCGGAACGTCCCGACCGATCCCGTCCCACGCTTCGTCGATCCGCCCGAAGACCGCGGGTCCGAGACTCGGGGCGCGTCGATGGGCGGGTCCATGCCCTACGACCCCGTCATCGGCCGCTTCAACCCCATCGCGCTCCCCGTAACGATCTCATTCGAGCCGCCGCTCGCCATCGGCACCGCCGTCTTCACCACGCCCTACGAAGGGGGGCCCGGCTGGGTCCACGGAGCCGCCCTCGCCGCCACGTTCGACATCGTCCTCACGGCCGCCAACCATCTCAGCGGCGCGGCGGGGCCGACGGTGTGGCTCACCATTCGCTTCCGCCGACCGACGCTGGTCGGGGTCGAAGCCCGATTCGAGGCCGAGGTGGTCGCCAACGACGGCCGTCGTGTCACGAGCAAAGGGCGACTCGTCCAGGACGGCGTCGTGTGCGTGGAAGCCGAGGGCGAATTCGCCGTCCTCAGCCCCAAGAAGATCCGCAAGGTGGCCGAGCGCAGCCAGCGCCGTCCCGCCGTCGAACCGAATGACGCGGACGACGGGGCGGCGCGAGCCGACGGCGACGGCGCGGCCCCAGGTTAAGAAAGCCGGCGCAGTCGAAGGTACGCAGTCGAAGGTACGCAGTCGAAGGTACGCAGTCGAAGGTAAAAGAAGCCGGCGCCGCCGAATAGTCAGGGTAGGGGCGGCGCGGCGATGCCCACCATCGGTTTCACCAGTCGGGCCCCGCCCTCGGATCCCTCGAAGGGTGCATCACCGAAGGCGAAGATCCCGCCGTCGCTCGCCACCATCCAGTAGCCCTGGCCCGTCGACGTGGGGGTGAGGCCCACCACAGGCTTGGTGAGCGGCCGTCCACCCATGGACCCGAAGAAGCCGGCACCGCCGAAGGCGAAGATGCCGCCGTCCGAAGCCACCAGCCAATACCCCCCGGCCGGCGCCGGCGCCGCGGCCACGACGGGCTGGGCGAGTCGCCGCCCACCCATCGACCCGGCGAAGCGAGCGTCACCGAAGGCGAACACCCCACCATCGGAGGCCACCAGCCAGTAGCCGCCGCCGTCCGCGGTGGCGGCCATGCCGACCACGGGCTGGGTGAGCGGTCGTCCGCCCATGGACCCGAAATACCGGGCGCCCCCGAAGGCGAAGACCCCGCCGTCGCTCGCCACCGTCCAATACCCGTCTCCGTCGGGCGCGGCGGCAATGCCCACCATCGGTTTCACGAGCGGTCGACCGCCCATGGAACCGAAATAGCCGGCGTCACCGAAAGAGAAGATGCCGCCGTCGCTCGCCACCAGCCAGTATCCGCCGCCATCGGAGGTGGCGGCCATGCCGACAACCGGCGCCACCAGGTGACGACCACCCATGGAGCCCGCGAACCCCGCGCCACCGAAGCTGAACACGCCCCCGTCCGAGGCCGTCGTCCAGTACCCAGGCCGCGGAGGCGGGGGCGGCGGTGCCGGTGGGAGCCCGCCTGGGCCGTCGAAGGCGTGCACCTGGTTCGAAGACGGCGCCAGCAACAACCCGTCGGCGACGCTCGGTGTCGGGAAGTGGTTCGCCTCCGAACCGAGCGAGAAACTCTGCACCAGCAGCCCGGTGGTGGGGTCCAGGGCATCGAGCGTGCTGCCCCCGATGGTCCACACGTACCCGCCGGCCACGATGGGGGGACCGCCGGCACTGGTGTTGGTGTGCCACAGGACGGTCGCACTGTTGGGCGCAGCCGTCGCCACCGCGACGAGCCCCGATTCACACGGTTCGTACACAGTGGTGCCCGAGACGGCCGTCCCCCCGTCGACGTCCCCGGTGCAGAACGAGGTGATCGTCTGCAGCTGGCCGCCGGGGCCGCCGAGGTGCGATCCGTTCAGCAGGTACCCGTTGTGGTCCTTGCCGGACGCGAAGACGAGCCCGTTGGCCGACACGAGGGCCGGAGAGGTGGAGAAATCGAGATCGCTTCCGTTCTCGCTGTACCACGTGCTCGGAGCAAAGGACTGGACGACCTGCAACGTCGGCGACAGCTCGATGACGCCGTCGCTGTTGTCATAGGCGTCGCCCGAGGAGGTGAAGGCGCTGTTGCCGGTCGTGAACCAGATGTTCCCCTGCCCGTCGACCTCGGGGGCGGCGCCGCCCATCCACACCGCGCCCTGGGAGTCGCCGGGGTTGGACGCCACCTCGAAGGACTGCTGGGTGCCGCCGCCCTCGGGGATGGCGACGACCCAGCCGTGGTAGTTGCCGCAGTCCCCGTCGTTGCCCCCGAAGCCGGCGACGACGTTGCCGTCGTCGAGCGCCAACCCCGTCCGCTGCAGCTGGGCCAGCTGGTCCGAGCCCGACAACACGATGGGCTGGTGCAGCAGGACCGCACCCGTGTAGAGATCGAGGCCCAAGAGGTAGTGCTGCGCGCTCGCCCCGGCCGCCTCGTCTGTCACGGCGAAGACCTCACCCCGGGCGGCATCGATGACGGGAGTGCCGGTGATGCCGACGGTGGGCGAGATGTCCGTGCACGGGAGGTTCCCGGAAGGGACCGCCGTCCCGACGTGTGTCGACCACATCACCGCTCCGGTGTTGGCCGCCAACTCGTCGATGGTGTCGTTCTCGGTGGCGACGATGACGCGACCGTCCTCCACCAGAGGCTCTCCGTAGAGCTCACCGTCCAACGCGCCGGTCGTCCACGCCGGTGTCGCCGGGGTGAGGTTGGTGCCCGTGGGATCGACCCCGCTTCCGAGGCCGTCGTGGTGATACACGGGCCAGCTCGTGCCGAAGACGGTGCGAGGCTGCCCCGCCGCGTGCGCCCCAGCCCCAGCGCCGGCCCCGGCCCCGGCTCCAGCCCCAGCCCCAGCCCCAGCGTGCGCCCGAGCCCCAGCCGCGGCGGCGGCCGCAGAGGACGACGACAGGGCGATGACGACGGTGCCGCACGCAAGGAGAAGGGCGCTGCACGCCAGCACGCCCCCACGAGCCGACGGGGCGTGCCGCGTCGGCAATGGCGCCAGGCGCACGAGCCGTGCCGGCGCGGACATGTGGGCGCGCCGACGCGTTTTCGAGGTCATCGGATTCGCCGGGGGCTCATCCCCTCATCTTGTCCGCGAATCGTGCGGGCCGCTGCGGGTTTTTCCCCGACGGCGCACAAATGGCGAACAACCCAGCTCAGAGCCTCTCGATGATGGTGCCCGTGGCGAGCGCTCCTCCGCAGCACATCGACACCAGCGCCAGGTTGCCGTCACGGCGCTCGAGCTCGTGGACCGCGGTGGTGATCAAGCGGCTTCCGGTGGAGCCGACGGGGTGGCCGATGGCGATGGCGCCGCCGTTCACGTTGACCTTGTCCCAGTCGACGCCGTGCACCTTCTGCCACGAGCACACCACCGAGGCGAAGGCCTCGTTGACCTCGAAGATGTCGATGTCATCGGCGGTCATGCCGGCCTTGGCGAGCACCTTCTCCGTCGCGGCGATGGGACCGTCGAGGTGGTAGTACGGCTCCGATCCCACGAGGACCTGGGCAACGATGCGCGCCCGGGGCCGGTGACCACCTGCCTTGGCGCGGTCCTCGGACATCCACAGCACCGCGGCAGCGCCGTCGGAGATCTGCGACGAGTTCCCCGCGGTGTGCATCCCGTCGGGAAGCACCGGCTTCAACCCCGCCAACGCCGCCGCCGTGGTGTCGCGCAACCCCTGGTCGCGCGTCACGTGCTGATGTGCACCGGTCGGGCCGTCGGAGCCCACCACCGGCGCCTCGAGGGCGAACACCTCGCGGTCGAAGCGCCCTTCCTCCCAGGCGCGCGCCGCCTTTTGCTGCGAGGCGAGCCCGAGCGCGTCGACGTCCTCACGGGTGATGCCGTACTTCTGCGCGATCCGCTCGGCCGCGCCGAACTGGTCGGGCATGTCCCACGGGAAGTCCGGCGGGCGCGAGCTCCCCGGCCCGTTCATGGCATTGGCACCGAGACCTACCCGGCTCATCGCCTCGATGCCACAAGCGATCCCGACGTCGATGGCACCCGCGCCCACGAGGTTGGCCACGAAATGGTTGGCCTGTTGGGCCGAGCCGCACTGGCAGTCGATCGTCGTCGCCGCGGTCTCGTACGGCAGGCCCATGCTGAGCCAGGCGGTCCGGGTCACGTTGGACGCCTGTTCACCGGCCTGGGTGACACAGCCACCCACGATCTGCTCCACCTCGGAGGGCTCGATCCCGGCCCGCTTGACCAGCTCCACCTGGGCCGTGCCGAGCAGCTCAGCGGCGTGGAATCCCGACAGCCATCCATTGCGCTTGCCGATGGGCGTGCGCACCGCCTCCACGATCACGGGTCGTGCCATTGCCCTACCTCCGGGATGATCCGAAAAGTGTTCCGGTTGCGCGAGGTGCCCGCGATGAGCGAGATTCCCGCGTTGAGCGAGCGCTCTGAGAAGGCTGAGTATAGAACCTGTTCTACGGGAGGTGCCCGGGCGCTCCTTCGTGGGAGGATGAAGACATGCAGGTCACAATCATCGGCGGTGGCAGCTACCAGTGGTCACCCAAGCTCATAGCCGACCTCCTGAGCCTCCCGTCGCTGGCCGGGGTCCACCTCGTCCTGGAGGACATCGATCCGGGCCCGCTCGACAAGATGGAGGCCATCGCCCGCATCGCGGACGAGAAGCTCGGCGCCAAGTCCACGGTGTCGACGACGACCGATCAACGCCGCGCCCTCGACGGCGCTGACTTCGTGGTCGTGACGATCTCCACGGGCGGGTTCACGAGCATGGGAGTCGACATCGACGTTCCCGGCCGTCATGGCATCCACCAGTCGGTTGGAGACAGCGTCGGCCCCGGAGGAATCAGCCGCGCCCTGCGCAACATCCCCGTGCTCGCCGGCATCGGCCACGACATGGAGGACCAGTGTCCCGAAGCGTGGTTGCTCAACATCACCAACCCGATGACCACGCTCACCCGCACAGTGTGCCGCGAGACGCACATCAAGACCGTCGGCCTCTGCCATGAGGTCGGCGGCTTCTGCATGGACCTCGCCATCGCCTTTCGCAAGCCCCACACCGTCGTGCGTCCCGTGATCATGGGGGTCAACCACTTTCCTGTCATCACCGAGATCGATGTCGACGGTCGTGACGGCTTCGAGATGGTGCGGGAGCTCGTCGACGAGCTCGGCGGCCTCGACGCGCTCGCCCCCGCCCCGGACCAGGAAGAAGCGGAGCCGTTCTCGAAACTCGACTTCGGGCGACGTCACCTGCTCAAACTGACGCTGCTCGACCGCTGGGGCGCGCTCCTCGGCGCCAACGACCGCCATCTGGCCGAGTTCATGCCGTCGGTGCTCACCGAGGAATCGGGATGGGGCGCGACATGGGGCATCGGGCTGACGCCGATGGCAACTCGAGAAAAGCATCAGGCCGAGTTCGTCGCCGAGGTCGACGCCGTGCTGGCCGGCAAGGAGGAGCTGGCGACCTGGGACTCCGGCGAGCTCGTGGCCCCGGTCATCGACTCGCTGGTCACCGGCACCCACCGTGAGCTCCCTCTCAACCGGCCCAACACGGGACAGTGCCCCGACCTTCCGGCCGACTCCGTGGTGGAGTCGATCTGCGTCGTCGATGCCGATGGCATCCGGGGCCGGGACGCGGCCCGCGCGCCGGCTCCGTTCGCAGAGCTGGTGCGCCGTCACGTGGCCGTACAGGAAATGACGATCCAAGCCGCGCTGACCGGTGACCGGGCCCTCGCGCATCAGGCCTTCGCGCTCGACCCGCTGGCGGGGCGCGGTGATCTGCGCGACACCGAAGCCATGGTCGACGAGCTCCTCTCCGGCACCGCCAAATGGCTGCCGCAGTTCACCTGAGACTCGACCAACCGAACACCTCACCAACCGGCGTACTTCCAACTCACAAGCGGCGTACTTTTAACGAACGGGCGTACAACAACTCATCAACCGGCGTACACCAACTCATCAAGCGGCGTACTTTTAACGAACGGGCGTACCGGCAACTCATCAACCGGCGTACTGGCAACTCACCAACCGGCGTATCGGCAACTCATCAACCGGCGCATCGGCACCGGCAAAGGGAGGTCCTCGTGAAGCTGGGTTTCATCGGCCTCGGAGCCATGGGCCTCCCCATGACCCGCAACCTCGTGGCGGCCGGTCACCAGGTCACCGTCGCGTCGCGCAGCCGACCACCGGTCGACGAGGCGATGGCGTTCGGCGCCATCGACGGAGGCACCATCACCGGCGTGGCGACATCGAGCGAGGTCCTCATCCTCTGCGTCCCCAACTCCCCCGACGTGGTCCAGGTGCTCGACGCCGTTGTCCCCGCCCTCGGGCCGGGCACGATCGTCGTGGACTGCTCGACCATCGACCCTGACGTCGAGCGCGCCCAGCACGAGCGGGTGATCGCGACCGGCGCCCGCTACCTCGACGCCCCGGTCTCGGGTGGCACGGTGGGTGCCAAGAAGGGAACGCTCACGCTCATGGTGGGCGGCGACCCCGCCACCCTCGAGGACGCTCGTTCCGCCCTCGACCCCATGGCGGGCCTGATCGTGCACGTGGGCGGCCCCGGGATGGGCCAGGTCGTGAAGCTCTGCAACAACCTCATCTACGCCGCGCAGATGCTGGCCACGGCCGAGGCGACCGCGCTCGCGCTGCGCTCGGGCGTCGACATGGCCAAGCTGCTCGAGGTGCTCGTGCACTCGACCGGTGACTGCACGGCGGTGCGCACGCGCCTGCCGGTTCCGGGCGTGATCGCCGACAGCCCCGCCTCGAACGGGTGGGAGCCCGGTTTCATGACCGATCTGATGGCGAAGGACCTCGACCTCGCGCTGTCGTATGCGGCGCGCGCCGGGGTCCCCTTGACGACCACCGCCACCGCCCGCCAGGCGCTCACGGCCGCGTCGACGGCGGGCTTCGGGCGCCAGGACTTCTCGGCTCTGGCCAAGGTGGTGTTCGGCCTGGCCGGCGTGGCCGGGGTGGCGTGAGCTTGCCGACCGGCGCAAGCGGTGCAACCGGTGCAACCGGTGCAACCGGCGCAAACGGCGCAAACGGGGGGCTCGGGCATCCGGCGGTGATCCTCGCGGCCGATCACCGCGCCCGCGGGGTGATCACCATCGAGTCGTATGCGGCCTACGTCAGCGCGCTCAGCTCCGCAATCGAGTTCTGCGACGGCATCCTGGCGAGCACGCAGCCGCTACGGGACCTCGTGGGCTCGGGCGCGGTCGGGCCCGGGCACCGGACCTATCTCTCGCTCAACCGCACAGGACTGGCTGCCAGCGCGTTCGAGCTCGACGACCGTCTCGTGGCGAGCGTGGAGCAGGCCGCGACCGAGGGATGGACCGGCGTCAAGCACATGACGCGTATCGACCTGACCGACCCGTTGACCGCGCCGGCCCTGGAGCTCCTCGGGAAGGTGCTGGAATCGGCCCGGTCCTTCGGGCTCGAAGCGCTCATCGAGTCCCTGTCGTGGCGCGACGGCCGGATGGCGCGCGACACCGACTCGATCGTGTTCGCCGCCATCGTCGCCCACGACCTCGGCGCGCCGGTTCTCAAGGTTCCGTTCCCCGACGTCGCACCCGGAGCGGCGCGTGTCGACGCGGTGGCGCGCATCGTGGCCAGCGTGGGGGTCCCCGTCCTTTTCCTCGGTGGCCCGCGCCGCAGCAGTGACGCGGGCCCCGGTGGCGACGCTCGCAGTGACGTCCTCGACGAGGTTCGCGACGCCATGGCCGGGGGCGCCGCCGGCTTGGCAGTGGGACGCGTCGTCTACCAGGACCCCGACCCCGCGACCATGGCGCGGCTGGTCGCAGAGGCCGTGCGCGACGGCGCACGTCGGGCGGAGGGCACCGTCCCGGCGTGATCCTCACCGTCGACCTCGGGACCAGCGTCACGAAGGTGGTCGTGTGGGGTGACGACGGTCAGGTGGTGATCGGTCGCAGCCCCCTGCAGTGCACCTACTCCTCCGGCAACCGGGCCGAGCAGGACCCCAGCTCGTGGTGGCCCTCGGTCGTGTCCGCCTGCGGGTCGGCCCGCTCGTCGCTCGGCGCGTCGGCCGCAAAGGTGTTCGGGGCCATCGAGGCTCTCGGCTTCGCGGCGGCCCGTCAGACCTTTGTGCCGGTCACGGCCGATGCGACACCCCTGGGAGCGGCGCTGCTGTGGTCGGACCGGCGCGCCCATGCCGAGGCGGCGGCGCTGGCCGCATCGTTCGGGGACGACGGCGCCCGGTCGCTTCGACGGCGCACCGGGCTTTGGCTCGACGCAGGCTCCGTGGCCGCCAAGATGAAATGGCTCGAGGATCACGAGCCGCAACGGATAAAGACGGCGCGCTGGCTCCTCGCTCCGCGAGACCTCGTGGCGTGGCGCCTCACCGGCGAGGTGTCCACGGATCACACCCTGGCATCGGCCACCGGCCTGTTCGAGCTCTCCGGTGCGGGGAAGGGCGCCTCTGGTGAGAACGACGGGGACGCTGCTGGGATCGGGGCGAATCACGGTGACGGCGACCTCGGTCCCCTCGTTGCCGGACTCGTCGACACCGACACTGTTGCCGAGAAACTCCCCTGCTCCCGCCCGTCGCACAGCGTGCTGGGCGGATTGCTCGAAGGACCGGCGGGCGAGCTGGGAGTCCCCGCCGGCATTCCCGTGGTCATCGGCGGCGGGGACCGTGCCTGCGAAGTCCTGGGTACGGGCGCGTCGGACTCGTGGCCGATGGTGTCGTGGGGCACGACCGCCAATGTGTCGGTGCCCCTCCCCCGCCTGGGCGACTCGACGCCCGACGCGATGATCGTGACGCGTGGTGCGCTCGGGGGCTGGCTGCTCGAGGGGGGCCTCTCGGCGGCCGGGTCCCTGGTCGACTGGCTGGCGCGCCTGGCCGGCCTCGACACCGACTCCCTCATGGATCGCGCCCGGTGGAGCCCACCGGGGTCCCGCGGGGTGATCGTGCTCCCCTGGCTCGGCGGAGCGCGCGCGCCGTGGTGGCGAGACACGGCCCGAGGGGCGGTCGTGGGCCTGTCCTTCGATCACGATGTCGGTGACATGGCACGCGCCGTGATCGAGTCCGTGGCGTGGGACGTGCAGCGGTGCCTGGAGTCTGCCACCGCGGCGCGCACGGGCTCGACCGATCCGGTGGGCCTCGTCCTGGCGGGAGGCGGCTCGAACTCCGCGCTGTGGACGGAGATCCTGGCGGCGGTCACCGGACTCCCGGTGCGGCGACGCCGATCAGGTGAGGCGGCGTCAGCGGGCGCGGCCATGCTCGTGGCCCGGGCCACCGGCGTTTCGCTCGGCCTCGACGACGACGGTGAGGGCACGAGCGACACAGAAATGTCGCCCGACGCGGCCATGGTGCAGTGCTACGCGTCACTGCGACCGGGTGTCGACGCCGCCGCCGCCGCCGTCATCGAGTTGGGCCGTTGAAGCCGTTGAAGCAGAAGCCGACGAAGCCGTTGGGCCGTTGAAGCCGATGAAAGAGGTGCGTCTGGCCTACGGCCGGGAGGGGATCGTGGCGCGGGTCCCCGACGACGCCGTCGTCGTAACCGCCACCGAGCTACCCGGCCTGCCCGACGAAGCCGGCGCCGTGCTCGCCGCGCTGCGTGCACCGGTCGAAGGCGCCGCGTTGTCCGAGCTCGTCCGCGACGCGGCGCACACCGCGGCGCGCCACGGCGGCGGGGTGCGACGAGACGGAGCCGGAGGGGTGCCGCGGGTGGCGGTGGTATTTCCCGACCTCACGAGACCCATGCCCAACCGCACGGTCCTCCCGCCCTTGCTCGCCGAGCTCGAACGGCTGGGCGTAGGCCCCGAGCACGTGGAGCTGCTGTGCGCCACGGGCACCCACCGCGCCGCCACCCCCGAGGAGATGGTCGAGCTGGTGGGCCGAGACATCAGCGACCGCTACACGATCCACCAGCACCAGGCCGACGCGCCACCGGATGAGCATGTCGAGGTGGGCCGCGTCGACGGGACCGCCGTGCGCATCGACCGCCGCTACGTCGACGCTGACGTCCGCATCCTGACGGGCTTCGTCGAGCCCCATTTCTTCGCCGGTTTCAGCGGCGGTCCGAAGGGCGCGTGCCCGGGACTGGCCTCGCTCGAGACGATCCTCGAGGCGCACAGCCCGAGTCGCATCTCCGACCCCCGCTCCACGTGGCTCGTGACCGCGGGCAATCCCGTCCACGACTTCGTGCGCGCCGCAGTCGCCCTGGCGCCACCCACACTGTCGTTGGACGTGGCCATCAACCAACGTCGCGAGCTCACCGCCGTCTTCGCGGGCCCGTTGCCCACCGGGCACGCGGCAGCGTGCCGGTTCGTCGAGGAGACGTCGGTGCAGACGGTGGGGGCGCGCTTCGACGTAGTCCTGAGCACCAACGGGGGGTATCCCCTCGACCGGAACCTTTACCAGGCGGTGAAGGGCATGGCGGCGGCCGAGCGCGTGGTCCGCGCCGGCGGGACGATCGTGATGGCGGCGGAATGCGCGGACGGGATGCCCGGCGGCGGCGCCTTCGCCCGACTCCTCGCCGACGCGCCGGGCGCCGACGCGCTCGACGGCGTGGAGGGCCCCTCGGAGACCGACCGTTGGCAGACCCAGGTCCTCGGCCGGGTCCTCCATCACGCCGAGGTCTGGTTGCACGCGCGCGGGCTGACCGAAGACGAGATCCACGGTGCCTTCCTCCGACCTGTGGCGGACGTGACCGATGCGGTAGCTGAGGCACTCGACCGCACGGGTCTCGGCTCGCGGGCCCGGCTCGGTGTCCTCCCGTACGGCCCGCTCACCGTCGCGTCGGCATCCTGACCTCGCAGTGCTGCCGATCGGGCCGACGGGACTGCCGCCGGGCCGATGCCGGGCTGCTCCGAGCTGCTCCTGGCTGCTCCTGGGCCTCTGCAGGTCGTGGAGGGCACCGAACTCTCTGACGATTGCGTCAGGGATTAGCGTAAGCCAACCATGGGGGATGCGCTCGCAGGTGAGGCGGCGATGTTCGAGGGTGAGCAGCCCCTCTTCAACTTCGTCGTGCCCGACGAGCTCCTCGCCGCCGCCGTCAGCAAGAGCCGCGACAAGGCGGCCGTCGCCGACGTAGCCCTCATGCCCGGCACGGGGGAGGGCAAGCCTCCCCCACTGATCGGCATCCTGCGCGAGGGCGGCTTCGCGCCGCTGGTCCTGCTCACCGGCGCGGCCATGGTGACCGACACCATCGTGAACGGCATCGGCGTGATCGGGCCCGAGATCAAGAGCTCGTTCCACCTGAGCGCGGCCGGCCTGGGCGCGGTGATCTTCGCCGGCGCCATCGCCCAGATCGCCTGGGGGATGCCGGTGGCGGTGTTCGCAGATCGTGGCAGCCGCAAGAAGGTCGCCGCGATCACCCTGCTCGTCTTCTCGGCCGTGATCCCTCTCATGGCCCTGGTGCACAACGTGTGGCCCTTCGTCTTCCTCTTCCTGGTGGCCGCCATCGGCCTGGGGTCGAGCGACACTGTGCACAACGCCTATCTGGCCGACGCCTACCCCACCCAGGCCCGCGCCCGCATCTTCGCCTGGCACAACATGAACGACCCGATATCCCAGACCGTCGGGATCCTGCTCGTGGGGTACATCGCTGCGGCTACCCACAACTGGCGCTGGGCGCTCGGTCTGGCGATCCTCGGCGTGCCCGTCGCCCTGGGCATCTTCTTCATCCGGGAGCCGGAGAAAGGGGCCAACGAGTCCAGTCACATCCTGAGGGCCGCCGGGATGGACATCGAGACCGAGCAGGAGAACGCCCCCAAGGTCCTGCTCGGACCGGCCGTGACCCGCCTGCTGCGCATCCGGTCGCTCTACTACGAGCTCGTGGCCGTGGCCATCCTCGGATTCGCCGGCACCGGGATCCCGCTGTTCGGGTCGCTGTATTTACAGTATCGGTGGCATCTGGGGGTAGCGCACCGGGCCGATGTGCTCTCCATCGAAGGCCTGTCGGCCTTCCTCGGTCTGCCGGTCGCCTTCTTCGTGGGGGACAAGCTCTTCCGGCGCGCACCGGAAAAGCCGCTCATCTTGGCGGGCATCTGCATCGCCCTGTTCGGCGGCCTCTACAGCGTGTCGCTGTACATGCCCCATCTGTGGTTGGTGGTGCTGCTGCAATTCCTGGCCCAGGCGGCCACGGCCCCGTTGTCGATCTGCATCTTCCAGACGCTGGCGGCCACCGCCCCACCGGAGATGCGGGCCATCTGCTTCGGCCTGTTCGGTGTGTACGCGCTGGTGTTCGGAGGCTTCACCGGCGCGGTGCTCCTCGGTGCCGTCGCCGACTCCACCAGCTACACCACAGCGCTGACCATCATCGGCCCGGTGTGCCTGCTGGGAGGCGTGCTCCTCCTGATCGGCTCGCGCTTCGTGCGTGGCGACATCACCCTCGTGATCGAGGACGTCCTCGAGCGCTACGCCGAAGGAAAGCGTCGCAAGTCCGGAGGAGCGATCCCCGCCCTGCAGATCCACAACATGGACTTCTTCTACGGGAACCAGCAGGTGCTCTTCGACGTGAACCTGGAGGTCCCCGAAGGGGACATCGTGGCCCTCCTCGGCACCAACGGCGCGGGCAAGAGCACATTGCTTCGGGCGGTGGCCGGGCTCGACCACCCCCACCGCGGGGTCATCCGCATCTTCGGCGCCAACTGCACGTACCTCGAGCCCGAGCAGATCATCGACCTCGGCGCCGCGCTGCTGGTGGGGGGCAAGATGACGTTCCCGGGGCTCAGCGTGCGGGAGAACCTGCGCGTGGGAGGACACTCGTTCCGTCGGGAGACCCCCCGGGCCAAGACCGCGCTCGACGACGCCATCGGCCTCTTCCCCGAGCTCGAGCCCCGGCTCGACCAGCCGGCAGGCACGTTGTCGGGCGGCGAGCAACAGATGCTGGCGCTGGCCCGAGTCATGATGAGCAAGCCGCGCCTGCTCATGATCGACGAGCTCGCCTTCGGCCTGGCCCCGATGACCGTCGAACGCCTGATGGACATCGTCCGGCGGGTGAACGCGGAAGGGGCCACGGTGATCCTGGTCGAGCAGAGCGTGAACCGCGCCATGACCTTGGCCGAGCACGCCTTCTTTCTCGAGCGCGGTGAGGTCCGCTTCGACGGTTCGATCACCGACCTCCTCTCGCGTGACGACCTCCTGCGCCCGGTGTTCCTCGCCAGTGTCGGGGCGGCGCTCGGCAACGGCGCCACGACCCCCAACGGTGCCACGACCCTCACGACCCCCAAGGGCGCCCCGGCAAGAACGCCGACCGGGCCGCCGAACGGTGCGCAGACCAAAACGCCGACCGGGCCGCCGAACGGTGCCCAGGCCAAAACGCCGACCGGGCCGCCGAACGGTGCGCAGATTGATGGGGAAGACGGCGCCCCCCACGCCGCCGGGCTGTGGCTGGCAGGGCCCGGACCGTCGACGGGACCCGGACCGTCGGGTCCCGGACCGTCGGGACCCGGACCGGACCCGGGACCGGACCCGGGACCAGAGGGCGACGGAAAGGACAGGGGCGGCGCGTGATCGCCGTGTCGATCCCGTCGTCGGTCGTCATCGAGGGTGCGATCCTCGGTCTGAACTACGGGCTGTTGGCGACGGGACTGGTGTTGATCTACCGCACCAACCGGGTCATCAACTTCGCCCAGGGCCAGCTCGGTGTCGTCGCCGCGGTGTTCCTCGTCAAGCTCTACTACGACTACGGGATCAACTACTGGGCCGCCCTCGCCGCCGCCCTGTTGCTCGCCTCCGCCGTGGGCGCGCTGTCGGAGCTTGTGCTCCGGCGCCTGTTCAACCGGCCCCGCGTCATGGTCATGGTCGCCACCATCGGTCTGTCCCAGGTCCTGTTCCTGTTCACGCTCTTCCCCTTCATCCGGCCCAAGAAGCTGTTCCGGAACTTTCCCGTTCCCGTCGACTGGTCGTTCCACATCGGGACCTTCCTCTTCGGGCCGGGTGACGTGGTGACCCTCATCGTGGCTCCGATCGTCGCCCTCGGTCTAGCCGCCTTCATCCGTTTCTCGCCGTGGGGCCTCGCCATGCGGGCCTCGGCCGAGAATTCCGAGTCAGCCCGGCTGTCGGGCGTCTGGGTCCGGCGCACGTCCACCGTGGCCTGGACCCTGGCCGGCGCGTTGTCCGCCTTCACCGCCATCCTCACCTCGCCCAGCACCCAGACGAGCACCCTCACCGAGGTCCTCAGCCCCGGCCTCCTCCTGCTCGCGCTGCTCGCCGCGCTGATCGGCGGCATGGTGAGCCTGCCGGTCGCCTTCGTGGCCGGCATCGCCATCGGCATCGTGCAGGACCTCCTCATATGGAACTTCATCAACCCGTCGACGGGATCGGCCCAAGTCGAGCTGGTCCTCTTCGTCTTGCTCCTGCTGGCACTGCTCGTCCGGGCCGCCTCGCTGCAGAAGAGCTCACGCACCGCCGAACGCACGTCGTGGATGACGGGAACGCTCGGCTTCCGATATACCGGCGACGTCCTGCGAAAACGGGTCGGGACGACCGGCGTGCTGTGCACGGTGGTGGTGGCCGCGCTCCTCCCCCTCGTTCTCGACGTCGGTCGATCGTTCCTCATGTCCCAGATCTGCATCTACGGCGTGATCGCGCTGTCGCTCACGGTCCTCACCGGTTGGGCCGGCCAGGTCTCGCTGGGCCAGTTCGGGTTCGTGGCAGTGGGCGCGGACATGGCCGCCCACCTCGGCGGCGGCATCCCGCTCATCCTGCTCCTCCCCTTCGCCGGTGTGGTCACCGGCATCGTGTCGGTGCTCGTCGGGCTCACAGCCCTGCGCATCCGCGGCCTCTACCTGGCGGTGAGCACGCTCGGCTTCGCGCTATTCATGCAGACCTCGGTGCTCGCCACGTCGTGCTGGACCGTCCCTCTGGTACACAAGACGATCTGTTCGGGACTCCCCGACCCGCAGTCCACCTTGATCTCGCGACCCACGCTGTTCGGGTTGGGCTTGTCATCGGAGCGCGCCTTCGCGTGGTTCTCGCTCGCCGTGCTCATCCTTTCCATCCTCATGGTCCGGGTGTGGCGTGACCGCGGCATCGCCCGGCGGCTCATCTCGGTACGGGACAACGAGGTGGCGGCGGGCTCGGCCGGCATTCCCGTCGTGCGCACGAAGCTCATGGCCTTCGCGCTGTCGGGGTTCATGGCCGGCTACGCCGGGGTGTGCCTGGCCTTCGCCACCGAACGCTTCAGCACCGACACCTTCGACCCCACGGTGTCGATCCTGGTGGTCTCGATGGTCGTCATCGGTGGCCTCGACGCCATCCCGGGCGCGGTGCTCGGTGCCCTGTACCTCGTGGGGCTGCCCGCCATCTTCGGCTCGTCGACGACCGTCGAGTTCCTGACGAGCGGGTTCGGGCTTTTGGCCTTCATCCTCTACCTCCCCGGCGGCATGGCCGAGGTCATGCACCGGCTCGGTGACCTCGCCACCGCCGGCGTGGTGCAGCTGCGCACCCGGAGGGGCGGCGGGTCGGCACCGGGACCGATAGAACGGCCCACGGTCGGGATCGACCCCGCCACCGGGAAGCTGACCGAAGCGGGTGCGGTCGCGGAGCTGCGCTCGTGAGCACCACCGACGACGACGACGCCACCACCGACGACGGCACCTTCACCGACGACGACAGAGACGCTAGGCCCCCCGGCAGGAAGTCGAGACGAGAAGGGCCCGCCCGCCTCGAGATCACCGACCTGGTCGTGTCCTTCGGTGGGCTGCGGGCCGTGGACAAGGTCACAGTCTCGGTCGAGCCGGGAACGATCGTGGGGCTCATCGGGCCCAACGGGTCGGGCAAGACGACGCTTCTCGACACCGTGTCGGGGCTCGTCGCCCCCGAGGAAGGGGCGCTCGCGCTCGACGGCGAGGACCTCGCCGACTACATCCCCGAGGAGCGCGCCGCACTCGGTGTCGTCCGTTCGTTCCAGGACTGTCGTCTCTTCCCCGAGTTGACCGTCCAGGACACGCTCATGCTGTGCGAGGACGCCCACCGCAGCGTCAGCGTCCTGTCGACCACGTTGCAGCTCCCCTGGGCGCGTCGCGCCGAGCGCGAAAAGGCCAAGGCGGTGGACCGGGTCATCGCGTCCTTCGGACTGGAGCGTTTCCGCCACCATCTGACCGGACACCTCTCCACCGGCACGCGCCGCGTCGTCGACCTGGCGTCGATCGTGCTGGCCGGCCCACGACTCCTCCTGCTCGACGAGCCCACCGCCGGCATCGCCCAGCGCGAGGCCGAGGCGTTCATCCCGCTCCTCCGCCAGCTTCAGGAGGTAACCGGGTCAACGATCCTTCTCGTGGAGCACGACGTCCCGCTCGTCTTCGAGTTGTGCTCGACCGTGATCATCATGCAGACCGGCTCCGTCGTGATCTCGGGCAGCCCCGACGTCGTGCGCGAAGATCCCCGCGCCCTGGCCGCCTATCTCGGCGCCAGCGACGCGGCCCTAAACGTGACGGGACCGGCGCGCACTGAGGCGAGTGCCCGCCCGGGAGCGGTCCCGGGTGGGAGTCGTGGTGCTGATGCCTGAGAAGCTGGGTCCGTACGGCTCTCGGTGCGGCGGCGCGTACGGCTCTCGGTGCGGCGGCGCGTCCGGCCCTCGGTGCGGCGGCGCGTCCGGCGGGAGGGCGCTACTTGCTCGGCTGGAGCGGGCGGGCCGGGCCGTAGGGCACGTCGCCGCGCAACGTGACCCGGTGGGCGATGCGCAGCGCGTCGCCGTAGTCGTCGAGCGCGTAGTGCAGGGTGGCGCGGTTGTCCCAAAATGCGACCGCACCCGCCTCCCACCGGTACCGGCAGCTGAACTCGGGTCGCTGGCAGTGCCGGTACAGCAGGTCGAGCAGCAACTCGCTCTCGAGCTTGGACATCCCCTCGAGGAACCGCGTGAATTGCGAATTCACGAAGAGGCCGTTGCGCCCGGTCTCGGGGTGCGTCCGCACCACCGGGTGCGACACGGGGTAGAGCTTGTCGTGATGGAGGCCGTCCCACTCGTAGCCGCCCTGAACCTCGACGTCCGCCGCGAACCACGGGTCGTGGTGCCAGGCGATCAACCCGTCGCACATGGAGCGGACCGGCGCGGCCAAGGCGTCGTAGGCGGCCTGCAGGCTCACCCACATCGTGTCGCCCCCGACCGTGGGCGCTTCGCGCATGTGCAGGATCGACCCGAGCGGCGGTGTCTGGAGGAAGGTCACATCGGTGTGCCACCACGAGGCGCGGTCCTCGCGCCCGTCGATGTTGAGCACCTCGGGGTTGCCCTCGATGGCGGGGATCACCGGATGAGCCGGCGTCACCTCGCCGAATTGGCGGGCGAAGTCGGCCTGGACGTCGGGGGCGAGATCCTGGTCCGGAAAGAACAGCACCAGGTGCCGGCACAGGGCGGCTCGCACTTCTTCCACCACGGCGTCACCCAGGGGACGGCTGAGGTCGAGGCCCCGCACTTCGGCTCCGATGTTGGGAGAGATCGCTCTGATGTCGAGTCCCGTCGTCAACGTCATGGGTCCATCGTGCCCCAGCACGGGATCGGCCACAACCCCTCCCGTCCTGGCGTGCCCGCCGGGTCGGCGACTCCCGAGCCGCATATCGTGTGGCCACGACGGCAGCGAGGCCGAAGCCGGGGGGTCGTCGAGGCTCTCGGTCGAGGGTGTCGGTCGATGAGGGCGGTCAAGGAGTCGAGGCAGTAGGCAAAAGGCAATAAGGCCGGCACACGCGGGAAGACGCAGGCACACGCAGGCAAGACGTAGCGAAGACGCAGCGAAGACGCAGCGAAGACGCAGGCGAAGAGGGAGAGCGACGACGATGGCGGGTTCGGGGGCACTCAAGCGGTCGTGGCGGCGCTTCCGGCGCCGGCCCGCCGGCGTGCAGGCGGTTGCGTTGGTGCTGGTGATCGCAGTCGTGGCCGGCGCCGTGTACGGGATCACGGGGACGTCGCCGAAGAAGTCGGCTGGCTCGGGCGCCGGTGCGGGCGCAACGGGAGCCGACAGCGGGCTGGGGCTCGGAAAGCCGAGCGGCGTGACCGTGGACGAGGCCTCGACGAGCACCCGGGGCGTGACCGCCACCTCGATCAACGTGGTCTTCCCGGTGTCGAACCTCACGTCGCTCGCATCGAACTTCGGCTTCGCGGGCGACACTGAGTTCGCGGCGCAGAAGGCGGCCATCCACACCTTCGTCAACGCCATCAACGATGCGGGTGGGATCAACGGCCGCAAGATCAATCCCATGATCGTGAATTTCGACCCCACCAACGAATCGGCCATGCGCGCCTTGTGCAAGCAGTGGACCGAGGGCAATCCTCCCGTGTTCGCCGTCCTCGACGGGCTCGGTTCTTGGACCGGCGACAACGAGCTGTGCATCACCCAAGAGGGCCACACTCCCTTCATCGGGAATTGGACGACGGTCACCAACTGGACCCAGGAGGGCGCCCCCTACCTGTGGTGGACCGGCCCCGACCAAGCCCAGATCCTCGCCACCGTGGTGCAGTGGGGGAAGAGCTCGGGCCTGCTCACCACGACGAACCGCATCGGGATCGTCGCCGGTGACCGCACTAGCGACCAGGTGGCGCTCAACCAGTACCTGCTGCCGGACCTGCGACGGGCCGGGTTCACCGATCCTCTGGTCGAGACCCTGCCGTCGAACCCGTCAGACACCGCGTCGACCAACTCGGCCGCCCCTCTCGTCGTGCAGCGCCTGAAGGCGGCTGGCATCAAGTCGGTGATCCCGCTCATCCCCTTCAACTCGTTCTTCCCGTTCCTGAGCCAGGAGAACGGGCAGAACTACTACCCGAAGCTCCTGTTGTCGGACTACGAGTCCTCCATCACCGTCACGCTGGGGCTCATCCCGATCCCCTACGAGAAGGGGCTCGACCACCAAGAGGGTGTGACCGTCGAGACACTGGGCGGCACCGACGCTCCGCAAAGCGTGACCCCCGACGGCGGCGGCTACAACGCTGCGGTCCAGAGTTGCTATAACACGTGGAGCGCGCACAACAAGCCCACCTCGACGGTGTCGCCCTACATCGAGGAGCAGGGTCCGATCGTGGGGTGGTGCCAGGCCATCCGGCTGTTCGCGGCGGCGGCTCTCGGGGCGGGTCCGCACCTCGACCGGCGCACGTTCGTCCAGTCCATGTCGCGCATCCAGAACTTCCCCGGCACGTACACGCCGAACCTGAGCTTCGGGCCGAACAAGTACGCGGGGCCGACCGAGTACCAGGTCGTCGAGCTCTACAACAACGATCCCCCCTCTCCCCTGTGCGTGCCGACGTATACGGGAAAGCCACAGGGGACGTGCTGGCACACGGTGCAGACCTGGACTCCTCTTGCCGGCTGATCCACACGTGGACGCGGTGGACCCGCCCGTTGCTCTGCCCCTGGTGCTGCCCGTCCCCGATCGGAACTACTCGCCCTGGTACTCGTGGATGGTGCGCCTCGGCGAGACCCGCCACGTCGACCCGCTGCCCACCGGCGACCCCGCCGACCCCGCTTATATGCGTGCCCTGGCCGACTGGCGGGTGCGGTGCCGGGCCCGCCTCGACGCGCTGCTGGGTCCGATGCCGGAACGGGTGCCGCTTCGACTCGAGACGCTCGATTCCGTCGAGTGCGAGGAGTACCGGCGCGACAAGGTGGTGTTCGACTCCGAGGCGATGATGTCGGTGCCGGCGTATCTTCTCGTGCCGCACGGCCGCGTCGCACCGGGCCCCGCGATGCTCGCCGCCCACGGCCACGGACCGGGGAAGGCGGAGGCGTGCGGGCTCGAGCGCACCGGCACTCCCAACGCCGACTACGCGCATCAGTTGGCGCGCCGCGGCTATGTCGTGCTCGCCCCCGATATGCGCTGCTTCGGCGAGCGCCTCGACTGGAACCCCGACGACCACTACGCCTGCGACACGAATCTCGTGCACGCCGTGATGGCGGGGCTCAACCCGCTGGCGCAGAACCTCTGGGACCTGGCGCGTGCGCTCGACGTCCTCGAGGCCCATCCGCTCGTCGACTCGGCGCGCATCGGCATGGCGGGCCTCTCCTACGGCGGGACCGTCACGCTGTTCCTCGCCGCGTTGGACGAGCGGGTGGCGGCCGCGGTGGTGAGTGGGTACTTCTCGTCGTGGGCCGAGTCGCACAAGATGCCGTGGAACATGTGCGGCTCGCAGGTGCTCCCCGGCATGCTCGGCCAGCTCGAGCACGTGGACCTGGGCGCGCTGATCTCGCCGCGGCCGTTGCTGATCGAGTCCGGCACCCACGACGACCTCTTCCCGGCCACCGTCGCCGCGGCACAGGTCGAGAGGTTGCGCGTCGTCTACCGCGCCGACGGAGCCGCCGACCGGGTCGACCACGATGTGTTCGAGGGCATCCACGAATGGCACGGCGTGGAGGCCCTCTCCTTCCTCGAGCGTTGGATTGGGCCTGGCGATACTGTCGGAAGTCGGTGAAGGTGTCTCGTCGGCGAGTGGCCCGTGAGCCCGTGAGCCCGTCAGCCGGGAATCAGGTGACTGCTAGCTGAGCTCGTCAGTCCGTGAGCCCGTGAGCCCGTGAGCCCGTGAGCCCGTGAGCCCGTGAGCCCGTGAGCCCGTCAGCCGGGAACCTGCCAGTGAACCAGGTCGGTGCTGCGCGCGATCCCGATCTTGGCGTGCCCCCATCCCCCGAAGTGCGCGAGCTCGTCGCTGCCGGAATAGGTCACGTAGTAGTAGCCGGCGCCGGTGTGGTCATGTGCGCCGGTGCGCGTGCGGGCGTCGCAGAGGAACACGGAGTTGGCGTGCTCGAACGTCACGCTCGAGACCCCGGGCCCGGAGTCCCAGGCCTGTCCGGGGATGACGAGCATCCTGCCGCGGGTCCAGTGCAGCCACGAGGACGGGGTGGCCGGGTCGCCCGACAGCTCGAAGATCCAGGGTTGGTCGAAGGTGTTCGACGTCGCCACCAGATGCCAGCGTCCGGACACGGCGACGAATTCGAAGTTCTCGATGGTGTCTCCGTGGACCACGATGTCGGGACGGCCGACCAGCGTCCACGGACCGTCGACAGAGCCGCTGGGCGACCACCCGATCTCGAAGTGTTGCGTCGCCGACCCGGTCGTCGATCCGTACTTGTACCCGAGGATGAGCCCGTGCCCGGTCCAGGCCAGCGCGGCGTCGATCATCCGGTCGCCGGGTGCGGGGTGGAGGCTGAGCGCCAGCGGGCGGGGCGCCGACCATCGGGACAGGTCGGTCGAGGTCCGGTAGTAGAGCTTCGACTGGGCGCCCGTGGCGACATCGGGGTTCGAGTCGTAGGTGGCGACGAACACGCCCGACGGGCTGCGCACGATGTCGGGTGACGCTACGCCGACAACCCCCGCCTGGACGGGCCAGGGCGACGGTGCCGACCAGTGTGCGAGGTCGGTGCTCGTGGCAGAGGCGATGTTCCAGCTCTCGGCTCCCTTGGTCGGAACGTCGTTCGTGACGTAGCTGAAGAGCATGTGCCACTCGCCGTCGGCCCAGACCAGTGCCTGGTCCTTCACCCCCGCCGTCGGCTCGCTCAGGATGGGATTGCGCAGGTTCGTCCACGCCACCTGAGGAGCGCTGGCGCTCCCGGTGCCACCGACCACGCACTCGTGGTCCGCGCCTAGAGCCGACCCCGTCGACCCCGTCGACCCCGTCGACCCCGTCGACCCCGTCGACCCCGTCGACCCCGTGACGGGAGTCGCGCCGGGGGCGCCTCCGCCACAGCTCGCCAGTGTCAAGGCGACGATCGACGCGACACCGGCGAGGCCGGCACCTCCGAGGCTGGCACGGCCCGATGCCCGCACCCGGTCACCACGCAAGGAGCGATGCCGACCCGGGATCGACGAACAGTGTGACGTTGTTCCGGGTGCGCAGGACAGAAGCCGGGCACGCCGTCGATACCGGGCCCACGATGGCGGCTCGGACGGGCTCGGCCTTGCGCGCCTCGGGCACGATGGCGAAGACGGTTCTGGCCCGGAGGAGAGCCGGGATCGTGGCCGTGAGCGCGAGGCGAGGGACGGACCCGATGTCGGGGAAGTGCCCCTCGTGCACCTGCTGGAGCCTGCATTCGCGATCGAGCTCGACCACCTTCATGTCGAGACTGTCGTCGAAGTCGGCGACGGGAGGGTCGTTGAAGGCCAGATGTCCGTTCTCGCCGATGCCGAGACAGCAGATGTCGAGCGGGTGTTCGGCTAGGAGCTCGGCATAGCGCCGGCACTCGGCCTCGGGGTGGGCCAGCCCGTCGATGAGGTACGCCTGACGGGGACCGACGCGGTCGGTGATGCGCTCGCGGATCCAGCGCTGGAACCCGGCCGGATGATCGGGGCCCACTCCGACGTACTCGTCCATGTGAAAGACCACGACGTCGTCCCATGGGACATCGGCGGTGGCGGTGACGAGCACGTCGACGAATTCCAGCTGGGAGTTCCCGGTGGCGAACATGGCGTGGGCGACCCCCCTGGCCGCCACCGCCTCGCGAAGGATCGTCGCCACACTGTCGGCCGCGTCCCGCGCCAGAGTAGGCGAGTCGGGATGCACCTTGACCAGCATCTGGTCGACGGTCCGCTCCTGGGTCTCGGACATGGCCGCACTGTAGGTGAGGCGACAACCTCGCTGGGCTCCGGCGGCCGCTCGCGGGTATCGTCGCCACTGATGGCCGCAAAGATCACATTGGTAGGTGGAGGAAGCACCCACTGGACGCCCAAACTGATGGTGGACTTCGCGAACACGCCCTCCCTGGCCGATGCCGAGGTGGTCCTCTACGACCTCGACCCCGACTCCCTGCCGCCGGCGCTCAAGGTCGCCGAGCACGTGGCCGAACGCCGGGGGATCGCCCTCAGCGCGCGCGCCACCACCGACATCGATGACGCGCTGTCGGGCGCCGAGTACGTGATCGCCACCTTCTCGGTGGGAGGGTTCGCCAGTATGCGTCACGACATCGAGATCCCCTCTCGCTACGGGATCCGCCAGACCGTGGGCGACAGCGTCGGACCGGGGGGGATCTCCAGAGCACTGCGCAGCGTGCCGGTCATCCTCCAGGTGGCGAAGGCCATGGAGCGGTGCTGCCCGGACGCGCTGCTCGTCAACGTGAGCAACCCCCTCACCGCACTGTGCCGAGCCGTGACCCGGGAGACCTCGATCAACACGATCGGGCTGTGCGCCGAGATCGTGGGGCTCAAGTTCGTGCTCAGTCTCCTGTTCGACGCCAACTTCACGTCGGTCGACCCCGTGGTGGCGGGCGTGAACCATCTCCCTCTGGTGACCTCGCTCCGCATCGGTGAACGGGACGGGTTCGAGATGCTTCGCAGCGCGCTCGCCGGGGACGTCGACCTCAGCGGGCCCATGTGGATGGAACCCCCGGGGCCGATGCACTACAAGATGGTCGACCCCGAACACGGGTGGTCGAAGGCTGACATCCTGGCCAACAACAAGGTGAAGTTCGAGCTGTTCAACCGATTCGGCGTCCTGCCCGGCTCTTCTGACACACACGTGGTCGAGTTCTTCCCCGGGTTCGTGACCGCCGCGTCCGACTACGGACGAGATTGGGCCGTCCACCACTACGGCATGCACGGCCACCAGTCCGACAAAGCCACCGACGACGCCGAAATGGCGGACCTCCTGGCCGCCGAGACCATTCCCAAGTGGCCGTCGGGAGAATTCGTCGCCCTCCTTCTCGAGGGGCTCGTCACGGGCGACGACAAGGAATTCCCCGGGAACATCCCGAACAAGGGACAGGTCGAGAATCTGCCTCCCGATGTCGTCGTCGAGTGCATGGTGGCGGCAGGCGCCGACGGCGTCCGGCCTCGGGACAAGGCCTCGGTGCCGTCTTTCCTGGGCGAACACCTCCGGCGGGTGGTGAGCTCGCAGGAACTCACCGTGGAAGCCGCAGTCTCCGGGGATCGCACCACCGCCCTCGAGGCCATGCTCGCCGATCCCATGGCGGGCTCACTTCCCTACGAGCACGTCGTCACCATGACCGACGAGCTTCTCGCAGCCACGCGTCCGTGGTTGGCTCAGTTCGACCACCACGCCTAGACACGGGCCGTGCGAGCGGGCGCGGACCGCACCGCCTGACCGTGCGCTGAACCTGCCTACCTGCGTTCAGTCCGCGTTCGCCTGCGTTCGACCTGCGTTCAGCGTCTGTGGTGGTGCCTCTTGGCCGCCGCGGCCAGGTAGGTATACGAGTCTGCCGGGCTCGCGACACTGACGCCGGTGGTGGTGTACACCCTGACGATGACCTTGCCGATCGCGGCGGACGGCGAGAAGGCGACGACTTTCCGGGCCGACTTCACCGTGAAGGTCAACGCCGGTTGCGACCCGAAGATCACCGCGATCGTGTCGGACAGGTTGGCGCCGATGAGCGTCACCTTGTGATCGCCCGACGTCGGGCCCGATGCGGGTTTGACGACGGTGAGCGTCGGCGGGGGCAGAACGCTGCCGGTGATCTCACGGAGGACGTTGTTCGCGCTGTCGGCCAGGAGCAGCCCCCCGGATGGCCCGACGCTCAGGCCGGCCGGGTCGGAGAGCTTGGAAGCAGTGGCCGGTCCCCCGTTGCCCGCATACCCCGCGATGCCGTCTCCGGCGATGGTGTAGATGTCCCCCGCCTTGACCGACATGCCGTCGTAGGTCCCCTTCGCCGCGGGCACCAAGCGGATCATGTTGTTGGCCGAGTCGCTGATGAAGAGGTTGCCCGCCCCGTCGACGGCGACGCCCTGGGGAGTGTCGAGCCAAGCCTTGGTGGCGGGTCTCTTGTTTCCCTTGAATCCCTCGTCGTTGGGCCCGGAACCGGCCAGGGTGTAGATGTCTCCGGCTTTCACCGCCCGGCCCATGGAGGTGCCGGTGTTGGCCGCGACCATGCGCACGACTTGGTTGTCGACGTCGGAGAACACAACATCGCCCTTGGAATCCACTGCCACGCCGTTGAACGTGTCCAGTTGGAGCTGGGCCGCCGGCCCGGGCCCGCCGTTGCCCGAATATCCGTAGTTCATGTTGCCGGCGATCGTGTAAATGCGACCAGGTTGGACTGCCATGCCGAAGACGGTGCGAGCCACGGCAGGGATGATTCGGATGAGGTCGTTGCCGGTGTCGGCCACGATGACATCGCCCTGCGAGTCGAAGGCGACGCCGTCGGGAGAAGTGAGCCCGGCCGAGAAGGTCGACCCGCCCGGTGTGATGTCGCCCTCCTGTCCACCTCCCGCGATCGTGTAGATCTCGCCGGCGGTCATCTCCTGGCCGTAGCGGAGTCCGCCGGTGGCGGCGACGAGACGCACTGCGTCGTTGCCGGAGTCCGTGATGGCGATGTCACCTTGGGCATCGATGGCGATGCCGTTCGGGCCGGAGAGCTCGGCTGAGGTGAGGGGTTTGTTGCTCCCGTCACCGATGTCCCCGTCAACCCCGTTGCCCACGATGGTGTAGAGGTGTCCGGCGGTCATGGCGTGACCGAAGAACGTGCCCGTTGTCGTCGCCGCCACGCGGATCACGTTATTGTTCTGGTCCGGGAACACCACATTGCCGCTGGCGTCGAAGACCGCCGCCAATGGGGAGCCGAGCGAGGCCGACAAGCTGGCGCCACCACTCGCAATGCTCGTCGTCGCCCCGCCACCAGCCACGGTGGTGATGACGTCAGACCCCGAGGTGGCCGCCGAGCTCGGGGACACGCCGACGAGTGCGGACCCGATGGCGACCGAGCAGACCAGTGAGACGATTGCTCCGCAGCGCAGGTGCGGCCGTCGCGGTAGCACCGGAACGCTCACGCTGTGCACTTGACCACGCGCCCAGCGAGGTAGAACTGGCCTGCTACCGAACCGGTTTCGACACCGACCGTCCTGGACATGGACCTCGACCCCCGCAACCCACCTTGCCGGGCCGAAAACAGCCTACCGACCCGGGGACACGCCGACCGCCTGATGGCGACGTCCAGGTCAAATGGTATCCGCGCCTCCGGGCCGACACACGCCGACCTGTCAGCGGCCCAGCGGCACGGCTGTCCAAACCGGGGTCCCGGTGCCGATGGCCCTGCCCCACCCCGACTCCGGATGACTCGGGCCCCGACCACAGGATCACTGTCGATTCTGCATCGGCGAGCTGTGTCCCCCGGTTCGAACGTTCGGCCAGCGCGGGGAGGCGAAACAACGCGTCAAGGAGCGGGCGCGATCGCGGTCACGTCAGATGACTCGCTCGCCTTGCGTCTTGTGACTCGCCGTGCACCTTGTTGACCCAGGAACGAGACGCCTTCTCGCTGATCTCGGGGCGGCACGCGCCGGAATAATCGAGTGGTCGGGAGGGTTGGTCCAGGCGTGAAGGTGGAGATTTTCTCAGACGTGGTGTGCCCGTGGTGCGCCGTGGGAAAGCGTCGTTTCGAGTCCGCCCTCGAGCGGTTCGAGCACGCCGACGAGATCGAGGTCGTGTGGCGGGCGTTCGAGCTCGACCCGAACGCGCCGGCTCGGCGCGAGGGCGATCGGGTCGAACGACTGGCGAAGAAGTACGGGATGACCCGCCAACAAGCCGCAGAGGCCAACGATCGGTTGACCGCCACAGCTGCCGCCGAAGGCCTCGACTTCCACTTCGAGCGAGCCCAGGCCGGCAATACGTTTGATGCGCACCGGCTGTTGCATTACGCCCGTTCGGCGGGCCCGGGCATGCAGGACGCGCTCAAGGAGCGGTTGCTCGTGGCGTACTTCAGCGAAGGCGCCGCGATCGGTGAACCCGACACCCTCGTGCGCCTGGCCACCGAGGTCGGGCTCGACCCGAGCGAGTGCGCTGACGTCTTGGCCGGCGACCGCTACGGGGACGAGGTCCGGGCCGACGAGCGAGAGGCCCTCGAGCTCGGGATCACAGGTGTCCCGTTCTTCGTGGTCGACGGCAAGTTCGGGATCCCTGGAGCCCAGGACGCCGACACGATTCTCGATGTGCTGGAGCGGGCTTGGACCAAAGCCCACCCTCTCGAGGTGATCGGGCCGAGCCGCGCCACCAACGATGACGGCGTCTGTGAGGGCGACAGCTGCGCCGTGTGACAAGTCAAACCGCCGGGCCGGCCACGGAAAGCCCGACTGAGCAGATCGAGCTGGGCTCACCGAGCCGAGCAAAACCGCGCTGGGCTCACCGAGCCGAGCAAACGATGTGAGCAACCGCGCTGACCCGGGCGCGATCCAGGACCGAAATGCGGCGGCTGGCACTGGGACGCAACGGTCCCATCTTTGACTCAGAGCGCCTGCTTGCGCCGAACGCCTGGGCGGGTCCTCAGCCGATCCATTTCTCGGCCCAGGATGGCCAGGGTCTCCTCGTGTCCGATGCCGAGCGCCCGCATGCGTCGCGCGAATTGCCCGGCCTCGCGGGCCGCGAGCTTCCGGGCAGGAGAAGGCGCACCGGTGACGAACGTGCCGTGTCGCCCACGGGTCTCGAGGAGGCCGGCGCGTTCCAATTCGCGGTACGAGCGAGCCACCGTGTTGACCGCCAGGCCGAGATCGGCGGCGAGCTGACGGACCGGGGGCAGACGGACGTCAGGCTGAAGACCGCCGCCGTCGATCGCGCCGGCAATCTGTTCCCGGACCTGTTGAAACGGGGCCATCGACGACTCGGGATCCAGGACGACAAGATCGATCAGGTCCACCGTCTCCATGTGTGACGATTGTATCAGAGATTGTATCAATTGGGCACACGCATGGAGCCGTCGTGTAACCGCGTCATCTCCGCATGCGCCATTCGTGATGTCGGCGATGGCCGAGCGATTCCGAGCCCAGGTGTGACCGCCGAGCCGACAGATCCGCCGGACAGGAGACCGGCTGACCGCCTGGTCTGGCCCCGAACCCTCGGCCTCCCATGGTGTGGAATGCGGAGCGCGTGTTCCGTTTATAGTGGGCCGAACAGCGGTGGCAGAGTCATCTCCGCTCATCGACGCTGATCGGGCCGAAGACTCCGATTGGGCCGACCCGGAGTTGGCCGATTGCGATCGATGGAGCCGATGCAACCCATGCCCATGCAGCCGATGGAGAAACGAGGCACGAGGTGACCAGATCGCTCGATCGGGCGAGTTACCGGGCCACCTACACCGTCCTTCTGCTCGGGGTCTCCGCTTACTCACTCCTGCAGTCGCTCGTGCTGCCGGTCCTTCCGACCATCCAGCACGACCTCCATACGTCCCAGAGCACCGTGACGTGGGTACTGACCGCCTATCTGCTGTCCGCATCGATTTTCACGCCCATTCTGGGACGGGTGGGCGACATGGTCGGCAAGGAGCGGATGCTGGTCGTCACTCTCTCCGCCCTTGCCCTCGGGTCGGTGATCGCCGGGCTGTCCCAATCGATCGGACTTCTGATCCTGGGCCGCGTGGTCCAGGGAATTGGCGGAGCCGTCCTCCCGTTGTCGTTCGGGATCATCAGAGACGAATTTCCGGCGACCAAGGTGGCCACCGGGGTGGGCGTCGTGGCCGCGATGGCCGCGGTCGGAGGTGGTGCGGGGATCGTCCTCGCCGGGCCGATCGTCAAACATCTCGATTACCACTGGCTGTTTTGGATCCCGCTGATGATCACCGTGATCGCCGCGGTGTGCGCGCACCTGTTCGTTCCCGAGTCACCGGTGCGAACGCCTGGGCGGATCAGCTGGTTGGCCGCCGTCCTGCTCTCGGGCTGGCTCGTGGCCCTCCTTATCGGAGTGAGCCAAGCCCCCACGTGGGGTTGGGGCTCCAGCAAGGTCATCGGCCTTATCGCCCTGGCCGTCGTGATCGGAGTGGTGTGGACCATCGTGGAGTCACGGTCGCGCCAGCCTCTCATCGACATGACGATGATGCGCGTCCCCGCCGTGTGGACAAACAATCTGGTCGCCTTCCTGTTCGGGATAGGCATGTACTCGGTGATGGCGTTCCTCCCCGAATTTCTCCAGACACCGACATCGGCCGGTTACGGGTTCGGGGCTGACATCATCCAGTCAGGCCTGTTCCTCCTGCCCCTCACCGTGACGATGTTCCTCTTCGGGCTGCTGTCGGGGCGGATCGCTGCCGCCATCGGCTCCAAGTCGGCGGTCATCATCGGTTCCGTCTTCTCGGCGGGTTCCTATGTGATCCTGGCCTTCGCCCATACCCAGAGGTGGGAGATCTACTTAGCCAGCACGCTGCTCGGGGTGGGCCTGGGCCTGGCCTTCTCCGCCATGTCCAACCTCATCGTGCAAGCGGTACCACCCGAACAGACCGGTGTCGCCAGCGGGATGAATGCCAACATCCGCACCATCGGTGGTGCCATCGGAGCCGCGGTCATGTCGAGCATCGTCACGTCCGGTCTGCTCGTCAACGGGCGGCCGGAGGTATCGGGCTACACCAGAGGATTCGCGTTCCTGGCGGGCATGACCGTGGTGGCGATCATCGCCGCGATCTTCATCCCATCGGCCACCGCGGCGAAGGCCGACGCCGATCACGCACCCCATTTGCAGAACGCGGAGTTGGCCTTGCTCGCAGGCGGGACGATCACCGAAGGTTAAGCAGTAGGACAAGGAAGAAGAAGAAGAAGAAGAAGAAGAAGAACGACGCAGCCCCGGCCGGACGGCAGATTCAGTGGTCAACGGCTCGTACCCGAGGCGGAGCAGACTGAACCGGACTCCGACCCGATCTCCAAACCGACATCCGAGCTGATCGCGTATCCATCCGATCCGATGTCGAGCCGGGGCGCGATCTCTGGACTGGACCCTCCGCTACCCGAGCAGCCGCTTTGCGATTACGACCCGCTGGATCTGGTTGGTGCCCTCGTATATCTGGGTGATCTTGGCGTCGCGCATGAAGCGCTCGGCGGGGAATTCGGTGGTGTAGCCGTATCCACCGAGCAATTGCACCGCGTCGGTCGTCACCGCCATGGCGGTGTCTGACGCGAAGCACTTCGCCATTGCTCCGATCATCGACAGCTCGTTGTCAGGATCTCCCGCGTCGATCACCGAACAGGCGCGATATACAAGAGTGCGGGCAGCCTCTGTCCGCATAGCCATGTCGGCAAGCATGAAACGCAGTCCTTGGAATTCGGCGATGGGTTGACCGAAGGCTTTGCGCTGGGTCATGTACTGGGCCGCGTAGTCGATGGCGCCCTGGGCGATCCCGACGGCCTGGGCACCAATGGTGGGTCGGCTGCGGTCGAGGGTGTGCATGGCGATGGTGAAGCCCTGGCCCTCCTCGCCGACCAGGTTCTCGACGGGCACCCGGACGTCGTCGAGGACGACCTCGCCCGTCGGGCTGCCCCGCAACCCCATCTTGTGCTCGAGCTTGGCGATGCGCACACCCCAGTCGGCCTCGACCACGAAGCAGCTGATCCCACGGTGGCCGGCGTCGGGATCGGTCTTGGCGAACACGGTGTAGGTGTCAGACGCGCCTGCGTTGGTGATCCAGTACTTGGTGCCCGAGAGCACGTAGTGATCGCCGTCTCGCACGGCCCGGCATCGCATCGCGGCGACGTCGCTGCCGGCGTCGGCCTCGGACAGGCAGTAGCAGGCCTGGGACTCCCCCGAAGCCACGCGTGGGACGTACTTCTCCCTCAGGTACTCCGATCCCCAGTTGAAGATGGGCATCATCCCGAGCTTGGAGATGAGCATGGTCACGCTCGTCGACGCGCACACTCGGGCGAGCTCCTCGACCATGATCGCCTGGGTGATGTGATCAGCTCCGGCCCCGCCGTACTTCACGGGCAACCCGAGGGTGGGCAGTTCCATCTCCACCGACGCCTTGAAGCCGTCCCACGGGAAAGCGGCGTCCTGGTCGACCTGGGCGGCATGAGGGGCGATGCGCTCCTCGCACATCTGGCGAACCGCGCTGCGGAACTGCTTGTGCGTGTCGGCGAGCGCGTAGGCGGGGGTCTGGTCCATCCCCCCAGTCTCGCACCCCGGACTCTGCCCCCGGCGCTTCGTGCCTCGGGAGCGACGTCTCGGAGCGACGTCTCGAGAGCGACGTCTCGGGAACGACGTCTCGGGAACGACGTCTCGGGAAGGCGTTTCTACGTGTGCGCGGCGAGGTGCTCGAGCAGGAGCCGGTTCAGCTCTCGCGGCGCGGTCTCGGGGATCCAGTGACTAACCCCTTCGAGGACCTCGAAGCGGTACGGGCCCGAGACCCAGTCCACCGTGGCTTCCGCCGCCATGCGTCCGAGGGCGATGTCCTCGTCGGACCAGACATAGAGGGTGGGAACGGTGATCGCGCCAACGTCGGTGAGTGCATGCGGCTCGGTGGCTCTGTACCAATTGAGCGCCGCGGTCAGAGCTCCGGGCTCGAGCATGGTGGCGACGAATTGGCGGACCTCATCGGTGTCCGAGGAGAGGCCGCTGGCGTCGAACATCGCCCGCAGCCCGGAGCCCGAGCCGTCCTCTCCGAGCAGGGCGCGCTCGGCCACCCCGCCCTCGGCCCGGAACACCTCGATGTACGACGACCGCTGCCGCTGGTCTGCGTCACCGGCTGTGTCTTTCTCAGACCGGCTGGCGCCGCCACCTCCGCCGGCACCACTTTCCTGGCTGTCGCTTGTCCCCGCGCCGAACGCGGCTGCAAAGGCCCGGGGATGCGGTACCGACACCGCCGTGAGCGTGCGCACCCGGTCGGGATGGCGGCCCGCCACCACCCAGGCCACCATCGCGCCCCAGTCGTGACCGACGAGGTCGAAGCGGTCCAGACCCCAGTGGTCCGCCACGGCGAGGACGTCGGCCGCGAGCTCGGCGATGCGGTAGTCGTCGACGGTGGGGGGCCGCGCCTTGGGCGAGTACCCGCGCTGATCGAAGGCGAGAGCCCGGTATCGCGCTGCGCCCAGCGCCTCGAGCTGGTGGTGCCAGGAGTACGAGGTCTGAGGAAAGCCGTGTAGGAAGAGCACGGCACGGCCGTCGCCAGGCCCCACCTCGACCGCGTTGAAGGTGAGCCCGCGGGCCGAGACTTCGAGGTCGTGCAACTCTCGGCTCCGGGGACCAGTCCGGACCGTCGTCAGGCTGCGGGCGCCGGGACCGCCAACATCGAGCGCCACGCCGATAGCCGACCCCGCACAACGGTCGGTGTCAGACGCAAGGTCTCTTCGGAGACCGCTCCCGCGATGGCGCGTTGTTGTTGGTAGTGGTGTGCGGCCGCCTGGAAAAGCGGGGCCCGCCACGCCATCAGATCGTTGGACGCATCGCCGAGGAAGCCGAAGAGCACAAGTGCCAGCTCGATGTCCTTGGCCACCGGCGCCCGGCCGAACAGCGCGGCCCGGCGGCTTGCCACCGCGGCGCACCCCACAAGGGCGTCCTCGGCCGTGATCCCGGCGGTGAGCTCGAGGCTGTCCTCGAACAGGGTGTGGGCGAGCAGCAGTGCGTAGCCCTGGTCGGGCCCGGGCACCCCGAACTCCGGGCCTCGCGTCTCCTCGGGACCACGCAGATCCGCGACGCGAGCGGCGCGCCAGTCCAACGGAGTCCGCAGGCGGTATGCGGGCCGGACCTGGTCGGTCTCGACGATCGGCACGAAGTTGGGCTGGGTCATCTGAGGGTGGGCTGCTCCTGCGCTCGACTGGCTGTGTCCCCGGCACCGGCTGTGTCCCCGGCACCGGCTGTGTTGCTTGCGGTAGTCCCAGGCTCGGTGTGGACGAGACCGTAGACGATCGAGTCGAAGAGGGCCTGCCAGGACGCCTCGATGATGTTCTCCGAGACTCCGATCGTGGTCCAGACGTGCTCACCATCGCTGGTGTCGATCAGGACTCGGGTGACTGCGCCGGTGCCCTTGCCCGTGTCGAGCACCCGCACCCGGTAGTCGACGAGATGGACAGCCGACAGCTTCGGGAAGTGTGCACCGATGGCCTCGCGTAGCGCCGAGTCCAGAGCGTTGATGGGGCCGTTCCCCTCGGCCGTGGCCACCACCCGGGTGTCGCCAACCCGGATCCTGACCGTCGCCTCGGTGGTGTGGCGGCCGGTGTGGACAGTGTGACCAGCATGATCCAGGTCGCCCTCGTGATCCGGGTTGGTCGCTCGACCCGAGGTGCCGGTGCGGGTGCCAGCGTCGGTGTGGTCGTTGATGACGCGGAACGACTCGACCTCGAAGAACCGAGGCTCCCAACCCGTCGCCTTGCGCAGAAGGAGCTCGAGCGACCCGTCGGCCACCTCGAAGTGGTAGCCGCGGTACTCGAGGTCCTTCAGGGTGTCGAGCACCTGCGACAGCGCGTCGGAGTCGAGTTCGAGGCCGAGCTCGTGGGCCTTGAGCGCCAGCGTCGACTTGCCGGCGAGCTCCGACACCACGAAGCGCGTCCCGTTGCCGACCGAGTCGGGGGGAACGTGCTCGTAGGCGTCACGGCGGCGAGCAATGGCGCTCGTGTGCAGGCCGGCCTTGTGCGCGAACGCGGCGGAGCCCACATAGGGCTGCTGGGGGTTGGGGGCGACGTTCACGAGCTCGGCGATGTGGTGCGACACCGGCGTGATCCGTTCCAGGCGATCGGCCGGGATGGTTCGCACATTGAGCTTGAGCGACAAGTTGGGGATGGCCGCGGAGAGGTCCGCGTTCCCCGTCCGCTCCCCATAGCCGTTCACACAACCCTGCACGTGGGTCGCCCCGGCCCGGACACCGGCGATCGAGTTGGCCACCGCACAGCCTGAGTCGTTGTGGAAGTGCACCCCGATCTGGCACTCGAAGTCCGACACGACGCCGGCAACGATGCGCTCCGCGTCATGGGGGAGGGTGCCGCCGTTGGTATCGCAAAGCACGATGGCCTCGGCCCCGGCCTCCTCGGCGGCGCGCACCACCCGCAGCGTGAATTCGGGGTCCTCCCGAAACCCGTCAAAGAAGTGCTCGGCGTCGAAGAACACCCGGAGGTCGTGGTCCCGCAGGAAATTCACCGAGTCGGCCGCCATCGCGACGGCCTCGTCGAGCGTCGTGCGCAACGCCTCGGTGACATGGAGCCTCGACGTCTTGGCCACGATGCAGACGGCTTCGGTGTTCGCCTTCACGAGCTGGCGCAGCACCTCGTCGTCCTCGGCGCGCACGCTGGCCCGGCGCGTGGACCCGAAGGCGACGAGCGTGGCCGTGGACAGCCGGAGCTCGGCGGGGGCGCGAGCGAAGAACTCCTCGTCCTTGGGATTGGCGCCGGGCCAGCCTCCTTCGATGAAGGCGACCCCGAGATGGTCGAGCTGCTCGGCTACCCGGAGCTTGTCGTCGACGGTGAGCGACAGGCCCTCCTGTTGCGACCCGTCTCGCAGCGTGGTGTCGAAGATGTCCACGGCTTCGGGCAGCTCCGGAAGGTCGAAGCCGTGGCTCGTCGTGGTGTGGGTGTGGCCGCCACGGCCGGCACCCTGCCGGCGCTTGACGACCTTGCTGCGCCCCGCATCGTGGTTGTGGCCCGCATCGCGGTTGTGGGCGGGCCCGACGTCACTCGACATGTTCGAGCCAGTCCTTGTAGCGGTCGACCTGACCGCGGACGGTCGCGAAGTAGGTGTCCTGGAGGTGCTTGGTCACGGGGCCGGGGCGCCCGGTGCCCACGGTGCGGTCGTCGACCTCGCGGATGGGGACGACCTCCGCCGCGGTCCCGGTGAGGAAGGCCTCGTCCGCGGTGTACAGGTCGGTCCGGATCAGGGTCTCGGAGACGAACTCGTAGCCGAGGTCAGTGGCGATGGTCCGCACCGAGTCCTGGGTGATGCCCGCCAGCGCCCCCGACTCCGACGTGGGCGGAGTGACCACGGTCCGACCCCGCACCACGAAGATGTTCTCGCCCGTGCACTCCGACACGCGGCCGTCGGGCGCGAGCAGGACTGCCTCGTCGTAACCGGCCTTCAGCGCCTCGACCTTGGCCAGCGACGAGTTCACGTACATGCCCGTCCCCTTGGCCGCCGTGGGAACGGCGTTGGGGTCGTGACGCTGCCAGGTGGACACCTTGAGGCGGATCCCGTTGGCCACCCCTTCGTCGCCGAGGTACGTCCCCCAGGGCCACGCCGCGATGGCCACGCTGACGGGGCACGGCAGGGGGTTGAGTCCCATCTCGCCGTAGCCGAGGTAGACGATGGGACGGAGGTAGCACCCCTCGTGGAGCCCGTTGACACGCACCACCTCCTTGCTCGCGGCGATGAGCTCGTCGGGGCTGTAGGGCATGTCGATCATGAACACCTTGGCGGAGGTGAACAGCCGGTTGATGTGGTCGGTGAGTCGGAACACCGCCACGCCGCGGCTGGTCGGATACGCGCGGATGCCTTCGAACACCCCCGACCCGTAATGGAGCGAGTGCGTGAGCACGTGGATACGTGCCTTGTCCCAGTCGACGAGCTCGCCGTCGAGCCAGATCTTCTCGGTCGGGGTGATGGGCACAGGCTCAGAGCCTTTCTGCAATGGCGTCGCCCACGGCGACGGTGGACGGAGCGTGAGAGCCGGACGAGGCCGACGGGTGGTCGGCCAGGTAGCCGGTGACGGACTTGGTGACGCGCTCGGCGGCGTCGGCCTCGCCGAGGTGCTCGAGCATGAGCGCGGCGGAGCGCACCGCGGCGACGGGATTGGCTGTGCCCGTGCCCGCAATGTCATGAGCGGCGCCGTGGACGGGCTCGAACAGCGACGGCCCGGTGCGCGCCGGGTTCAGATTGGCCGAGGCGGCGAACCCGATCCCCCCCGCCACCGCGCCGGCCAGATCGGTGAGGATGTCGCCGAAGAGGTTGTCGGTGACGATGACGTCGTAACGATCGGGTCGCTCCACGAGGTAGATGCACGCCGCGTCCACGTGGTTGTAGTCACGCGTGACGCCCGGGTACTCGGGAGCGACCTCGTCCACCACCCGTTGCCACAGGTCTCCCGAGAATGTGAGGACGTTCGTCTTGTGCACGAGCGTGAGGTGATGACTTTCGCGCCGCGAGGCAAGCTCGAAGGCAAAGCGGACACACCGCTCGACACCCATGCGGGTGTTCACCGACCCTTGCGTGGCCACCTCGAAGGGGGTGTTGCGGCGGAGGAACCCGCCTTCGCCGGCGTAGGCCCCTTCCGTGTTCTCGCGGATGACCACGAAGTCACAGTCGGGCGCAGGCGCTCCGGCGAGCCCGACGAAGGGGCGCAGGTTTACGTAGAGGTCGAGCTCGAATCGCAGCCGCAGCAGGAGGCCGCGCTCCAAGAGGCCCGCGGGGACTTCAGTCGACCCCACCGGCGGGCCCACCGCCCCGAGAAGGATGGCGTCGAACGACCGCAGCTCCTCGAGCGTGGCGTCGGGGAGCACCTCGCCCGTGCGGAGGTAGTGAGCCGCACCGAGCTCGAAGTCCGTGGTGTTCAGGGTGACGCCGGCCGCGGCCACCACCTTGAGGGCCTCGGACAGCACCTCGGGGCCGATGCCGTCGCCGCCGATCACGGCCACTGAGTGGGTCTTGGGAGTGCTCATCGTTGTGGAGTGCCTATCGGCTCGTTGGTGGTGCGACTGTCCCGGAAAATGAAAAACCGCCCACAATGTGGACGGTCGGGGAGGCGCACACCAGTCTGGCGTGCGCCTATTCGATGACGATTACGGGTGCGCTCGGGGTTCCCATCGGAGAGCCAGTCTCCCGCGGTGGGCCGCACCCGTCAACCACACCCAGTGCCACCGTCCGAGGCCACCGTCGGCGGCCACCGTCCGCAGCCGAAAGCGACAGCCACAGTCCGCAGCCACGGTCCGCCTGCTTACCCCCGGAGCCACCGGCGGAGCCATCGGACCGGTCCTACCGAGCCGGTACCCTTGGGGGGCGTGAGTGACGACGAATCCACCAGCCTGACCCAGGCCACCTACGACCGCTTGCAGGCCGAACTCGAGGATCTGACGACCCGGGGCCGGGTCGAGATCGCGCGTGCCATCGAGGCCGCCCGGGCGCTCGGTGACCTCTCGGAGAACGGTGACTACCACGCCGCCAAGGACACCCAGGGGAAGATGGAGTCCCGGATCCGGAGGCTCCAGCACACCCTGGGCCATGCCGTCGTCGTCGACGACGCCGCCGTCGGGAGCTCCGAGACGGTGGAGGCCGGATCGGTCGTCGCCATCCGCTACGAGGGCGACGAAGAGGTCGAGCGCTTCCTGGTGGGGTCGATCGAGGAACGCCATGACGAGCTCAACGTGGTGTCCCCCGGGTCTCCTCTCGGCCAGGCCCTGCTCGGCAAGTCCTCGGGAGCCGTAGTCGAGTACCAGGCGCCGGGAGGCACCCTGCGCGTCGAGATCGTTCAGATCGGCAGCTGACCCGATGAGCACACAGAGGCCCCGCACACTCAGTGACAAGGTGTGGGAGCGGCACCTCGTCCATCAAGCCGACGGTGAGCCCGATCTGCTGTTCATCGACCTGCACTTGGTCCACGAGGTCACGTCGCCTCAGGCCTTCGACGGGCTCCGGCTGGCGGGCCGCCCCGTGCGACACCCCGAGCTCACCGTGGCTACCGCGGACCACAACGTCCCGACCACCGACATCGACAAGCCCGTCGCCGACCCGGTGTCGGCCCGGCAGCTCGAGGTGCTGTCCGCCAACTGTGCCGAGTTCGGGATCACGTGCTACCCGATGGGCCACGTCAATCAGGGCATCGTCCACGTCATCGGGCCCGAGCTGGGACTGTCGCAGCCGGGCATGACCATCGTGTGCGGTGACAGCCATACGTCGACGCACGGTGCCTTCGGCGCGTTGGCCTTCGGCATCGGCACCTCCGAGGTCGAGCATGTGCTCGCCACCCAGACCCTCCCCCAGATGCGGCTCTCCACGATGGCGATCGAGGTCGAGGGCGACGCCCCCGCCGGCGTCACCGCCAAGGACATCGTGCTGGCGATCATCGGCCGCATCGGCACGAGCGGCGGCATGGGCCATGTCATCGAGTACCGCGGCCCTGCTGTCCGTGCGCTTTCCATGGAAGGCCGGATGACGATGTGCAACATGTCCATCGAAGCCGGCGCACGAGCCGGGATGATCGCGCCCGACGACACCACCTTCGAGTATCTGCAGGGCCGTCCCCACGCGCCGACCGGCGCTCTGTGGGAGCGCGCCCTCGACGATTGGCGCCGCCTCGCCACCGACGAGGACGCCGTCTTCGACAAGACCGTGAACATCGACGCGACTGCGATCCGACCCCATGTCACCTGGGGCACCAACCCCGCCCAGGTCGTTGCCATCGACGGGAATGTCCCGGACCCGTCGAGCTTCGCCGACCCAGGTGAGAGCGAAGCCGCCGCCCGCGCCCTGCAGTACATGGGCCTGACGGCGGGGACCGCCATGCGCGACGTGGCGGTCGACACCGTCTTCATCGGGTCGTGCACGAACTCGCGCATCGAGGACCTGAGGGCTGCCGCTGCCGTCCTCGACGGTGGTCGCCAGGTGCGGTCGGGGCTGCGGGCACTCGTCGTGCCCGGCTCACATCCGGTCAAGGCCCAGGCCGAAGCCGAGGGGCTCGACAAGGTCTTCGTCGCCGCCGGCTTCGAGTGGCGCGAGCCGGGTTGCTCGATGTGCCTGGCGATGAACCCCGACAAGCTCGCTGTCGGTGAGCGTTGTGCTTCGACCTCGAATCGGAACTTCGAAGGGCGCCAGGGCCGCGGAGGTCGAACGCATCTGGTCTCGCCTGCCGTCGCCGCCGCCACCGCCGTGGCGGGACACTTCGCCACTCCCGGGGACCTTTCGTGAAGGCGGAGAGATCGTGAAGCCCGTCACCGTCGTCACCGGCCACGCCGTTCCCCTCGACCGCTCCGATGTCGACACCGACCAAATCATCCCGTCGGACTGGCTCAAGCGCGTCGAGCGCACCGGGTTCGGCGCGGGCCTCTTCTCGGAGTGGCGCGATGACCGCGCCTTCGTCCTGAACCAACCTCAGTACGCAGGGGCCACCATCTTGGTGGCGGGCCCGAACTTCGGCACCGGCTCTTCCCGGGAGCACGCCGTATGGGCGCTCCTCGACTACGGGTTCGAGGCGGTCGTGTCGCCGCGCTTCGCGGACATATTCCGCAACAACTGCACGAAGCAGGGACTGCTCCCGGTGGAGGTCGAGCCCGCGCTGGGACGTTCCCTTCTCGACGCGGTGGTGGCCGACCCGTCACTCGAGCTGACCATCGACGTCGCCCGCGGCACCGTGGAAGCGCCGGCTGCGGGACTGACGGGCTCGTTCCCTCTCGACGAGTTCACGCGCGACCGCCTGCTCAACGGTTGGGACGACATCGGGCTCACCCTCCGCCACGGGGACGACATCTCCGCCTACGAGCGTCACCGCTCACCCTGGATGCCCACCGCCACGGGAGTTGGCTGAGCCTGGCGGCATGGGTGCCTCAGGTGCCCGGGCTCTGATTGCGACGCAACCTCCTTCACCTTCGTTCGCGTAGCCTCTGGCAGCGACCACGGAGATCGAACGACACAGCGATCGATTGACACAGCGATCGAACGACAACAAAGGAGACAGCATGCTGAAGGACTTCAAAGCATTCGTCTTGCGGGGGAATGTGGTCGACCTGGCCGTCGCCGTCGTGATCGGCCTGGCGTTCAGTGCGGTCGTGATGTCGTTCGTCGGCGACCTGCTGACACCGCTGGTGTCCATCCCGGGTAAGGCCAATTTCAGCAACCTCACATTCACTGTGAACCACAGCGTCTTCTATTACGGAAAGTTCCTGAACTCCCTGATCTCGTTCCTCGTCATTGCGGGGGCGGTGTTCTTTTTCGTAGTCAAGCCCCTCAACGCGTTAGCCGCCCGCCGTAAGAGGGGCCAAGAAACAGAGCCCGGCACGCGCGACTGCCCGGAGTGCCTGAGCGAGATCTCCGACCGGGCGCGCCGCTGCGCGTACTGCACCGCGGAGATCCAGCCCGCCGCGTAGCACAACCGTGGTGCGCCCCAGAATGTCAGGCGCTGGTGCCTGGCGCGGCGCCGGACCCGGCCTAAGGCCCGATCTCGGTCTCGCGTTGTTCGTTGCGCGCCCGAATTCGAACCAGGCGGTTGACCGCGGCGAGATAGGCACGCGCTGACGCCTCGACCACGTCGGTGGAGACGCCCCGTCCGGATACCTTGAGCCCTTCGTCCTCGAGCTGCACGACGACGTCCCCGAGGGCGTCGACGCCACCTGTCACCGACGACACGTTGAACCCGATGAGCCGCGACTCCACCTTCGTGGCACTACGGATGGCGGTGCAGGCGGCATCGATCATGCCGTTCCCCTCCGCCGAGGCCTCCACCTTGTCGCCTGACCAGCTGACGACGACACGGGCCCGGGGCATCCCGACGGTGCCGCCCGCCACCTCGAGGGCCTCGAGATGGAAACCCTCGACGAGGTCCTGGCCGAGCTCTTCGGCCACGATCGCCTCGAGGTCGGCCTCGGTGATCTCGACCTTGCGGTCGGCGAGCTCCTTGAACCGTGCAAACGCCTGGTTGAGACCGTCGCCCTGGACGCGGATCCCCATCTTCTCCAGGGTGCTGGCGAAGGCGTGACGACCCGAGTGCTTGCCCATGACGATCTGCCGGCCGACTTGTCCCACGCTGGCCGCGTCGATGATCTCGTATGTGGAGCGGTCGGCGAGGACTCCGTGCTGGTGGATACCGGACTCATGGGCGAACGCATTGCGCCCGACAACGGCCTTGTTGTACTGCACGGGGTAGCCCGTGAGTCGCGCCACGAGCCTCGACGCCCGCGCCAGCTCCTCGGTACGCACCGTGGTCGTGACTCCGGGGAACTGGTCGGGACGGATACGCAGTGCCATCACGACCTCTTCCAGTGCCGCGTTCCCGGCGCGCTCGCCGAGCCCGTTGACACACACCTCGACCTGGCGCGCCCCGGCTTGGACCCCGGCGAGGGTGTTCGCCGTGGCGAGCCCGAGGTCGTTGTGACAGTGGGTCGACAACACGTAGTCGCCCGGCACCTCCTTGCGGATGTGCTGGAGCAGCGCTCCGAAGTCCCACGGAATGCCATATCCCACGGTGTCGGGGATGTTCAGCGTCGTGGCACCCGCCTCGACCGAGGCTCTCAGGACCTCCAGCATGAAGTCGAGAGGCGTGCGAGTCGCATCCTGGGGACTGAACTCCACGTCGTCGGTGTGCTCCCGGGCCCGGGCCACACCGCTGCGGGTCTCTGCCAGCACCTGAGCCTCGTTCATCTTGAGCATGTGCTCCATGTGCTGGGGGCTCGTCGAGATGAACACGTGGATGCGAGCCTGCGCCGCATCGCGCACCGCCTCCCAGCAGCGGTCGACGTCGGAGAGCTGCGTGCGCGACAGACCGCATATGGCCGGGGCTCCTGGGTCGTTCCCGACGGAACGGGCGATCGCCTGGACGGCTTCGAAGTCCCCCTGGCTGGCGACTGGGAAGCCGGCCTCGATGTAGTCGACGCCGGCCCTGGCCAACTGTTCTGCGATCTCGAGCTTCTCGGCGACGTCGAGTGAGATCCCCGGTGACTGCTCACCGTCGCGCAGTGTGGTGTCGAAGACGACGAGGTGTCCGCTGCCACCACGACCATCCGGGACACCGCCGGGGAGCAGCCCCTGTGCAGGGCCGCTCGTAGGCCGCTGGGATCGCTTCGCGCTCGGCTTCTCGCTCATCGGATGTCCTCGCTCTCGTGTTCCGGTTGCTCTGTGTTCCGGTTGCTCTGTGTTCCGGTTGCTCTGTGTTCCGGTTGCTATGTGATCCGGTTGCTATGTGATCCGGTTGCTATGTGATCCGGTTGCTCTGTGCTGCGGATGCTCTTTGTTCCGTGCGGTCTGTGCGGGTGTTCGGGTCGGTCTGCTCGGCGCCCAGCCCAAGAAAGAAACCCCCTGGCCATTGGGCACAGGGGGCGGTTTCGGCGAGCGCGATGTGGCGCTCGCCGTCAGGTAAGAAGCAGGGTCGTGATGAAGAAGAGGCGGCGCATGACAGTGTCCATGCTTACAAAGCGCAGCGCCCAGGTCAAGCACACCCGCCTCGGCGGCGATCTACGCTCCTCGGTGTGAGAGGCGTGATACGAGCACTGGGCTGGTTGATCGTCGTGGCGGCACTTGCGGCGGGCGTGGCGGCCGCGGGGCGGGCGGTATTCGGAAAGCTCGCCGGCGAGCCGGATGCTCCGAGTCCCCGACGCGGAAGCTTCGACACCTGGCCGACCGTGCCCCCTGCCCCGGGTCGGCTGGCGCCGAACGGCGCTCACGTCCCCACCAGGAGCTGACCTCCGACGCCTACCAGAAGCTGACCGCCGACACGTCACGTCGAACGGTCATCAGCACCCACACGCCACTCCGCACCTCCGCTCCGCACCTCCGCTCCGCACCTCCGCTCCGCACCTCCGCTCCGCACCTCCGCTCCGCACCTCCGCTCCGCACCTCCGCTCCGCACCTCCGCTCCGCAGTCTGGGAACTCGAACGACCAACGGGTCGTCAAAGAGGCACCGGTTCGATAGGGCCGGTCAGCTGGCCTGACGCGCTCAGGTCGTCGTTCGAGGAGGCCGCGTGCTCAAGGTACCCAGAAGGATCATCGTCACCGTTGTCGCCGTCGGTCTCCTGGTGAGCGGCGCCGCGTTCGGCCGCCATTTGCTCGGCGGGGCCGCCGCTTCGAGCTCGAAGTCTGTCGCCGCCCCAACGCCAACCGACGTCCATTCGGCAGCCGGGGCGTTCCGGGCCTCGACGAGCCCGAGCGGCCGCCAAGGGCTCGAGTCCACGCCCACGGTCGGGTCGTCCTCTGCCGGCGGCGGCGCCAGTTCGCCCAGTTCGCCCAGTTCGCCCAGTTCGCCCAGTTCGCCCAGTTCGCCCAGTTCGCCCAGTTCGCCCAGTTCGCCCAGTTCGC